>Ga0193752_1000095_pt1 | contig 121764 bp, 102 predicted proteins | sample H1c1metaG_FD_144924 | JGI IMG/M metagenome (GOLD analysis project Ga0193752, IMG submission 144924) | Soil microbial communities from a riparian zone of the East river system, Colorado, United States - H1c1 | ecosystem: Environmental > Terrestrial > Soil > Riparian zone | place: USA: East...
CAGATGTTCCGGTGAACCGGCATGGGGAGTTTCGTCACCGGGCTCGCTCCAGGCGCGTGAGAGCCGCATCAGGAGGTAGTTGTTGCTTTCTTTAACTATGCGCTTAACAAGGGTTCGGTCGATCGCCGCAGCCTGATCCAATACGGTCACGAATGGACGAAGGCGCTCGATGACGTCCAGGGTTAATTCCGGCACAGCCTGCAACTCGTAAAACGAAAGAAATGCGCCATTCTTCATCCGATAGTCTGCGATGCTTCGTGCCTGTTCGTTGGAAAGAATTCCCAAGGACAGAAGCTCCTCAACATTGGCCTGGTTCAGATTAATCGGCTTTGAAAGCATCTGCACCAAACCCTCATACGACGACTCGAACGCTTCGTCATCTTCGGGGGTGCCCACCAGGTCCTCAGCCAGTCGCGACAGCTCCAGTTGTCGTTCGGGAATGTCCTGACCCCGGACGGCACCCAACGAAGCGGCTAATGATAGGACGATCGCTCGCAACATCTTCATTCTCTTTTTGTCCGCTCGCGCGTTTTCCCTGGTAGTCTATAGGCGACGGAAGCCTGATGACGCATGCCCAACGATTGAACGTACAGCATGCTGTAATCCGCAAGAAAGTATCTCAACTTGAATCCGAAGCCACCCGAAAGTGCCTGGGGATGGAGCTGGAATCCCAATCGAGCCGTGAACTTCTCCTGTAGGGTGAATTCCAGGCCAGCGCGACCAGTAGCCACATCGTTGATCCGCTTCTCGATTTCTGTTGCCACGCTAACCTGAGGTGCCAACGCAAACAGCAGCCCGGCGGTGAGGGTCGTCGGCAATCGTTCATCAAATTGCTTCGATAGCCACGGTTGATTAACGTTCGAGATGTGTGCGCCGATCGTCAGCCAGGGCGCGAGTTTGGTGATGCCACCCAGGCTGGCCGAGAACACCGATTTGGACCCGAGTCCATCGGCGGCGTAGCGGATGTAGTTCACTTTCATTCCCAATGAGGTGTGGTTCCATTGTGTGGCCATGCCGGCGGCGACGAGTTGTTCGTTGTACACCGCGTCGCCGAATCGGTATAAGCCAAGGCCTCCTGTTACGGTGCCGGGTAGGGTCACGGCTAATCCCATTTTTCCGAATGCAGGCAAAATGGGAAGGGCATCGTAACTCATGGCGAGCGAAACCTGGTTTGCCTCTGCCAGGCCGGCCACGTTGTTCAGGATCGACCATTCGTCGGAATGACACGCGCTGGCATTTCCCATGGCCTGGCCCCGCGCACCCATTAACGTGGTGCTGCTTTGGGCCGGGCATGGGCTGGACGTGCAGAAGTAAATAACTGCGGCGACCAGGAGGTAAAGCAACAGGTAATACACAACGGTGATGGTTTTGCTTTAACAACATTGCGGGAGCAATATGCATGTGAATGCGGCCTCAATCATCATTCCGGCGCACGGCAATTCCGTACAGAATATTGGCTGGATTGTAGATGCGGAGAAGTTTTGTTTAACCGCCGCTAGAATTCCTTCTTGATATGGAAGAAGAACCCGCTCTGGCCCTCGCCGTTGAACGAATACTCCAAACGCAACACGGCGTCATACGAGGCTACGATGTCTATTCCTCCACCAAACCCGGTGAGCAGCTTGTTGGCCATGCGGCTACTGATCTCATAGTTGGCATAGTTCTTCACATACCCGAGATCACCGTACCCTTTCACATAGATCGAAATCGGCAGATGTCTAAACTGGCGTATAGGCATCGCGTTGATGTTGTACACACGGGAATAGATTCGCTTCTTAATCGTGGTCTTGTTGAGCAGGAAATTTTGCCCCTCAATCACATAGATCTCATAGCCCCGCACAATCCGGCGCGAGTAGCCCAATCCGCCGTACACGATGTATGGCAGGGTGGTTTGTGAACTCAAATAACCGGTTGAGCTGTTCGACAGGTAAAAATTGTTGCCGAGGTTAAGATATCCGGCGAAGGTTGCCACGACCTCCGTCTTATGGATGTCGTCGCCTGAGGTAAGGCCGTATTGCGAGACCTGTGCCGACAAATAGTGACCCGTTAACGGGTAGCCAACGTAGTCACGGTGATCGTTTGTAAAGCTGTACGTCAGCACGCTGTAGCGCGCATCCACCTGCCCATCGCCCAAATAGTTGGGATTGAGCATCGCTACCGTGTCGTTGATGGAAGTCGAGCGGAACTCGTATTTCAGTGAGTGCGATGTATAAAACGATTTGCGATACGTATAGGTGACACCGCCGCCGCGTGTTACGCGCAGCAGATTATCTGCCTCCAAAAAGTCCAGCTTGTGGTCGAGTGTTTGGTAAGCCAGGTTCTTCGTCTCGGCAAAATCGAAATCCAGGATGAGTCCCTGCTTTTGTTTTCGATCGATGTACGGGAAGCGATACGATATTTCGAAACGTCGTTGAAAGCCGAACTGCGCGGTAAAGCGAAGGGTTTCATTTCGGCCCCTCATGTTGAACTGATAAAGTCTTAAACCATAGTTTACGCGACTAAGATCGTGATCATAATTTTGCCACCACTCATTAAAGTTCCGGTCGGCGAGCTCAAAGATGGGTGATGGAAAGGTGTACCAGCGTTCGTTCAGGTCGATCAACAGATCAATGTGGCCGTCGCCAAAGTCCAGCACTTTGATTTCGGCGGTGTTGAAGAGGCGAGTATTGATCAGCTTCTTTCGGTCCAGGTCGATGATGATGGGCAGTTCAGCGCTGTTCACCACGTCGCCGGCCTTTACCGTAAGCTCGCGAAGGATAATTTGTTCTTTGGTTACCCGGTTTCCGATAATCAGGATGCGATTGATCTGAAGGGGACGACCCGCCGAATCGCCTGGCGATTTTCCCCGAAAGGGCCTCTTGACGGTGTCGGCCGGGGCAAGCGTCAGGCTATCGTGGAACCGGAGTAGTTCCGAGGCCAGCGCGCTGTGCCATGACAGCAAACATAAAACACAAACAAGGGCTACCCGCATTTCGCATCACTAAGACTGCCTACGACGGCCAAACGTTTAACGACCTGTAACTACATTTCCTTGCCTTTGCAACCGGTAGGAGCGCACCAAAATGACGATGCCCGCAATGACCAATGGTATGCTCAGGATTTGACCCATGTTCAGGATCAGGTTGTCTTCGAACGATTCCTGGTTTTCTTTGAGAAACTCGAAGGCGATCCGAAGTCCAAAACACCATATGAGAAAAATGCCGAGCAACCTACCCGGTGGCAGGTTGTTCTTGTACTGCCGCCAGATCGCAAACAACAGGATGAAGAGCACGACGCAGGCAATTGATTCGTAGAGCTGTGCCGCGTGGCGCGCAATTCCAAACGTGCTCATGCGCGCTGCCACCACGCCGTCGTTGGTGGTGGTCACGTCTATCGCTACGTTGTCGCCACCGGCGTCGAAAAATTCATAAAGATTGTGAGCCAGTACATTGCGGGCATTGAACCCGGCAAAGTTGGTGGCCTGCAATTCGGTTGTGCCGCTTTTGAAGAACAAGTAAATGTTAAGGGGCACGCGACCATTCGAACCAAGGGGAATTGAGTCGTTGTGTTTGTAAACCACTGACTGGACGATGCCCTCGCGATCGATGCGACGGTCAGTCACTGATTCGGTAAACTTGTTAACGAAAACCACGCCGTAGGCCTTGTCGGTTGGTTTTCCGATGATCTCCGAATTGAAGTAATTACCCAGCCGGATCAAGGCTCCCGTCAGCGCCACGACAACGACGATTCGATCCACGACCTGCAGGTAAGATTGACCAGGTTTGTTCTTGCGCGCATACAACCACAAGGCGAAAAGGATGCCGAAGGCGCCGCCGTGGCTGGCCAGGCCTTGCAGGCCGGTGATACGGAAGGGATGAAGTTCGAACGGCAGGAAAATGCTGAGCGGTTCCTCCCAGATGACTTCGGGCTGGTAAAACAGGATGTGGCCCAGTCTGGCGCCCACGATCGTTGCGATGACCATATAGATGGTGAGGGTGTCGACGTCCTTCTCGGGCTTGCCTTCCTGCTTAAACATGTAATACAGGACCTGCTGGCTAATCAGGAAGCCGAGAGCGAAAAACAATCCGTACCAGCGGAGCGCGAAGCTGCCCATTGAAAAGATCTCGGGGCTACCGTTCCAAATAATGAAGTCAAGAATGGTCATAGTTGGCAAATATAGAGAGTATTGTCAAAGCAGGAAATTGCTGTCCGGCGAGTTGATCAGGACAAAAAAGGGTCAGGTTTCGGCCTGTAATTGCGTAAGTTCCTCGGCGAATCCCGATGAGAGGATCGGAAAACGGCACCAGGTGCGAGGGTCCACATTGATATCGTCCAGATGAAAGGCAGGGGCGAGGCGCTCGCGCTTCCACTGGTTGGCCGACCAAAGCTTAAAGAACTTGGTAATGTGCCCTTTTAAGGTCGCGCCGTCGTGATCGGGTTTCATGAGACGATACACTTCGACAGGCGACCTCCTGTGTTCGATGGCGTGTTTCTCAATCTCCACCAGCACCTTGTAAGGCATCAGGTCGTCTTCGTCGGTTTGTTTGTTATCCAGCGGCCGGAGTTCGGCTGTAGGCTGCAGATTGTTGACCGGGGCGAGTCCCTCGTGTCCCAGACTAGACTCTGCCCAACGGAGCCACTGAAGGATGAATACTTTGCTTAACCCGGCGATGGGGGCAAAGCTGCCGCTCGTATCTCCGTCCATCGTGGCATAACCCACGTCGCCTTCGCTTCGGTTCGAGGTAGTGAGGAGCACGGCACGATGAATATTGGCCAGCATCCAAATAATGGGTGATCGGGTTCGTGCCTGAATGTTCTGCAAGGTTACATCGTCGGTCTTCCAGGTGAGTTGGCGTTGAATGGCGTGTTCGATCTTTCGCGTATAGGAAGTAACCTCTTCGTCGATGAGCCAGTGATGAAACTGAGCACCGATGGACGCTGCCAGATAACGCGCCGCCGCCAGGGTGGTGTCGGATGAATTTTGCGTGCCCTGATAGGCGCACGTGAGGAGTTGCCCTACTGCAACTTTCCAATCGCGCGTCTGCGGATCGAGGCCAAACTGCTGGTTGAAGGCTTCCCATCCCAGGGACAGGGAGGCACGCCTGACCATTTCGGCAACCATGATCGCGCACGCGGACGAGTCGGCGCCACCGCTGAGCGAGAGAACGAAACCCCGCGCCTTGCTCTTTCGAAGGTAGTCAAACAACCCCAGGGCTACCGCCTGTGCCAGTTCTTCGTTGCGTTCTTTATTGTCGTCGCTGACGACGACCTGTGATCGCGCGGGATCCGCCATATCAATTTCAGTAGCCAGTACGTTGAACCGTTTGAACGACAGGCGTCTGTTAACCGCCAGCAGGCGCCCCAACTGGCCAATGATGATGTCTCCATCGTAGATCATACGACCGGCCTCATTGCCCAGCAGGTTAGCAAACACGTAAACACATCGGAAATTTTGCGATCCTTCTATCACCACTTCTTTTTCTCGCAGGAGACTCTTCACCATGGCAAAATGGCTGGCGCTCGGGTTCATGATCACGTCGACGCCGCGCTTGCAGAGGCGAAATCCGGGACGATCATGCTTGCGCCACGCATCTTCACAGATTTCAAATCCCACACGCACGCCGTCTACGGTGTAGATCAGGTCGCCGGCCTGTATGGTTTCGCCAAAGCGTTCTATTTGCACGACGCGATCCGGCTTCCAGGCATCGAACCAGCGTGGCTCATAGTGCACGCCGTCGCGGGCGAGATTTTGTTTGAATGTGATTCCGAGAATCTTGCCTTCGCTGATCAGACACGCACCATTATAGGTGGTCTCTTCGATGCGGACAGGAAGACCCACAGAGACGGCAATGTCGCGGCAATGTTCCCGAATCTTAAGAAGCTCTTCCCAGGCGCGCGCCGGCACCCATTCACTCAGGAACATATCTTCACATCCATAGCCGGTAATACACAGCTCAGGAAGGCATAGCAATTTGACGTTCTGACGCTTCCCTTCGGCGATGGCGTCGAGAATGTTTTGCGTGTTGTTTTGCCAATCTAATGGGATCTGGTTGACCGTCGCGCCTCCGATTTTCACACTTGCTCAATATAAGTTCAACATGGCCGAAAAAAATATAGAGTCCTTAGTCCTTGGTCTTTAGTACTGGTCGTTGATACTTAGAGTCAGTAGTGGCGCCGATAGCCGGGTACGTAGCAAACTAAAGACTTTAAACACTCAGGACCCGCTTAGGACTCAGGACTAACGACTCAGGACTTCTAGTTATTGATGAGGTTCAGCATCTCGCAGGTCTTGAAAGCGGCATCTTGTTCTGCCTTCTTTTTGCTGTTGCCGTAACCAGTACCCTTCGCCTCGTTGTCGACCAAAACCTGCGCGGTAAATTCTTTGTGGTTGCGGGCTTTCTTCACGTTCACGATTTCAAACTTCACATCCTTGCCTTCGCGCTGTGCCCACTCAATGATCTTGCTCTTGAAGTTGGTATCAGAATTCACCAGGTCATCGACGTCGTAGTTCGGATTGATCAGTTTATCGATAACGAATTTTCTCGTTCTGATGTATCCTTTGTCGAGGTATATCGCGCCGACAATCGCTTCGAGGGTATTGCCCAGAATCACCTGCTGCAGGTGTGCATTCTTTTGATCGAACTGCACGATATTGGCCACGCCAATTTTGCGCGCCAGCAGATTCAGCGCTTCGCGGTTAACAATGCGCGATCGAATTTCGGTGAGGAATCCTTCGGGCTTAAAGGGGAATTTCTTGAAGAGGAAGTCGGCGACAGCGGCCCCCAGGATAGCGTCACCCAGGTATTCAAGGCGTTCATTTGATTCTTTGTATCCGCGGCCGTTTTCCTTGGCAATGGAACTGTGCATGGTAGCCAGGCGATACAACTCCAGATTCGACGGCGTAAAGCCCGCGATGTTCTGAATCGCTCCTACGAGCACCTTGTCCTTACTACTTTTCCCCTTGGGAATTTTAAGAATCTTCCAAACCAAGCGAAATATCTGCTAGTTAATCAGCGTCAAGATACGAAAATAGTCCTTTGTCTTGAGTCCTTTGTCTTGAGTTGTCGTGAGTACTTCAAGTGTGTAGAAGATGCCACAGAGACTTGGGGCGCGCGCGGCTACGCCTATCAACTAGCCTGCTAACGGCAACTAAAGACTCAGGACTAACTACTCAGGACTTTTCTAAATATGATTGAAAAATTGTGTCCTCCGAAACCGAAAGTATTGCTCAGAGCAATGTTGACTTCGCGGTTCTGCGCCTCGTTGAAAGTGAGGTTCAGTCGGGGATCGAGTCCCGAGTCGTCGGTAAAATGGTTAATCGTCGGCGGTACGATGGAGTGTCCGATGGCCATGAGGCAGGCGATGCTTTCGATCGCTCCGGCCGCGCCGAGCAGGTGCCCGGTCATGCTCTTCGTTGAGCTGATGTTCATCTTGTAGGCGTGGTCACCAAACACCTTCTGTATGGCCTTGATCTCGCCAAGATCACCCAATGGGGTAGACGTACCGTGGGTATTGACGTAGTCAATGTCCGTAGGCGCAATACCCGCCTCTTCCAGGGCGTATTGCATTACCTTGATAATTCCGGCTCCGTCTGGATGCGGCGCGGTGATATGGTAAGCATCGGCCGACATGCCCCCGCCGAGTACTTCGCCATAGATCTTCGCGCCGCGCTTCTTTGCGTGCTCGTATTCTTCAAGAATAAGGGCGCCGGCGCCTTCTCCGAGAACGAAGCCATCGCGATCCTCGTCGTAAGGGCGCGATGCTGTCTGCGGCGAATCGTTTCGCTCCGACAACGCACGCATGGCGTTGAATCCACCTACACCTGCTTCGCACACGGCCGCCTCCGAGCCACCCGAAACAATGATATCGGCTTTGCCCAGGCGTATGTAGGTAAAGGCGTCGTAGATGGCGTTCGTTGACGAGGCGCATGCCGACACCGTCACGAAGTTTGGCCCCCGAAACCCGTACTTAATGGAGATGTGACCTGCACTCAGGTCGGGGATCATCTTCGGAATGAAAAATGGGTTGAAACGCGGGTTGCAGTTTCCCCTCGTATAGGATTTGACTTCTTCCTGGAACGTCAGCAACCCCCCGATACCCGATCCCCAAATCACCCCTACGCGGTCAGGGTTGAGGCCAGCTAGCGGGAGGTTTGAATCTTTAATGGCCTCATCCACAGCGACCATTGCGTACTGGGCAAACGGGTCCATTTTACGGGCCTCCTTTCTGTCCATGAACTGCTCGATGTTGAAGTTTTTTACCTCGCAGGCAAATTTCGTCTTGAAGAGGGAAGCATCGAAATGTGTGATAGGAGCAGCCCCACTCGTGCCAGACTTCAGGCCTTCCCAGTACTCAGGTAGCGTGTTGCCGACGGGAGTAAGTGCACCAAGTCCAGTAACGACTACTCGCTTTAACTTCATTTTCGATGGGATGTGGTTGTATGGCGGAAGAGCCAGTTCTTATTTCTTCACGTTTTGTTCCAGGTATGAAATTGCCTGGCCAACTGTTGAAATATTTTCAGCCTGATCGTCCGGAATGGAGATATTGAACTCCTTTTCGAATTCCATAATGAGCTCAACGGTATCAAGCGAGTCAGCGCCCAGATCATTTGTGAAGCTCGCTTCAGGAGTAACTTCAGACTCCTCCACGCCGAGTTTCTCAATAATGATCTGTTTTACTTTTTGTGCAATTTCAGACATGTTTTTGTGGTTTAATGATTTTAAAATCTGTGCAAAGAAAGAGATTTGCGACAATATTGTCAAACTTTTTTGATCTTGCCGAAATGGCCTGAAAGGTGCCTTTCCAGCGTTTGAAAATGCGAAAAAACAAGTTGATAATCGAGTATGAATATGACTTCAACTTGATTGGAATCATATCAACCGCCAAGGGTTACAAGCTGGCCTGGGAACTCAACCAGGCGCTTGGCATCCACCTGGTGAAGCAGTCCGATTTGATTGTCGGGTTCAAAAATAGCGAGGAAAAGTCCTTCGCTTACTACAGCCATCAGACCCAGCTCAATCGTTTGAAAGTATTCAAAAACAGGCCTGTAGACCAGGATGCGGGAAAGTATTATCTAATCCCTGAATTTCCTCACTACGATTTCATAATTTTGGCCGATATGGAAGAATATGATAAGGCGCAACATCTCCTGCAGTCATTGAAGTCAATCAATTCCATACAGTTAGCGGCCATCATTCCCCTGGAAGGACTCAAGTCAAAGTCGAACTTTATTTTTTAATTGGGATGTGTTGTAATCTCATTATAACGATCACTACTTCGAACTATACATAATCATATGCTTGATAAGACATCGTTTAACAAAACGAAAATTGTTGCCACGGTAGGGCCAGCGTCTAACACAAAAGAAATGCTTCGCGCCCTGATAAGGGAAGGCGTTGACATCTTTCGCCTCAACTTCTCTCACGGCACGCATGAGGATCACCTCAAAGTTGTAAAGTTTGTTCGGGAACTCAACGAGGAACTCGGTTCACAGATTGGTCTGCTCCAGGATCTCCAGGGCCCGAAGATCCGCATAAACGAAATGTTGCCTGATGTCGTCATCGAGCGCGGGCATAAACTGGTTATAACCACTCGCGAACTGATCGGAAACGGCGAGGTGGTGAGCACCTCATACAAGAGCTTGCCCAAAGACGTAAAGACGGGCGACATGATTCTCATCGACGATGGTAAGATTGAGCTCAAGGTATTGGAGATCAAGGAAGGCGATGTCGTAACCGAAGTCGTGTACGGCGGACCGCTCAAATCACGCAAGGGTATTAACCTGCCGTTTACAAAGGTGTCGGCGCCATCTCTCACAGAAAAGGATTTGCGTGACCTCGAATTCGGCCTCGACAATGACGTCGATTGGATTGCCTTGTCGTTCGTGCGCAAAGCTGAGGACATCCTGCAGATGCGCAGCATCCTGGATAGCCGTAAGTCTAACGCACGGATCGTGGCCAAGATCGAGAAGCCCGAAGCCCTCAGTAACATCGACGACATTATTACGGCGACGGATGCCGTGATGGTAGCCCGCGGTGACCTGGGTGTTGAGATCTGGATGGAGGAGGTACCCATGGTGCAGAAGATGCTCGTGGAGAAGTGTAACGTGGCAGGCAAGCCGGTAATTGTCGCGACGCAGATGATGGAAAGCATGATCGAGAATCCCCGACCGACGCGCGCCGAAACCAACGACGTAGCCAATGCCGTAATGGATGGTGCCGACGCGGTGATGCTCTCAGCCGAAACGGCTTCCGGAAAATATCCGCTGGAAGTAATTCGCAGCATGGTGAGGACCGTGTCTTCGGTTGAGAAAAATCCGGCGATGTACTATCGCTTTCGCGAGGTGAACAAGAAGTCGGCAACTTATATACACGATAACTTCATACTCGCCGCCTGCAAACTGGCGAAGGACGTAGGAGCCAAGGCGATCGTGGGCATGACGCAGTCTGGCTACACGGCTTTCAAGTCCTCTTCGTACCGACCCAACGCGAATATTTTCGTGTTCACGAGCAACAAATCACTCATCAACAAGATGAATCTCGTGTGGGGATCACGTGCTTATTTGTATCAGAAGACCACGTCGACCGATGATACGATCGACGATGTCGAGGAAGTGTTGAAGGCACACGGACACGTGAAGTCAGGCGATATCATCATCGTCCTGGCAAGCATGCCCATACAGGAACGGTCGCGCACCAATACCATGAAAATAAATATCGTAAAGTGAGTAGTTAGTCTTGTGTCCTGAGTACGTCAAGTCCGTAGTTAGGCACTCAACACACGAAGCGCAACTCAAGACTGAGGGCTAACCAGAATCACTGATTCCCGCTCGACGACAACGGCCCCGGGTGGGTCGCCTTTTCGCTTGCGGACATATTTTCTTTGCGTAACGGACACGGGACAAAGCGTGTCCGTTTTGCGTTTCGAATACCACGCCGCCAGTTGGGCGGCACGCTCGATCACCGGTTTGGGTATCACCTTTCCCGCCTGGTGCTTCACCAGCACGTGAGAACCGGGAACATCCTTTGCATGCAGCCAGAGGTCGTCCTTGTATCCGTACCGTTGTAACATAGTATCGTTGGCCTGAGCGTTCCTTCCAACCAGGATACGGAAGCCCATGAACTCGTTCTCGTGGAAAGGCAATGACTCCGTTTCGTCGGCATCAGCCCGAACCGGGTGCCGGGCTGCGAGCAAGCGAATAGCCTTTACGTCATCCATCCTGGCGAGCGCGTCCTGCTCTTCACGCAGTAAACTCAGTTCCTGCTGCTTCTGCGTAATCAATGCGTCGAGATGTTTGATTTCGATCTGCTGCTTCTTCGATTTGGAATAATAAATCGCTGCGTTCTTCTGGAGAGAAATGTCAGGTTGTAAACGAATCTCTTCAGGCTCATAGTGGTTGTAAAAGTTTGGCAGTACAATGCGGTCGCCACTGGCGGCAACGTGAAGGTTTGCCATCAACAGGTCAGCCCAGGCTTTGAACTTATCGTAGGCTTCCAACGAGGCCTGCCGCACCTGTGCACGGCCCAGGGTATCGCCGGCCTGGCCAATTTTCTTCTTGAGGATTGTTGCGATACGATTGTACTCCTCGTCAAAGCCTTCCCGTGACCGGTACCGATGGTAGAATTCCGTGACGGCTAAAACGGGGTCATCGTAGATGCGCCACGCTTCACCCACGGGTAGCAGGCTGAAGGTCATCTTTCTTTCCAGCAGAGTGATATAGTAGCGCGGACTTTCCATATGGGCTAACAACAATTGCACAGCTTCCCATCGCGCCCGGACATCCAGGTTTGCGAAGCCTCCGTCCCGGAGATATAACCAGGGAATTTTTCCGAAGGTGAAATAGAGGGAGGAAAGACGTTCCTGATTTTGCGAAAACGTTTCGTAGCTCATGTCCATCGTGCGGTCCAGCTGAGCAGGCTGCAACTCACGGTCCGCTTCCAGATTAGTTCGGAACATATCCATTAGCCGGGACCCTGAGTATAGAATAATATTAGATCGGTTGCCGTGAAGCTTAAACAGAAGGGAGAGGTCGTTAGAAAGGTGCAGGGTAAAGCTGCGGTCGTGTTGATGCTGCGTGAGCCCTGTTACCCTATGTCCCAAGAGGTCGGGGAATAGGTCGACGGAGTTCTTTCGGGCGCGTTGAAAATCTCTGGGAAAGGAAAGACAGGTAAATGCGGGACTGAGATTTGCGCGCAGGTGAAAGGAGCCCTGTGTGGTTTCGAAGCGGACGATTAACTCCGCTTTATCCTGCGAGTAACATTCTGACGTCACGGATCCTACCAGCCGTGTGGTGAGGTCCCGGGTGAGCTGACGGAGGAAGTGATAATTGTTCTGCATATTTCAGCGTGTACCCAAGGCGTTGCGTGGCCGGCCGTGGAGCGATTTACGTGGCCCGATTTCGTGCGTTCAGTCCGTTTGTATCTCCAGGCCGTCGTAAGCAAGTTGAACATTCGGCGGCAGTAGCTTTTCGATTTTGCTATGCAAACCCAATTTGTGGCTGATGTGCGTAAAATACGCCCGTCGGGGTTTGATGATCGAGACCATTTGCAGTGCCTGTTCCAGGTTGAAATGCGACAGATGTTCAGTGATCTGAAGGGCATTTAAGACCAGCACGGATGTGCCCTTCAGCAAATCGACGGTGGTATCGGGAATGTGATTTGCATCCGTAATATAGCTGAAGTTTCCAATGCGAAACCCGGTCACCGGCAATCGCAGGTGCATGACCGGGAGCGGCGTTACGGGCACATCGCCGATTGAGAAGGGCAGGCTGCCAATTTCGTGTAGTTCCAGGCGCGGAAGACCGAAGTAATGTTGTTTGGAAAAGATGTACTCGAAGTCGGTCTGCAGCTGTCGCAGGACGTCGACGGTGGCGTAAGCGGGTATATCCATTTCCTGAATGAAATTGAAAGCCCGGATGTCGTCCAGCCCGGCCGTGTGATCCCGGTGCGCGTGCGTAAACAGTACGGCATCCAGGTGCGCAATGCTCTCGCGCAGCATTTGCTGCCGGAAGTCGGGACCCGTGTCGATGACGATGCGTTTGTCCCCGACCTCGATATAAGCCGATGTGCGCAGACGTTTGTCGCGGTAGTCCAGTGAACGGCAGACCTCACACCCGCACCCGATTATGGGTACGCCTTGCGACGTGCCGGTTCCCAGGAAGACTACTTTCAAGCTGCTTCCGTCTGATGCGTAAGTTCCTCGTATAATTTTTGGCTCTTCTCGGTAAATCGAGTGCCATCCAGCTTCACGCCTTTCAAAATCTCGAAGAGCGCGTTGATCTTGCCTTCTGTCGTATAGAACTTGTTGACGATGATGATCTTCTGCTCCTTCAGCAGGCAGTATCCCGACTTAAAGTTCCCCTTTTCGTAGCGGAGCGTGTAGTCCGATTCCGCAAGCATGTCCTCCAACTTAGTGAGAAACTGAACCGTATACTTAATCATCTATCGTGTGGTTTTCCAGTGCGAAAGATAGCGAAAACCGCCCAAGTAGTAAAAGGCCTGTTAAATTTGGCTCCCGATGGAGAATCGGAAGAAACTGGTCGTGGTTGCTGGCCCCACCGCAGTGGGAAAAACGAGCGTGGCAATTATGCTCGCCCGGCAATTGAACTGTCATATCGTATCTGCCGATGCACGACAATTCTTTAGGGAAATGACGATCGGAACAGCCAAGCCAACTGCCGACGAACTTCAAGCGGCACCTCATCATTTCATCGATTCTCATTCGATTACACAACCTTATGATGCTGCGACCTATGGTACCGATGCGCTGGTGTGCATTCATCACCTGTTCGAAAGGCACAGTTATGTAGTCCTTTGTGGAGGCTCCGGTCTCTACATAAAGGCAGTTCTGGAGGGGTTCGACGACATTCCGGATATCGACCCAGCCATCCGCCAAGGACTGCGGTCGGCCTATGAACTGGGCGGCCTGGAAGTTTTGCAGGAGAAAATGAAAGCGCTGGACCCTGCCCATTATTCAAAGATCGATACGCGCAACCCACAACGCCTTATGCGCGCCCTTGAGGTGGTAATGGGCACGGGCCAATCGATCACCAGTTTTCAACAACGCAAGAGCCGGACGCACGACTTCAGCATTGTCAAGATCGGCCTGGACTTGCCCCGGCAGGAACTCTATGATCGCATCGACTTGCGAATGGACAGGATGATTGAAGACGGTCTCTTTGATGAGGCGGCATCTCTTTATCCGTTTCGTAGTCACCACGCCCTGCAAACGGTGGGCTACCGGGAGGTCTTTGATTTTATCGAAGGGAAGTACGATCGGCAGGAAGCCATTCGCCTGCTGAAGCAGCATTCGCGTCAGTATGCCAAGCGCCAGCTCACCTGGTTTAAGCGGGATCCTGAAATGATCTGGTTGCATCCCGCCAACATAAACGATATTATTGACGTCGCTTCAGGTGAACGACCCCATGGATACATCGCAAAAGGTTCTCATCATTGCCTACTATTGGCCGCCCAGCGGTGGAAGCGGTGTTCAGCGTTGGTTGAAGTTCGTCAAGTATTTGCCACAGTTCGGGTGGAAGCCCTATGTCTTTACACCCGAGAATCCTTCTTACGCGATTCGGGACGAATCGCTGGTGATGGATGTGCCACCGGAAGCCGAAGTGATCCGTTATCCGATATGGGAGCCGTACGATGCATTTCTGAAACTGTCTTCTGTCTTCGATGGCAAAAAGCGGGCAGGAGCCACAGGCACAGCCATGGTGTCGACAAAGCGGCGCACCGTGTTTCAGCACCTGAGCACGTGGGTCCGCGCGAACCTGCTGGTACCCGATCCCCGGGTATTCTGGGTGAAGCCTTCATCGATATTTCTGCACGATTACCTTCGAGCGCATGGCATTGAACACGTAATCACGACCGGACCGCCGCACAGCATTCATTTGATCGGCTACCAATTGAAGAGTAAGAATCCTCACATTACCTGGTTTGCCGACTTTCGCGACCCTTGGAGTGAATGGGGATTTTTGGATAGCCTGGGCGTTGGCCATCGCGCCAGGGCAGCACATCGCAAGGCCGAGCGAAAGGTCTTGCAGCGATGCGATCGCATCCTTACGATCACGCCGTTTTACCAGCGCCAGTTTGCTGCGCTGTCGGGACGGGAGGTTACCCTGTTGACGAATGGTTTCGACGAAGCTGATTTCCACGATCTTCACGTGTTGCGTTCAGCGAAGTTCATGATCCGCCACGTCGGCACGATCAATGAAAAGTGCGATCCGCGACCATTCATTCAGGCGTTAGCGATGGTCATGCACAACGATGCAGCATTCCGACGCGACGTATTGCTTCACTTCGTAGGCGACGTGCATCCACAAGTCAGAGAATTTGTGACGACCCTTCCGGACGTGCTGGCCGCGACCACGTTCACACAACCAGTACCGCATAGCGCCCTGATCGGCCTCTACGGTTCATCGAGCCTTTTGTTGTTGATACTAACCGGCTACAAGGATGCAGAAGGATACATGCCGGGCAAACTCTTTGAATACATAGCCACTGGTTTACCGATATTGGGTATTGGACCTGAGCAAGGTGATGCTGCGGGTTTGCTTCGGGAAAGCGGGACAGGGGAAATGATTGATGGGACGGAGACTGAACGTGTCATGTCGGCTCTGTTGCGCTCGTACAGCAACTGGCAACAAGACCGAACGGCATTGCATCGATCAAAGACGGATCGTTACTCGCGCCGAGCCGTCACCGGAGAATTGGCGAATTTACTGGCACAAACCTGAAATGAAATATTCACCTTGGCGATGCATCCTATGCTGACACGCAAAACAATTTTCAATTTTCAACGCTCAACTTTCAACTTTTGATCAGCAAGCGCTTCCTCAAGAGTTCACTGATATATACGCTCGCGGGCATTTTACCCATGGCCAGTGCGTTGATCCTGTTTCCCCTCTACGTCTATCATCTTTCCGTGGAGGCATATGGTGCGCTGAGCATTTATCTCGTATTCATCACCCTGGTGCAGATACTCATCACCTTCAGTTTCGACTCCTCTATTTACGTACATTATCACGAGTACAAGAACGAGCCAACCAAGCTGGCGGACTTTATCAGTTCTGCGTTTGTCTTTATGCTCATTTCTGGTGTGGGTGTTGCCATCCTGTTATCGCTGGCCGGTGAGTTGATTTTTCGCCTGGCACTTCCCGGTCAGAATATATCGTTCTACCCATTTGGACTGGCCTCTGTAGGCGCCGGAGTTTTTCTGGCTGTGTTCAAAGTTCACAGCAGTTTATTGCAGACACGCGAGAAACCAGAAACGTTTCTGTGGTCGAATGTGCTGGTACTTTCCCTTATCGTTGTGTTTACGCTTATCGGCATGCGATGGCATCCGCATTCGCTGGCAGGCCCGTTGTACGGCCGGATGCTGGGGGCGTTCCTGCCATTTCTCTGGGTGTTGTGGCGCATATTCCGGGAGTTTGGCCTTCGATTCAATTTTCAATGGCTTCGCAGCAGCTTCAGTTTTAATGTGTATGCCTTTATTTATCAGCTTCAACAATGGTTCATCAACCAGTTCGACCGCGTCGTGATGTTATTGTACCTCACGCTGGCCGACGTGGGCGTGTACGACGTCGCGTTGAAATGTCTTTTGCCAATCGAGCTGTTGATGAATAGTTTGCAAAGCGCTTTTTATCCGCGGGTCGTATCGCAGTTAATGGGAAAGACCGATCAGCGGGGTGCAGAAGTTATCAATCGCTACTATCATGGCCTCATCGCCGTGGTGATGCTGCTGGTTACCGGAAGCATCTTCGCATTTCCAATTGCTATCAAGGTGTTTATGCTGAAGCTGTTTTCGAACAAGGCCGCCTATGCGGAGGCCGTTCAGTACATTCCTTATGTGGCCGTGATCTATTTGTTCAAAGTGATGCGCCTGTATTTTGCCATACCTTACAATACCCTCAAATACACGCGCCCATTGCCCATCATTTACCTGGTGATTGTGGGAGTAAAAATTGCGTTAATGATCCTGCTGATGCAAAGCATGCAGGTCTACGGTGCAGTAGCCGCATCGTTGGTGAGTGCCGCATTGGAGGTTTTTCTACTGAAACGATTCATGAAGGGAAGGTTTGTTTACCGTTTCAACGCATTCAAGATCATAGTCGCCCCGACATTGCTGCTATTGCTGATCGTGGTCGTTGAACCGTTCATTCGACCGGCATTGGGCTGGGTGGCACACGCCATTTATTTAATCGTTTGCGTTGGATTGCTGGCGTGGACGTACCGGAATGAGTTGAAGTGGGTGAATCCATTTGAGAGCAGGAAGGACGAGTGAGCCTGTCAGGCACTTAATCGGGCGATCGCGATAATCGACGAGGCATAGGTAAAATCGTAGGAAGGTTTGCTCCCTACAAGGCCGGCAATTTTGCTTTTAATGAGGTCGAAGGGGTCCAGAGGAATGCGATTCGCAAACTTAATCTCCTCGGTCACCATCCCTGCCTGGTAGAGAACTTTCGCAAGTGTATAGGGAGTAAACCAATACCGGTGATCGGAATTGATCATCTCAACGGACGATTGTGCCATCTTCATCGTAATGCGCGTCCAGGCATTGGGTACGGTTACCACGATTCGGTCGATGGTACCGGCATAGTTGGCCCGAATGGCGGATAAGAATTGTACCGGATTGTCAATATGCTCTAACAACTCGCCGAGGATTGCATAATCCCAGGTATTGCCGCTGATCTTTTCAAACTTGTCGGTGGTAAAATTGCCGAGTACAATGTTAGTATAGCCAAAGGTCGACTCCACATAGTGGAGGGTGTCTTCATCGATATCGACACCGATGCAGGCCTTGGATACGTCGGTGAGCTCTTTGTGCAGCCACTGCTTGCGCGCAATCTTGTCGGCGATCAAAGGCTTGTGATCGAGACAACCCAGGTGCACGATTTTTTTGCCACGCGACATGTCCGTGAGGAATGTCACGCGATTGGGGACCGGCTCTTTATAGCGCAAGGCTACATCAATACGGTTGCTGAACTTCTCACCACGCAGGTATCGCCACGTTTCTTCGTCGAACGTCATTTACAGCTTTTCAATTTCAGCGACAAAAGTAGAGAAATTCCTGTCGGCGTTATAGTGGGTCTTCCAGTTTTGAAAGGCGTGCTGGCGCATAGCCTTAACGTCAGCTGGCGGCAGTTGCAGGATTTCGGAGATCAGGTTTGCAATGGCGAGGGGAGATGCGTCTGCTTCGAACAGCCGGCCTGTTTGCTCGGAAACGATTTCCGGTATGCCGCCAACCCTGGGGGCAACTACCGGAATGCCGAAAGACTGAGCTTCCATGATGGTGACCGGTATGCCTTCCGCGGAACTGGTATTCACAAAAACATCAACATACGTTTCGCGATAGAACTGCATGAGCTCGTCGTTTGTGCGCGCGCCGGTGAACTGATAGGTGAGGTTACTCTTGCCACCCAGCCGTTCTTTGGCGCGCCTGGTGATCGACTCCGCCAGCGGTCCGTCTCCCAGGTGAATCCAATGAATGTCGAGGTGGTCAATTTGTTGCAATGCATCGACCAGTAGATGCACGCGTTTCACGGCAACGATGAACGCACAACTTACCAGCGTCAGCCGCTTTCCCGTTTTCGTTGGCGAGATGGCGGAGGGTGCTGTGCCGAGGCGGGCAACCTGAACCTTGTGGCTGTCGGCCTCGTTTCCCTGACGGCGGAGGTGCGCTGCTGCGTCCTCTGATATGGCGAATACCCGGTCGAGTTGGTGAATTAAAGTTCGTCGAAAGGGAAGGTACTGGTTTGTGTTTCGATACTCGTATACATCGCCGCCGTGGGCGCGTGACACCGCCGTTATGCGGAGGCGTTTCGAAGAAACAAAAGTGAGTGCGAGCGCTGACGATGACAGCCAATAGGAGTACAGGATCACGTGCCCGTGAAGTTCTTCGGCACGCATGAGGCGCCGCAGCTGCCGGGCGGTCTGTAACGCCTTCACCACCGTATGGACCAGATCGTCGAGAATGAACGAATTAAGCGTTCTATGATGCACTCTCAGCCATGCCATCTCCTCCCTAACAAAGCCCCAGATCTTAAAGGCGTTGGCTGCGCATAACCCTATCGTTATGATGTTTTCAGTCCATGAACTTATTGGATTGACGCGATGCACCACCGCACCGTGAAGGGGCCTTTCGCCGGTGCTGGAGACATCGCGGCAAAGGATAACAACCTTTTCGAAACGTTTCGTCAGTACCGGCAGTTCATTTTCCAGGAATGATTCATAGAGACCGTACGGAAAGTGGTTGGTCACCAATAAGACGCTCGCTCGTGTCGCAGGTTCGTGTCCATCCTTATCAGTTCCCGACTTACTCATACACCAGCTACTTCATTGACGAGACCCAGGATTATCGCGGCACTCTTCTCGGCATTGAGGTCTCGGGCGGCCGCCGCCGAACGACTTTTGAAGGTCGCGATGTCGGAGGCCGTAAGGGGTTTGAGTTTGGTTGCCAGGGAGATGGGAGTGAAGTCTTCAGCCACCACGCCGTTGCCGTATTGGCCAACAATCTCGGCCATCTCGGGTGTGGGGCCGATGGCCACGCCGAGCCTTCCCTGGATGAAATCAAACAGCTTGTTGGGAAGCGTGTTCTCGTAGTTGAAGTTGATGGGCGGAAGTAGAAATACGCCTATGTCATAGGCATTCACCGTCTTCACGACCTGCGTGATGGGCACGGGGTCGAGAACTTTGATGCGTTTATCATTGCTGGCGAGTTGCTTCAGGTTATCAATATAACTGGCCGTGGCAGATGAAGCGAAGCCAGGTTTGAGCAAGATAAGATCAAGTGTAAACCGGTTATCGAGGTTCCTCATCATTTCTATCATCAGTTCCAAACGCCGTGAAGGCGTAGCGATGCCGTGATGCACCAGCCTGATGAGGTCGGACCTGACGGGCGACGCCGCAATGTCAGTGTAAACGTTGGCGTTCATTACCACAACGGGGCGTCTCCCAAAATTCTTTTCGTATTCGCGGGCAAGACCTTTGCCAACGGTCATCATACCCGCAATGCGCGGTATGTATTGGCGGCATAGCCAGGTATTAAATCCCTGAAAGAATATCCGCCAGGATAGTTTGTCTTCGAAATGGCGAGGTGCGTATTCGTGCGCATCAAAGATGACGCGGACGCTGGCAGGAAACCGGAAGGCGATGGGCAAAGTCTCCACATCGTTCGCAATGATCACATCGAAGTTTCTTCCTGCAAGCTCATCGACGATGTAGTAATAATTGTGCAGGATGCGATGAGCCATGGAATACAGGCCGAGCAGAAGAAAGACGCTCGCAAAAGCCTTCCGCAGGAACGTGAGTTTCGTGGGCGTAATGGCGATTACTTCGAAGTCTTTCTCGGGTTCGCCATCAAAGCATACGACGGTTGTTTCGTAGTGATCCTTCAACGCCAGCACCTGTCGCCGAACGCGGGCGTCGTGTTTGAAGCTGCTCAGGACGATGACCAGTAGTTTTTTCTTCATGCGGACAACTTCGCAGGCTTAAGACGACCTGGATTGTCTTTCACAAACCGTTCCCAGGAGGGTGCTGTCGCTTTCGTCGTATTTTTTTGATAGTGATGACACAACGCCACCGCCAATGCATCCGTGGCATCGAGTAATTTGGGAAGTTCCTTCAGCGCAAACAAAGTCATCAGCATTTTGGCTACTTGTTCCTTCGAGGCATTGCCATTGCCAGTTACGGACTGTTTCACCTTCTTCGGCGCATATTCTATGATGGGCACCTGCCGTGATAAGGCTGCCGCCATCGCGACTCCTTGAGCACGTCCCAACTTGAGCATGGACTGAACATTCTTTCCAAAGAACGGTGCCTCGAGGGCAACTTCATCGGGACAGAACTCCTCCACCAGCGTAATAACCCGCTCAAAGATCTTCTTCAGTCGCAGTTCATGGCCCACATACTTGCTGAGGTGAATGACTCCGAATTGTAGCAGGGTAATCCGACTGCTTCGGATCATAATGACGCCGTACCCCATTACGTTGGTACCAGGATCCAGCCCAAGAATGATCTTTTCCTTTTCCACTTTAACCACGTAGCAAGATAAGCGGTTTTTGGATGCGATGCGGCTTAAGATTCACCTTAGAATATTAACCACGCCTTTCCTGGACCCCAGGCAGCCGTTGCCCATGATAAAGTAATACACTCCTGAGGCCAAGCCCGTGCCGTTCCACTGATTGTCGTATGAAGGCGAATAATGAACGCGTTCGCCCCATCGATTGAAGATCTCAAGAGAAATAGGTATTTCTGTTTCGTTGCCGATCACAAATGACTCATTAAATTCATCGCCGTTCGGCGTGATTATATTTGGAACAGATGGCTCCTGGCTAATCATTTTGATTTTAAGCGTATCGGATGTCACGCCACAAGCGTTGCTCAACGTCGCCCAGTAGGTGCCAACGTTTTTCATTTCGCGTTTTGGTTGGTTACTGCCATCGTCCCAAAGGACCTGGAATGAGGGGTCATCTGGCGCCTCTAGAATCCACCCTTTGAATTCGCAGGCCAGTATATCTTCCCCTAGCGAAAAGTTGTACGGGGTTGTCAGAAATTCTACTTGAACGCTGTCCTTCAATTGTGCGCAAGGTCCAGTGATCGTAGCAACATACCAGCCGGAGGTTTGTGCTATAATTGAAGGTGTGGTTTCCCCGGTGTTCCATTGAATTTGGTAGTCCGCTTCAGACAGTCCTGACGAAATCTCGACATGATCGTCATCACAAATCTCAAGGTCTGCGCCGAGATCCAGCATCGGAGTGCTTGCGCCCTGCTGAATGACTTCAATACGCTTTATGCGATGGTTGATCGATGGTCCGGAGGGCAGCCACGGAGACGTGCTATTATTGTCCCTATAAAATGCTGAGCAAGCATCGCCCGCTTCGTTACTAAGGCCCATGGAAAACGTGGATGATGAGAGTTGTTGAGCAACGAATACACCAAAATAGGTCTGGTTGGCTACGTTGTCTGGAAGGCCAGTTTCATTGCTAGGACGGCTCTGAGCCCGAAAGCTTGACGCACATTGTATTTCTAACGTCATCCGACGACAGTGCCCGGTTCCAGAGGCGTATATCATCAATCAAGCCTTTAAACCTGTAGACCACTCCGTTTGAGATGAAGTAGGCAGACGACGAAAAGCCGGGTTTACTTGAGTCCATTGGCAGACTTGTTTCCCCCACGTATGAGCTGCCCACGTTCACCCCATTTAGATAAAGATCCATATTAGCAACATCAGTAACGACTGCTGTGATATGATTCCAGGATCCAGTTATCAGGTTGACGTTTGCATTTTTTCCTCTTCGAAAGGCAGGACTATTGCCCCCCAAACCGTCCCCATAATCCAAGGAAATCAAGTTCTTATTGACGATCAGCCTGAAGCCAGTGTAGATGGGGTCACAGTTTCTGTTTGTAAAGATGGGTGCAGCGAGTGTGTTTGATGGATCCAAATATACCCATGCGGAGACAGTGAACGGGAACTCCAGGTCTTCATAGATATCGCCGAAATCAATGTAATCGTCGATACCATCAAAGAGTATGGCGCCACCTGAACCGACATTGTCAGATTGTGCGAATGAATAACGATGGAGTGCGGCAAGAAATACAAGTGGCAGTAGTAGACTTCTAACGCTCATTTAGGTAACAGAATATCCTGGCAAGATACTAAGAATTTGGATGCTACTGGGAACATTTGTTTGCAGTTTATTTCACAGGTATGCAGGGTCGAATTGTTTACAAGGCGGGTGTGGTTTTGTTTGTACAGGTAACTGATGTAAGGATTTAGGTTTGAATAATGAAGTAAGTTTCTGCCAGAATTTTTGTGATCAGAATCAATTCATCAACTTTGTCAGAGGCTGAATGATGTGACATGATTTCTATCGTTGTCCTGATCGTCTTTATCTGTTATGCAGGACTGGTGGCAATCCTCGCGATAGGCTGGAGGTTGGCTAGCACAAAGCCTATGGAGGGGAGCGTAAGCGCCGCTCTGGAAGGTGGGCCGCTCATAAGTGTACTCGTGGCAGCACGAAATGAGGAGAGATGCCTTCCGATCCTTTTGAAGGACTTAGGCGCCCAGCACTACCCCAACTATGAAGTAATCATCGTGGATGATCAGTCAGAAGATAATACGGCTGATGTTTGTCGGCGGGTCGTTGCTGACGATCCACGCTTTCGCCTTGTTTCAGCCAATGGCGAAGGTAAGAAAGCAGCGTTGACGCAGGCCGTCGCAGCAGCACAAGGGCTATGGATAGTGACGACCGATGCCGACTGCCGGGTAGGGCCCAATTGGCTAGCTGCCATGACACAAATGTTTGTTAATGAAACGGTCATGTTGTGCTTCGGCCCGGTAGGAACGTTCGGGTCGACTAGGTTTGATTGCATGCAGTCGATGGAATTTGCCGCGCTCATTGGGTCCGGTGCTGCTACAGCGGCTTTTGGAAAACCGACTATGTGCAACGGTGCTAATCTAGCATACCGCAAGGCGGCATTTGTGGCCGTAAACGGATATTCGGGCAATGAAAAAATTCCCTCCGGCGACGACGAATTCCTGATGCGCAAAATCTACAACCAGTTTCCTGAATCTGTTCGATATTGCGCTGACGCTAATGCATTGGTAACGACAGGGACGTCGCCGACTATCAATGCTTTCTTTGAACAACGTGTTCGGTGGGCAGGAAAGTGGAGATATAACACCAGTATGACGGCCAATCTGCTAGCCCTCGGGATGCTTTTGTTTCATCTTTGCATGTTGGCCCTTCCAGTTCTGCTTGTTACGGGCACGATTAAGCCTTCCGTTGCTTTACTCTGCATTTTAATAAAGGTCGTTGCCGAATTGTACTTCCTCTACTCTTTGCGATCGCTAATGGTGTTACGGTGGAGTTGGACGGCTTTTCTCATATTGCAGCTTGTCCACAGCTGCTACGTAGTAGTCGTCGCTATTTGGTCTCAGTTTTCAGACTTTCAATGGAAAGGCAGGCGTCTCAAGTCTCTTATGACCAGTGGCCAGTGAGAACGAGCGTCAAAAACATTCCCCCTTGCCGGCACGAAATCGTGATGCAGGCTCACACGGGCAGTAATGTTGCACAGAAAACATTGTTAAACAAGCCGGCACTGACTAGGTGTAAATTCGGTTTTCATGATAACTTTACAGGATAATGACCGAGCAAACGCTTAAGACAAAATTTGAAATTAAGGAACTCGAACTCAATGCGTTGCTGGAGATCACGCAGGCTATTAACAATAACCTCAGCGAGGAGTCGTTGTACAAAATTTACAACTTCACGTTGCGTTCGAACCTGAACATTAAGAAGCTCGCGCTGTTCGTCTTCGATGAAGAATGGAGCTGCAAGGTCAGTTTTGGTACGGCCAAATTCTTTACCAAGGCGCATCTGCTGCCCGAGTTCAAGACCATACAGGACATTACCCATCTGAAGCAATTCAAGAAGTGTGAGTTTTCCGTGTTTGACATCATTATTCCGGTTACTCATAAAAGCACAACGCTTGCTCTCGTTTTCGTGGGTGGGCTGGAAAAGGGCGATCCTCGTTACGAGAACGAGGATGGTATCAAGTTCATCCAGGCGCTAAGCAACATCATCATCGTCGCGATTGAGAATAAGAAACTCGTGCGCAAGCAGTTATCGCAAGAGTCGTTCCGAAAGGAGCTGGAGATTGCCAGTGACGTACAGCAGTTCCTTTTTCCCGACAAGCTGCCTAACACGCCGCAGCTAAAGATCGAGGCGAGTTATCTTCCGCACGACATGGTCGGCGGCGACTACTACGATTATATTCCGATCAATAAAAACCAGTTCCTGATTTGTGTCGCAGATGTGAGTGGAAAAGGCATTCCGGCGGCACTTATGATGTCGAACTTTCAGGCATCGTTGCGCACGTTACTTCGGCAAACACCGAATATCCGCGACATTATTGAAGCGCTGAACTTTCAGGTATTGGAAAATACTAAAGGTGAAAAATTCATCACCTTCTTTGCTGCGATCTACGACCTCCGTCTGCGGACGATGGTGTATGTAAACGCAGGTCATAATCCACCGATATTGATTGACCGAAAGAATGGCATGATGCTTTTAGAGGAAGGATCTACCGTGTTGGGGGCCATGCACCCGCTGCCATTCCTCAATGAAGGATTCATCCCCGATATCGACGACTTCCTATTGTTTTGTTACACCGATGGACTTACGGAAACCGTGAATGAAGAGGGTAAGGAGTTTGGGTCAGAACGCCTGACAGAATATTTCCAATCGGAAGACATTCTCTTTAAAAACCTCAATACGATCCACCAGGACCTTATCGTGGACCTCGACACCTTTAAAGGTTTGAAAGGCTATCACGACGACATTACGATATTATCCTGTAGGGTAGGGTAAGGGTTAGTTTGTGGGTGCTTTACTAACAACATGGTTCACCGTACGCCGTTCTTTTTTCCATGGCTTTATCCCGCGCTCACCTGGCGTATACCTGACGCGCCGAAAACGCTTTTTCTAACCTTCGATGATGGGCCTGTGCCGGGCCCGACGGAATTTGTGGTCGACACGCTGGCAGCGGCAAGGGTCAGCGGAACATTCTTTTGTATTGGAGACAACATTCGGAAACATCCGGAGGTGTACCGCTCCCTGCTTGCGCAAGGTCACCGGGTTGGCAATCACACGTTCAATCACCTGAATGGGTGGAGGGCAACGGCAGAAAATTATCTGGACAATGTTCGTGCCTGCGCGGACGTTATGAATGAGCCCGGCGCAACGGTAGGTCGCCCGTTGTTTCGCCCGCCGTATGGACGCATCACACGCGCGCAAATAGACGGTCTGTCGTCTTTCAAGATTGTAATGTGGGATGTACTCACGATGGATTACCGGCGCACATTGGGTCCCGAGCGATGTCTTCGAAACACGATTGGTGCCGCGCGGGACGGTTCGATCGTGGTGTTTCATGATAGCGTCAAGGCGGAAAAGAACCTTCGGTATGTGTTGCCGAGATTTATAGATCACTTCAAATCCCTTGGCTTCGAATTTAATGTTGTTCCATCATGAAAGTGATCGTCGCGATTTTAGATTGGGGATTAGGTCATGCAACGAGAAGCGTGCCGTTGATCTCGGCGTTGCTTGATCGAGATATAGAGGTCCTGCTGGCAGGTAACGGCGATTCGCTTGAATTTCTGACGTCCGAGTTTCCTTCCCTCAAGGTCTTTCAACTCCCGCCCTATGCTGTGGAGTATCCCCGAACAGGAAGCATGACGCTCAAGATGCTGCAGCAAGTACCCAGGCTACGAAGGGTGATTGCACACGAGCATGTTTTGCTGGAGGAAATTATAGCACGCGAAGGGATCGAACTGGTGATATCCGACAACCGGTACGGATGCTGGTCGGCGCGTGTACCTTCGATCATTATTACTCACCAAACCACCATCCTGTTACCCAGGTACATGAAGTGGCTGCGCAAAACGGTGGCCTGGTACAATCGCAGAATGATCTACTGTTTTACGCAATGCTGGATACCGGACTATCCCGGTGCGCATAGCCTGGCCGGTAAACTGGCGCGATTTCCCGACGGCATACCAGCGCGGTTCAGATACATCGGCAATCTTTCGCGTTTTTCGGGTAAGGTTCCGCCGAAGCCGGCTTCCGAAGCAAAGTATGATGTCGCAGTTGTACTGTCGGGCCCGGAACCACAGCGTTCCATTCTTGAACACCTGATCCTTTCGCAGTTGCCCAAGACGTCGCTTCGCGCGTTTGTGGTCCGTGGCACGCGACATCCTGCGATGCCTCTGCCCGCCGGTGTGGCAGGAGCCGATTTTCTGGACACGGCCGAGTTGGAGCTGTTGTTGAGCGAGGCCAATTGCGTTGTGGCGCGCAGTGGATACAGCACTATCATGGATTTGGCAAAGCTTGGCAAGAAGGCTATCTTCATTCCCACACCGGGCCAAACTGAGCAGGAGTATCTGGCCAGGCGGCTAAAAATGATGAAGCTTGCCTATTCGGCCACGCAACGTCAATTCAACTTGAAAAGGGCGTGGCGCGCGTCGAAGTCCTATACGGGTTTTAACTTTATGCCCGATCGGTTTAATATGTTGGCAGAGAACCTCTCCAGTCTGTTGGATTGGGTGCACAAGCGCAGTTTAAAAAAGGCCATACGATGAAATATTTTTTCCAGAGCTTTGTTTACGCTGTCAACGGCATTTGGTCGGGCGTCACCGAGCAGCTGAATCTGAAGGTACAGATTGGGGTGGCCGCAGTGGTAATTGGTGCGGGATTTTATTACCGCATTGCGCCGATGGAATGGTGCGTCATTCTGTTGTGCATTGGCCTCGTCCTGGGCCTCGAGATGATGAATTCGGCGATTGAAAATTTGGTTGACCTGGTGACGTTGGAGCGCAAGCCGTTGGCCGGACGCATTAAAGATATTGCGGCAGGGGCCGTTTTGTTGGTTTCACTAATTTCCGTGGTGATCGGAGTCATCGTATTTCGCAAATACGTGGTGAATTAATAATTAGTAATGGCTAATTAGTAATGTGGGATGCCGGCTGTATTCCCAAGTTCTGTAGTATGCAAATTCAGTTGACTGGCAGTGCAGATAATTGGTAATTGCGAGCAGTCCGTTATTTTTATGCTTTTGAATGCAGAGAATGGAGTATTTCGTCGACACACACGCCCATATATATCACGAAGATTTCAAGGTTGACAGCGCGGATATGCTACAGCGCTGCCGTGAGGCTAAGGTGGAGCAGATCTACATGCCGAATGTGGATCAGGACTCGATTGATGGCATGATGGAGCTCGAAAGCCGGTCGGAGGGGATGTGTCATGCTATGATGGGCTTGCATCCTTGTTCCGTGAAGCGCGGGTTTGAAAGAGAGCTTTACATCGTCGAAAATTGGCTGTCGAAGCGCCCGTTCGCGGCAGTCGGGGAGATCGGTACGGATTTGTATTGGGATAAGACTTTGTTCGAAGAACAGAAAGAGGCGTTCACCATCCAGGTGGCCTGGGCCAAGCAGCATAAGTTGCCCGTTGTGATTCACTGCCGTGAGAGCATAGACGAAACCATCGCTCTGGTGGAGGCGGCCAAGGATGACTACCTCCGGGGTATCTTTCACTGTTTTACCGGCAGTGTGGAACAGGCGAAAAGAATAATTGAACTGGGCTTTCTGCTCGGGATCGGGGGCGTGGCAACGTTTAAGAACGGCGGACTGGACAAAGTGCTTCCCGAGGTGTCGCTCGATCACCTGGTGCTCGAAACAGACAGTCCGTACCTGGCGCCGGTTCCGCACCGGGGAAAGAGGAACGAGCCTGCGTATATCTCTATCGTTGCATCTCGGGTAAGTACGATCAAGAATGTCCCGATGGACGAGGTGAGGCGTGTCACCACCAACAACGCGATTGCGTTGTTTAACCATTCCTAAATCATGAAGCTTCGGAAAGTAAACGTGAATACGGCATTGCCGGGTCAGGCCAGGGCGCGCATCCTGGTGATCTACACCGGTGGTACTTTCGGCATGAGCTATGACCGCGATGGCGTTTTAGTGCCCTTCGACTTTGAGTACATTCTCACGCAGTTGCCGACCCTGAAGACCTTGGCACTCGACATTACGGCCTTTTCATTTATCGATCCCATCGATTCTTCGAATATCAACATAGAACATTGGCAGCTGATCGCCGGGTTGATCCACGAGCACTATGACACCCAGGAGGGATTTGTCGTCTTGCATGGCACCGACACGATGGCCTACACGGCGTCGGCGTTAAGCTTTATGCTCGAAGGATTAAACAAACCCGTGGTGTTTACCGGTGCGCAGTTGCCGATCAGCGACCCGCGTTCTGATGCGCGGGAACACATGATCACGGCACTGGAGATCGCTTCTGATCAGGCCAACGGGGTGTCTATTGTGCCGGAGGTTTGCATCTATTTCGACTACGAACTCTTGCGCGGTAACCGGTCGAAAAAAGTGGAGAGCATGCAGTTCGACGCGTTCGATTCGGGCAACTATCCGGCACTTGCGAAAGCAGGCGTGAAGATCGACTACAACTTCGCCTCTCTTCGAAAAAATCTTAACCCGGGTAAAGTTTTATTGCGGACCACATTCGACACGAACGTGGCGATACTGAAGTTGTTTCCCGGCATTCATTTGCAGGTGGTTCGTTCCATTCTTACCGTGCCGGGCATTAAGGCCGTGATCATCGAAACCTATGGCGCGGGCAATGCGCCGACCACGCCCTGGCTGATTGATGAGTTGAAGGTGGCGATCGATCGGGGCGTTTTGCTGTTAAACGTATCACAGTGCCCGGGTGGCCGCGTATTGCCTGGCCGTTACGAGACCAGCCGGATATTGCAGCAGATCGGCGTGATCAGCGGAGCAGACATGACCTCGGAGGCGGCAGTTACGAAGCTGATGCTGTTGATCGGAGAGTACGGCGTGGACAAGACGCGTATGTTAATCGGGACAGAATTGGCCGGTGAACTGAGTTTGTAACGGTCTTTGGAAAAGGTGTGAATTCTGCATTTCTTTGTGCCCGTTTCCTGGAGAGGTGTCCGAGTGGTTGAAGGAGCACGCCTGGAAAGTGTGTATACTCGAAAGGGTATCGCGGGTTCGAATCCCGCCCTCTCCGCCAATAGTTTGATCAACCCGTTGAGTTACAGTATATTGTAATTACTCCGATAAAGTTTTCGAAAAGATCTTACAGAATTTTATGACGTCGCGCCCTCACGGTAAGGGTGTGGCTGGATGTAAACACCTGCTTATCGGTTTAAGAGGTGGTGATCTTTTCGTAGCCATCCCGCCAGTTATGTAACAGCAAGGACGGGAATCCGACGTTTCATGATGTGAAGACATTGTTCGCAACTGGAAACCTAACAGAAAAAAATTCTATGATGGCAAAGCAAATTATAACGGCGGCGCGTTTACACGCATTGCTTCCAGTACTGCTTTTGTTAGGAATAGCAGCAGCCATTCCCGGCTTTGCACAGGGGCAAGAAAAGGAACCCTTTAAGCCAAAGATCCGGGGCGCCATCATGATGGCCAACACCCATGTACCCAATGCTACGGAGGGCGGCAAGAAAGTGTCGATCATTCCTACGTGGGGCTTCGACGTAGATTACTATTTCCATCGGCGTTGGTCGGTGGCGATCCAGGGTGACATTGAGCTTCAAAGCTTCGAGGTGGAAGACAACAATGTTGAAGTTGAACGCTCCTTTCCTTTTGCGGTCGCAGCCGTTATACACTATCATGCGTTACGGCATTGGTCATTTTATCTGGGTCCGGGATACGAATTTGAAAGTCACAAAAGTTTCTTTCTGATAAAAACAGGCACCGAGTACAGTTTCGAAATCACGGAGGATTTTGAGATCGCCCTGAGCCTAGCGCACGAAAACAAAGAAGATGTATATGATTCCTGGACGTTTGGGGTGGCATTCAATAAAAGGCTGTGGTCTGGAAAATGATGAAACCGCCATGCGTTGTCATGGTTAATGTTGGGTGTCCTTTGTATAGCGGAATAGGACTGTGTGAATGTCAGCCCAATGAATCCCTTTCAATGCAGAGCCGCAGATTTTGATTTGTTCGGTTGTCCCTTGATAGGAATTGTTTCAACATTTAATTGGGTTTCTTTAAACGGATTCTGCGTTGATTTGATGGCTTGCTACGAGTTCGCTGCGCGTACGACTCGATGTGCAAAGCGTCGATAAAAACGAGAATTATGATTTCGATTGGTTAGTTTTTTTGAAAGTATCGAATCTTTGAATTTAGCCAGCCCGTTTCACAATCACTTCCGACTTAAAATCATATTGCTGCCTTACGCCAGAACCATCAACGCTTGCGTCGACGCATTAACTGCAGAGGCGCACGCCCAGCGAGCTCTTAGCATCTGCAATAACCTTGACATGAAAATTGTAGCCCGCTAATCTGCCAGATACTCATCGACAAACCCGCGACAGTAGTCTTTTATCTCTTCCCGCACGCGGCGAAATTCCTGGGCGATAAGTGTTTCGCTACCCGTTGCCTTCGCCGGATCAGAAAAATTATGGTGTAATCGTACTGCCTTTGATGGAAAGTACGGGCATCGTTCGCGGGCGTTGTCGCAGACGGTTATGATGTAGTCAAATTCGATGTCGCGATATTCATCAACATGGTTTGACGTGTGTTGCGATATATCGCATCCATCTTCTGCCATGGTGGCAATCGCGCGGGGATTCACGCCGTGCGTCTCTACCCCGGCGCTGTAGACATTGGCGTGGCCGGTAGCAAAACGATTCATATAGCCGTGGGCGATTTGACTCCGGCAACTGTTTCCTGTACACAGTATCAAAATATTGCGCATATCAATATCGAAGTGTTGAGGTGTTAGCTACAGCACGCTGTTCCGCAGCATGATTTGGCTTTCTCGGCGTAAACCGTAATGCTGAAAATTCCGTCAGCGCCGGATTTGAAGCTGTTCAGTTGGTCCTGGTCGAGATATTTTGCCAGTATGTCGCCGGGAAGCTCAATGGTTTTCTTTTTCTGAATGGAGATGTTTGAGAAACCATTGCTGGCAATCAGTTCAAGGTAAGCGTCCATGCCAATTGCACCCGATACACAACCTGCATACATTTCCGCATCGTTGCGCAACTTGTCCGGCAGATTTCCGGCTATGACGATATCTGAAATGCTGAAGTGACCACCCGCCTTAAGCACTCTCCATATTTCTTTGAAAACGCGGTCCTTGTTGGGAACAAGATTCAATACACAGTTACTGACCACAACATCGGCCACGTTATCGGGCAGTGGCATCTGCTCGACATCACCCTGTCTGAATTCAACATTATAATAGCCAAGTTTGGCGGCATTTGCCCTGGCCTTGCTGATCATGGCCTCGGTGAAGTCGATGCCAATGATCCGCCCGTCATCGCCCGTTTCTGCGCGCGCAACGAACGCATCATTGCCAGCGCCGCTTCCCAGATCTATTACCGTATCACCATTCCTGATCCCGGCGAATTGCGTTGGCAATCCGCAGCCTAAGCCCAGGTCGGCGTCAGGACTGTAGCCCTTAAGTCCGGAGTAATCATCGGTCATGATATTGCATACTTCAGTCGAGCAACTTCCGGATCCGCAGCATGAGGTCTGATTCGATTCCTTGTTTTGTAAGGCGATCTCGCTGTACTTTCTACGGACCAATTCCTTAAGTGTATCAGTATTCTCCATGGCTAAATTCTTTTAACAGCAATTATCTTTTCGGGTCTCCAGTTTCTTGGAGATATTGTCGAAGTAAGCCTGTATTCTCGCGATACCCTTTTCATCTATACAATAGCATACGGCGTTTCCATCTATCGTACCCTTAATAAGTCCTGCGTCTTTCAACTCCTTGAGATGCTGCGAGATGGTGGGTTGCGCCAGGGCAAGTTCGTCCACGATGTCGCCACATATGCACGCGTTGACTTTGAGCAAGTGCTCGATAATAGCTATGCGCGCGGGATGACCCAGTGCCTTCGTCATCGTGGCGATAGCATTTTGCTTGTCTGTGCGTTTATGAGAGTGGGCGCGTCCGAATTGTAGCCTGGTCCAGACCCGGAACTTCGTACTATGCACATTCGCTTTCTATAGCTTCCGCTTGTTTTTGTCGTGCTGCGTGTATTTCTTGCGACAGCCGCTGCAAAACTTGAAGATAGTTTGTAGTCGGAAGAAAAAATTGCGTTAGGTTATATTTGATGGAGCCCAAGGGAGTGCAGCCACCAGCTGTGTTCCCTTTTTTTCGTCCGGGTGGCCGGCATCAGCACGTAAACTCATGGTTCGATGATCATCAAATGAAGTTGATTACTGACTGTGAAAGAAGCTATTTCGTGCGCAGCGACGATTCGCGAATCACCAGTTCGGGATTCAGGACAATTTTCTGAGGAATAAACTTTTTCTCTTTCGAGGCGAGCTCCTGAAGGAAGATTTCAGCACCTGCATCGCCCCCAGGACACCGAAGGCACTGGCAGAGAAAAGCCCATCGATCCTGATATTATTGTCCAGGAGGTGCTGCATGCTATTGCGCCCGTCTTCCAACTGGAGATTACTGGCAACCACTAACGAATCGTCGAACTTCAGCCCATTTTGAAGCAAAGCCTCGCCGTATCCACGAAGCCGCTCCTTATAGATGCTGATCTTGAGCGTATTGGTAAAATGCGCGATGCGCCTGCATCCCTGCTGAATGAGATGCTCAGTGGCCTTGAAGGAACCGAGGAAGTCATCAACCACTACGTGGCTCACTCCCAGATCGTCGTTCGACCGATCAAAAAGTACGAGGGGAATTCCTCTGTCCTTCACCTTATAAAAATGGTCGAAGTTGATCGTCTCTTTGGCGTGTGAGGCAATGATCCCGTCAACGCGCGAGTTCAACAAGGCATCGACGGTAGCCAGCTCCTTATCGTAATTGTCGTAGGTCTGACAAATAATTACCTGGTAGCGCGACGTATTCGCGATTTCTTCAATTCCACGAATGACCGAAGAAAAAAAGGTGCGATCGGCCATGGGTACAATGACGCCAATGATATTGCTCTTGCCGTTGCGCAGCGCGGCGGCAATGTTGTTGGGCTGATAGTTGAGTTTTCGCGCCGCCTTTAATACGGCTGACTTTGTTTCGGTACTAATGCGCGGATGATCTTTCAAAGCACGGGAAACGGTGGAAGCTGTTACGTTAAGCTTGCGCGCGATGTCATGGATGGTAGCCCTTTCTTTCTTCATGTGTTCGCACCCCGCTGCTGCTAGTGCGCTGTAGCAAGATAACCGTAATCCTTTTGGCCGTAAGGTAATTCCTCAGTGCGGTTATTTCTGCAATGGCGCACCAGAGCTCATTTGATAGGTTCCCGATAGCCGCTAATATACCTTACTCAACATAAATTATCTGACCGTTGAGGAAATCGCTGGCCGCTGATGAAAGAAAACCAACCCTGCCGGCAGGTCATTGGGACCCCGGGGGTTCGCTTCATCATCTCAGTTCGGAGGGCTTTACAACATCCATATCGCTATAGTCGAGATTTTCACCAGCCATTCCCCAAATGAAAGAGTAGTTGCCGGTGCCGGCGCCACTGTGAATGGACCAGGGTGGCGAAAGAACTGCTTCGTGATTCGACATCCAGATGTGACGCGTCTCCTGTGGCTTGCCGATAAAATGGCAAACCGAATTTCCGTCCGCTATATTAAAATAAAAGTAAGTTTCCATTCGGCGTTCGTGCGTGTGCGGGGGCATCGTATTCCAGACGCTTCCTTGCTTCAGCTCGGTGAGGCCCATCTGCAGCTGGCACGTCGGCAGCACACTGTTCACGAGTAGCTTGCGGATGATCCGATGATTCGACGTATCGATGGAACCGATCTCCACCGTTTCGGCCTCTTCCAGCGAGACTTTTCTTGTAGAATAGGAGGCGTGGGCAGGCGCAGAATTGAAATAGTAAAGGGGCACCGTTGCTGTCCGCTGAAAGGTAATTTCCCGGGCACCGCGCCCGATATACAATGCCTCCTTGTGATGCAAGGTAAAACCCATACCGTCGACGAGGACCTCGCCAGTACTGCCTACATTAATGATGCCCAGTTCGCGCCTTTCAAGGAAGTAGTCAGCTTTGAGTGATGGGTACGTTTCGAGTTTCAGCGGCTTGGTGGCCGGGCATGCTCCGCCGACAATGAAGCGATCGTAATGGGTGTATGCGGCAGTGATTTCATCGGGTTTGAATAAGGCGGGTATATGAAAGGCCGACCTTAATTCGGCCGTAGTAAACTTCAGGTAATGGTCGGGATGGACGGCGTGGACGGAGGTGAGCGTCATAAAAGGAGTGCGTAATCGGTTGCGCAATATATGGTAAAAAGGCAAAGGGTGATGGGCCTAGTGTCCGATAAGGATGATCATTAGCGGCAATGGGCTACGGGCCGGATTATTTGACGCAGGCCACGTGGTGCTTCCTGCCGCTGACGCTTAGCCTTTTCGTTGCGATAAGTGAAGGCATTTCTCAGAAGAACGCTACCTTGTATGGGAGTCGGACCGTTTATTCAGGCCAGTATCGAAATCGAACTCATGAAATAGCAGTATGCGATCAATAGCACCTTACAGGTTCCGGAAGCATTGACCGCTCGTTTAAAATTCTACTTTAGATCTGGATTAGAATTATCAAATGAAAATCGTTGCCACAGCCCTATTGATGCTTGCGATAAACCTGGTGCATGCTCAGACGAACGCCATTTTTGACTATCAGATTGGCGCTGAAATTCATCGGGAGAATTACAACGGCAAAGGGAAGCTCGAGTCTCATTCTATTGAGAAAATACTGCGTTGTGATACTACGTCCGAGGGATTGCTTTATGTGATGAATATCAGGAAGTATTCGCCCGATGGAAAAGAGCTGTGGAATGGCGAAGGAAGTCTCAAATGTGATAAAGGCGTTATCCTGATTGACATGGAAAGCATTTACCATATGGAAGATAACGGCGCGTATCAGTGGCGTACAGAGTCGGAGTATCTTCAAATCCCGGGTATCATGAACGACGGCCAGACGTTACCAGATGCCAAGGTGGTTTGCACCGTCATCAAGCAGCCGCGTGTGAAGGTCGGGCCTGCAGGGAGCATACACAAATCAGATATGGGTGCTAAGGTGATCTACGCGATCAAAAATCGCCGGGTTAGCAGCAACAAGGTCACTACTCCAGCGGGTGAATTCTCCGCTTATAAAGTCACTTCCGAGGTCACCAATGAAAGTGACGTTGGATATGGCTATAAAGTCGAGAGCATCACTAATGAATGGTACGTACAAGGTGTGGGACTGGTGAAGTCGGAAATATTGAATCGGCGGGGCAAGCTGTTGTCGTATTCAATGATGACGAAGAGAACACAATGAGTTGTGCCCGATAGATTGGATCGGCGCGATCTGCCTACGCGAACGATCCCGCGAAAAAATACCGCTCAAATTTAAATACTACTCGGATTTAATGGAGTCGACGGGATTTGCTGCCGCTGCCTTGAAGGCTTCTGCGCCGACCGCCAACGAGGCAAGCATCATCAATAGCCATCCGGGAATCAAATTTTTCCAACCAGCGTCCCATGCAGTAATAGCCCAATGGGCATGCCGAACAGGATTTCACCATCATCGCCATTTGAACTAATACATCGGAGCAGCCTCTGCATACTTCCGACGATACTCCAGCGGATGGTATCCGGTAAGATTTCTGAACTGGCGATTAAAGTTCGACATCGTATGGAAGCCGCTTTCGTCCGCGATCTGCGCGACCGCGACTTTTTTCTCTGCCAGTAGCTTGCAGGCGTGACCGATCCTGATCTCGCTCACAAAATCTGAAAACGTTTTGTTGGCGTGCACTTTAAAGTACCGGCTGAAGGAAGTTGCGGCCATACTCGCAATAGCCGCCGCATCAGATAGCGTGATCTTGTCGCGAAAGTTAGCCATCACGTAGGCGTGAACATCGTTCATGCGGCGCGTGTCCGAGTCCTTCAGCGTATTGGTGTATCCAGCTGTAGCGAGTAGCGTGAATTCGTCGGTGTTTGCGAGTTGATTGAGCAGTTGAAGCAGTATCAGCATGCGCTCAAAATCTTTTGCCTCAAGCAAGTCATGCATTTGTTGTTCAATGTTCTCGGCCGTCTTGCCAAAGAACGTTATGCCCCGACGGGCATGAGCAAACAATTGGCGGACCTTGTATGCTTCGTTGGTTTTCATAAACGCGTCGCCCAAAAAATATTCATGGAAGTAAATGACAATGCCTTCCGTTGCCAGGCCGGCACCATGCATGAAGTATTCATGGTCACTGCGCCACACGTGGGGAAGATTCGGACCCGTAAAGACCACGTCTCCCTTGCGGAAAGGATGGACCGAGTCGCCAATGAATCGCGTACCAGTTCCCTGAAGCACAATGAATAATTGATATTCTGAGTGAAAGTGCCAGTTGGGATCGAAGTGTGGTGCGCGGAGAAGCTTTACCTCTAAGGAGTGGTCGGGCGAAATCGGTGATTTTTGAAGCGGCTTCATGATACTAATTTGCACGATTTGTCCATTTTCAGGCGAGTTAATTGGTAAAATACAGTCAATATTGGCTAAAATGCAGGAATCGTTTGCATGATTTTAAAAGGAATTTCATCCCGGTAAAAGTATCTCCACATGAGGACGTCATATTGGATCGCGCTCGCTTCTCTCGTTGCTGTCTCTTTGTTAACCTTTAGCGGCTGTCAACAGCGCGATAACAGTCCGCGCAAGATTGAGGTATTGTTTCTGGGTCATCATAGCGAGCATCATAACTCGGCAGCATACATGCCGCTGCTGGCCTCGGCCCTTGCGACCGAGGGCATCAACTTTACTTATGCCGGCGATCCATCCGTACTCAACCGCGAAACACTGGATCAATACGACGCCTTGATGATTTATGCGAACCACGACAGCATAACGGCAGACCAGGAGAAGGCGTTAATGGGATATGTCTCGTCTGGTAAAGGGTTTCTGCCGATACACAGCGCGAGTTTTTGTTTTCGCAATTCGCCCGACTACGTCAAGCTGGTAGGTGGACAGTTTCTCAAGCATGACACGGCTGTGTTCACTGCCGACATTATTCAAAGGGACCACCCGGTAACCCAGGGGCTATCTGCATTCCAGACCTGGGACGAGACGTACGTTCACGATAAACTTTCTGACGATCGCACGATACTCATGGAACGAGTTGAGGGTGATCATCGGGAACCCTGGACGTGGGTGAGACAACACGGCGACGGTCGCATTTTCTATACCGCCTTCGGACACGACGAGCGCACGTGGTCGAATCCGGGATTCCAGCGGCTGGTATTGCAGGGTATCACCTGGTCAGTGGGCGACGACGTGCGTAAACAGTGGGAGGCCTTCCGAAAGGACATGCCAAAACTCGCCTATCGGGACGAGCCAAACATTCCGAACTACGAGAAACGCAGTCCGGCTCCCCGCTACCAGGAGCCGTTGTCGCCGGCAGAGTCCAAAAAGCTCATCCAGGTTCCGCTCGGGTTTGATCTCGAATTGTTTGCCTCCGAACCCGACATTATCAATCCGATTGCTATGACCTGGGATGAACGTGGGCGCTTATGGGTGATTGAAACAGTAGATTATCCCAACACCGTTATGGAAGATAAGTCGGCGGGTGATGACCGGATAAAAATATGTGAGGATACCAATGGCGATGGCAAAGCCGATAAGTTCACCGTCTTTGCCGATAAGCTCAACATACCCACAAGCATTGTACTGGTCAACGGGGGCGCTATTGTTTCGCAGGCTCCCGTTTTTCTTTTTCTCAAAGACACCGACGGCGATGATAAGGCCGATGAACGGCAAACGCTCAGCGATGGATGGGGAACGTTCGACACACATGCCGGTCCTTCAACCTTGCAATACGGATTCGACAATAAAATATGGGGCGTGGTGGGCTATTCCGGATTTAAAGGCACGATGGCCGGTCAGGAAATGCAATTCGGCCAGGGCGTCTATCGCTTTAATCCGGATATGTCGACGTTCGAGTTCATGAGTCCCACGTCGAACAACACCTGGGGGCTGGGCTTCACAGAAGATAACGACATCTTCGCCTCGACCGCCAACAACACCCATAGCGTGTTTCTCGGCATTCCTTACAAAGGCGTACAGCGTGTGACCGGAATGCCCATCATCGGGAGCGCGAAGATCGACGGGCATTATGCCATGCATCCCATTACATCGAAGGTGAGACAAGTGGATGTATTTGGTGGTTTTACGGCCGCATCGGGACACAATTTTTACACGGCGCGGGCCTATCCATCCAATTACGTAGGGAAGGCGTTTGTGAGCGAGCCTACGGGACATCTGGTGCACATCGCTGAACTGGAGAGGTCGGGCGCCGGTTTCAAGGAGCAGGATGGCTGGAATTTATTCGCTTCAGCCGACGAATGGGTGGCACCGGTCGATGCCAAAGTCGGACCCGACGGTGCCGTGTGGGTGCTGGACTGGTACAACTTTATCATACAGCACAATCCTACACCTACGCCCGAACGGGGAGGCTACACGGCAGCAACTGGCAAGGGCAATGCCTACGAAAATCCGCTTCGCGATAAGGCTTACGGACGGGTTTGGCGTGTGGTAAGTAAAACCGCCAGAGCGGGCGGTTCCATTGCCTTGAGTAAAGACGATACAGACGGCCTCGTAACAGCCTTGTCTAACGAAAACCTTTTTTGGCGTCTTACGGCGCAACGCCTGCTGGTTGAACGAGCGAAGGCGGATGTGCTCCCGGCACTCGTCGCCCTCTCGAAGACGAATTTAACGGATGACTATTATGGTACACTCCACGCGCTCTGGACCCTCGATGGATTGAAGGCGGCGTCAGCCGGAGAAGGCCGGGATGCGATCGGTCGGGCGCTCAATCACAACGTGCCGGCTGTGCGCAAGGCCGCTTTGCAGATTCTGGTAAAGAATGGGTGGAGCGGAGAGGATATTATCGCGTCAAAGCTTTTGTACGAGACGGATCCCGGTGTTAGGCTGGCCGCCATCAACGCGCTGCAGGACGTCGGTACTTCGACCGAAGTCGGGACGGCATTGTATGAACTGTCGGCCGATCCGGTGGTGAGTGAAGACTATTGGCTGTCACAGGCGGTTTACGTCTCGGCGGGCGCGCATGCAACGGCATTTGTCAACGCCTTCAACGCTAAGCATCCGGAGTTTAAAAGCAAGCAAGTTTTGCATCGTGAGGCGACAACTTTCGACGATCGTTCCTGGAAATCCATGGAACTGCCACAACCCATAGAGCGTGCGGGAGAGAATATCGATGGCATCATCTGGTTCAGGAAGACGCTCGACCTGACGTCATCGGGGGCAAAGACTTCGATCTCACTGGGCCAGCTCGACGATCAGGGTGAAGTTTGGTTCAACGGTGCCTACATCGGAAAGTCGGAACGCGGCAACGGCCAAAAGTTGTATGACGTGCCTGCCGGATTGATCAAGCGAGGATCGAATACTATCGCCGTGAAGGTGGAAGACCGTGATTGGCGAGGAGGATTCGTGGGTAAGCCGGAAGACCTGTTCGTGCAGCAGGGAACGCGCAAGGTTAGTCTGTCAGGTCCATGGCGATACGAAGTAGAACGCGTCTTTGGGAAGGTGTACGAAAACATGTTCGCCGGCAGTTCCATAGCGGAACGATTCTCGGAGAACTACCTCGCGAAGAGCAGCCAGGTCGTTGTTGCCAGCAACCGGGACGCAACGCTCATTCGCTTGAGTGTTATCAAGAACGAAATGAAGTACGACAAAGTATCATTCGAGGTTCAGGCAGGAAAGCCCGTGGAGATCATTTTTAGTAATCCTGATTTCATGCAACACAACCTGGTGATTGGTGCGCAAGGTTCCCTCAAAGTCATTGGCGCTGCGGCCGATGCAATTGCTTCCGATTCAAAGGGAGCTGAGATGAACTACGTGCCGCGTATCCCGGAGGTGTTGTTTTCGACGCGCTTAGTGAATCCGCAGGAGTCCGTCACCGTGAGTTTTATCGCTCCCGCGCAGCGGGGAGAATACCCGTTTGTGTGTACCTTCCCGGGCCACTGGTCGGTCATGAACGGGGTGATGAAGGTAGTGGAGCCGGTCAAGCCTTTGTGATACGGCTGTTGATACTGAACGCAACGGATCGGATCGCGCAAAATCAAGACATCGAAAAACATGAACGCGGGTAAACTTTTATGGATATTAAGCTTGGCGTAAGTACCTGGCTGTGGACATCTCCCTTTACAACGGAGTCGGTAAGCCTTTTTCCGAAAATCCGCGCCATGGGATACGAAGCCGTGGAGATTCCCTTGGAATATCCGGAGTTGATCGACGGGAACCAGGTACGGGCTGCCCTCGATGCGGCGGGCCTCATACCGGTATCTTGCGGAGCGTTTGGTCCTTCGCGCGATCTCACTCATGACGATGCTTCGGTGCACGCTGTTTGTTTCGATTACCTGCGCCGATGTTTCGAGCTATCGAACGTTATTGGCGCCACCTTTGTCGCCGGACCAATGTACTCGGCAGTAGGCAAGGTGAGAATGTTGCCGGCGGAGCAAAGGAAAGTGGAATGGGATCGCGCCGTTGCAAACTTACAGCGCGTGTGCCGCATGGCTGCGGATCATGGAATGTTCATCGCGCTAGAACCCCTCAATCGTTTCGAATCTGATCTGGTGAACACGGCAGAGGATGTCGTGCGACTGGTTAGCGATATCGATCATCCGGCGGCCAGGATCATGCTCGATAGCTTTCACATGTCACTCGAAGAGCGGAATCCCGAAGAGGCGATCGTACTGGCCGGTGACAAGCTCATGCATGTGCAGGTATCGGAAAATTACCGCGGCGTGCCGGGTACGGGACAAACTCCCTGGCCATTGATTCGGCGCGGCCTCCAGCGCATCAACTACCAGGGCATCGTGTCAATTGAGAGCTTTACACCCGAGGTGAAAGAGCTGGCGGGTGCCGTGTGTATCTGGAAGCACCTGGCGCCGTCGCAGGATGGTTTTGCCAGTGATGGGTATAAATTTCTTCACCAGCTCTTTCAGGAATCGTCTCAATAAACATCAACCGCTTTTAAATTTAGCAGCATGAGCAATAAGGTGATCAACGTGGCTATAATCGGATTAGGATTTGGAGCAGAGTTCATTCCCATTTACAAGAAACATCCCGACGCCAACCTGGTGGCTATTTGCCAGCGCACGAAGTCCAAACTCGACGAGGTAGGAGGGGCATTCGACATTCCGGGTCGATACACCTCTTACGACGACCTGCTGAAAGACCCCACGATTGATGCCGTACATATTAATACGCCGATTCCCGATCACGGAATTCAGTCAATTAAGGCGCTGAAAGCAGGCAAGCACGTAGCGTGCACAGTGCCCATGGCCACAACTGTGGACGAGTGCCGCGAGATTGTTCGACTCGTGCGCGAAAAGAACCTTACCTACATGATGATGGAGACCGTTGTGTACGCGCGCGAATTCCTTTTTATGAAGGAACTCTACGACAAAGGCGAACTGGGTAAGGTACAGTTCATCAAGGCAAGTCATCAGCAAGACATGGATGGATGGCCGAACTACTGGCCTGGACTACCACCGATGTATTATGCGACGCATTGCGTGGGCCCGGCATTGGGCCTGCTGCGTAGCGAAGCGGAGTATGTGTCCTGCTTTGGTTCTGGCGAGATCAGGAAGGATCTTCAGAAGCATTACAATTCTCCTTTTGCTGTGGAGACCACGCACATCAAGTTCAAGAACTCCGATTTGACGGCACACATATACCGGTCGTTATTCGACGTCGCACGCCAATATCGGGAGAGCTTCGAGGTATATGGATCTAAGAAATCAGTAGAATGGCCGTTGATTGAGGGCAAACCGCTTGTGGTTCATACCGCCAAGAAGCCCGAGCCGGAGATTCCAAAGGAAGTGCACAGTCCCGATTATGCGAAACTTTTGCCCGAGTCCATTCAGCGATTCACGACCAAAGGTGTGTACGATGCCGATGATCACCAGCATTTGTCGTATACGCAGGGCGCGGGTCATGGCGGTTCACACCCGCATCTGGTTCACGAATTCCTTCATGCGCTGGTGAGCAAGCGTGAGCCCTATCCAAACGCCGAGCAATCGGCCAATATTACCTGCGTGGGAATATTAGCCCACGAGTCGGCTCTGAAAGGCGGCGCTATTATTCCATTGCCTGAGTTCACTTTTGTGAATTAGCAAATTTCATTTTGCCATGAACGCCGGGCAACTGTTGCCCACCTGTTGCGCGTTTGCTACAAATGATTGCGAGCACTGCGAGAGCATGACTATCATCTTGACCAGACTCTTTCGGCTTGCAATTTGTGATGATTTGATAACAGCAAAATTGCTATGGGAGAGGAAACCAGCAAAAATCAATCGTTCTGGAAGAAATACGGTCTGTTAGGTCTGTCGGTGCTGCTAATCGGTAGTTTGGTGGCCTGCTACTTTATCTTTCCCGATTTTAAGCGAGGTGTTGACAATGCGTGGGAAGCTATATCGAGTGATGACCAGGAGCGCATCCGCGCCTGGGTAAAGCGATTTGGCATTCTCGGGCCCATCGTACTCATTCTGGTGATGACATTTCAGATATTCCTGCTCTTCGTTCCAAATCTCCTGCTGTTTATAATCGCCATTGTGTGTTACGGACCCATATGGGGTACGTTGATCAGCCTCATCGGGGTGGCCGCATCATCTTCGTTGGGTTATTTCATTGGCAGTAAAGTAGGTCCTCGCACCATCGATCGTTTTGTATCGCAGAAGACACAGGATAAGATGTCGTTCTTTGTGCACCGATACGGTGTGAAAGCGATCTTCATTTTTCGGTTATCGTCGCTGTCTAGCGATGCGCTTGGTTTTGTGGCCGGCATTCTGGAAATGAATTACAAAAGATTCATGCTGGCAACACTGGCGGGAATCGTACCGGTCATCGCGTTGTTAGCCATCTACGGCGAGAGTGGAAAAATCGAACAGGCGTTGATCTGGGTCGGTGCGTTTGCACTCGCGGCGCTAATTGTTTACGTATTCATTGACAAGAACAAACGGAAGACTGCCTTCCATAAAATAGAGGAGAAACACTGAATTATCTCGTGATTGGTCCCTGCAACGGGCAAATTTAATCGATTGATAAACGAACTTTCTGTGTTGCATTTGATAGGCATATAGGCCATATTCGCTGGCGACTATTCATCAGCGCGATGCGTTACCAACCTCTGACCAGGCTCCCCTTCAGGAGAATTAACAGTGGCCTATTGCGGCTGTTGCTGGTTGCATGCGCCGTGACATTCTCGTTTGCCGCGCGGGGACAGGCAAGACCTGAAGCCAAGACCATAGCTCCTATGTTTCGCGTGTTCTCAACTATGCTGACCAGCAACCACAGCGGAGCATCAGCGAATTCAATGATGAGCGCTTGCAATTGCAGCAGCAGCGACAGTTTGAGCGCATCAGGCACTCACTCGAGAATGCCAGGAATTTCCTGCGCGAGAATGTGCATTTCAGGGATGACCGGCCAACAACGCCCACATCAGAATAGACTACCTCCGGCGTGTATACATCCCGTTAGAATGGGAGCCCAAATCCGAATACCGGGCCCCACAGGTGTCCCTTGTTTTGCCACAGCCACTGATAGCCATCCACAAAAAACGGCGCGTACAGAATGGCACCATAGTCAACACGCAAGACCAGGAAAGTGACGTCGAGCCGAAGACCAACCCCGGCTGTAAGGTAGCTGTCCTGGGCAATTTTGTCCCATCGGATTTCGCCATTAGGCCGGTAGGGATCTGGTTTCAATAGCCATATATTGCCCGCATCGGCAAAGACGGCAGCGCTGAGCCGCGCATTGAAATTGAAGCGATATTCAAGATTCAACTCCAGCTTGATATCGCCCACCTGATTCACCTCGCCCTGGTCGAGTTGAATGTATCTTCCCGGTCCGGCAGTACGCGCGCTGATGGGACGCAAGCTGTTACTGCCACCGATGAAGAACTGTCGGATGTAAGGAAGCTGTGTAGAGTTGCCATAGGAATAGCCGATGCCCCCGACATGTCTCAAGGCCAACTGACTCCGATTGCTCAATTTATAGTGACTTCTGAACTCGTAACTCAGTTGGACAAACTGCGAGAAATCAAGTCCAAATACGCCATCCTGATCATTCTTGTTCAGTCGGCTCAGGAGATATAGGGCATTCCCGGCAAACTCCAGTTTACCCTCGAAGTAGGTGCCTAATCTTTTGTTGCGTGTAGATAGATTGTCATATTTGAAAGAATAGTAAGACCCGAGTATGAACTGGTCCACGAGGCTTGTGCCGAGTGACGGATTTTCTTCAACGAGGCTGTCATACAAGCTAGTCGCGTCGCTGATATCGGAATAAGTTATTTCAATGGGTGAGAATCGGTGTGTTACCTTCGGACCACTCCGCCATGACATCGCATAGCCGAGGGTAAAACTGTTCATCGTAAAGTAGTCTTTGCGCGTGTTAAATTCTGCGCTGAAAGTAAGGTGTTTTCGCGGTGTCGCGTATGTGCTCTTGATAAAGCGAAAGGGTGGACGCAACAATGGCGCCGACAGGGTAGACCGGAGCGAGAACCCCGACGAAGGTGATATTTTATCCTTGGAAACGCCCAATGGATAATAGTAGTATCCGTCAAGATCGGTGGATAAGTTCTCACCTCCGCCGAAGACATTCAGCTGCGTGAGGTTAACCCCCAATGCAGGACCAAAATATCCTGTGGCGCGATAGGCGCCCTTGGCATTGAAGGTGAGGGAGGTCTCCTCCAGCGTATGCATCGAGAGATTAGCACTAAGCACAGACGAATCCGCCGACTCAATATTGAAAGCGTATTGTGGATTGGCAAATAGTCCCAACTCGTTGATGTTGCGCATCGTTCGGCGAACCTTAGCGATCGAGTAAGATTGCCCTGGCTTAACCGTTATCATGCTGTCGAGTATGTGGCGCCTGAGCTTGCCGTGAGTCCAGATGTAATAGTGCCCCGTCGATGTGGTTTGACGGACGGTATCAATACTGATTCCCGTTTCCCCAATCGTCTGAGGAGTGAAATATGCATTTGGAAGATCTTTATCCAGTCGTACACGGATATCTATCTTCTTATGGCCCACGGCAGTATCGGCCTGTACCTGAACATGGTCGCGCTGCAGGTAGAAGTAGCCATTGTTTTGAAGCGTATTCCAGAGTTTGGTTTTCTCTGCGCGTATAGAGTCAAGGTTAAATTCGTCGCCGGGTTGGAGCACGCTGTTCTTATGATAACGTACCGTCAGTTCGCTGAGCTTTGTATGGAGGGAGTCGGAGAGGTGTTCCACACTCCGGTAAGTATAAGGTTTAGGGATTTTAAAATGGTATCTGACAGAAGCCTTCTTCCGGTTTTTGTTGTAAGAGACGCGGTTCGTTCCGGTGGTTCCAAAATGCCCGTAGTTTTCGAAGATATTCACGATCTTCTCGGTCTTCAGGTCGGGGTTGATGGCACTGAGCGTCACTGGCGGCTCTCCGAAGTTATTCATCATCCAGTGTGAAAACCCTTTTTGCTTCTCCGTATAGAACCAGTTGTACATGATCAACCGGAAGGGTATAAAGCGGAATGCGGGAAAACCGGCAAGGTCCCCGTTTGGAAGATCCCAGATTGCCCAATAGGCACCCGCTTTCTTGAGAAAGCTCTGCTTTATCATCCAGCCCTCGGGAGGAACTTTCTCCAGGCTCATGCCGCGTGTGCCCACGTACAGCGATTCACCGGGAGGCAAATGTTTGGTTCCCGAGCAGGATGAAAGGATGAATACAACAATGGCCAACGCTATTGCCCTCATTCCTTCGACCTGTTTTTATGCGAGTTGAACAAATTGCGGAAGCGCTTGATGTAGGTTACGCCGAGTGAAGATTCATCCACATTTCCATCGATCACTCCTGTATAGACGTTGGCTTTGCTGGCCCGTAGCGTGATCGTTGGATCTTCCCGCAGGATATACTCAACTTTAACGTCAGGCATTGAGCGGTCCTGCTGACCGGTAAGGTCCACGGTACCTCCCACGACAATGCGTACTTTCTTGTTCATTAATCCTTTTGAAATACTATAACCGATCTTGTTGGTGCTTCCGTCAGTGGAATTGGGGCCGCGACTATCGTCATAAAAGCTCAGATCTGCACTTTTGATATTGCGACTGGATATCTCGTTCATTTTTGAGACCATGGTCTGCGTGAGCAGATTGATATCTGTAGCGCCGTCGGTGTTGATACGTCCTCTCAGTAGCAGCGAAACGGCATATGCCTGCCGGCTGTCGGGCGGTAGCGTGGAGATCCATTCTGACACCTGGTTATTGGTGCTGGATAAGTCAAAGTCCAGGACCAGGTCGTTCATTGGCCGGTCATTTACTTTGGCAATTACCGATATCGGCCAACGGTCAGTTTTGTTTGTCCAGAGAGAAGAGATTTCATTGGGAGAAATTCGAAACACCTGCGATCCATTAAATATAAGTAATGGTTTCGATACATCGCCGACCCAACGCACACCGGCCTTGGTAATTGCCATACGCAAGTCGGAGATCATGGGTACGTGATAAGCGATGTCGCCGGAGTTACTCTCGATGATGCCAAATGCCGAAGGCTCTGCGCTGATTCCGGTGGTAAATGCAACGCGTCCGCTAGCGGTCGTTTTAATATGGTCCTGGTTCACCTCGCTGAACAGTACGGTGACGTCAATTTTACCGACATCGATCGTTACATCCCATTCAAGGGGATTACGCGTCACCTTTCGTTTGGGTCTTTTCTTCACTTCGGTTTCCAGCTCGGTGAAGCTTACAAATTCCATCTCCCGCTGGCGATCGTCGAGGGTAACGGTGCTTTTGTAAAGATAGGTGACGTTGGCTCCCGATAGCGTTGCTATGTTACCGGTGACTTTGTAGTTGCCATCCTGGCCGCTAATGCGTACGTCGCAGGCAAGATCAACTTCTCCCGTCACGGTTGCCTTTTTCTGTGTGCGGTCCAGCAATCGGAAACGATCGCTCTTGATGCTGATGTCCATCATCGATTCGGTGAGTTGGACATTTCCTTGGATGTTGATCGGGTTTCCATGCCGGTCCCTTATGACGAAATCATGTACTGAAGCCGTGGTTCCGTTCAATACCAGAGAATCGTTATCCGACTTAAGATAAACGTCGTACTCTGACGAAATCAGTTCGGTATTGGGAAAAGCGACAAATCCTTTCATCATCAATTTGTCGCCGTAACTGCCATGAATGTCAGCGTTCAGAAGACCATTCACCGTTAAGGTTGACGGTGGAACAGGAAGCAATGAAGAGAACTTGGAGAGGTTCAAATCCTTAACCCTGATGTCAAACTGCGACGGTCCTTTCAGCGTCTTATCCAACACGCCGAGGACTTCGTACGCGCTGCTGCGCAGCTGCCCACGCATAGAAAGGGAATCGGGCGTAATGGCTCCCTTAAATTCAAGATTGCCGAACTGCACGGTGTCGATCGTGGCACCCGTAAGTCCGCCTTCCCATCGATATATTCCTTTCTTGAAGTTGCTCGATACCGTAGCATTTATCAGACCCCGAACAGACGGCTCCGCTGCGATGGTGTTCGCTATAGGAAACACGTCAAGCCTTTCGAGCTTCCAGAGAAGTTCGTTACCCGTTCCTTCCAGCGTGGCTGCTTGAACGCCATTCCTGATTCGTAATTCGCCGTTGAATGTGTCGAAAGCCCGGCCTACAAAGAGCGATCCGCCCTGTTCCGTGCGCCAGCGTTGAAGCCCCAGCTGCAGCGTGCTGTCTGCGAACGAAACTCGATACCCTTCCGGAAGAGAGGCAACATGATAGCTGAGGCCGAGGGGGCGTTCGATTTCCGGAAGAAAAGTGTTCAACGTTATAGTAAAGGCGCTGTCTTGCTGCGTCACCACTTCGAATTTCACACGGTCGAAGATGGCGAAAGGCGTTACCAGCTCAGGCGTTTCAATCTTACCCGTGAGTTCTCCGGGGTGATAGTTTGCCGTACCTGCGAGACGTGTCGTTTGGAAATCCAGCCAGCGCAACGTATCCGCCGTGAAATTAATGCTGATATCGTTAGGGCGCGATATGATCGTAAGTTTATCGATGTCAATATGCGCAGGTGTTCCCACCAGGGTTTTCAGCAACGTAGTGTCGGCGTGCAGCGACATGGATAGCGCAGCCGTTGGGAACTGTGCGAACTTATCTTCGCGCTCTAGCCAGGCGGTTACGTCTTCACCGACCAGCGCCTCAAGGGTTAAGTAGCCATCAATGTTGGCAAATGCTTTGTGCGACTTGTCCGGTAGTTGTGCCACACTGAGTTGCGCTTTTGTCGTAAAGGGTGTGTGTCCTTGCGGAGTGAAGCGAAGGGTATCAAATAGCAGCTCGGCCGAGGGCGTTCGCGGTGCAATGGTGCCGTGAAAGCGCGTGTATAAATCACCTGCCGTCAGCCTAACATTATCTACCCGGGGCATTTGAAAATGTAAAATACCTGAACAGGTTATGCTGTTGCCTGAGATGACGTCACCTTTGATGTCTACTTGAGCCATATATTGGTTTTTGTCCGATGCAATTGTGGCAATCGTTCGGGCGGGAGCATAGGATGCCGTGACCGAAGGTGCATCGAGCCACCGGCTACCCGTGTAAACTGAATCGCCCTCGAACTCAAATCGCACGTTATCTATCTTGCCCCGGCTGACAAGTGTCGTTCCTTTCAGTGAAAGACGCATGATGCGGAAGTCATTTTCGAAAGAAGAAACGATCTTGCCTGGCTCAAAAAGCGGAGATGCCAACGAGAGGCCTATCCTGATGCCATCGCGCACTCGGACAATGTCGGTTTTGTATTGGAAGAAGGTGTGGTGAATGTCCAGCCGGCCCGTCGCATGCAGATGAGAATACGTTCCTGACACCTGCGCACGCGTGTGAAGGGGAACGTTCTTTTGGCCGGTGGGTACCTTGAAGCCACCCCACTTCGCCAGGCCATACAGCGTGCTGTTGAATTCGTGGAGGTCGACTTTCAGACTGTCGCCGCGAGTTCCGAACTGCATGAATCCCGATCCCGATGTTTTACCGTCGTTGCCGAGCGTTAATGCAGCGTGGTCTAAAACAAGCTGCTGCCTTTGATACGTGAAACGTCCATCCACGACCACCGTCGTGCCTCCGGGTATCCATTGCTGAAGCGTCGGAAAAAAAAAGTTTAATAGATCGGTGTTGAAGTATGACGAGTCGAACATGGCTGACGCTCCGAATCCGCCGTGGTTGGAGAGTGTTAGTTCCGGTGCCGCCAACCGTAGTCCCGGCAGCTCGATGAAGACATCTTTTAAATGTGCATCGTTCTGCTTGTCAACGGAGGCGTCGTTGAGAACGATGGCAACATTCAGTGAATCCTGGTAACGAAACGAAAGCCGCTGCAGCGACATGTTAAGCACGTCGTGGTTGTTCAATCCCGAGAATTCAATGGCAAATTGATTCACGGCGTAGCGGTGTTCGCCGTAGTGAACGAGGAAATCGCAGTCCCTGAATTCGAAATAGCGCACGTGAAAAGAAGGAATGGATTGAATGCTCAGTCCGGTTCCCTTCGTGGCCGCGTCGGCTGGCATGCTCACCGTGTTCGACACGGAATAACTTCCAGTAAAGCTGCTCTGGTTGTTGATCAGTGAATCGAGCGTTAGGGCTCCATCGTAACGCAATCCAACAACATCAACCTGTCGCAGCAAGACCGTCGTGGTATCGGGATCTGTTCCCCACCGTATCTGCACATTGTTAAGCGTGACCTGTCGAATGTCAATTAAGGGTAGCGACGATGTCGTATCCGTTTCGGCCGTGCTGGATTTTATGCGCATCACAGCGTTGCTGATGCTAAGCATCTGGCCGGCAATGTTACCGCGCAGCAGGGCTCTCCAGGACCATTGCGCACGAACTGTGCCCGCCTGTAAACTCAAGGCATCATTTTCGATCACAAGCCCTTCAACTTTGGCCGTCGCTGGAAACCGGAAAGAAAGGGTCTGATAAGAAATGCCGTTGTTAGTCAACAGGTGGCGCGCCATGAAAACAAGCACGACGACCAGCACGATCAAGACCGCCGTGCTTAACAGCAGCCTCTTGATCAGGCGACGTATGTTGAAAGGTCTTGACAAGGGCCCGCTTGTTTAGCTCGTGATTCAAGCTCAATTTAGTTATTCATCAAAGATGGCTGCGATGTTTATTCAAATATTACGGCTATTCCCAGGCCGGTGTTGACGAATGATAGGTCATAGTGGGATTGCACGCGTGCTGCTGTACCCACGAATGATTCCACCTGGCTCCGCGCGCCTGAAAAGTCGGCGAACACCGACAGGCCGATTACGCGTGATATTCTTAATTCCCCATTGAGTCCCAGAAGGAAAGTAAATGATGGCGAGCTTTTGAAGTCGAGTCCATAAATGGCAGGCGCTTCGTTAGGGTTGTTATACACCGATAGTTGGAACGAGTCGATGTTAGCGATTGCGAAACCAATGCCCGTCTTGATACCGATGTCGAACTTTTCTGTGACGGGGATGTCGAAAAAAGGCCCCAATGTTACCAGCAAGGGGCGATATTTAGCCTCAGTTGTCTCGGTACGCTTGTTCAGCGCCGCTGAAAACGCCCGGGCCATGGCCTGATGATCGATGGCATTTTGTTGGTAGGAGAGATGAAGGCCGAGGGAAAAAATCCGCGGCCATGACTTAAATCGCGCTTCGTCTTCAAACGAAAGGCCCCAGCCTGGCTGCGCGAAACTGCCGTCGTCAGCAGCGGTCGAGCCAAAGCTTCCAACAGGCCAGCTAGCAAACGTTCCGAGCGCATACTTGCTTTGAGCATGCATCCCTGTTGAAGTAATTAAGGCAACGATGATTGTCCAGCAGCGGATATATCCGGGTAACATCTGGTGCTTTTTAAACTTGGGAAGTTACAAACTAATATGCTTGATTGATTCCAGGGCACAAAGTTTGGTACAGTAAAGTTCGCCATATTAGTAGTAGTTCTTTGTTAGCATTTGCCGAAAGAGGGTAGTTGATCACGGAGACGAGTATGAATGTTCCAAGGTACTTCGATAGCGTGTGGGAAGTCACTAATTTTTAATCGTTGCCAATTTCATGTTTCCGTTCAACAGAATAATTCCTTCTTGCTTCACGTCGGTGAGTCCGGACGACCGACCGGCTGCTTCGTTTTCCCGATTCAAACGGGAAAGAATGGTTGTGTGCGTCGTGATAACGTTAGCGCTAGGGGGCTTTACGGCATCGTCTCAGCCTTTGCCTGAGACTTCGTTTTCATGGGGTAGTGCACCTGGTTCGGGCGAGAACACCAGTTCGCGTGGTGTCGCGATTCGAGACGAAAGGGTGCAGCCACTGGCGAGCCTCGACCGGAGCCGCATGAGTGCGCATGTTCCGGTACGGATGGACACGTCGGTCACGATGCAGAAGCTCAACTCGGTAAACCGCTTTATGGAATGGTACATGCTTTACTTTCCGGTTCCGTTTGGTTCCTACAGTAAAGAGACCAACTGGCTGTTCGGTTTGACGAAGTACAACGCCTTCACTATGCGCCATCGCCATAAGCTTGATTCAGGCACGCAGGCGTCCAGCATTACCGCGTTCGGCTACTATACGCTGAATACACAGTATAAAGCTGTTTTGGAAGCCAATCTCATGTTCAGTGAAAACCGTGCCATCTGGAAGACAACGCTGGCCTACATATACTATCCCCTTTTGTACTATGGCGTCGGAAACAATACGCACCTGAGTCAGGAGCGCACGCTCAACACGCTGAATATCCAGCTGAGCACATCGTATCTGTTCAGGGTCTGGAAAAAATGGTATGCCGGTGCCGCGTATGATTACTACAACTATTCTAAAGTTGAACTTGCCGGCGATTCACCGAGCTATCCAGGCGATAGCCTGCGTTTAGCAAATGCTGAGGGCAAGCAATCGGGATTAGGTCTTCGTGTCACGAGAGAGGGTCGTGATAACCGTCTTAATGCCAAGAAGGGCTTTTATTTTGATGCCAGCTATCAGTTCTTCGACAAGATCTTCGGCAGCGATTTCAACTATCAGTACTTTCAATTCGATGCGCGCTATTATTTTCCGCTGTTCAGAAAATTCACGATGGCCACCCTGTTGCGATCAGAGTCGCGACAAGGCGATGTGCCAGTACAGTCCATGGCATTTCTGGGTGGAGATTATTTTATGAGAGGCTCTTACCTGGGAAGGTACCGCAACAACGTCTCCCTCATCGGTCAGGCCGAGGCACGGTTTCCTATCTTCTGGATTCTGGGTGGAACGCTGTTTGGAGGAGTTGGTCAGGTAGCCACCGACTATTCCAAGATTGAACTGGGTTCATTCCATGCCAACTATGGCTTTGGTTTGAGGCTGAAGGTCGATAGCGCTCATGACGTGAACCTTCGTTTCGACATGGGCTTCACTGGCGATCAAACGCTTTTTGTTATGAATTTTTCGGAAGCATTCTAAGGGTGCACGGCTGGTGAACGTCGACAAGGCTTCTACAATTATGGGAATCGGGCCATTGGGAAAAGTGCCGCGGGATTGAACCCACAAGCTTAGTCCTTCCTCGTCAAGTTGTCGTGTGTGCGTCTTCTGTGGAGTAATAGGACAGCGTGAATGTCGGCCAGAAGAAATCCATTAACACTGTCTTAATCAGCTGCACACAAAGGGCGCGACCAAAGCGATAACTTGGCAAGTAGGGCTAATTACCTTTGCTGAACTCCAGCCTGAACGTTGCTTGTTCCTTGGTGTCGTATTCAACCTCCAGCCAAAGCTTGTTTTTCATTGCTGACGTGGCGGCCTTGCCATCGGGAGAGCAATTGTCAAGGTTAAAAAAAAGCAGCCTGAACTCACCGGTGACCGTGCCTTCGTTGATCTCTTTGATCTTGAAGTTTTTCCCCGTCATCCAGTTCGTGGATTCGTCAATAGCCTGCTCGGCGAGTTCGATGCGCCACGACAATTCTTCGGGCGCCAGGCGGCAGGTATATTGTTTCATTACGTGCAAGACCTTGTCAGAGTAAGTGATCGCATACTTATTGACTACATCTTTCGTCTGGAAGGCTTTGGAAACCTTGTCGCAGGCGAATTCCCGAACAGGGGCAATCGTGACGGTTCCTGATGGTTCGGCATTGATGGTCACTTTATCAAGGGTCCAGTTCCCCTGAAGTTGCTGTGAAAAGGCGGCGATGTCCTGTTCCGCCGGAGTCAACGAGTTATCCTCGCAGCCGGCAAAGCACAAAACGGTCGCTATGACAATCGTCCATTTTTTCAATAGGATGGCAGAAGAATTTGTATAGGGTACCTTCATGATTGTTCTCTTTTGTCTAAAAAAATGGTTCACGGCGAATACTCTCACATGCTGGGTCACGATTGAATTCGTCAGAAAACTGCCGTGGGCGGCCAAAAAAGCGGTGGTAACCTTTTTACCACGACGGATTTTGAACATAAATGCACCTTTCGGTACGCAGGTAACTGCATTTTGCAGGAAAATTTCGATGCGGCAAGGGGCTCTTCTCAGAGCGCTTCAGACCCCGTGCTGACCAAATGCCGGAAGCGACCGCAGTTGTTTCGTGGTGCCCGTCGTCCAGTCTACTTCACAACAAATGTGGGACATGCCATTCGTGATCACGATAAAAGGTGCGCGAAGTGTATGGTTGTAAGTAGCAGCTTGCTCGATCGTAGCCTGGCGGAGCTTTTGGTCTGGCGCTTTGCACTCCACCAGCATCCAGGGATTGCCCGTTCTTGTGAAGACTACGATGTCGGAACGTTTCGCCAAGGAGTTAAACTTCAGGCCGCCTTCGATTTTCATTAACGCTTTCGGATAGCCCTGGTCGTTGATCAGATAATGCACAAAATGTTGGCGAACCCATTCTTCCGGCGTGAGCAGCAGGTATTTCTTCCGGAGCATATCTAGGATGAAGACCTTGTCGCCCTCGCGCTTCAACGTGTGTTCGTACGGGGGGAGATTGAGCGGAACCATCGGTACAAATAAATCACTTTTTAAGATGCCTTTACCTATCCGTTACATCAACTCAATTCGTTTCATTATTTTCGCGTATGAAGACCAAAGAAGAAATTGTCAACAACTGGCTTCCCCGTTACACCGGTGTCCCTCTGAACCAGTTCGGCGAATACGTGCTCCTCACGAATTTTGATAACTATGTGAATCTATTTGCGGAATGGCACAACGTACCGGTTGCCGGCGCCGACCGGGCTATGCTCAGCGCGACGGCAGAGGGAATTACGATCATTAACTTTGGTATGGGCAGTCCCAATGCGGCCACGATCATGGATTGCTTGAGCGCCATTAAGCCGAAGGCATGTGTATTCCTCGGCAAATGTGGAGGATTGAAGAAAAATGAGATCGGCGATCTCATCCTGCCGATTGCGGCCATTCGCGGCGAGGGTACTTCAAATGATTATTTTCCTCCGGAAGTTCCGGCGCTTCCTGCGTTTGCCCTGCAGAAGGCAATATCAACGACCATCCGCGATTATAGCCAGGACTACTGGACCGGTACAGTATACACGACCAACCGACGCGTGTGGGAATGGGATGAAAACTTCAAGACTTACCTGAGAAAGATTCGTGCCATGGCTATTGATATGGAGACCGCCACGATATTCTCTACAGCCTTCGCCAACAAGGTCCCAACGGGCGCGCTATTGCTCATTTCGGACGCGCCGATGACGCCTGATGGCGTAAAAACAGAAGTGAGCGACAGTGCTGTAACCAGAAATTACGTAGAAACGCATCTCAAGATAGGGATCGATTCGCTTAAGCAGCTGATCAACAATGGTATCACGGTCAAACACCTTCGTTACTAGTGCGCCGTAGCAAAAATACCTGTACAGTTATTTTTGCGATGGCGCACTAGCGACGAGTCGCCGCCAACGGAGCACTATGCCATTGCACACGGACGTGCATCAAGCCTTAGTCACGCATCGGTCGGGCGATATCGCGCGATTTCACACCAAACAGCAAGACAAGTCCCATCACAAAATACACCGACAGGAACAAGGCACTGTAACGCATGTTTCCTGTGATCTGGTCAATGAGTCCATAAGAGAATACGCCCATCACGATTGATACATTGTAAGCGACGTCATAAAAGCTGAAATACGAGGCATGATCGACCGTATCGGCGGGGATAAGTTTCGAGTAGGTGGCACGCGAAAGTGATTGGATACCTCCCATGACCATTCCGACGAACACTGCGAGCACATAAAATTCATTGGCCGTGGTCGTGAAATAGGCACCCACGCAGATGCCGATCCAGATCGCGTTCATCGCAATAAGCGTGAACCGGTTGCCCTGCACGCGGGATACGCGGGCAAACAGCCACGCGCCGAATGCTCCTACCAATTGGATGATCAGGAAGGTGGCGATCAGGATGTCACTCTTCAGGTGTAATACATCTGTACCAAACAAGGCGGCGAGATACATCACCGTCTGGACACCGGAGTTGTAGAAAAAGAAAGCAATAATAAATTGGCGCAGGTCCGGCTGTGATTTCATGGACTGCCATACCAGGCTGATCTCACGATATCCATTCTTCCACAAATCAGTCTTGGGCGGTTTGCTGTAAACGTTCGACGGCAGGCGTCTGAAAGGGATGATCGAGAAACCCAGCCACCACAAACCTGTAAGCACGAATGAGAAGCGAGATGCGTTGAGTTCACCGCTGGCGCCACTTCCGAACCCGAGGCTTTCTGCGTTCATGATGATCGCCAGGCAAACGATCATCAGGAGGATGCTGCCATAGTAGCCCATCGAGTATCCGCGCGCGCTCGTTGTGTCGTAGCGGTCTTCGGTGACAATCTCCGGAAGGAAGGCGTCGTAGAATACAAGGCTGCCGGAATAGCCAATGCTGGCAAGTGTGGCGCAGAGCAATCCCCAGCCGAGGGTGTCGATACCGGTGAAGAAATAGAGTCCGCAGCAGGAGCATGATCCCAGGAGCACAAAGAATTTCATAAAACGTTTTTTGTCACCCGAGTAATCGGCAACACCAGACAGCAATGGTAGTACGGCCGCCACGACGAGAAAGGAGAAAGAAAGTACATAGGAGTACAGAACGGAGTTCTGCACTTTGAATCCCAGAAAAGTTACCACGTCCTGCCCATCAATTGTGGTAACAGCCTTGTAGTACACGGGGAATAGAATAGATGAGATGACCAGTGCATAAACCGAATTGGCCCAATCGTACATGTACCATGCGCGCACGATTCTGGGATTGTTCAGTTGGGGGGGAGCGGCTTCTTTCATAGAATGTTCAGGCGGCGAAATATAAAAGTTCCTGACAAGATTCACAGCGCCCTAGCGCAAGTCTTCCCATTCTAGATTCTAGCGCAAGTCTTCCCATTCACACCGTCGAATTAAGCACACCCCATCAGGGAGACTTGTGCAACTAGATTCTAGCGCAAGTCTTCCCATCACACCGTCGAATTAAGCACACCCCATCAGGGAGACTTGTGCAACCCATCATCTGGCGATGCATCCCACCAGTCTGAAGACTGGTATAGTTCCATCACCAGACATAAGCTCATTACCAGCACAAGTCTCCCGTCAAATGCCTGCTTAATTTTGTATTGTGAAGTGGAAGACTTGCGCTAACCTCAGCTACCCTCATAACCTAACTTGCGCTAACCTCTTCTACCTCACAACCTCATTCCGCATCAGCGCCCGGTCCTCACCCGTCTCCTTCACCAAAAAATAGTTCTCCAATCCTACGATGCGAATTTCGTCCATGATGTCGATGAGATTCTGATAGCGGCACTTCGATGTGGGTTTGATTAGAACCACCAGGTCATCCCGTTTGGTCATTGATTCGCTCAGTACCTTCCTGATTCCCGTTGGCCCGAAGTCAGTCGACTGTAAAGGGTCACTGCCCTGGAAATAGAAGATCTGGTTTGATTCGCCTAGCAATACCGTTAGAACACGGGATTTGCTGACCACAGGTGGATCGACCTTCGAGTCTTGCTCCGGCATTTTCATCTTTAAAACAAACTCATCTTTGATGGTCATCGTGAGGACGAAGAAGGTGAGGAGCAGGAACGCGAGGTCAACCATGGGAGTCATGTCGAGGTGTATGGAGCGACGAGCTCCGTGATTTCCTCCAGGAGCGGAAAGTTGTGCCATAGGGTCGGGATTTGATTTAGTAGTGTAAGGAGGGGAGGAGAGGAAAGTCACGGTGGGAGGGGTGTTTTTTTTGTCATGAGCTCGAGCAAAGGTTGTAGCTTTGCCGCGTCGAGTTTGTCAAAGTAGTCCCGCTCGACGTTCATGTAGACCATCATGGAATACTTTTCGTGAACAAGGTCTGTGAAAATAGCCATCGCTTCGTCCGTGCGCCGGAGACCCAATAGAATCAGGGCTCGGGCATATAGCAGGTCTTTGTCTGCCTTCTCACCCTGAACCTCCTGCAGCAGTTTTTCGGCTTCGGCCTTTCGGTTGGTCTGTGCATACAGGCAGCCCAGCAAACCTATCATAACGGGACGTCTGCCGGTAAGGGCTAATGCGTGCAGCATCTCTTTCTCGGCCTCAGGATACTTGCGCATTTTGAAATACGACATCGACAGCGAAAAGTAGGCCTCGCCATATGTGGAGTCAATAGTGAGCGTGTGCCGGAACTGCTCTACTGCGCGATCCATCTCACCACGGTAATGGTACACGCGGCCGAGCCCGTTGTTTACGGCCAGGGACATCGGATCGAGTTCCACGGCGACTTTCATTTCGCGCAATGACTCGTCAAACCTTTTGTGCATGCTAAGAAATAGCGCATACCACTCATGTGCCGTTGAGTAGCCAGGTTTCAGTTCGATGGCACGACGAAACTCCGTGTCGGCTTTTTCCCAATCCCAGTCTATTCGAAAATTGATGTAGGCTTGTGCTGCATGGGCCTCCGCCAAGGTCTCGTCGATAGCCAGTGCACGTTGCACGGCGTCACGTGCCTTTTGGTGCGCGGGGCCGTCTGGAAGGGTACCAAACCCGGCGCCGCTCAACAATGAATAACAATAGGCAAGTGAGGCATAGGCATACGCAAATTCGTGGTCAAGCGCTACCGATCTCTCCAGGTGTTCCACTGCCATCCTGATGCTTCCGGTGGTGCGCGCGTTGAGGTAGTGCTTGCCAATCAAATATTCTTCGAACGCATGAGGGTCGGCGGTATAAGGCTTGTCCAACTGATGTTTCTCAGAAGACGCCAGAATCACCCGAAGCTTGCCGGCAACATGACGGGCTATTTCCGTTTGAATAGATAAGATATCTTGCATCGATCGATCGTATTCCATCGACCAAATGTGTTCCTGCGTGGCTACATCGATCAACTGGACCGCTACACGCGCTTTGTTGTCGTACTTCCGAACCGTTCCTGCAATAATGGATCCAACGTGCAACTCGTTCCCGACTTCGGAGATCGACTTTGCCACGTTCTTGTACTGTATTGTGGAGGTACGGGCAATGACGTGGAGGTTGTGGATCTTGGACAAACTGGAGATCAGTTCTTCGGTCATGCCGTCGGCGAAGTAATCATCCTGCAAATCTCCGCCGAGATTTTCGAACGGGAGTACTGCCAGGCGAAGCGAGAAGGGATCCTGGCTGGTCGGCATTTCGTGGATCCATAAGAAAGCGGCCGTTGCGACTAACATCAGCAACGCTGCCGATACGGCGACCGCCACCTTTCTACGCTTCCGATGTTTTATATTTTTCTGAGAAGGATCTTTCTCCCAGGGCAACAACACCCCAAAGACTTCCATCGGCATCGTGATGTTCTTCAGCTTGCGTTGGCCGAGGCTCACGACCGGAAAGTCGACCTTGTTCCGCACCTGCCGGGCAACATCTTCGGAAATGCAGATGCCTCCCGGATCGGAGAGCGGTTGTATGCGCGCGGCGATATTCACACCGTCGCCATGCACATGTTGATCGACATAGACGACGTCGCCGATGTGGAGACCAATTCGCAGGCGAATCTGATCATTCGTTGGCTTCCCTTGATTTCTCTCGAACAAGGTCTGCTGAATACGTACGGCACACGATACACCTTCAACCGCGCTGTTGAACTCGACGAAGAAAAGGTCACCGGCAGTTTCGATCTCGCGTCCGCCGTACTCCAGGAATATTGGGCGGAGAATAGCGCGATGCGTTTCCAGGAGGCGAAGTGCCTGGGCCTCGTTTTCCTGGGTAAGGGTACTGTATCCGACGATGTCAGTGAACATAATGGCTGACAGGCGTCTCATACGATGGAGAGTGGTAGGTTAGGGTGTTATAAGATAGTACAATTCCGGAGGTTTAACGGGAGAGGAGGGGAAATTTGGAGAACGGGAAGACTTGCGCCAACTACATACAAATCAGTTGTGCTACAAAAACTTCTTCACGTCGGTATAGGGCAGCGAGAACGCGTCCGCGACGGCCTTGTATACCACTTCGCCGTGAATAACGTTCAGGCCATTGCGCAGGTCGGCATTGTTCTGCGCTGCGTGCTTCCAGCCCATGTTGGCGAGCCGGATGGCGTACGGCAGCGTGGCGTTCGTCAAGGCCAAAGTGGAAGTATAAGGGACCGCCCCAGGCATGTTTGCCACACAATAGTGGACAATGTCGTCGATCACGTACGTTGGATCCTCGTGGGTCGTAGGCCGGCAAGTCTCGATACATCCACCCTGGTCAACCGCCACGTCAACCAAAACAGTGCCGGGACGCATGGTCTTTAGCATATCACGGGTAATGAGCTTCGGCGCCTTCGCACCAGGGATCAGCACGCCACCGATGATAAGGTCCGAATCTTTGATAATAGCGCGAATGGCGTACTCATTTGAAACCAAAGTGCGCACATTGGTAGGCATCACGTCATCGAGGTAGCGCAGACGATCGATGTTCACGTCCATGATAGTCACATCAGCGCCCATGCCCGCCGCTATTTTGGCAGCGTTAGTTCCTACAACGCCGCCACCGAGGATGAGCACGCGCGCGGGGTGGACACCCGGTACACCTCCCAACAGAATGCCACGCCCTTTTTGAGGTTTCTCCAGGTACTTCGCTCCCTCCTGTATGGACATACGGCCCGCTACTTCCGACATCGGAATCAACAATGGCAGACTTCCATCCAGGCGCTCTACCGTTTCGTAGGCAAGGCACACGGCGCCACTGGCGATCATGGCTTTCGCCAACGGTTCGTATGAAGCAAAGTGGAAGTACGTGAAGACCAACTGTTCCCTGCGTATCAACTTATACTCCTGCTCCACGGGCTCTTTCACCTTCATGATCATTTCTGCTTTGGCAAAAACGCCAGCAGCGTCGGCTATTATCTTCGCACCCGCGCTTGTGTATTCTTCGTCCGAAAAGCCGCTGCCTACTCCGGCAGTTTGCTGCACCAATACCGTATGTCCACGCTTGATTAACTCCTGCGTACCGGCAGGGGTGAGCGCCACGCGGTTTTCATTATTCTTGATTTCTTTGGGAACGCCGATGATCATGGTAATTTGTGTTTGTGCGGCTAAATGCTATTCAGTTTATTTTCGGTCATCGCCAATTGCTCGGGCGAATTGCGCGCAAATATAATACTCGCCTTGTAATTTGCCGGTGCTGCTCAACGCCTTTTGTATTACCACCATGTCTATAGAACGATTGGGTTATTACGCATTTTACGGAACTTTGCGCCAGGGTATGGAAAATCATCTGGCGTTTGCGAAGGCGCTCGCCTACCTGAAGACAGAGACCCTGACCGGCTACCGTATGTATTCGCTGGGTGAATATCCCTATATCGTATACACCGGTCATGCCAATGATCTGATCGTGGTCGATTTATTTCACATTGCGAACAGCGAAGCAGAAGAAATGATACACGAAATGGAGATTGATGCAGGTTATATTCTCTCCTCTGTCGTAATCGATGGCAGTAAATTTGGTATCTATCTTTTTGTTGCGAACCAGGTCGGCGATGAACTCCTGCCTGGCGGAGACTGGGTGGCGCACGCCCGTGGCCAATCCTTTTGAATATACCCGCTAATGTCTATTTTTGGCTATTACAGACTAGTGCGTCATTGCGAAAAATAATCGAAATTGAGATCTACCTGAATATGGTTTGTGGGGACAGATTTACGTCTAAGGGCAGGTATGGTTATTTTTGCTGCGATGTACTAGGCATACACACAGGCTATTCACGTAAACCCGAATATCTTGAGCGCACTTAAGGAAGCAAGGACAAAATTCTCTCAAGCCAAGGTTAAGGAAATACTTTCCGACTACCGACTCGCTGTGGAGAGCAGGGAAGCAAGTCTCATCGGGCGGAAAGAGGTTTTCATGGGGAAAGCCAAGTTCGGCATCTTTGGGGACGGAAAAGAAATCGCGCAGATCGCCATGTCGAAGGTGTTTCGCAAGGGCGATTTCCGGGCGGGCTATTATCGCGATCAAACGTTTATGTTCGCTATTGGAGAGCTAACCGTGCAGCAATATTTTGCTCAGCTCTACGCACACACCAGCGTCGAGGCAGACCCCGCGTCGGCCGGACGACTCATGAATGGCCACTATGCTACGCGTTTCCTCGACGATGCGGGTAAGCTTAAGGACCTTACGCAACTCAGGAATAGCAGCGCCGACATTTCGCCCACGGCCGGACAGATGCCGCGCTTACTCGGGATGGCCTATGCTTCCAAATTATTTCGCGACAATCCCGGCCTTCAGGCTTTTAAGGAATTGTCGAACCAGGGAAACGAGATCGCTTTCGGTACGATAGGAAACGCGTCGACTTCCGAAGGCATGTTTTTGGAGGCGATCAATGCCGCCGGTGTTTTGCAGGTACCCATGCTGACTTCCGTCTGGGACGACGATTACGGCATCTCCGTTCCCCAGGAATATCACACTACAAAAGGTAGTATATCCAAAGCGTTGGCAGGATTGCAGCGGTCGGCTACAGAGAAGGGATTCGAGATCATTACCGTGAACGGATGGGATTATCCGGCGCTTATAGAAGCGTATCTGCGCGCCGAAAAGGTTTGTCGCGATGAGCACGTTCCGGTGTTGTTCCACGTGCGCGAGATGACACAACCCCAGGGCCACTCGACGTCCGGATCACATGAACGATATAAGTCAAAGGAACGGCTCGCCTGGGAAGGAGACTTCGATTGCATTAAAAAGATGCGCGAGTGGATCATCAGTGACGTACTGATTCTTCCCGAAGAGATGGATGCCATCGAGAGAGAGGCGAAGCAGTCAGCGAAACAAGCCAAGGAACGCGCGTGGAAAGCTTTCATGGACGATGTCCGGAAGGATCAGCGGATCGTGGCCGGCATACTGGAACAGGCGAAGGGAGAAAGTTCGCGCGCTGATGAGATTGCGCGTATACGGGAAGCGTTGGTGAAAGCTATCAATCCCACGCGATTGGAAACGATGCGCGCGGCTAAACAGGCTGCCCGGCTCATGATCGGAGAATCGACTTCGTCACGCGAATCAATTATCCAATGGCTGAAGGACGCTGAGGCCGATAATTTTGATCGGTACAGTTCCCACATGATTAGCGTGTCGGATGAATCGGCCCTTAAGGTTGAACCCGTTGAAGCTGCCTACACGGACCACTCACCGTTGGTAGACGGTCGCGAGATACTGCAAGCCTGTTTCGATGCGGCGCTGTCGCGCGATCCGCGTGTGTTGGCATTTGGCGAGGACGTAGGTAGGATTGGCGACGTTAACCAGGGATTTGCCGGCCTCCAGAACAAGCACGGCGAGTTGCGCGTTACCGACACGGGCATACGGGAGTGCACGATTGTGGGGCAAGGCATAGGCACTGCGTTGCGTGGACTGAAACCTATTGCCGAGATTCAATACCTTGATTATTTGATATATGCTTTGCCGACCTTATCGGACGACCTGGCTTGTCTCTACTATCGAACCAAAGGAGGCCAGAAGGCTCCGTTGATTGTTCGGACACGCGGCCATCGCCTGGAAGGCGTGTGGCACGCAGGCTCACAAATCGGCATGTTGCTACATTCTCTGCGCGGCATGTTCATCATATCGCCGCGTAACATGACGCAGGCCGCCGGATTCTACAATACGATGTTGAAGTCTGACGATCCTTGTGTGATCATCGAATGCCTCAATGGCTATCGCCTCAAGGAAAGACTACCCGACAACATCGGAGAATTCACGCTGCCCCTCGGCGTTCCGGAAATCCTCAGAGTCGGCACCGACGTGACCATCGTTACCTATGGCTCTATGTGCCGCGTAGTATTGGAGGCCGCCGAAGCCCTTGAAGAAATGGAAATCTCTTGTGAAGTGATCGACGTGCAGACGCTGTTGCCATTCGACATTAACCAGGTGATTCTGGAATCGGTAAAGAAAACTAACCGCATTGTGTTCGCCGACGAAGATGTTCCCGGCGGAGCCACGTCATTCATGATGCAGCAGGTGCTCGAACAGCAGAATGCTTACCCTTATCTCGACTCAAAACCTGTGACCATTACGGCAAGAGAGCATCGCCCGGCTTACGCCAGCGACGGTGATTACTTTTCAAAGCCGAATCCTGAGGAGGTTTATGAGGCTGTTTACTTTCTCATGACGGAAGTAAACCCTGGGAAGTACAAACCATTGTACTATTGATTTAGTCGTTGATCTGCTATTAGCTGTTTTGCACTGAATGACACACGCCGCAGGCGTGATCGCAAATCAACAGATCAACAAACAGATCATTTCTTAATTTTATCTAGGGTGAAGTCTTCCGTCTGAACGTCGTTGCTCACGTTTAGGGCCCGGTCGCGTATGCGAATTTTCAACTTCAGTGTTTTGATGCTAAAGGTAGCCTTGATACCTACCGAGGTGAGGGCGTATTGTAAGTTGCCCTCGAGCGGACCTGTTTTTTCCGTGAGTACTGGGAAACGTTGATTGAACGCGGCTTCGCAGTATTCCTTTTCCCAGTCGAACAGCGTGTACTTCCCGGTGCCGTCGTTCACCCAAAATTCCACTTCGATGTTTCGGTGGTTCGGATTCTCTTTGAAATAGAACATGTCCTGGACAACGTAAATCGGTGGAAAGCCATTGTTGCTTTTCATAGTATCAATTTCCGCGTATGAAGCGTCGAAGATATCCTTGTCCTTATCCTGAACGTAAACAGTCTGTAATTTGTAATCGGTGCACGACTCAGACGGACTAATATAAGGGGGAAGGTCATCGACATACGCAGGATCCTGCAGCGTCCGTACCGTTACAAGTTTTCCGGTTGCACCAGGGGGAACGTCCACAAATTGAGGAAGATCGGTGAAGACGGTCACCTTGCCGGCATCCTGAACCTGACCACCACCCGCGAGCCCATAGAAAATGTCATTGTACGGCTCTTCAATCTGATCGCCTGCCAATCCCAGGTCGCCGTCGCCATCGCGAAACGAAATGGTCACCACCAGGGAGTCTGTCGGATTGTTAGTGGTGCCTTCTTTGAAATAGAGGTCAATGAAATCAATCTGCGGCGTATTGGAGAACTGAGGGGGATCGAAACAGGACGTCACAACCACCGAAACAGCAAACAGGAACAGGCCTTTTACAACTTTCATCGCTTATCTTTTCTATGTGCCGGCTACGCGGCGTTTTCCTGTGGCTCGTTCAATTCAGATTTGTACTCAAAGGCTCCAAGCTATCCTCACGACTTCAAACCTTTTCGGGCAAATTTGCCCTCCCGCCTGGCAAAGTCACTGGCTTTGTCCTTTGCCCTTTATCTTGTTCCAGATGGGCTCAGCAAAGTACGACGCCTTGCGGGCCGTGCACTGTGGCCTTTGAACCGGACAAGGTAAGTAACGCTGGGATACTTTTAAAAGTTTTGAGTCGGAAATTACAGGGTAAACGGACCTGCGTTCGCAGATATTGCGCTACGGTCTTTCGTTTTCAGGCCGGACACAATACGGTTTACAGGGTGAAGTCTTCCGTCTCAACTTCGTTGCTCACGTTCAGGGCACGGTCGCGCAGGCGAATTTTCAGCCTCAGTGTCTTGATGCTGAAGGTTGCTTTGATGCCCACCGAGGTGAGGGCGTATTGTAAGTTGCCCTCGAGTGGCCCCTTCCTATCCGTGAGTACAGGGAAACGTTGATTGAACGCGGCTTCGCAGAATTCCTTTTCCCAGTCGAACAGGGTGTACTTCCCGGTGCCGTCGTTCACCCAAAATTCCACTTCAATGTTTCGGTGGTTTGGATTCTCCTTGAAATAGAACATGTCCTGGACAACATAAATTGGCGGAAAGCCATTGTTACTTTTCATCGTATCAATTTCCGCGTATGAAGCGTCGATGATATGCTTGTCCTCATCCTTAATGTAAACTGTCTGTAGTTTGTAATCCCTGCACGACTCAGACGGGCTTATGTAAGGCGGAAGGTCGTCGGCGTAGGCCGGATCCTGAAGTGTCCTCACGGTTACCAGTTTTCCTGTTGCGCCAGGCGGCACTTCAACAAATTGAGGCAGGTTGCCGAACTCAGTCTTCTTTCCGAGTTCTACGACTCGCCCGTCACCCGCGAGCCCGTAGAAAATATCATTGTACGGCTCTTCAATCTGATCGCCAGCCAATCCCAGGTCGCCGTCGCCATCGCGAAACGAAATGGTCACCACAAGGGAGTCCGTCGGATTGTTAGTAGTTCCTTCTTTGAAATACAGATCAACGAAGTCAATCTGTGGCGTATGGGAGAACTGAGGGGGATCGAAACACGATGTTACAACCGCCGAAACTGCAAACAAGAACAGGCCTTTTACAACTCTCATCGCTTATGTTTCTATGTGCTGATTGCGCAGCGTTTTCCTGTGGCTCGTTCAATTCTGATTTGTGGTCAAGTCATCACGCTGCCTGACGTCAAACCTTTTGGACAAATTCGCCTTCCCGCCTGGCAAAGTCAACTGGCCTTTGTCTTTTGCCCTTTATCTTTGGGGCAGTTGGGCTCACCCAATGTACGACGCCGTGCAACGGTGCGCAATAGCTTTGAACCTTACAAGTCAAGTAACGCTTGGATAATTTTAAAAGTCTTGAGTCGGAAATATACAGGGTAAACGGGCATACGTTCGCGGATATTGCGCTGCGGGTCTTTCGTTTTCAAGCCGAAAACAATCCTGTTTACAGGTCGTTCGTTCAGCACCTTCGGGTCGACGCAGCCGCCGTCGCCGCGGTCGAACAGATTCCGTTTATGCCCATATCCTTTTTCAAGGACCACACCGTCAAGACAGGCACCTGGGAGCCGGAACTGGTTTTTACGAGTAGTGCTACGACCGGTGCAAGGGTAAGCCGTCACGAAGTTGCTTCCCTTGACTTTTACCTGCAAAATGCGACGCGGACCTTTGAATTTTTCTTTGGTCCCCTTACTAATTATCATTTTCTGGCGTTGTTACCCTCGTACCTTGAACGGGAAGGATCCTCCCTGATAGCGATGATGGACCATTTCATTCGGGCGAGCGGGTCCGCTCATTCGGGGTTCTACCTGTATAACGTGGACCAGCTGATGAAGGACCTGAATGTCATCCGGGACGCGCGGCAGATCATTCTTTGGGGCGTCTCGTATGCGCTGTTGGACTTTGCTGAGCAACATCCGATGTCATTGCAGGCGATGCTATTTGAAACTGGCGGTATGAAGGGCAGGAGGAAGGAGATCACCCGCGACGATTTGCACCAAACCCTTACGCGGGCTTTTGGTGTTAAAACCATTCATTCAGAGTACGGAATGACCGAATTGCTGTCGCAGGCCTATACCCGCGGTGGCTCAAGGTTTATGTGTCCGCCCTGGATGCGCATTGTTGGCCGTGATCTTACAGACCCCCTGGCGAAGGGGTTACAAAACGAGACTGCTGGTATAAATGTCGTCGATTTGGCAAACCTGCATTCGGTTGCTTTCATTGAAACGCAGGATTTAGGTAAGGTTTTCGACGACGGAAGCTTCGAAGTGCTGGGGCGGACCGATAATAGCGACGTCAGGGGATGCAACTTATTGGTCAATTAACACCGTTCGTCTCCTGAAGCACCGCCCGGGAGTCCCCGCGATTTGAATTGTGATCAAGGAGTGATATTTTTGTTATAACCAAAGAAGAGAAGAATGAAAAAGCTTGTTGTTTTCGCTGTACTGGCGGCTTTTATATCGGCTTGCAGTCAATATACCTGCCCTACCTATACAAAGAAGGAAGCGCCTAAAAAGTCAACTGAGCAGAAGATCTAGGCGATTTTTTACCGCGCCTATCCCCCCGCTTTTTTTTAGCTAGTCGTCTTAATTTTTAGCAGCCCTGTTTTAGAAGTTTGACACGGAAATACCGAATGTCAACGTATTGAAATCATTGCTTTCGTTGTCAACCTGAATTCCTTCTCCCTCCTTGAACAAGGGAGACAAGTTGTAGTTGCAGAATATGCTGAATCCTCCGAATCCCAGGCGGCCGAGGAGGCCATAGCGGAGCTCATTCAGATGGTAGTTCTGCTTGTCCTTCAATTTCTTTGTTTCGCCATCCTCGCTGTATTTGAACTTATTAAATGAGTCATACAGCCATCCGATGCGACCACCCACGCTGATCTTGAAACTGCGCGAAGGATCGTCCGGATTCATCGTATAACGAAGTTCCAGCGGCACGTCTATATAGTTGGTAATCAGCATGGATTTCTTGATGTTGGGATAAGGCAAATCGGCGGGAGCGATCATGGCCACCTGGCTGCGCGTGTCGTTGGTGTAGCCCACGGCATAACTGTCCTTAAACCGGTACCGCTCAAGGCTCAATCCGATCCCCGGTACGAGACTAATGGGTGAATTAAACAGCCTGAGGTCGTATTGATAATAAATATTGACCGTCCGGGAACCCCAGAAGTACAAATCGAAGTCCACGGGGGCGCTAAGTGCCCGGTTGAAGCCGAAATCCACGGTGAAAACCCCCGGGATATCGGGGCGAATTGATTTTTTAGCAGGTGCTGCTTTTGCGGGCGCTTCTTTAGCTGGCGCCGCCTCCTGGCACAAGCTTACAACAGAAATCCCCGAAAGAAGTAAAATGCCCCCCAGTCTCTTAATCATGCGATTCTAAATTCGTTTTTACGAGCCCAAAAATAGGCTTTTTGAAGTCAGAGCAAAACCCAATTGATTTTGCAGAGTTAAATAATTCTTTACATTTGCACTCCAAAATTTGCTGCCCACAGCGAATTCGCGCTTGTAGCTCAACTGAATAGAGCACTTGACTACGGATCAAGAGGTTCGGGGTTTGAATCCCTGCAAGCGCACTGACATTCAGCTAGTTGCAAACTTCATTTGCAACTAGCTGTTTTTATTTAAAGTCAGTTCACGATGTCTCATGTCTGAAGTTTTGAGATAGGATGCAACCAGTAGCCGGATAGTTTTATCGGTCTTACTTGTCTGCCGGTTTCGGTCACTTCCTTGACGCAAGAAGAGCGAGGCCATTGGACTTTACCGGTGAGCATGCGTCAGCCGCCCGGAGTCCGTACGTAAAAATGTGAAAGAGGCTACCCGCGCGGGTAGCCTATTCATTTGGCGACTGCGTTTTGTTAAAGGAATTCAGTTTTTCTTCTCCTTCTGTTGATGATGACCAAAAATCTTATTCACGATTGTCCGTCCCAGGTTTGTTGCCGCTTTGTCCAGCAATGCCGCGACAGCAGCCACGCATACATTCACAAAAATGATCATCGGCCAATTTGAGTTTTCGTCCCTCATAACAAAGGCCACAGTAGTACTAATCAAGAAGACAATCAGAAACGCCTTTAACTTGCTATTCATAATACTGGCTTGAAAATTTTAGAAATAGCTCAACATCCAATTTATATCAGCCATCACGTTCGGGTTTACGACAGTGGAGCCAAGATTTGGAACGATCGGAATTTGCGTGAACATTGGCAGGTTGGTATTGTAATTTGACAAACATCCGATAGGAGGTTGCGCTGACACTCTGAAATCGCCGAATTGATTGTTGGTCCCGCACGTGTACGCTTGCAGAGGGTTGAAAAGCTTGTTAACCATACAATCGGCCAGGAGTGCTATCCCTCCTCCCATCAAGGCCCCACCTATAAATCCGGTTACAAACCCAATGCCTCCGGCCACAACAAACCCGACAAGGGGATTGGGTGCGGCTGCAGCCAGTCCCAAGACACCCCATTTCCATGCCAGGCCAGCCCCCATACCCAATCCGGAAACAAATGCAGACTTGGCGATTTCCTTCCATTGTTCGCGCGTCTGTGGCAGACAGGGGGTCGATGTGCTATTGTAAGCAGACTCTGTCAAGTACTTTAGGTGGTAAAACACCTGTGTTAGAGCGAACTGCTCGATTGGTGATAAAATTCCTCCGGGTTGACCACGCTGCTGATGGGCTATGGCGAATAGTTGTCCGGATATGGAATTCATAAAATCCCGGTAAGTACGCGAGTCGATGTTCCGGACCACGTCGTAGAAGTTTAATAGACGGCTCTTGAATTGTGCACTGACGTTCAATTGGTTCAGTTGGCTGCTATAACTAGCCTTGACAGCGTCATAGGGAAAATTATATGGAATGGTCGGCGTCATGATAACGTTCCATTGTGAAGGATAGGCGAACACAGGGTTGCCGATCACGTGACCGAGGTTAACGTAAGGAACACCAGACTGATACCGCGTGTAGGCACTCGGATTGCGCTTATAGTTCTTTATACCTATAAGATTGATATTTATCGCGCTCGCAAGAGCCGGCGTTGAGATCGTGTTCAGCGCCGGCATAACGGCCACCCGGCCATCTGTACTTGCTTTCGGTCCCATCGGCAACCCTGCCGTAAGACTCTCTTGCTCGGGATCATCTTGCGATGTTGAAGGAGGCACCACTTCTGTATCGCTACAGCTTATTGCCAAAAGGAGACATGTCCCCAGGAGGATGTTTTTTCTGTACTTCATAAATACAACGGTTTTTGTGATAACGGTTTTGTGGCTAACGGTTTAATTTTTCCAATGAACATAATCACCAAAGTGATTCGCAGCTGTTGCCGTGATGCTGCTCCTACACAACCCACAGTTGCGATGAATGACAAATTTTAGTTGACTGTTAAGCGCGCGACTAATCAGACAACCAAATTTATCTGCCGATTGGTTTCTGTTGCGAAAAATGACTGTCCGAAATTCTAACAATTATTTGTCAGGAAAACCTGATGTCGGGTCAGCAGCCGACGCCAACATGCTTTAACAGGACGTGCGCGACGACGTATGAATTTTTCCAGCGGGTCTTTATCGCGCCATACGCCACCGCCTGATGGTCCCTCGTCAGTTCCGCTGGCGCCTTACCAAAATCTTTTCTTAAATGCACGACTGAAATGTGACGCACAGTCATGCCGTTGCATAGCAGAAGCACCATCATTGTATGCCTTATCGCATGATGGGAGATACGGACGGCTTTTGAAATGGCCTGGTTCAGCCGACACGCGGCTTCGAGTTAATGGATTCGCTCAGGGGTCCGTCAATTTTCGTCTCGCGTTGCTTCTCTTTGAAAACATCGGGAACTCCTGGAGCGAAATTGACTATATTCAATGCGTTATGGCAACGTGCTGCCTGATCCCGTTTAAGCGATTTTAAAACGGACAAACAACTTCTTATGATAAAGACCGAAACAGTGAATCCCAATAAGGCTCTTTGGGAGAAGGGCGACTTTACAAAAATAGCTGACACCATGCGCGAAAGCGGCACGGCACTGGTGGCAAAGCTCGGCATAACAAAAGGCACGATGGTACTGGACCTCGGATGTGGCGATGGAACCACTGCGATCCCGGAAGCACAATTGGGTGCGCAGGTATTGGGGGTTGACATCGCCGGGAACCTGGTGCATGCGGGGAATGCCAGGGCAAACGCATTGGGTCTTTCGAACTGTGTTTTCCAGCAAGGTGACGCCAGCAACTTGCAGGCACTGAGTGACAACCATTTCGATTTGGTGGTAAGCATCTTCGGGGCGATGTTCGCGCCGAAGCCATTAGATGTGGCAAAAGAAATGGTGCGCGTCACACGGCCAGGTGGAAGGATCGTGATGGGCAACTGGATACCTGGAGATCCCACGCTGGTAGCGCAGATCCTCAAGATCAGTTCGGCCTATACACCTCCTCCTCCGGAAGGTTTTGTGAGTCCGATGCTCTGGGGTGTAGAAGAACACGTAATAGATCGCTTCGGACACGCGGGCATTGCCAAAGAAGACCTGTCATTCTCGAAGGAAACGTTTGATTTCAGGACCGATGGCCCTCCATCAGAGCTGGTTAACAGGTTTAAGAATTTCTACGGACCCACCATGAACGCATTTGACGCCGCCGAGCGCAACGGCAAGGCTGCAGATTTGCAACGCGAATTGGAATCCCTGTTCATGAATCAGAATAAGGCGGCCGATCAATCGACGACGTTAATTTCCGCTACCTTCCTGAAGGTTACTATAGCCGTTAAATAACAACCCGCTGCATGCGCATTAATGGCTTGCTGCCTTCTCCAGCATCATCACAAAAGCCTCCTGCTTCCACGCCGCGGCGCCATGGCCAATCGACGTGTAGAATGTTCTTCCTTTTCCCGTTGGCCGATACCAGGCCACAGGATGATCTTTTCCCATACCAAAGTTCTTGTCTTTCATCCAAAGCATATTGCCATTTGGACTGATCGACTCTCCATCAATCGTGTAAACGATCTGAAATCCTTTCGCGCGCGGATTTTCGAGGAATACATACCATTCATCTGTATGAGACCACTTAGCGGGTAACCCGGCCGTTAGCGTACTGTCCGGTACCGGACAGTACGCTAACTCTGCGAGCTGCAGTTGTGGATCCAGGGCATGGTGCGAAAAGTGTGCACCCATGAGGTTCTCTTCGAACCAATCCCAGTGGTGTGAGTTGTCGCCTGCTCCGTGAATCCCAATCAGATTTCCGCCTTCGTTCACGTAATCCTCGAGCGCCTTTTGCTGTTCATCGTTTAGCAACCGACCGGTACAGTTGTTGAACACAACCGCATCGAATTTGGCAAGTTGCGCCGGATTAAACACGCCCCCTTCTTCAGTACTGTAAAGAAACCAATTGTTCTTCGAAGCCAGTGCCAGGAACGCTTCCTTCCCGGCATCTATAGACTCGCCGTGACGAAATCCCGTCGACTTTGAAAATAGGAGCACCGTATGTTTGTCGCCCGGGATGTCGATCGCCGGTACATCCGTTTCGTACGACACCGGGAAGCCGTTGCGAACTTTGTAAAAGAAAACGGCACCGAACAGGAACAGCAGCACGACGAGCGACGCTATCGACCACAGCGTGATCTTTATGGCTTTTTTCATGGCAATATGAATTTTCAATTATTGATTACGTTCACATAGGAGCTTCTAATTCCTGACCCTGCACGAAATTCTCATGATCGGCCTCTCGCACATGGTCTCGAACATTGGTTGATCCTACCTCTTTACTTTTTTTTGAATTCTATCGTGGCAAAGCCTGCGAATATCTTGCTCGGATCCTTGCATTTTACTTTGATAATCAAGTCATGCATGCCGGTGGAGGGACGAACATTCACCAACAGCTCTTTGAATCCGAGGTCTGTCAGCCCAGGCTCAAAATCAGCTGAGCCAATGGGCTGTCCGGTGTCATTGTCCAGGTACATTTCGAGCTTGCCTCCCGAAAAGTAGGTCGGGGCCACCGCCACGCCAAAGTTGATCGCTCCAACATCGGTCAGATCAAGGTCACCATACTTCATCATGCCCTCGTGGCTCGGCAACACAACGGTAATATCTTCCTTCAGGCCTTTCCAGATCTCCGGCGTCACCAGGAAGGTCATCGCCTTTTTCGACTCCTTGAACTGGCTGGCGGGAATCATCGGATAGGAGAGGGACACGACCTGCGTGGCGGTGAGGGGTTTTCTACCGTTTGATCCCTTGTCTTGATACGACGCCGTAAAAATGTAGGTACCTTCCTTCTCGTCCGCCTTGTGTTTGTTCAACGCGTAGCTGCCCTTGTAAGAGAGACCGGCGCCCTTCGTTTTTCCGTTCACGGAGAGTACATAACGAATCATCTTTTCAGTATCGTCGGTGCTTAGTTGAGGATGCGGTGCCATCACCAGGTCACCCCAAACACCCGAACCGCCCTTGATCACCTTCTCTACCAGTCGCTTTACTGCGGCCGCATCGCCGGAATATTTGTCGGCAATGCTGATGAATGATGGCCCTACGGACTTTTCTGTAAGGTTGTGACAGGATTTGCAATCGGATTTCTCCATCAGGGCTTTTCCCACCAGGTGTGCAGATGCTTCGGCGTGGGCCTGATGGCCCTGGATGATTTCCGTGACATCCTTTCCTCTCGCCAGGTAGTCGGCCGAGAAGGTCACCGCGGATGGATCGATACCCTGGTTGATCTTGCCATCTTCCGTGTCGTTTACCTTCACTTCATATTCGAACGAGGCGTTCTCCCAATAGAATGAACGGTTTCCTTTGAAGTCGATCGTTACCACAGGCAAGTCGTTTCCGGCCACGACCAGTAGCTCATGCGTTGACTTTTCACCGCTGGGATCAGCTACCGTCAAGGTTACCTTGTAGTCGCCAGGTTTATCGAACGTGAAAGTTGGGTTCTTGTCGGAAGATTTACCCAGATCCCCAAACGTCCATCCGTAAGTCAGGTCGTCGCGATCAAAGTCCTTCGACTTCTCGCCGTTAAACTGGATGGTGAGGGGCGTCTTGCCAATTGTCTTGTCCGCCTCAGCCACGGCCAGGGGCACGCGATTGGCGGAAGAATAGGTTAGGTGGATCAAGCGCGCGTCCATGTTTTGCGTGAACCAGTTGGTGCCGTATTCCAGTCCATAGAAATCTCCCGCAGGACTGATGGCGATATCGACGAGGTTGTTGAATAACATATTCGGCAGAAATCTCTCCATGCGCACCAGGTCGCCTTTTTCATTAAGGGTAACAGCCATCACCCAACCGCGCATCCATTCGAAGGCAAATAATTTCTTGTCATAGTACTCCGGGAATCGCCGTTGTGACTCGGGATAGCGCTCGGCATAAAATACAGGTCCCGCCATCGCGCTTCGGCCGCCTTCACCGACAAGGGGAAACTCTTTGGAAGCCGCATAGGAATAGTAGATCAAGGGAGGGGTTGCCTCAGGAAGTTCTTTTGCCCCGGTGTTGTTGGGCGATGTGTTCACAGGCTTCTTTGGATCGAATAGCGGCCCCGACTTTTTTGCCCCATAGTCATAGTCGTTGTAGGGAGAATTGTTACCGGTAAAGTAGGGCCAGCCATAGTTGCCGGCCTTGCGTGCCTGATTGATTTCGTCGAATCCCTTTGATCCCAATCCAACGCTATCGCTACCCGCATCTGGCCCTACGTCGCCCCAATACAGGAACGCATTCTTGGGATCCACTGATATCCTGAAAGGATTGCGCACGCCCATCACATAGATTTCGGGCCGTCCCTGCTTGGCATCGGTGAAAAGGTTGCCGTCGGGAATCGAATAAGTGCCGTCGTCTTCCGGCCTGATGCGCATTATTTTGCCGCGAAGGTCGTTCGTATTGGCAGCTGACTTCTGTGCGTCCCAGGCAGACCGACCCGGACTTTCGTCAAGGGGTCCATAGCCGGTTGCCCGCGGACTCGTATTGTCGCCAGCGGATAGGTAGAGCAATCGGTCCGGTCCAAAGGCGATGGAGCCGCCCGAGTGGCAGCACTCTTCGCGCTGTGTCTTTACAGTCAACAAGATTTTTTCGGATGCGCGTACGAGTGAATCTCCTTCAAAGTTGAATCGCGATAATCGTTGAACGAGCACGTCTCCTACGGGCGAATAGTATAGGTAGATCCATTTGTTCTTTTCATAGTCCGGATCAATGGCGAGTCCCAGCAGGCCGTCTTCAAGCTTGCTAAACACGGGCAACGTGGTGACGAGTCGCGTCTGTGTTTCGCCCCGCTTGAATAATTTAATGGCCCCTTTGCGTTCGATGAACAGCACATCTTCATTGGGAAACACGTCAAGTTCCATGGGCTCGTTCAGGTTGAAATCAAGGACGACTTTCTGGAAGCGGTTTTCCTCAGGTGCCACCCTGGAGTTGTTGTAGTTTACCTCAACACCTGGCCCTGCCGCATATTGAATACCGCCCCAAAGCATCTCGAGAAAATCGGGATCCTGATAACATTCATTAGTGTGGCCGAGGCCGGTATACCAGGTACGGCCGCCGTCGAACTCCCTCGACCAGGTAATGGGGTGGTTTTCTCCATTGGTCCCGCCTTTGTAAGACGTCTCGTCAAGGTTGAGGAGCACATTGATTTCAGGGCGTATATCCTTGTAGTTGTACCATTCGTCGGTGCGTTTCCAGATCTCGGGAAGGTGCTTGGTGGAGGGGTGAAATTTGTCGACGACCTTCACGACCGCATCGCGTACGTTCGGATCGTTGGGGTGACCATTGAACCACGCGCCTACGAGTTCGCCATACCAGGGCCACTCATATTCCGTGTCGGCGGCCGCGTGCACCCCTACAAATCCTCCGCCTGCCTGCACCCATCGGTTGAGTTCGAGCTGCTGTTGATCATTCAACACGTCGCCCGTTGTGTTCAGGAAAACGATCACATTGTAGTTTTTCAAACTCTTCTCCTCGAATATCTCGGCGCTTTGCGTGGTGTCGACAGAGAAGCCGTGCTTCCTGGAAAGGGCGAAAATGGCTTGCTTACCGGCCGGTATAGACTCGTGACGGAACGACATTGTCCGGGAGAAGACGAGCACCTTTATCACCCGCGTATCACGGGTCAAATAAAAGTACGCACCGAGGCCAATAGCCGCCAGAACGATAAGGATGATGTAGCGCTTTTTCATAGTAAAGGGGCTTCCCGCTATTTTTTCTTTATTTGAGTCAATATGACTCAAATATAAACATTAAATTTGTTTCGAAGCAAGGTTCTTGGGCCAAGAACCAGAGAACGTCGACCCAGCTACCAAATCATGATTCAAAAACTGCGATATTATATCCGGTCACTGGAAAAAGAGGCGATTCCGCAACTCTCCATCAACTGTGTGATATTTGGTTTTCACGGGAAGAAGCTTCACGTGGTCGTAAATCGCATCGCTCTCGAGGCGTCGCGGATCGTCGTGCTGCCCGGCGGTTTTATCGGTCAGAACGAGGATGTCTCAAAGGCAGTGGAGCGAATCGTGAAGGAGAGTACCGGACTGGAACGCATCCTGTTTCAACAGTTCGCCGTATTTGGCGACGCTTCACGCACGTTCGGAACGGAGTTCAAATCATTGGTTTCGAATCTGCGTGCTGCCGAACGGGCGGAACTGGCCTGGATATCGCGGCGGTTTGTGACCATTTGCTACATGGCCCTCGTCGACTTCAATAAGATATCTCTTCAACCGACGCAGTATCTCGAATCTGCAGAATGGATGTCCATCGACAAGAGCAGAACGCTCAACCTCGATCACAAGGACATTCTCGACAGCGCCAGGGCAACCTTGCTGAAAGAGCTGCCATATTCTCCCATCGCCTCCAACCTGCTGCCACCCAAGTTCACGCTCCCCGAGCTTCATGCGCTAACGGAAGCGATACTGGGGAGGCCCATTGACCGTCCCAACTTCCGACGAAAGATACTGAAGTCAGATCAGGTCGTGAAAGTGGGGCAGGATGCCTCCGGCAAGCGTCGTCCGGCAGATCTTTACGCCTTCAGACATGGCAAACGCACGAGCCTTATCGACGAGTACAAATTTGGCTTTTGAGTCTTATCGGCCCGGACGGAAATGTTCGTTCCCTGCGGAATATCGCTGCCCTGCTGGTATGCGTCTGCAAGCATTTTGCTACATTGATTTCCGCTATGAAGGTATTGGCGTTTGGCGAGATACTGTGGGATATTATAGAGAAAGAGGAGCACCTCGGTGGAGCACCCTTCAATTTTATTGCCCACACGGCGCAGTGTGGCAACGACGCGTACATTGTTTCGCGGCTGGGCAGTGATTTCCGCGCGATGAAAGCGCTCAACCGATGCAAGTCATACGGCGTGAGTGAGCGCTATATCCAACGCGATGAAAATTTGCCTACTGGCATCGTGGAGGTCACTCTTCGGGAGGGTCAGCCCGATTATGTCATCGTAGAGAACGTGGCGTGGGATAACATAGCCTTCGACGAGTCGCTCGCCGGCATCGAAGACGAGAACTTTGACGTCTTCTATTTTGGAACACTGGCGCAGCGCGGCCAAAGGTCGGCGGAAACACTGGAGAAGATTCTCAGTTCGTTTAGCTTCCGTCAGACGTTTTGCGATATCAACCTACGGAAGACCGGATACAACGCAGTCAGTATACGCAAGTCGCTTTTGCATGCGACTATGTTGAAGTTGAACCACGAAGAGGTACCCGTAGTCGCGTCACTTGTTGCCGGCAAAGTGCTTGACATTCCCGATTTTTGCTCCTGGGTCACCAAACAATTCACGGACATCAACTTGGTGATTGTTACGGCTGCAGAAAAAGGCTGCTTTGTCAGTCATGAGAATCGCTTCATCCCGGTGCCCGGCGTGCCGGTCCAGGTACTGGATGCCGTGGGCGCAGGCGATTCGTTCAGCGCCGCATTTCTTCACGTGTTTGTGCGAACCGGTAATCCAGAGTTGGCCGGACGCGTAGCGAACAGTGTGGGAGCCTTCGTCGCTACGCAACGGGGTGCAATTCCGGCTTACACCCGGGAAGTTCGACGCATGATCGGCACGCTCACATAACCAACAGGGGAACGTTAACAGCGCAGTCCGATGCGAGGCTAGTGCGAGCGCTCGACCTTATGAAGCTCCTTCTTGAATTCGTGTTTGTTTGTCGCAGCCGTGGACTTACAGGAAACGAGGGCAGGGCACAATAAGAGGATGAGCCCGGCAGCGGGCCAGAATTTGAACGTAGACTTCATCGCAGTCGGAGTTTGTGGGTTTTACAGTTTTGTATCGCAATGCCAACTGGGTGGCTGAGGGCGATTAATCAAGTTAAAGAATTCTAACGGTAATTGCGACCGCCGGATACAGTACAAATCCAATTTCTTCTTCAATTTTTTTGCCCCTTAAACGCAACCCTGCGCCAAAGCAAATGCACCGCACGTGAATTGCTGTTGTCAATGCATCGCCGTGCGATTTCCGATAAGATCATGGACAGTGAGTGCACATCGCGCCATTTCTTAACTTTCGCCGGAGATTACCGCACGCATGCGTCGAAAACTTACCCTACGACAGAAGCTACAGGTTGTATTGGCATGACTGGTCATGTGCTTTCCGGTCTTCATGTATCTCGACTATCCGGTGTACCGCCCGGATTTGCAATACGATGTTGAAATATTCATCTACCAGGCCGCTACGTTAGCCGTAATGGGCATTGTACTGCTGGTTTGGATTTACGGATGCGAGGCATTGCTCGATTTCGCCCTCAAACGTTTCGGAGAAGGTATCCTAATTCCCCTCGATGTTACCAGGGCTTTCGCCGTGATCCTGTCTGCGACGGTGCTGGGCATCGCTTTTATCCTGCTTACGTCGCAGATCATGGTTGCCTTGGAGCACGTGAGCACAATCGTTTTTGGAAAAGGAGTTCGCGCACAGTATCCGACAGACGCCACTCCGGCATTCTTTGAGTTGTATAAGCGTGCAAATTTTGGGTTCCTGTTGTTGTTGGTGATGTCAACCTTCTTTCTGATTGCCTACGATCGCTCGATTCGATACGTGAAACAAATGGAAGTCGATGCAGGAATCATGGAGAAGAAGAAGATCGAGGCCGAACTGAACGCGCTCCGGGACCAGGTTAGTCCTCATTTTTTGTTCAACAGTCTCAGCATACTCGATGCCATGGTAGAGGATAATCCGGAACTGTCGCGAAAATTTATTCACGAACTGTCGGGAAGTTACCGCTACATATTGGAACAGAAGCGTTACACAACCGTGACGATGAAAAGGGAACTGGAATTTATTCAGTCCTACATCTTTTTGCTCAAGATGCGTTTCGATAATAAACTGAATATTTCGATCGACGTAACCTTAGACCAGAAGGAGCGATACAAAATTCCTCCCATGAGTTTACAGATGCTGGTGGAGAATGCCGTGAGACACAATCGTATGACGGTCGAACAGCCCTTGCAGGTGAGCATCAAGGCCACGGAGCGAGGGATTACGGTTGTCAACAACTTGAACAAGCGGCGCGACGCTGAACCTTCGACCGGCATCGGCCTGCAGAATATTGTCAGCCGGTATGGGCTGCTTACGTCACAGCCGGTGTTGATCGAACAATTGCCCAATCAGTTTTCGGTGTTTCTTCCATTTCTTGAATAGTTATATATGCAGGTAGCGATTGTAGAGGATGAAATATTAACGGCTCGAAGGTTAAGCGAGATGTTGGTCCAGTACGACTCGTCGATTGAAGTGATCCGCGTTTTATCTTCAGTCGAGGGATTTGTGCAGTGGTTTAGCCAGGAAGACAAGCCCGACCTGATTTTTATGGACATCAAACTCGAAGATGACAGCGCATTCAGAATTTTCGAACAAGTGAAAGTAGCTGTGCCGGTTGTATTCACCACTGCCTACGACGAGTACATGCTGCAGGCCTTTCAATCGAATGGCATCGACTATTTGTTAAAACCCGTCGATCAACAGAGATTGTCAGCAGCCGTGGATAAGTTCAAATCTTTGCGTACCCATTTCACCTCTGAGCAACAGGCGGCACTGGCAGACCTCGTCAGACAGCCCGCAGGCTATAAGGAGCGTTTTCTGGTTACCGTGGGTACCCGGACGATCAGCTACACGGCGGGCGAGGTCGCCTACTTTTTTGTGAACGACAAGATCACCTATCTGGTGGCGAAGCAGGGAAACACGTCGCCGTTGAATTATAGTCTTGAGTGGTTGGAACAGCACATCGATCCCAAAATGTTTTTCAGGGTCAACCGGCAGTGTATCGTCTCGTACGATGCGATCCTGCAGGGGCAAAACCAGTCCAACAGCCGGATCAAGCTGGAAGTTAAGCCTGCCCCGCGGTTCGACGTTTTTGTTAGCGGCGACCGGGTAACAGACTTCAGACGGTGGTTCGGCAAGTAGTCGGGGAGTTGAGAGATCCGTCTGACCGGGCAACCGGGTCACTCACACCAGATATTACCCGATTCGGTGAAGTCAAGCCGTCATTCAGTCGCTATGTACTTTCAGAAGTGTGCTACACTTTGCAAATTGGCGATGGCAACTGAACCCACTATGACGACGACAATCCCATCAATAAAAGTTTCATCGCGAATTGCTTCGATAGATATCGTGAGAGGCCTGATTATGGTGATCATGGCGCTGGATCACGTGCGGGAATACTTTGGCTCAACTCCCTTCCGCGCCGAAGACGTAACCCAGACCAGCGTGGCACTATTCGGAACACGTTGGATAACACACCTGTGCGCGCCCAACTTTGTATTTCTCTCGGGCATTAGCATTTTCCTTTATCTTCAAAAGAAAGGGAGTGTGCGGGATACCGCGATCTTTCTGCTCACCCGGGGCCTGTGGTTGGTGCTTGTGGAGGTAGTCCTGATCACTTTCGTGCTGCAGTTATCTTACGATATCATTCTGTTTGAGGTTATATGGGTGATCGGATGGTCGATGATATTATTTGCCGGCCTCATATGGCTGCCGCGAAAAGTCATCGCCGTGCTGGCGTTCATCATTCTTGCAGGGCACAACCTGGTCCCCCAGGGAGCAACGTCGGATGTGGCGGGAGTCTTTGCCGGTCTCTTCTTGCATAGTCCTTTTGTCATTATGAATTCATCAGGCGTTCCCGTGGTTCTGGTAGCCTACACGATTTTACCCTGGTTGGGTGTGATGATGGCCGGTTATTGCGTTGGCGCGTGGGTACTACTTCCCGCAGACAAAGCCTTTGCAAACTTCTGGAAGGCGGGTACTGCGATGCTGGCGCTCTTTGTCGTGCTGCGATTGATAAATGTGTATGGTGACCCCTCTCCGTGGTCGGTGCAACCCCGTGGCTGGGTGTATACCTTTCTGTCGTTCATAAATGTTTCAAAATATCCGCCATCGCTGCTATTCGACCTGCTGACAGTTGGCATAGGGATGCTGTTGCTGGCTGCCTTTACGAAACTTCGCGGTCGCGTAACGGAATGGCTGCGGGTATTCGGCCAGGTTCCGTTCTTTTACTTTATAGTTCATCTGTCGTTCATATCACTTGCCGCGCTCATTTGGACATCGATTTCATTCGGACGATACGTCAATCTTGGATTCACCAACCCGGCCGACTGGCCCCGGGAGTACGAACCAAGCTTGTTGCGTGTTATAGCTGTTTGGATTTGCGTGGTGCTAGTACTCTATTTCCCCTGTCGCTGGTTTGCCAACTACCGGAAGGGTCATCAGAGCAGATGGCTGTCCTATTTATAGACCGCAACAGACCACGCCGCGAACCCGGTAATCAGGAACGGCCTTCCCAGGACGTCGACGAGATGTCGTTTGTCGGCGTCAAGTTGCAGGGGGAAACTTCGTGTTCGCCTGTGCCTGTAATCTTTCCATCGGATTCGCGGTTTGCCTGGGCATGAAAAGCAGTCTCGCTTACGTCCGGCCAGATAAAAATGAGGCTGCTTTCCCGCTTCGGCCAGATTTCTCATCGCCTCCTAATGCGGCTCGGTTTCCCATTTTCAACGTTTGACGTTTGATTTGTTATTTCGAAGAAAGGACCCTTTGGAATATGTTTACGTGAGTTAGTTTTGTCCTGAGGCGTGTGAGTAACTTTTAATCGAGTGAAGATTCAATGTCCTTATTTTTTAGTCTGGAAGCCTGATATTTTTTGAGCTACAAGTACATTGTGTAGACATTCCGACAACACTGCGCTCGCGTTACAGAGGACATCGGGCACTCTGATTAACGCAGCTTCTAGTAAAAACAGAAGTATTACTTTTTGATTTAGGTCAGTTGATGAACAGGAGTATTTTTTGGGATTACACATTTTTTGCGCTGCTTGTTTTGACAATGCGAATCAGTGGTCCCGTCCAATTCCTGCTACACCAGTCGGTGGAAAATTCAGCCAGTCTAATCTGGCTTCAGCGCCCCTGGTAAACTGGTCGGGTAAGTTTCGAGGTTTTTAGGTTTAGGTTAGAGTTATATTTTGAAGTTGAAGGTTGAGCTAAGGCCCGTCCCCCAAAGGACGGGCTTAGTTTTTGGGATGTCATCCGTATTTTCCCCTAGTGAAGCAACGCTTGAAGTAATCATCATCGACTTGATGCTCACGCGATACAGGTGGCCAAAACAGCATGTGATTGATTCAGAAAATGTGAGAATAAATTGGCACGTGGCCCGCAACAGGCCACACCGTTTTCGAACCGACGTTCCCAATCAGTTCATGGGTAGAACCCCAGGCAACGGGTGGATGCTCGCGCCATAAGTGAAGTAGATGTTCTGAAAATTTTTTTTGGGTTATTTCGCGCGGTATTTTTTATAAAGTAGGCAACGACATGCCCCATTTCCAACCCATATGATTTTTCGTCGCGGGATTTGTGGTTATGATGCGCTTCATACAACGGTATCGCCTTCAACAACGTGATATTTTTTTTGAATGTATGGTCGTATTCAAACCAATATCCCTCTGCGCAGCAATACGTATTTTTACTAAAACAGGTATGAAGATTGCGTAGTGATACCTGTACTTTTTAAGCACACTTGGACTTTTTAAAAATTGGAAGCTATGCGAAAGATTAAATTAGAAGTACAACTTTCCATTGATGGATTTATGGCTGACCAGCAGGGTAAGACTGACTGGATGGTATGGAATTGGGGACCGGAATGGACGTGGGATAACGAGCTTAAACAATATCATACGGAGTTGATAAAGTCGGCTGACTGTCTGTTTCTCAGCCGTCAGGTTGTAGAAGATGGGTTCATAACACATTGGAGAAAGATTGCTGAAGATCCTGCTCATTCACAGTATGAATTTGCCCAATTCATAAACAACGCACATAAGGTTGTGTTTAGCAAGACGCTAACGACCGACAATGAAATACCGGGAGGCTGGGAAAACGTTGAGGTGTCTAAGTGGGACATCCGCCAGCATATTCACCACCTTAAGCAGCAAGAAGGAAAGGATATCCTGGTTTTCGGAGGAGCGTCATTCGTCTCATCCCTGATTCAGGGAGGCTATATCGATGAATATCATTTGTTGATAAATCCGGTCGTGTTGGGTAAAGGACTGCCCATATTCAACAGGCTTCCATCGCGGAAGTCTTTGATGCTGGCAAACACCAGGACCTATAGCTGTGGGGTTACGCTGATGAAGTACGACCAGGTTCGCGAGCAGGTGGCATTGTCAAAAGCCAGCTGAGTAACCTGACTGGAAAATATATGCGTTGGTGATTTCGCGGTAGGTGTTGAAGGGAAAGAAAAATCACGAACGTGCAAAGGCTACCGACATACGGTAGCCTTTTTTGTTGGCGACTTTCGCGCACATTACATTATTCAGGAAACTCCTGAAAGGGGCGTACTTCCCGTATCGCCATTCCCATCTTCACCATGGGACAACTTCTGGCAATTTCCAACGCTTCGTTCAGGTCATTTGCGAAGATCAAGTCGAATCCGCTGATGCCTTCTTTGTCGCGCAGGAATTTACCATCGGCGTCGGCGCCGGTTTTGGAGACGTAGTAACCTTCTATGGCGAAAGGCTGTCCGGTAATGTACTTACCCACCTCGACGAGGCTGTTGACCCAGCCATTCATATCGGGCGAGCCCGCAAAACGTTGTTCCGGAGTAAGGTCCCGCATGACAGACAGGTCTTCTCTCACTATAAGCATGAACTTTTGCATGATCGATTCGGTATTAGTTGTTTGTGTCCCGGCCTGCACCTGGGCAGCGGCTAAATTAGTTGAACATTCGCAGGGTGATCAGGGTCGGTTGCGTCAAAAATGGGGTGTTTTTTGCTACGCTCACAGATTTTCCACGGCCTAAACTGACTTCAGGAAAAAAACGCGGGATTGTCCATATCGACCGTGGCCAGTTGTTATATGGGAAAAAATCAATATCCTATGAGAAAGATAACCGTGTTCAATTTTTTGACGGTCAACGGATTTTACAAGGGCGACCACGAAGATATCAGCTGGCATAGGCACGGCGGCGAAGAGGCCGACTTTGCCGGCGATGCTGCGAATCCTGCGCAGCCCAATGCGCTCATGTTCGGGAGAGTGACCTATCAGATGATGGCGGGCTTCTGGCCGACGGAGGCTGGCCAAAAGATGAATCCCCGTGTGTCCGATGGGATGAATCGTTCAGAGAAGTTCGTGTTTTCGCGAACTTTGAAATCACTTGATTGGCAGGGTGCCGCGTTGGTAAAGGGTGATATAGTCAAGGAGACTATAAGGTTGAAGGACACTGCGGGTGCGGATATTACAATCCTCGGGAGCGGGAGTATTGTCTCGCAATTGGCGACGCATGGATTGATCGATTCTTTCACGTTGATGATTGATCCGGTAGCGCTGGGCCGTGGCACCCCGTTGTTCGATGGAATTCCGGGCAAGCTGGATCTGGCCCTCACCAATTCACGTACTTTTAAGAGTGGTGTAGTCTTGCTGAAATATGCGGCGCGGCAGTAGCCAGGTGTTCTTGGTAAGTGGCTACTGGGCTCAACGGCTCGCAGACTCCTAAGGGATGGATTTCGGCTGGCGAACCTGAGCATTGTCCGGCGGCCACCACGGCGTCTGCCAATGAGTGCCGTAGAAATCATCAGACAACTTGATAAAGTAGGATTAGTTGATATAATTTCAGTATGGAAGAATACATGATTCTGATGCGCCTCGATTTGATCACCCGCGACGCCCAGCCGTCGCCTGAGCAACTCCAGGTCTATATGCAGCAATACCAGCAATGGGTCGATGGCATTATGGCTGCGGGCAGGTTTGCCGGAGGAAAGGGACTGTCGACTGAAGGGAAGGTGATCAGGTTCGGTCGGGTGGTGACCGACGGGCCTTTTGCCGAAGTGAAGGAGTCCATCGCCGGATTCATTACCATTCGCGCCCTGGATTTTGACGATGCCACGGCTATTGCCAGTGCATGTCCCATCCTGCACGGCGAGGGAAACAGCGTTGAAGTGCGCCGCATTGTTGCAAGAGAGCAGCGCGCATAACACGAAAGCAGTGCGCCTGATCAAGACCGGTTTGTCATTTGCCCTCGCAGATAAGTTCACGACCATTCTCAAGAAACATGGACCCATCGTCGCAACTGCCACACCTTTTCAGGACTGAGTATCGAAAGATTGTTTCCGTACTGTGTCGCTCGTTTGGGATGAGAAACCTGGAAACTGCCGAAGACATCGCCAGTGAAACATTTCTCACCGCGTCGCACACGTGGGGTATCGAGGGACTTCCGCCTAATCCAACGGCTTGGCTATATACAGTGGCGCGAAATAAGGCCAGCAACCATTTGAAGCGCATCAGCACTTTTAACAACCAGGTAGCGGCAGGTTATCGCGAGCGCCAGGAAAAGGAAGACTGGCAGGCTCCTTTCGAGGCTGGTCTTTCCGATGCGTTATTTGAAGACAGTCAGCTGCGACTGATGTTTGCCTTGTGTCATCCGGCGATTCCAGGCGAGATGCAGGTTGCTTTATGTTTGCGTCTTCTTTGCGGCTTTGGTATCGGCGAGATAGCGGATGCATTTGTGACCGGCAGGGAGACCATTACCAAGCGACTGCTGCGCGCCAAAGAGCGACTACGGGAGGTGAGCGTTTCGATGGAGTTGCCACCATACGAACAGCTGGCGGCGCGCATCGAATCCGTTCTGACGACGATCTACCTGCTGTTTAACGAGGGGTACTATGCGGGCGGAAGTGAGCATGTCGTGCGCCGGGATCTTTGCCTGGAGGCCATTCGCCTGGCAACTATGCTCGTAGAGCACGGCCCGACGAACCGTCCGGAAACCAACGCCCTGCTGGCGCTGATGTGTTTCCACTTTTCGCGATTTGACAGTCGGATTGGAGAAGCGGGGCAGGTGGTGCTGTATGACGATCAGGATACGTCGTCGTGGGATCCAGATTGGGTTTTGCGCGGCGGTTATTTTCTGCGGTGCGCGGCGGACGGCGACACCGTTACGCCGTTTCATGTAGAGGCGGCCATCGCTTACCACCATACCGTACAAGGGCCGGGAAAATGGGAGCACATTCTGGGGCTTTATGATCAGCTGTTGCAGCTGAAGCCTTCGCCAGTCGTCGCCATGAACCGAGCCTATGCCGTGTTCAAAGTTTCAGGTGCGCGAGAAGGACTTGCCGCGCTCGAGAGCGTTAAGTTGAATGACAATCACCTGTATCACGCGCTCCTGGGCGTGCTTTGGAGCAGCGTGGATAAGATGCAGGCGAGAGATCATCTGAAGAAAGCCATTGAGATAGCCCAACCGTTGGCGATTAAAAACGCGTTGCAGCAAAAATTGAATGCGTTGGAACAGCCGCTTAACTGAACCCTATTTTTTCATTTCAGTGTGCGCCAGTTCGACGATTGCCATCACCAATGCTGCCGAGTTACGCGCTGCCACGGCATAGAAAGTCTTTACGTCGTGCGTGGCGTTATTGCCGGCATTATCGCTCATGCTCCTGATTACCAGAAAGGGTACCTGCTGTTGATGGCTGACTTGCGCCACGGCAGCGCCTTCCATTTCCGTTGCCTCGGCATGCATATTTTCATGGAGTTCCCTGGTGGCTGCATCCGAAGCGACGAACACATCGCCAGTCACGATCACACCTTTTCTGATTGTGGGTACGCGTGCGCCGCCGGTGGTAGTGACCTTCTCCCAGGCGATTTTTCTGGACGCGCGCAGTGCCCTGTGTACCCAGGCTGTATCGCACGAGAAGTAGAGGGGATTTTCCGCTTGTGTTACCGGATCCCGCGTGGGACCGCGCTGCATTCCCGAGGATGTGAGGGTGCCATAGTCGTGGTAGCCCACCTGGGTTCCAATGACGATGTCCCCCGGCATCATCGCCGGATTAACGCCTCCCGCAATGCCGGTAAAGAGCAGCACCCTGGGTCGAAAGTGCTCAAGGGTTAACATCGTCGTTGTTGCCGCATTTACCTTGCCGATCCCGGTGAGGGCCACGACTACACGCTCGCCGTGTAGCGTTCCCGTTGTAAATGACGTGCGCTGAACGATTTCCTCGCGCTTGTCCTGCAGCTGCGTCAACAACAGGCGTACTTCTTCCGGAAAGGCGCCCAGCACAGCAATCACGTCGGAGTACGTGGTGGTTTGTCCAACCGGCGCGGTTTTCACGTCAACTACAGCTTGCCCGATTAACCTTTCTGGAATTACGACGATCAGGAATAGCAGCACGCCGATAGAAATGTGCCAAAATTTGCATCGGAAACGGTATGGGTGTGTTGTCATATGGTTAATGTCTCGGTGCTTGGTCTTATTCTTAAGATTCGGGCAACTTCTAAAGATCCGGGCAACCCAGGAATCGCGATCCGTCACTCAAGTGCCAGCGCCACCAACGCCAGCACATCGATTATCCAAAGTGCCCATGAAACTTCTCTGGCGCGACCGCTTACTACTTTTAACAGCGTCCACGAGAGGAATCCCCAAATGATCCCTTGCGTGATTGAATAACTGAACGGGATTAGCACCACCGCCAGAAATGCCGGTATCGCCTCGTCCATCGCCGTCCAATGTATCTTCACTACAGGTCGGATCATATAGGCACCCACGATCACCAGCGCCGGTGCCGTAGCAATAGCCGGCACGGCCGACAGCAGCGGCGAAAGGAACAGGAATGGCAGGAATAAGAGCGCACCGGTTACCGCCGTGAGACCCGTCTTGCCGCCGGCCTCTATCCCTACTGCCGACTCGATGTAGGCGGTGCCCGGACTCGATCCGAACAATGCGGCCAGTATGGTAGCCGTTGCGTCAGTTTCCAGTGACCGTTTGATGTTGCGTGGCTCGCCATGGTCGTCCATGAGGTTGGCTGCTTCCGCGAGTGCCACGAAGGTGGACAGTCCGTCGAACATGCCCGTAAAGACAAAGGCAAATATCACGGGCACCAGTGACCAGGTTAGTGAACGGACCAGGTCGAGTGCAAACAGCAGGCTAAAGTCGGGAGCAGCGAAAACGCCTTTCCAGGTAACTACCGGCTCATCTCCTGCCCATATTCTTCCGAGGGTGGCGGCAGCTGCGGTGGTCAGCAGCATACCGATGAGCAACGCGCCTTTTGTGCCACGCACGATCAACAGGGCCGTGACGAATATACCCAGAAGGAAGACGACCATAGTGGGAGTAAGGGGCGCAATGCCCACCACCGTCTCGGGATGATGCACCACAAAACCTGCATTTACAAACCCGATCAAAGCAATGAACAACCCTATGCCTACTGTAATTGCGTAACGCAGTTGAGCAGGTATAGCCCGCACAATGTGCGTGCGGATATTGAATATGGACAGCAAAAGAAAGATCACACCCGCCCAGAAGACTGCGCCAAGGGCGATTTCCCATGGAATGTTGAGTCCCTTGACCACCGAAAATGTGAAGAACGCATTGAGTCCCATGCCGGGAGCAACCAGGATCGGATTGCGCGCATATAAACCCATCATCAGACTGCTGAAGCAGGATACCAGCACAGTAGCGGTAAGCACGGCGTTGTAAGGCATGCCTGCCTGGCTAAGTATGGCCGGGTTGACCACCACAATGTAGGCGGTGGCCATGAAAGACGAAGCGCCGGCAACGATCTCCGTTATTCGTTCTTGGCGCGAGCGTATAGTACTTTGATTGAGGAGAGCCGACACGTCATTAAAATAGCGAACATTCTGCTCACGACACGCAGTTCACTATTCAGTCAGGAAACTATTCTGAAAAAAAATGAACAGCAATCGGATGCGACTACGCCCGGTTGCCCGGGATCGGGCCCCTGGAGGTGAGCTTTGCGGCTGTAGTCGGTTAGCGGGAAAGTGCTGATGACGCGTTATCATATGATCGGGCTGTGCCGATCAACCAGGCAGTGGATGGCCGTTGTGATGGCGGCATATTACGATGTCGTTCCTCTTTCTTCACGACAATGAAGAGTACCGTCACGGCAATAATGATGAGAACATAAATAAGCACGATCGTCATCTTCCGTATCCTCAGGTCGCGATGATGTCGCTTCATCAGCAATCCGTAGTTACGGTGTCTGGCAATATGGCCTTCGCTCATATTGTTGCGCCTCAATTTTATCTCATTCCTTCCCATCGTACTTGATCCGTAAGTTGAAATTTCGCCGCAGCCTGTCCAGCGCGCGATACGTCCTCATCTTGGCACCGCTTTCGGTGATGTCAAGAATGAACGCGATCTCTCTGAAATCTTTGTCCTCGTAAAAGCGAAGTTCCAGCACCTCCAGCATTTCTGTGGGGAGCTCTTTGAGATAGTTCATCAGGCGCGCAATGACTTCCTCGTCCCACTCTACCTGCGCCTGATCAATTAGTTCGCGTATGCGAATTTCCTCTATACTAAAGACTTTTTCAGTTTTTTGTTTTCGATAATGTTTGTTGACCTCGTTCGTGGCAATCTTATACAGCCACGCCGAAAAAGGATACCCTCTGAATTCATAGCGCCCTATATTGCGCAAAGCATTCAAAAAGGTCTGCGAACAAAGGTCTGACGTCAGGTCTTCGTCGTCGGTTTGGCGATAGATAAAATTGAAGATGCGGTCGAAGTACCTTTCGTACAGTTCGCCGAAAGCACGCGGATCCTTGCGTGATCGTTCGAGAACAGCGTACTCTCGTCTTAGTTCTTCCTCCGACATCAGGGTAGATTTGAGGGTATAATGCGAAGGTAGGGACAAAGTCACAATAAGGAAGCAGAGGAAGCAGAGTACGCCTGCGGCGTGGCCTGCGGCCGGCTTACCGCAGAGGCGCAAAGACGCGAAAGACCGCTGAGAAAATATTCTTTGGTGTGTGCGGCTTATCGCGAATCACAACGAACAAAATTCCCTATAAGCCCTGTTGCCAGGGCCGCGACGTCCAATAGAGAGAAAAACTTGTGCTTCAGCAGACTTCTGAACGCGATTGAGAGGTAATTTCTGATCATAATGGGATGGAAAACGTATATTATTGGACCGGCCGACACAGTTTCAGGTCGCACCTTTAAGCGGTTTTGTGCTCGGTGGTGCTGAAGGGTGCCTCCCGGCCCGGCTATATATCACGTAGAGTGTGGTATTACGGTTTTACCTGGTATTTATAATCTTTGCTGATTGGAGTCTATGGTAAGGTACTTTCTGCTTATCGTTTCATTTTCCCTTTGCTTTACTTCGCTGTCGGCGCAAAAGGACTTCTTTTCCATTCGCAACTATACCGCGATCGACGGGCTGCCCCAATCGCAAGTAAAAGGCATCGTGGAAGACAAGTGTGGCTATCTCTGGATCGGAACCGAGGGAGGAGGATTGGCGCGCTTCGATGGCCGGGAATTCAAAGTATATACGACGCTTGACGGGCTCTTAAGCAACCAGGTGATGGGCCTGCGGCTCGACAGCAAGGACAACTTGTGGATCCTCCATCTTCGTGGCGTTACCCGGTTCGATGGTCTTAAATTCAAGACGTATCAGACTCCGCAGGCCCAGCCCAAGACCAAGTCACTGCGACGCATGTATATGCTTCGCGACACGGTGTTCATACTTTCAGGAACAGGACTGACCACAAAGATCCACCAGGACTCAATATACTATTGGGAGAAGGACGTCTACGACACTAAGGTTTTGGCATCGCATATGACCGAAGAGGGTCAGGTCGTTCTCCTTCGCGGCGACAGCACGCTTCTTATCCGTACCGAGTCGGCATCGTACAGCCTGCCGATTGATAGCTCATTTGGCAAAGTCATAAAATTTTTCGACTTCAAAGGCAACGTGGGCGTTCAGACCACATCGGGTGACTATGCGATCGACCTTCGCGCGCGCACCCTTAAGCCTACGTCTATGCATTTCAGTCATATGGTCTTGACGTACGACGACAAGGCCGACGCATTCTGGACCTCAAACGGCAGCACGCTCTTCAAGGTCAAGCTCGATGGCAAGTCTGAAGTGCGTGACACGGTGCTGACCGACGTCGACGTGTTGCAGGTATTGAATGACTCGGAAGGAAATACGTGGTTTGCCTCCAATGGGGGCGGGCTATTCAAGTATTTTAACCAGGATTTTCTACGGTGCAGCAGCGACAACCTTCGCGGCGTTATGGCCATATACCGCGACCAGGAGGGTGCATCCTGGATTGGCACCATGAACAAGGGATTGTGGAAAATCAACAAGGGAAAGATCTCATCTTATGCTGATCCGAAGATGCCTTATAGAAATGGCATCACCTGTATTAAAGAGTCCCCGTGGGGAGACCTGTGGATAGGCACCTTTGCGGGGCTCGCGCGTTACGACAAAGTAAAAGACTCCTTTACGTGGTACACTATGGAAGATGGACTGCCCGGCTGGTCGGTTACGGCAATTGAGTTCGACGGAAAAGGCATGTGGATCGGAACGGGCAATGGATTGTCGTACTTCGACGGCAGGAAATTTAAGACCTTCACAGGCAACGGCAAATTGACACCGGGATACATTTCTACACTGCGTTACCTGGGCAAGTACAACACCTTATTCGTGGGCAGTGAACTGACCATCGAGACCGTGAAAGACGGCAACGTTACAACGTTACAGATACCCGAAATACAAAACACCTCTATCCTGAGTCTGCAGTCTTACCAGGATTCGCTCTTGCTTGTGGGAACTGGCGGGGCGGGTGCGGTACTGTATAATCCGGCCTCACTTCGCCGTAAGATGTTGACCACGCGCGAAGGCCTCGCATCCGACTTTGTGTATTTCGCGGTCGCCGATGAGAAACAATACATCTGGATCGGTACGGAAAAAGGAATCAATCGCGTAAAGCTCGATCGTCGTGGCGACATCGCGGAGAACCTGCACTTCGACAATGACAATGGATTGCACGGTGTCGAGACTAATCAGAACGCCTATTTCATTAGTCCGGAAGCGAAATATTTCGGTTTGGTCGATGGTCTCTACGAGTACAACGACCTCGATAAACATGGCATGCGTTCGTTCGACATCCACCTCACTGATGTAAAGCTCCTGTACGGCGAGTATTCCGCACGGGCTTATAGTGACAGCACCTTTGGGTTCTACCAGATTCCATATCAGCCGGTCTTTCCGCCAGACAGGAACCACCTTACCTTTCAGTTCAATCGCGTCGACAAGCGGTATTCCAAATCAGTCCGGTATAAATACATACTCGAGAACTTCGACAAAACCTGGTCGCTTCCCGCCAGTATGGATCAGGTTACGTACGGCAATCTTCCACCCGGTACTTACACCTTCAGGGTGATGAGTACGAATAACCGTGGAAGCTGGTCAGATACACGGATAGCCTATACGTTCACGATCAAATCACCATTTTATCAGACCACGGCATTCGTAGTGGGTGCCTTCATATTTGTGGCGGGCGTGGTGACCCTGATCCTATACCTGCGCGTGAAGCAAAAGGTAAATCGAATCATGATGATGGAGCGCGTGCGACAGCGTGAACAGGAACTTCTCCGGAAAGAAATTGCCAGGGATTTTCACGACGAGATGGGTAATCAGCTCACGCGCATTATCAATTACGTGAGCCTGCTCCGGCTGAATGAAAACAGCTATAACAACAGTTACGCCGGAAGGGCGTCGGGAGAAGCTGGTGCCGGAGATAAACAGGCGGCGAATGGACACGTGACCAGTGCGCCTGTAGCGAACGGTCAGGATTTGTACTCCAAGGTGGAGGACTCCGCGAAATATCTGTATACGGGCACGAGAGATTTCATCTGGTCGATCGATCCGGTTAACGACGAGTTGTCGAAGCTGTTTATTCACATTCGCGACTTCGGTGAGAAGCTGTTCGAAGAAAAGAACATGAATTTCCGGGCTTTCAACGAAGTGCGTGAAAAGATCCGGCTGCCGTATGGCTTCAGCCGTCAGGCCAACCTGATTTTCAAGGAGGCGATGACGAATGCTTTCAAATACTCGGCAGCGAACAACATTTCATTCTCGCTAAGGCGTGATGCGGGCGATGGATTTGAATTCTGTTTTGAAGATGATGGCATTGGATTCTCCCCCGATGTGCTGGAAAAATCGAATGGTTTACAAAATATTCGCGATCGGGCCAACAGGATCAACGCTGTTTTACGTATACACAGTGTAAAGCAGCATGGAACCAAAATCATACTCAATTTTACACTAAACAAAACTGTCAAATATGGCATTGCCGTTTAAGAAGCGCGTCATGATCGTGGAAGACGATCAGGAGATACGCAACAGTTTCACGTTGATCGTGAACAGTTCACAAAAATTTACGGTCGTTAGTGCCTACGGCTCGGCCGAAGACGCGATTGCCGGCATCAACCGCGATAAACCGGAGATCGTGCTGATGGACATAGAGTTGCCGGGAGTAAATGGCATTCAAGGCACGAAGACGATTAAGGAAAAGAGTCCGCATACCGACATCATCATGGTTTCAGTCTATGAAGACAGCGAACTGGTCTTTGAAGCGCTGAAGGCGGGCGCGTCGGGCTACATCACCAAGAGTGCTAACTACATGGAGTTGTTGACTGCGCTCGAAGAGATCGTTAAAGGGGGCGCCCCGATGAGCAGCCGTATCGCGCGCATGGTGATCGATAACTTTCACGTGAATCCTAATTCGCCGTTGACAAAGCGAGAAACGGAAATACTGCAGCTTATTTCCGAGGGCAAGACCTACACCCAGATCTCAGAGGAGCTGTTTATTTCGAAGGAGACGGCGAAGACTCACATCAAGAACATTTATTCAAAGCTGCAGGTGAATTCCAAGTCGGAGGCCATCGCGAAAGCGAACCTGGAGAAGCTGATTTAGGCCATCAAGATCACAACACTCCCTGTTTTTTCGCCAGTCTCGACATAACGAAAAGCATCTGCCATTTTATCGAAGGGATAGCGCCTGTCAATCACCGCTTTGAATTTTCCTTCTTCCATAAGTTTCCGGATCAGGAGGACGCTGCGTTTGCAGTCAACGGGAATCGGGAAGATCACCTTCTTGCCTTTTCTCATAGAGGTACTTAACGCGAGGAAAATGTTTTGCGCCCACGGGCCCGGCTCCGAGAAGATGTACGCGCCATCCGGTTCGAGCAACGGTTTACATTTTGCAAATGTGCTCTTGCCTACCGCATCAAAAACGTAGCGATACTTTTCTTTAGATAGGGTGAAATCTTCCGTCAGATAGTCGATGACCTTGTGGGCACCCAGCGATTGTATCAATTGGATGTTCTTCGTATTGCATACCGCTGTGACGTGAGCACCGTAATAATTCAAAAGCTGAACCGCGGCCGACCCGATCGCACCCGAAGCACCGTTCACCACGACATTGTCGCCGGGTTTGAGTTCAATTTTATTCAGCATGTTGTAAGCATAGTGGGCACCTTCGAGGGTGGCTACTGCCTGATCGTATTCCACACCTTGTGGCATAGCCGAGATCGCGTTGCTCTCAGGGATGCATACATATTGCGCGTGTGTACTCAAGCCCGTATCCTCAAATCCAAAGATTTTGTCACCAACTTTGAACGCGGTAACTTCATTGCCGATGGCCGTAACGTTGCCAGCGAAATCGGTTCCTAAAATGGTTCTTGTCGGATTAAACAGCCCGGTCATGAACCGCATGATAAACGGCTTCGCCCTGAGCATCGCGCAATCGGTCCGGTTAACGGTAGTAGCGAAGACCTGTACAAGTACTTCATTATCTTTGGGCACGGGAATTTCTATCTCGCGCAGACGCAAGACATCTGGCGGGCCGTATCGATCGTACGTTGACGCTTTCATGCGTTTTAGGGATTATTGGCAAATGTACGCTGAATGAAAGTGAATTTGATTGACTCAGTTTCTACGATAGAATTCGCAGGGGTCGACTTTTTAGGCATAAAAAAACCCTCCCGTCCGGAGGGTTAATCCTTCTGAGAAGTTTTTATCATTAACCTAAACTTATGAAGAAAAGTCTACTCATTTTGGTGAAGGATCTTTAGACAAATGTCACCGTTAGCGTTGAATGTTGTATCACCCCAAAGGGATGAATTTGTTATGTCTTGGACGGGTGGCCGCTTCTACCGCCGAAGTGGCATTTGAACAAGTTGAATGCCTACTGTTTTTCCTGCGAACGCGACATTTCCGACCATACGGCGCCTATCATGAGCGTTGTAGATCCCGGAAACCCACTGCATCGGTAGCGGCTTCCTGAGGTCGTCGCGTGTTGTCGGCAGCGCCCTCCTCCAGGCCCTGGCGCACATGAACACATTGTATCCTCAGCGTGACCTGTATCCCTCTTATTACGTGAGTCAGGCCACGATAATTTTACCCCCATCTAGGTCATTCATTTGCTATCCGCATTAAGGTTATTTGAATACCCAACCTTCCAGGTGTTAGTCACCTGTTAAGGGGGGAAATTGAATAACTCAAAATAAACCTGGAAAGTATGAGGAAATTTTTACTAGCAAGTTGTTTGCTCCTGACCGTGGCGTTGAGTCATGTGATGGCTCAGGAGCGAACGGTAACCGGCGTAATCACATCATCCGAAGATGGCACGTCGTTACCTGGTGTTAATGTTGTCTTAAAAGGTACCACGACGGGTACCGTAACCGATACTGATGGAAAGTATCGTCTCGCGGTTCCGGCGTCTGGCGGCACGTTGGTGTTTTCGTTTATCGGCCTCACGACGCAGGAGGCAGAGATCGGAGAACGTTCTGTCGTGGATCTCCAGTTGAAGCCCGATGTAACCCAATTGGGTGAAGTGATTGTTACAGCCGCGGGCATCGAGCGCGAGAGTAAGGCGCTCGGCTATGCAGTCGGCAATGTCTCCGGCGATAAGCTCGCCCAAAAATCGGAGCCTGACGTGCTCCGCAGTTTGCAGGGGAAGATTCCTGGCGTGAACATTCTGAGCTCGAGTGGTGCTCCCGGTAGCGCTACACGCATTACCATCCGCGGTAACAAGTCGTTGTTTGGGAACAACCAGCCACTGTTCGTGGTTGATGGCATTCCCTTCGACAACTCGTACTCTACGTCATCCAACGAGCTTACGGACGGCGCTGCGTATTCAAGCCGCATCGCCGACATCGACCCCAATAATATTGAGTCAATGAGCATCCTGCCCGGTGGCGCCGCCGCCGCGCTGTACGGCGTTCGTGCCTCTAACGGGGTCGTTGTGATTACGACCAAGTCGGGCAGCAGCCGGGCGTCGCGCAAGGGTCTTGAAATCTCCTTCAATTCCGGATTTGCTATCGAACAGATTGCCAACCTGCCCGATTATCAGGATAAATATGGAACCGGTTCGCGCGGTAACTACGCCGAGGCAAACGGCTCCTGGGGTCCGGCGTTCGATCGTGACGGTCCAGGCGTAAATTATATTGGCGGAGGAACCGTACCGAATGGCAGCGAATATGATTCCATTCCCTACTGGGGTGCTTACGCAAATGCCTTCCCCGACGGACCGGCTATGGTGCCGTATCGGGCGTACCCTGACAATGTGAAGGACTTCTTCCGTGACGGCAAGGTCTGGGATAATTCCATCACCATAAGCGGTGGAAATGAAAAATCGGTTCTTACCCTGGTAGCTTCCAATATGAAGCAGGAGGGCTACATACCCTTCTCCGAATTCCGCAAGACTAACATCAGCCTGGGCGGTACTACACAGTTACAAAACGGCTTCCACGTGGGCGGTAATCTGTCGTTCATCGACACGGAACAACAGGGTCCTCTGGCCGGATATGGACAGGCGGGGCAGGTAAGCGCGTCAGTATTGTCGCGTATTCTGTTCCCTGGACGCAATTGGGACATTCAGGGCCAGCCGTACGAGACGGAAGATCATGCCAACGTGTTCTTCCTGGGAGCAGCAGCCGACAATCCGTATTACTCTTCGAAATACAACGGACTGCGCAGCCAGGTTAACCGGGTCGCTGCATCGATTAACCTCGGTTACGATCTCACGGATTGGCTAAGCTTTAATTACAAGGTGGGTGTGAATACTTACAACGACCGCCGCAAGGAAATAACGCGTAGAGGATCCGTTGGTGCAGCCGGTATCGGCCAGATAGTCACCGACAATATCTACTTCCAGGAGATCGAATCGAACTTGCTGGTAACGTTTAACAAGGACCTGAATCCGGATCTAAACCTGAAAGTAATTGGCGGATACAACATCAACCAACGCACCGGAGAGAACCAGCAGGTGCGGGGTGTGAATTCCATTGCATTCGACATCGATGACCTGGACAACTTCAATTCTGTTACCCCGTTTGGGGGGACATACTATCGCCGCAGGCTGATGGGCCTCTTCGGAGACATTTCACTCGGATATAAAGACTACCTGTTTCTAAACCTCACCGGTCGAAACGACTGGTCGTCAACCCTGCCGGCCAGCAAGCGCAGCTTCTTTTATCCTTCCGTGAGCTCGTCGTTTATCTTCACAGAAGCGTTGGGCATTCAGTCAAATATCCTCAGCAGCGGTAAGATTCGTGCGGCGTGGTCGCGTGTCGGTAATGACGCGCCCGTGTATTCCCTGTATCCAACCTATAGCCTCAACATCGGCAACTCCAGCGGACTGGTAGGTGCGGTTCCGGGTAACGACCTTCCATTCAACGGACAGCCTGGAGCAACGCAAGGTACCACGGTTTACGACCCGAACCTTACTCCGGAATTTACAACCACCGTGGAGTTTGGTGCTGAACTGGCTTTCTTTAACAACCGCGCCAGCCTCAAGGCTACTTACTATGACATCCGCACCACCGACCAGATCGCGCCAATCGCTCTGCCCGATGAAACCGGCTTCAACCAATTCATTACCAATTTTGGTGAGGTCTCGAACAAAGGTCTTGAGATCGGCCTCGACGTCACACCGGTCCGTATGGAGAATGGATTAACGTGGAATATTTACGGTACGTTCACGCGCAACCGTAACATGGTGGAAAGTCTGGCTTCAGGCATTGATGAAATCGTGCTGCGCGCTCTCTATGGCGGTCAGGTTACACCCGTTCTTGCCGTCGGTCAGCCTTATGGTATGTTGAAAGGTACTACGAATGTGCGCGATGATGAAGGCAACTTCCTTATCGACCCGACAACGGGCTTGCTTATTCAATCGAACGATCTTACCTACATCGGCAATCCCAATCCCAAGTATCTGGCCAGTCTCGGCACGTCGCTGAACTTCAAAGGCATCACGATATCCTGTCTGTGGAACTATCGCCATGGCGGTGCGCTGTGGTCGGCAACGAATCAGTTCTACCTGGGACGCGGGGTGACGCAGGATACGGAAAATCGCGAAGGAACGTTCATCGTTCCAGGCGTGTGGGGTAATACCAATACCTTCGAGCCGATCCTCAGGGACGGTGAGAAGATTCCCAACACGACGCAAGTGATTCTCAACGACGTATACTTCCAGACTGCCGGCGGTTCGTTTGGTATCAACTCGGCCGATGAGAACAGCGTATTCGACGCAACGGTGATACGCCTCAGCGAGGTGGGCCTGTCTTACGACTTTCCGAAGGCACTCCTGAGTAAAACGCCTCTTGGCAACCTGAGCTTGTCATTCACCGGCCGCAACCTGTTCTACAATGCGCCAAACTTCCCCAAGCATTCGAACTACGATCCGGAAACCAGTTCGTTTGGTTCGCAGAACTATACGGGTATAGAATACAACGCGGCCCCTTCGGTGAAGCGTTATGGCGTGAATCTGAGAGTAACCTTCTAATTCTAACTAACTGAACATGAAACTGAATAAGCGTATAGGCATCCTGTCGTTGGCGGCTACCCTTGCCGTTGCATCAGGCTGCGATAGTTATTTCGATATCAACAAGGATCCGAATAACCCATCGGCTGTGACCGTGGGGCAGTTGCTGACCCAATCCGAGCTCACGATTGTGAACTCCCTGGGAATCGGCAGCAACGGCATGTCCACCCCGACGTCAATACTCGTTCACCAGACCGTACAACGCGGCAGCGTTGATCAATATGTAGTCTCGGGCGACGACTTTCAGATCACCACTTCCTGGCAAAATCTTTACTCAGGCTCGCTGGAGGACTTGAAGACGATCATAGACCAGGGCACCGAGGAAGGTAGTCCGCAATATGTCGGAATCGCGCAAATACTCACCGCCTACACGTACAGCATGATTGTTGACATGTGGGGCGATGTTCCGTTCTCCGCAGCGCTGAATCCGCAAGAAGCGTTGTATCCCGAATACGACGATGATGCGACCATCTACCCATCGCTACTGGAAATGCTCGACAACGGCATCGCCAACCTGGCCCTCGAGTCTAATGATTCTCCGGCCGCTGATGATCTGATCTATGGTGGCGATTTAGACACCTGGCGCCATCTGGCCAAGTCTCTGAAATTGAAGCTGTACAATCAGACAAGGCTGGTAGCCGATGTTTCGACACAAGTCAACGCGTTGCTGGCAGAAGGTGACCTGTTGCAGGCAGGCGAGGACTTTGAACTCGAGTATGGCACTTCGGTGGCACCTGACAACCGGAATCCCGCGTTCGTTTATGAATACACCCTGGGCAACAAGGTGAGCTACATCAGCCCGTATTTTTATGAGATCATGACTGACCAGAGTGAAATCAATGATGTGCTTTCCGGCATCTCCGACCCGCGCGTTCCTTACTATTGGTTCAGGCAAATCACGGATCCCGCAGATGCGCAGAACCCAACCGAGTATACAGACCCCAATGGATTTTTAACGATTCACTTTGCATCCACCGGAGTAAATCAGGGATGGCAACAGGATCGCTCTCAAACAGTGCTGGGCCTTTATCCGATCGGCGGGCGTTATGACGACGGAGACGGTGGTGAAGTGAACACTTCCGGAGCTACCACAGGCCCCGGTACGGTAGCCCAACGGTTGTACACGCGCTTTGCATCGCTGTACACGCAGGCGGAATTGATCCTCATGGAACCCGGTGTGACGGGCGATGCCCGCAAGCTTTTTGAAGATGCTGTCCGGGCTTCCTTCGCGAAGGTGAATGCCATCGCCGACGACACCGGCGCGCCCTTGATTTCCGCGGCAAACATTACTACGTATGTGACCGCGGTACTGGCGAAGTACGATGCCGCCGACGCTTCTGGCAAGCTCGAACTCATCCTGACGGAGAAATGGATTGCCAGCTTCGGATTTTCCATTGATTCATACACGGATTATCGTCGTACCGGATTTCCCGTGATGTACGATCCGAATACGGATGATCTGGCATACACCGGAACGAGTCGCCAATACCCCGTCTCGATGGCGTACAATTCACAGTCACTCACGCTGAATCAAAACGCGCCCGATCAGAAGAACGTCACGACAGATCTCGTTTTCTGGGACGCGCAGTAAGGAGACTAGTACGCCATTGCAAAAATGACCGTAAGTGAGAAAGAAGCTACGCTGATTTTTGCTACGGCGTACTACCTGACAAAGAAAGAAAGGAGCACACAGCTCCAGGCAACCAAAAATTGAAAATGAAATGAAACAAATAAAGTATATCCTTCCTGCTGCTGCGGCTCTTCTTATTAGCGTGTCGTGTGAAGACGACGCCAAGAAGCCATTCGATAATTTTCAGCAGGGTGCCATTCCCTTGTTCGTGCAGGGTGACGACGACACCGGATTCATCGATCTCACGAACTTCGACAATTCAAGGATCTCTTTTGCGCTGGCGACAGAAGGCGAGGTGGATGTGTCGAGTGTCGACGTTATGATTACGTACAACAATTCCATTACCGGGGAGAGTACCGATGCAAAGTATGCAACGCTCACAGCATTTCCCGCGCAAGTGGACATCGGATTTAGCGAACTCGTTAATGCCTTCCCGAAAGAGGTCTTGACCGCAGATTCGCTTGATGTGGGTGACTCGTTCACGGTTAATGGGTACGTTTTAACGGGTGACGGCCGCTACCTGGATGGCGGATATAGTCCCAGTGTGGTCGCCAACAAGACGGTGTTTCTGAACTACAACGTAGCTTGTGCTTCTGACCTTGGCGGTACCTATGATTATTCAACTACCGTGATCGTCCTCGGCGCGGGCGGCAACGCAGCAGCGTGTGCCGGCACAAACACAGGAGCCGGCGAGTTGGAAGACGATGGCGGGGGGGTATATGCCGTAAGCGATGTAACCTTCGGAGTATTTGACTGCGCGTATGGAGATACGCCTGCGGTGGGCGCCGTATTGAATGACGTGTGCGGCGATATATCGTTCGGCGGGGCAGATCAATACGGAGACACGTATACCCTGACTGTGATTTCGAACGATGGCACGAGTCTCGTGATCGAATGGTCTAATACGTACGGTGACAAGGCACGGACGACCCTCGCGCGGAATGATGGGAAGTCCTGGCCCTTGACCCTGCATTAGACATTTTTGTATTATCTTGTTATGGTCAATAAAAAAAGCCGCTCGCTCCAGGGCGGCTTTTTATGAATTACACTTAAAGTTTTGAGTCATGATCTATTTCCGCCCCACTCATTTCACTGCCGTGCTGATTTTGTCATGCGCTGCTGCTCCCGGTGTGTACGGTCAATCGTCAGCTATTCCCAATAACATCCGTGCTTCCTATACCATGGAAGGGCTGGCGGATGCTAACGCAATAGGTAAAAACGAAATTCTTTACGGCGTGCCAGCACCGGCCGGGAAAGTTATTGGCGACACCTACCTGGGCACGCATTGGCGAAAGTCGGCCATTCAATTGTACAAAGACGATCGCGTTGTTGAGGGATATCCGGTACGTTATGATATTCAAACGGATGCCCTGGACGTAAAAACGGATGCGGGAGTAAAAGTGCTGGAGGGAAAGCGCATCCGAAGCTTCAGTTGGGTGGACTCATCCCGGCTTGATCCTGTTTTTTTTGTGAATGCGCGAGACTACAAGTTTGAAGGCAGTCCCCTGTTGGGTTTCTTTGAAGTACTGGTTGATGGAAAAGTGCCTTTGTTCAAACGCACGGAGCTACACGTGAAGAAAGCAGATTACAATGTTTCGTTTGATGTCGGGAGCCGCGACGACAAGATTCTCAAGCAGTCGAGTTACTACATTGGACAACAACAAACCGTTGTAGAAGTAAGTCCTACCCGGAAGAAGGTCATCGCGCTCTTTGGAGACAAAGCGAACGAGATGGAGAAATATATGAGTGACAACGACGTTTCGCTTAAGAAGGAAGCAGACCTTGTCAGAACCTTCCAATATTATAACAGTTTGCTAACCCAGTAGGACCCATCCACTTTTGTCGTGCTGGGTTAATTCATAGCTTAGTGTTCTAACCTGAACGCTATGAAGAACATACTCAGCCTGTTTACGGTGGGATTGTTGAGTGCCACGCTATGGCTGGTGGCCTCGGTGCCAGCGATGGCTCAAAAGAAGAAATCCGATACAGCTGTTGCGCCCGCGCCGGCTGATCCGTTTGCCAGTAAGGTGGCGGGTCTGAAACATTTCCCCGGCTTCGTTCCGTTCTACTACGACGAGAAAAAGGATAAGCTCTACCTGGCTATCGAAAAGTTTGACGAGGAGCTGCTGTATGTGCGGTCGCTCACGGCGGGCGTGGGATCCAATGATCTCGGTTTGGACCGTGGTCAGATTGGTGGCGTTCATGTAGTGAAGTTCGATCGTCGTGGTCCGAAGGTGTTGATGGTGGAGCTCAATTATAAGTATCGCGCCGTAACGGACAATAAGGACGAACGTCGCGCGGTGCGGGAGGCCTTTGCCCAATCGGTGCTCTGGGGATTTCCCGTTGAAGCGGAGGGTGGCGGAAAAGTGCTGGTTGACGCCACTTCGTTCTTGCTTCGTGATGCCCATGGTGTGGCCCAAGCGTTGCGCGATGCGAACCAGGGCGACTATCGGCTCGATGACCAGCGTTGCGCCTTATTTCCCGAGGCGATCAAAAATTTCCCAAAGAACTCCGAGTTTGAGGCGATACTTACCTTTTCAGGTAATCCAACGGGTGAATATATCACTACTGTTGTGCCCTCCCCGGGTAGCGTGACGGTGCGGCAACACCATTCCTTAGTGGAGTTGCCCGATAGTGGGTACAAGCCGCGCGCGTATGATCCGCGCTCAGGTTACTTTGGCATTTCCTATTTTGATTACGCGACGCCCATAAGCGAACCCATCGAGAAGCGATTCATCGCGCGTCACCGCCTGGAAAAGAAGGACCCAACGGCTGCGCTAAGCGATCCAGTGGAACCCATTGTATATTATCTCGATCGTGGCACGCCGGAACCTATTCGCTCGGCGCTGCTTGACGGTGCGCGGTGGTGGAATCAGGCCTACGAGGCAGCCGGTTATCGAAACGCCTTCAGGGTTGAGATGATGCCGGAAGATGCCGATCCTATGGATGTTCGCTATAACGTGATTCAATGGGTGCACCGCTCAACGCGGGGCTGGTCGTATGGAGCAACCGTTATGGATCCCCGCACCGGGGAGATCATAAAAGGACATGTTACCCTGGGCTCGTTGCGCGTGAGGCAGGACTTTCTCATCGCCGAAGGCTTATTGTCGCCGTATGCTGATTCGCAGGTTTCTCCGGAGATGCAACAAATGGCCCTCGCCCGCTTGCGTCAATTGTCCGCGCACGAAGTAGGGCATACCCTCGGACTTGCCCACGCATACAGCGCAAGTGCCGAGCACAACGCATCCGTTATGGACTATCCCCATCCGTTTGTCACCATACAGGATGGAAAGCTATCGCTTCAACAGGCTTACGATGATAAGATCGGTGTATGGGATAAAGTGACGATTCAATTTGGGTACCAGGACTTTCCCGACGGCGCAGACGAGGCCACCGCTTTGAAAGGAATCATTACCAAAAGCTTGAGTGATGGCTTGACCTTCCTATCCGATCAGGATGCCCGTCCCCGTGGCGGCGCTCATCCCTTTGCTCATCTTTGGGACAACGGCAGCGATGCAGTAACGGAGCTGAAGCGCGTGATGGAAGTCCGCAGCATCGCGTTGCGCAATTTTGGTGAACGCAATATTCGCCCCGGCGCCCCGATGGCCACATTGGAGGAAGCCCTGGTGCCCATGTATTTCTTTCACCGCTATCAGACGGAGGCTGCCGTCAAACTCGTGGGGGGTCTCAATTATCGCTATGCCCTGCGTGGTGACGAACAGCCAGTAACCCAGTTTATCGCACCCGATGTACAGGAGCGTGCCTTGGCGGCTTTGCTGGCAACGATCACCCCGCAGTCGCTGGCATTGCCCGAACGCATCCTGCAGAGCATTCCGCCCCGGCCCATGTTCTATGACCGGCACCGCGAATTGATCAGTGGGCGCACAGACCTGGCCTTTGATGGACTGGCAGCAGCAGAGAACGCTGCCACGCTGACGATCGGGTTGCTGCTCCATCCGGCGCGCGCGGCACGCTTGCTCGAGCACCATGCGCGTGACGCAAAACAGCCATCCCTCGAATCCGTGATCGACAAAATTGCCGCTGCGAGTACCAAGGCAGTGCCCTTGGAGGGCTATCAGGCGGCCGTTCAGATCACGACCAGCGACGTGTTCGTGATCCAGCTTCTCAAGCTCGCGGGCGATGAGAACGCTTCGCACCAGGTAAGATCCGTGGCGTTGCTGAAAGCAAATCAGCTTAAAACGTGGCTTCTTAGCCATGCGGAAGCGGTCGCCGATGAACAGTGGAAGGCCCACTATATTCACGCTGCCGGACAGATTCGACGTGCACAGGAACAGGAGGGAAGTATGAATAACAGTAAAGACTTGACCATTCCTCCCGGCCAGCCAATTGGACAAAGCGAAGGGGACTACTGTTCGCAACAACCCGATTAGAGCACACCACACCGTGCACGGCAACGACCTCCGAAACCGCTCGAAATGCCACTTGCAATCGTTTTTTGTTGGTATCGCCGCAACCAAGTTAACCTGTGTAGGTTTTGCCGGGTATTAGTCAGGAATTAATTCGGGTTCTTTGCGAAGTTTCGAAATCGTTCCTGGATCGCCCTATGTTGTATCGTTCACTGCTGCTCTGCTTGTTTCTGGCACTTCAAACGGTGCCCGGTTTTGGGCAGCGATTTGACATAGACAGCCTTCTGAATATAGTCAAGACTACGCCGTCCGACACTTTACGCGTGTGGCAATTGAACCTGCTCGTCACGACGCTGCGCGAACGCGACTCCAATCAAGCATTAAAGTATGCGGAAGAAGCCAAAGACCTTGCTTTGCTCCTGAATTATAAGCGCGGACAATGCCGGGCGCTGGAAAACATCGGGTGGCTTTTTTATCGTCGCGGCGACTTTTCGGAAGCCTTCGAATTATCGGCAGCATCGCTGAAGCTTGCCGAATCCCTCAACGACAAGCTCACAGCCGCCAAATGTCTTAATACCATCGCGGCCGTCAGAATTGAACAGAAACAATACGGCGAAGGTATCAGCAATCTAAAAAAGGCGTACCGCATCAGTCGCGAAATCGACGACAAACAAGCGATGGCGCGCAGTATAAACAACGTGGCTTTTTGCTTTTTACAAAGTGAACAGATTGATTCAGCGGCCATCTATGGGAAAGAGGCGTTAGCGTTGAGCAGAGAGGCGAATGCAAGATATTTGGTGGGTTTTGCCCTACGTACCCTTGGCGACGTGGAGATGGCACATGGCAGATACCAGGATGCCCTCTTGAAATTCAACGAAATAATACGTATAGCCACCGAGTTGCAGAATATCTTTCTACAGGTGTCAACCAACCATCGCATTGGCAAAGCATTTTATGTGCTGGGGAAAAATGTGGAGGCCCTGAACACGCTCAATGCCAACCTGGGTGTAGCACGGAAATATGGTTTCAAAAGTGAACTGGAACGGTCGTTGAAGTTGATTGCCGAAATTCACGCATCGACCGGTGAATTACACCGCGCATATGATTACCAGGGACAATATCTGGCCATTCACGATTCACTTCAACAGCAACGCAGTAACGAGGAAACCGCCCTGATGCAGGCGAAGTTCGATTCGGAAATGAAGGAAGCACGCATCGAACTACTCACCAAAGAGGCACAGCTGACGCAGGAGGAAATCAAGAGCCAGCGTCTGTGGATGTATTTTTCTATTGGCTGCCTTTCTTTGATGATTATTCTTGCTTTTGTTCTCTTGTACAGTAATCGCCTCAAAAAACGCGCAAACGACGAATTGGCGAGTAAGAACAGGGAAATAGCCAAACAAACGGCACAGCTGAGGAGTATCAATGCCACGAAAGACAAATTGTTCTCCATCATCAGTCACGACCTGCGCAGTCCACTGGCCAGTCTTCGCGGATTGGTAACCGTGATGGGATTAGGTGGCCTGTCGAAAGACGAGTTTATAGAATCGTCCCGAAAGTTGCGCAAGAACCTCGATGCCGTGCAGGGCGATCTGGACAATCTGCTCGTTTGGGCGCAGTCACAGCTCAATGGCTTGCAAAGCAACCCTGTTACTATGCGCATGAGGCCCGTCGTCGAGGAGAAAATTGATCTGTTTAGTGAAATCGCCCGTCAAAAGGATATTACCATTCTAAATGAAGTGGACGAATCCCTGTCGATTGTGGCCGATCGAAACCACATGGGATTGGTCGTACGCAACCTGCTGGCGAATGCCATCAAGTTCAATCGACCCGGAGGACTTATTCGCATCAGCGAGCGACGCGTCGGAGAGTACTTCGAAATCTCTGTCACCGATTCGGGTATCGGAATGACGATGGGTGATCTCGGGCGACTGTTCAATGCGGCCACACACTTTACCAATCCCGGTACGCACCAGGAAAAAGGAGCAGGCATCGGCCTGCTCCTTACCAAAGAGTTTATCGAAAAAGATGGAGGTACCATTTGGGCCACCAGTGAAGTCGGCAAGGGCTCGACGTTTACTTTCACCGTGAGACCCGACGTGAAACAACATCGCGCCGTAGCCCACGTAGGGCATTCTCTTATCCCCTAAGCTTCTTTAACTCGCCCTCATAAAAGGCAAGATTGGTCTTCTGGTTCTCTGGGATGTTCTTAATGGCTGTTTCCCAATTCTTAATGGCGTTCTTTTTGTCATCCATGGCGGTGTAAACGCGAGCCAGTCCGACATACGTTGTGAACGTGTCGTCGGGATGCATTTTCTTGTTCAACTGGAATATTTCCAGGGCCTTGTCTTTCCGGTTGGCGGCAAGCAGTGATCGGCCATACTCGTGCACTTCCTGTACCGATACACCCGGCAGTCTCACGGCTTCAGACATTACGGCATCAGCATCGGCTGTCTTATTCATCGCGTTCAGAACCATCGCCTTTGACGACAGCGTTTCGAAAGTTTTCTGACCAATGAAAGGCATGCTGATCGACAGATCGGCCCACTGCAGGCCTTGCTCCAAGGCCACCTTGTTCTGGGCACAGAAGCGCGCCGCCGCCGCCAGGTTCCCGTGTTCAAATCCTGTTTCACTTCCGTTTAATTCCCCTCGGATTTTGTCGACATACAGCTCCAGTACATTGGGCACTTCGACTTTGAAACCCGCGCGCTTGTTTTCCCAGGCGAGATAGGCATGTGTTGACTTCAGCTGGCGATCGTCGAAATTGTACGTCAGCCATTCCGTGTAAGGCCCGTCCTCCAGGTTGGTCGAGACACGCAAGGCGTCATCGGCTTCGTTGTAGAAATAGCTGCCCCACGATGCAGCGTTCTTACTGAAGATCCATTGTGACGGACCATCTTTTCCCAGAGCCAGGAATAGACCATAGGTACCCGCCTTCAGCGGTTTGCCCTCAACGATGACATCGTGTGAAAAAGTAATCGTCGTGTTCTCGTTGGCACCAGCGCGCCAGGGAGCCGCCTTGGCGGGGCCGAAGCCCTGATCGACAAAACCATAATGGACGAGTTCACCCCAGATGTGTCCCTTGCGATCTTCGCCATTCGATCCGTGAACATCAGGACTGCTGTAGGTGATCGTGGTCGAAACCAAACCGATCATTTGGGTGACCGACGCTTTTTGATTATCGCCACTAGGTGGTGTGGTGATTTGCGCCGGCACCGTGAGCGCTGCCGCCAGGAAGGTTGCAATAAGTAATGGAGTTTTCATAGATAAAGGATTAATGAGTACGGTTGAAATTCTTGAAAATGGGTTAGTGCGCAGGCGACCTGCTTTTGGTTATTAGAGACGTTACGCATTCAAAGATAAATCGTAGTGACGGTTACGCGCTGTCACCCGGCACGCGTGATTTTATTTTACATGGGACATTTTAACCGCAAAATGTAGAACGATCAATATAAAATGTAAAAGTTACGGCGATAGATGGTTAATATTTCAGAGACGTCAAACGTTTACAACCCCTTCGCGAGCGGAGGATGGAGCACGTTTAATGCGGCTGGTGTGAGGGCTATCGTAAAATGATCAGACAGTCCGGAGGGTTCGCCATCCACGTGGTAAGATACCGGTGAACTGGTGGTGATCTCGAGGGCTGCGGTTTCGATGATCTCGCTGTAGGGTGAATGACCGACTCTACCCGAGAAGAAATCGTAGATGAAATCCATTCTGTACAACGGGATCTTCTTGAGAAAATTCACATGCAGAAGACCGTCGCAGACAGAGGCTGATGGAGCAATGTAGGCGTTGTTGCCATACTGCGACGAGTTGGCAATGGCAATGATGAAAGCATTTCGTTGAAAGTGGGTATGGTTTGCCTGAACCTCCGCTGTGAACTCACGGAACGTGGTGAACTCCTGGACAGTGACCGATACGTACCCCAGCAAACCGCGCCCGCTTTTCACACCGAAAAGATTCGTGACGTGCCCGTCGAAACCAATACCCGATACGTTAAGGGATAATTTCCCATTGATGGTGAACACATCCATGGCCAGCACCACGCTGCTGAACAGGGCGCTCACCGCCTGCGCCGTATTCAACGGAATGCCTAGGTGTCGGGCAAGCCCGTTTCCGGAGCCCCGAGGTACAATGCCCATCGCAGTGGAAGTTCCAACCAATCCCTGGGCTACTTCATTGACGGTTCCGTCGCCACCCACGGCCACGACACAATCAACCCCTTGTCTCGAGCTCTTTGAGGCCAGCTCGGAGGCATGGCCTCTCGATTGCGTATAAAAGATGTCGAATGCGGCATGGTGAACACTGGCGTGCTGGCGGATGAGCTGTTCCAGCGGACTTCCCTGGCCGACCCCCGCGCGCGGGTTGACAATAAAAGCAAATTTCTTGTTGTCGGCTGGCGATAACATCACATCGTGGATCCGGGAATGGTTGGGTATAGATGGATGGCCTTTCAAGGGCAAGAATGCAAGGCGTTATTTTGTCATCTTATCCTGTATGTACTTGACGGCCTGCCCAAAGGTCTGGAGCTTTTCTGCGTCGTCGTCAGGAATGCGGATGTCGAAAGTTTGTTCAAACTCCATCACGATCTCAGCATAGTCCAACGAGTCGATGCCCAGATCCTTTACGAAATTTGCGTCCGGTGTGATTTCAGATTCTGCAATGCCTAACTTATCGGTAAGTATTCGCGTGACTTTTTCGGGTACGTCTTGCATAGCGCCGTTTACAGTTTTGCAAAGGTAAGCTAAAATTAGTAATTAGTAATTAGTAATGAAGGAGCCCTTTCGGGACTTGAGGTACTGGCAGGGCGCGGAGTAATTGCTTCAGAATCTCATAAAGAATTCCGTCCCCTTGCCAACGGTTGATTTAACAGTCAGCGTTCCCTGGTGCTGACGCATGATCTGGCGCGACAAACTCAGGCCAATGCCGGAGCCCGTCTTCTTCGTGGTGAAGAAGGGTATAAAGATTTTTTCCATGGCCTCCGGATCGATGCCGTTCCCATTGTCTTTAACTGAAATAACGGCGCGCGATTTCTCGTTGATGGATGCTTTTAATTCAATGGTCTTGCTCTCTTGATCTTCGAACGCCTGAATCGCGTTGCGCAGCAGGTTGATGAGTACTTGCTCGATCATATTTTTGTCGGCCGATACGGTGAGGTCTTCCGGATACACCGATGTCTTCAGGGTGATATTGCGATCCACCAGATCGCGCCGGTGCAGGATAGACAGTTCGTCGAACAGGCTGTGAATGTGTATCTGCACCGGCCGGGGTTTCGGGATGCTGGTGAGGCTTCTGAACTCCTTCACGAAATGTATGAGTCCGTCGCTGCGCTTGCTGATCGTTTGTAAGGAGAGATGGATGTCGCTGAGTTGATCCTGGGTGAGCGCGCTGCTGTCGCCGTTCTGAACATACGGTTTGAGCTCTTCTTCAACAATTCCCGCAAGGGATGAAATCGGTGTCACGGAATTCATGATCTCGTGGGTGAGCACGCGCACAAGATTCTGCCAGGCTTCCATTTCCTTTTCTTCGAGTTCGCTCTGAATATTCTGAATGGAGATGAGCTTTACGTTCTCGCCGCGAAGGGTAAGTTCGATCGCATAGATGGAAAGTTGGACAAACTCTTCGCCAATTCGGAGCCGCACCAATTCCCGCCCACCGGTTTTCAGTTTCTCCACAACGTTTACCAGCGTTTCGCTTACGGCCTTCAGGTCGTTGACATTTTCGGCGCGATTGATACGCAACAACTTGCGCGCAGCACTGTTGAAGATTTCGATGTTGCCATCTTCGCGAAAGACGATCAACCCGATCCCTACATGCATCACAATGTTCTTGAAGAAAAGAAATTCGGAGTCCTTTTCCCTGCGCGAGCTTCGGAGCTTCGTCATCGCTTCATTCATCTCCTGGTGGAGGCGCTTCACTGCGGGATCAGCGCTTTCGGTTTTGAAAGAGTAGGAAAGATCATCGAACTGAATGGAGTCGAGGAACGACGCCAGGTTCTCGTTCGATCGATCGAGGTATTCTATAAGCAGTTTAACCTGGTAGGCACTTACACCAAAAAACAGCAACGCATAGAACCAGTCTCCCCTCGAAAAAGCGAAAAAGGAGAAAAGAAAGATCGATGCCGCTAGGAATGCGATCCTTGGAAGGACAGGAGATCTCCAGTTAAAGTTAAAGTGCATATTTCTCCATACGACGGTAGAGTGAGGCACGTGTTAACCCCAGTTCGTCTGCCGCCTTCGAGATGTTACCGTTGTGCATTTGCAAAGCCTTGGCTATTGCTGCGCGCTCCACTTCGTCGAGATTCAAGGTGTTGTTCACCGGCCCCGATGTCAGCGATCGACTCAGCAGAAAATCGCTTTCCTGCAGGGACGAAGAGTCAGTCATGATCACGGCTCGTTCGATGGCGTGCTGCAACTCACGGATGTTCCCGGGCCACGCATAACGCTTTAGCCGGTCCATCGAACGGGCAGCAATCGTGCCTACCTGCTTATGGTATTTTCGCGCATAGTAGCTCAGGTAGTGCTCAGCGAGCAATGGAATATCCTCCACACGTTCTGACAGGGGAGGAACTCTTATTTCCACCGTATTGATCCGGTACAGCAGGTCCTGGCGAAACGTACCCTCCTGAACCATCTTGTGCAGGGGCATGTTTGTGGCACATACCAACCGGATGTCGACGGGTAACGACTGGTTCGAGCCCACCCGCGTCACCATGCGCGACTGCAACGAGCTTAACAGTTTGCTTTGGAGGCTGAGGTTGAGGTTCCCGATTTCATCCAGGAATAACGTGCCGCCATTGGCCAGTTCAAAGCGACCCGGACGGTCTTCGCGCGCGTCGGTAAACGCGCCCTTCTTATGTCCGAAGAGTTCACTTTCGAATAGGGTATCCGTTATAGCACCCATATCAACCGCCACAAAGCTGTTGTCTTTGCGCAGCGATCGCTGATGGATCGCGCGGGCAATCAACTCTTTTCCCGTTCCGTTCTCGCCCAGGATCAATACGTTGGCCTCGGTACGCGCTACCTTGTCGATCAGCCCGAAGACTTCCCGGATGGTACCGCTTTGGCCGATGATCTCGCCGAAAGGCTTGCTGATCTGCTCTTCGAGCATCTCCTTGGCCTTCTTAAGTTTATCGACCTGGTTATACGATTGCTTCAATCGAATAGCAGTTGATATCGTGGCAATGAGCTTCTCGTTTTGCCAGGGTTTGAGGATGAAGTCCGTCGCACCTTGCTTCAGTGCGCGCACGGCCATCTCCACATCGCCGAAAGCAGTGATGAGAATCACAACCGCCGAGGGGTCGTGTTGCAGGATCTGTTCAAGCCAATAGAAGCCCTCTTTGCCGCTTGTGATATCCTTGCTGAAGTTCATGTCAAGCAGAATAACATCGTACGTATCGTTGTTCAGTAGAAAAGGAATCTTTTTGGGGTTCTTTTCGATGATCACGTGATGATTCTGTTTCTTGAGCAGCATTTTGGCCGCCAGTAGAACGTCTTCATCGTCGTCGATCATCAGGATTTTGCCGCCTTCCGAAGTCATTGTCTGATGATTGTCTGGATTAGGTGAATGATTGTTATCAGGGAATACTGTGCCAACCGCAAAAACGCCCTTTTTAGACGTTTTGCTGCACAATCTTGTCCCTAAGTGTACAAAGATGTTCAAAAGTGAACAGTTTTCCTTGCGCGTGGCGTTATCGCGGCGTTTCGAAAATATCTACCGTCCGGCCGTTCACCGAAAACACCCGGGTATCGGTAACCAGCGAAAAGGTCGCCTTCCGGGGAAGTTTCATGGTACGCGTCTCCGCATTGAAAAGATTGAAAAAGGACAGTTGCTGGTTGTTGTCGGCGTAATACAGATCCTCGCCGAGGAAGTTGAAATAAGCGATCGCACCTGTACCGATTGTGCGCAGTTCTTTGCCCATGGCACTGAACACCACAATACCACGGGAGGGGTGGAGCACAAACAGGAAGCCCTGGTATTCCCGCATGTAGCGGATAGCCGACACGGTACTGCCAAATGGTATTTCAGCGTCTACCCGAGACGTTGTGCTATTGATCTTCCGGATCACGTTGTCGGCGGCATCGGCGATCCAAACGTTGTGGTCTCCACTGGGACACACTAACCAGGGTTGGATCGCAAATGCCGAATCGAGAAGGTGCGACGACATTTCGCGAGAGATGCTGAAATAGACATAGCGTTGATCGTCGCGGTAGTAAGCAAATAACCGCGACCCGTCACGTGGGTCAAATAGTGCCGGCAGATGCGACACCTCGGTCAGTGGCGAAATGGTGCCATCGGAGTCGATGCGCAACAGTTTGCCGTTGAATAGGGTGACGTACAGGTCGCCTGGCCGATCGATCGCCACAGACACAACTTCCTGCTCGAGTGTGACCGATTTTTTCGGAGGTTGAGCAGCAAGTGGAATTGCGAAGAGCGGCGATAGCAGAACGATGAGATTCAACGTCATATTTGCGGGTAGTGTCATGGTCGTTTGTGCTCCTCGTTCGCACCGCTTAGCTAACCGGGTGCAGGTTCATTTTATTTCACACAACCTCATAAAAAGAAGCCTGCGCTATCCTTTGAAAGTTTTTAGCTCGACAGTACGGCCATCGTACACGCCATAGGTGTTGAAGTTGACCCATTCACCCAGGTTGATATAGCGGCTGCTTTCTCCGATCCTGATGTCCAGCGGAAGGTGCCGATGACCAAATATGTAGAAGTCGTGGTGCTCGCGCTGTTCCACCTCGCGACAGTAAATCAAGAGGTACTCATCTTCCTCACCCTTGAACTGTTCTTCACCCTTCTGATCGTTGCTGATCCGACTCTTCCTCGACCAATACTTGGCAATTCCTATTCCAAGGTTCGGGTGAAGTCGGGCAAACAGCCACTGGCAAAGCCGGCTGTTGAAAAACTTCTTGATGATCTTGTATTGAAAATCCCCCGGTCCCAGTCCATCGCCGTGACCAATCATCAGCTTCTGTCCGCCTACCGTTAATTGCCGGGGATCGCGATGTACGGGAATGGCTAATTCCTTTTCGAAATAATCAAACATCCACATGTCGTGGTTGCCTGTGAAGAACTGGATGGGAATGTTTGCGTCACGCAATTCGGCCAGCTTTCCCTGCAGCCGGATAAATCCCTTGGGAATGGTGTGACGGTATTCGAACCAGAAATCGAAGATATCACCGAGCAGATAGATCGAGTGCGCATCATCCTTGATTGAGTCGAGCCATCGGACGATCTTTTTCTCGCGTTCAAGGCTGGCTTCAGGGGTGGGTACGCCGAGGTGAAAGTCGGACGCGAAATATATTTTTTTTCCTTGCAGGTTTGAATTCGGATCGGACATAAAAAAAACTCAGGCGGACAGCCGCCTGAGTTCAAAAATAAGATTATTCACGATAATTTAACTTACTGTAGTTGAGGTCTGCCCTGTGGCAATGACCGGGCGCTTTCAGGCCAGGTCCTCCTGCCTTTCGCCTTCCAGCGTCGGCGTTGGATCAACACCCGGCTGCTCGTTCTCATGCTGCTTCTTCTCATACTTACCCGAACCGTTGGTAAACTGCTGGTAAGTGGTGAGCTTTTCGAATGGACGCTTTCCAATGAGGCGCTCAAGATCAGCCTGGAACAGGATTTCTTTTTCAAGCAACTCCTTCGCAATCATTTCGAGATGCGGACGATGCTGCGTGAGCAGTCGCTTCGTACGGTCATAGGCATCATCAATCAGACGCTTCACTTCGTTGTCGATCTTTTCGGCAGTTGCTTCCGAGTACGGTTTCTGGAACGAGTATTCAGATTGCTTCGAATCGTAGAACGAAATGTTACCAATCACGGGATTCATGCCGTAGATGGAAACAATGCTGTAGGCCATCTTCGTGATCCGCTCGAGGTCGCTCAGCGCACCCGTTGAGATTTTGTTGAAGATAATCTCTTCGGCAGCACGTCCGCCAAAGGCCATGCACATCTCATCCAGCATCTGTTCAGTTTGATAAAGGAACTGCTCGCGGGGGAGGTATTGGGCGTAACCCAACGCAGCGACACCACGGGGTACGATACTGACCTTCACCAGCGGATCGGCATGCTCCAGGAACCATCCTGCCACTGCGTGACCCGCCTCATGGAAGGCAACGATCTTTTTCTCCTCCGGGAGGATGATCTTGTTTTTCTTTTCAAGACCTCCGATAACGCGGTCGATTGCGTCCTGGAAATCCTGCATATCTACCGCTTTTTTGTCGCGGCGGGCGGCGATAAGCGCAGCCTCATTACAGACGTTGGCAATTTCGGCGCCGGCAAATCCCGGTGTCTGAGCAGCGATCTTCTTCACATCCACCGTTGGATCGAGCTTGATCGGTTTCAAATGCACCTTGAAGATAGCCTCGCGGCCTACGATATCGGGTTTATCAATACTGATTTGACGATCGAAACGACCGGGACGCAGCAGCGCTGAATCCAGTACGTCAGGGCGGTTGGTGGCAGCCAGGATAATGACACCTGAATCGGTGGCAAAGCCATCCATCTCCACCAGTAATGAGTTCAACGTGTTTTCGCGTTCGTCGTTGGCACCAGGCAACTGTCCACGTCCGCGTGAACGCCCGATAGCGTCAATTTCATCGATGAAGACAATACAAGGAGCTTTTTCCTTCGCCTGCTTGAACAGGTCGCGCACACGGGCGGCACCGACGCCGACGAACATTTCTACGAAATCGGAACCCGACAGCGAAAAGAAAGGAACGCCCGCTTCGCCGGCAACGGCTTTGGCCAACAGCGTTTTACCGGTACCGGGAGGGCCTACCAGCAGGGCACCTTTGGGGATTTTTCCTCCCAACCGTGTAAACTTGCTAGGGGTCTTCAAAAAGTCCACAATCTCTTTTACTTCCTCCTTCGCCTCATCGAGGCCTGCGACATCGGCAAAAGTGATCTTCACCTTGCTTTCCGCATCAAAGAGAGCAGCTTTTGACTTGCCAATGTTGAATATCTGACCACCCGGGCCTGCACCGCCAGTCATGCGGCGCATCAGCATCCAGAAGCCAAACAGCAACAGGAAAAGGAATCCCCACTGAATAAAGACCTGGAAGTAGTCTTCGCGGTCTTCAGTCTTGTACTCGGGCGATTGGTCGCCGGGGAGCTTGTCTCGGAACAAACGGAACTCCTGATCGAAGTTACCGGAGTCGACCACCTTCATCACAAAGTGAGGTCCGGATGAGCTGTTGGATCCAAAGGTTCCCTGATTCAGGCGGTCCTTATATTTGGCGTTCTGCAACGCCTCGGTTTTGAGCGTTACTTCTACGAACTTACGATTCTGCACCAGTACCACCCGACGCACGTCGCCCGCCTTTACCATCCCTTTGAAATCATCGTAATCCAGGTCCGTCAAATTGCTTGAGTTGCTGAAGTACATGACCCCTAAGATGACGGCGATGGACGCCAGGATAACCCAAATCTGGTAGTTACCCCGGGGCGGCTTCGTCGGCAGCAGCGGCTTGTTATTATCTTTCTTGTCAGCCATTTCTAGTTTTTAATCAAAAATTTAGTTCAGTCTATTTAAAACACTGGTTAGTAGGGTGTTGAGCGATGTCGGCGCAGATCTGGTCTTACTCGATTTCACGGATTTCAGCGTCGCCCCAGAGACGTTCCAGTGCGTAAAATTCGCGCTTATCTTTTTTGAATACGTGAGCCACAACATCTATATAGTCGAGTAACATCCACTCTTTATTGCTTTTGCCCTCAGTATGCCAGGGGTTTTCTTTTAAAGTCTTGGCTACCTCGGCGTCGATAGAGTCGGATATAGCGTCCAGTTGCTTATCAGAATTCCCGGAGCATATCACAAAAAAGTCGGCTACTGCATTTTTTATTTTTCGAAGGTCCATCACGACAATATCTGTGGCCTTTTTCTCCTGCATTCCCTTTACGATGACATCACTTAGCTTTTCCGAACTGGCTCCCTTTCTTTTTTTGGCCATTAATCTTTAATGCTTTACGTTTAACCCACAAAATTAATCAAAATACTTTGTATAAAATCCCTGCCAATTCGCTTTTCATGGGTAACGAATTGGTTTTCATGCCGGAATGTCACTCCACAAACAGCTTCGCACTCGATCGTTGTCAGCAGTTGCCTCCTCCGTCAGACGGCACAATCATCATCACCGATAATCAAACCGCCGGCCGCGGACAGCGTGGTAATGTCTGGAATGCAGCGCCAGGAGAGAACCTGACGTTTTCTGTTATCGTTAAGCCGGCGTTCCTGGCAATCGCCAACCAGTTCCTGCTGAACGTGTGTACGGCCCTTGCGGTTGCAGACTTTCTTGAGGATGACGGATGCCGCCACGTATCGGTGAAGTGGCCGAACGATGTTTACATAGAAAATAAAAAGGTCTGCGGAATTCTTGTGGAGTCTCAGATTCGGGGTAATCAATTGGTTTGGTCCGTGATGGGTATCGGGTTGAATATCAATCAGAAAACCTTCCCTATCTCGTCGGCTACTTCATTATCGTGGGAGACCGGTAAGACTTATCTGCTCGATGATTGCCTGGGTCATTTAGTGGGCTTTGTAGAGGCCCGTTACCTGCAGGTGAGGCAGGGTAATAAAGAAAAATTAGTGCGCGAATACGAGTCTCGTCTATACTGGGCGAATGTGCTTCATCAGTTCAAGTCTCCGGACCGCGGCGTGTTCGAAGGATCGATCTTGGGAATAGATGATGCCGGGCAACTTCGTATTTCAATAGGGCAGGCTGAGGCGAAAGCTGAGGCGAAATTTGGAATGAAAGAGATAGCTTTTGTCAGGTAGTTAGACATTAGTCGTTAGTCCTGAGTTGTCCATAGGACTTTAAGTACTTTAGCACAAACAACAACTTAGGACCGAGGACCAATTTATCCGTATGAGTATCACACCATTTATTTCCCCTTCGAAAGTTGTGATTACGTGCAGCAAGCGCCTTGCACCCTATCTGGAGGCCGAGGTTCGTGCGTTAGGATATGTGCCTGACAGTGTTTTTCAGACAGGGCTGACGTTGCGGGCGACCTTAAACGACTGCGTGCCACTCAACCTGAACCTTCGATGCGCGAGCCAGGTCCACTATGCCTTGCATTCATTTCGCGCCGATCATCCGGACGATATTTATCGCAACCTTCTGGACATTCCGTGGGAGACGCTGCTGGGTGCGGACAGCTACTTTTCAGTTACGAGCAATGTCGATCATCCCACCATCAACAACAGCATGTTCGCGAACGTGCGGGTAAAGGATGCGATCGTCGACCGCATGTCGCGCGTGAATGGGCGCAGACCCGACTCCGGCTCTGAGTTGTCGGGCGCAGTGATCTATCTCTTCTGGAAAGGCGAGAATGCGGAAATTTTTATTGATTCGTCGGGAGATTCGTTGGCAAAGCATGGCTATCGGAAGATACCAGGAAAGGCCCCGATGTTAGAAGGCCTTGCAACGGCCACGCTACTCGCGTCCAAATGGGACCGAAAGTCGCCATTCGTTAACCCCATGTGCGGTTCGGGCACCGTGGCGATTGAGGCAATAATGCTGGCAACGAGGAGAGTTCCGGGACTGTTTCGCGAGAATTACTCCTTCATGCATTTCCAGGGCTATGACAAAAAGGTGTACGACGATGCACTTCGACAGGTCCGCCGTCAGGTGTTAGACGTTCCAGGCCTGCAGGTGATAGCGACAGACATCAGCCGTGACGCTGTAGAGATCGCTCAGAAGAATGCGTCGGTCGCAGGTGTCGACGAGTTGATCGCTTTCCAGCAATGCGATTTTGAACTCACGCCCATGCCATCTACACCGGGCGTCGTGTATTTCAATCCAGAATACGGCGAACGATTGGGTGCCGTTCAGGAGCTGGAGGAGACCTATGCCCGAATAGGAGACTTCCTGAAAAAGCGGTGTCAGGGCTACAAGGGTTACATTTTCACCGGCAACCTCGAACTTGCCAAGAAGATCGGACTTCGGGCGTCACGTCGCCTTGAATTCTATTCCGCGCGTATTGATTGCCGGTTGTTGGAATATGAGCTGTATGCCGGAAGTCGTGAGGCGTAGGACGGGGTGAAGGTTCGCCGTCGCCGCCGACTTGTTGGGCAATTTATTCGTCAGTGTGACCTCTGTACACACGAATCCTCCTCAATTCACGATGGTAAGTCGTTCCTTATAGTGCTCTGGCCGGAGCCGATGTGGCACAAATTTTCCATGACGCTTTGTCAGGAGCCTATGTTTTATCCTGTATCCAATCGCTATGGAATCTTTAAGAATTAACAATGCAGAAACAAAGAGAGGCGATGGCCGTGCCTGGACGTTGCTACGGAACGTCGTTATAATGTTGATCTTTGCGCTGTTGCCATTTCATGGCTACACGCAAGCTCAGGGCTCCAAGGGCCACGGCGACGCAGACACGCTCGCGCTACCAAAACCGCACGCCACCAAATCAAAAATGAACTTCTCTAAAGTTCAGGGCTGGAAAAACGGGCGGAAGCCTTCCGCTCCACAGGGCTTCACCGCAGAACGCTTCGCCGACGGATTACAGAATCCAAGGGCCACCTACATTACTCCGAACGGAGATATCCTGGTAGTTGAATCCAATACGCCACATCCCTGGTACGAGAAGATCGGGGCATTCTTTATCGGGGCGAATAAGTCGAACAGCATGAAGCGCAGCGCAAACCGTATTACGCTCTTGCGCGACGCAAATGGTGATGGTGTTCCGGAAATGCGCCAGACTTTTCTCGAAGGACTCAACCTGCCCTTCGGCATGTTGGTGCTGGAGGGCTGGTTTTACGTCGCGAATACGGATGCACTCTGGCGATTTCCCTATCATACGGGCGATACGAAAATCACGAAAAAGGGAGAAAAGCTCGTCGACCTGCCGGCCGGTAAGAACAACCAGCACTGGACACGCAACATCATCGCCAACAAGGACGGCACCAAGATCTATATCGGTGTCGGTTCGGGAAGCAATGCCGCGGAAGATGGATTAGAAATGGAGCTGTTGAAGGCATCGATCCTCGAGGTCAATCCCGACGGTTCCGGCATGCGCGTGTATGCCGCTGGCCTTCGCAACCCGGTGGGTATGGGTTGGGCCCCGGGAACGAACACGCTCTGGACGGTCGTCAATGAAAGAGACCTGCTCGGCGACGACCTGGTGCCCGACTACCTGACGAGTGTGAAAGCGGGCGGTTTCTATGGATGGCCTTACACCTACTTTGGTGAACATCGCGATGAACGCGTGAAGGATGAGCGCCCTGCTTCCGTGGTGAAGAAGACGATTGTGCCAGATGTGGGATTGGGTTCGCATACGGCATCGTTGGGGCTTGCCTTTGTGGACAATAGTCGATACCCATCGCATTACCGTGAAGGCGCGATCATCGCGCAGCACGGTTCATGGAACCGGTCGACATTATCGGGTTATAAGTTGGTGTTCGTTCCATTTAAAGATGGCCGTCCTTCCGGCCCACCGGAAGATTTCATCACGGGCTTCATGGCAGACCTGGAGAAGGATAAAGTCTATGGCCGGCCGGTAGGGGTTACGTTGTTACCGTCCGGAGGGTTCCTGGTGACCGATGATGTGAACAATGTGATCTGGAAGGTGGGCGTGGAGGAGAAGAGGGTGGTGGAGAAGTAGAGAGGCAAAGGAAGCGGAGGGCGCGGGGTATTTTACCGCAAAGGCGCCAAGACGCAAAGTTCGCGCAAAGTTTTTTTACGCATTTCATGGTAAAGTGAATGCCCTGGTATTCACTACTAACTGTCGCTCATTCCACAAGATTCTCTAATAAACTTTATAAGTACGGATGCGCCAAAGGCGCACCCCTTTGCGGTAAAAATACCCTGCGCCTTCTGCTTCCAATTTATCCCTTTGGAAGCTTGAAATAGAACGTCGCTCCCTCTCCGACCTTTGCCTCTGCCCAAATGGCGCCGCCGTGTTTCTCGATGATACGCTTTACAAGGGCCAGTCCCACGCCTGTGCCCTGGAACTCTTTCGATTTATGCAATCGCTGAAAGGCAATAAAGAGTTTATGCGCATAGGCCATATCAAATCCAGCGCCATTGTCTTTGATGAAATAGATCGTTTCGTCTTCGCTTTCCTGGGAGCCGAGCTCAATCGTCGTCTCCGACTTATTCGTGGAATATTTCAACGCATTTGAGATCAGGTTGATCCATACCTGCCTGAACATATTGACGTCAACCGGGTTGATGCCGTTCATCACGAGGGTAATGTTTATCTTCCTGCCTTTTTCAGCGTTAACAAGTTCGTCGAGGATGGGCGTGACAAGGTCGATCATCTTCGTGCGCACTTTGTTGATGCCTTCGCGTCCGATCCTGGAGAATTGCAACAAGTCATTGATCAGTTGGTCCATCCCGGAGGCAGCCTTGGTTATGATTTCGATGAGCTGCGTGCCGTCCGTGCCCAGCTTTTCTTCGAAGTCTTCCTTCAGGATCTGCGCATATCCGTTGATCGACCTGAGCGGCGCGCGGAGGTCATGAGACACAGAATAGGCGAACGCCTCGAGCTCTTTGTTAAGGCGCATGCTTTCTTGCTCGGCTCTCTTTCTTGCCGTGTTATCGACTACTGAACACCTGGCATAGCTGTAATTGCCGCTCTTGTCGGTGGTGATTCTGCTGCTTACAATAACCGGTACTTTGCTTTGTCTGGCCTGAATCATTTCCAATTAG
>Ga0193752_1000096_pt1 | contig 121517 bp, 115 predicted proteins | sample H1c1metaG_FD_144924 | JGI IMG/M metagenome (GOLD analysis project Ga0193752, IMG submission 144924) | Soil microbial communities from a riparian zone of the East river system, Colorado, United States - H1c1 | ecosystem: Environmental > Terrestrial > Soil > Riparian zone | place: USA: East...
CCCGTCAGTTGAATGATCCGGAGCCCGTGCAAACGCCCGCAGAAACGCAGAGCCAAGTGCAACAGACTGTCAGCGTGGGCAGTGACCCGGTTTCTCCGGATGTCGCACGGCTGGAGAAGATGATGCAGGTTATGTCGGGCCCGGAAGTGAACGACCCGGAGATGCACCAGATCGAAGGCATGCTGGAAAAGATCCTCGACATTCAGCATCCCGAACGCGTCCGCGAAAAAATAAAAGCCCAAAGCCTTGACAACAGCGGGCGCGTATTTCCGGTGACAGCCGCATCGCCTGAGGACAACATTTCCCTTGTGGAAGGTCAGGCTGCACGTACGACTGAAAGCGGAATGACCGACAGCCTGGACTTTTTACTTCCGCAATATCCAGTACAGGCAATAAGAAATTCATTTTACGGACTGGACGATGAAGAGCTCACCAGTCAGGAAAATCCGAATGCCATTGAGGCAGTGATTCATAACACGCAAACTGTCGTGTCTGGCTCCACGATCAAGCTCAGGCTGCTTTCGGATGTCTATATCAATGGACAGCTTGTGGAAGCGAACAGCTTTATCTATGGAGTATGCGCTATCAACGGGGAGCGACTGGCGATTAACATAACATCGATACGCAATGACCATTCGCTGCTGCCTGTGGCGCTGGTTGTTTACGACCTCGATGGACTGGAAGGCGCCTATATCCCGGGCGCTATTGCACGGGATGTCGCCAAGCAGGCCGGCAGCCAGTCCGTACAGGATCTTCAGATGTATTCGATGGACAATTCGCTCGGTGTTCAGGCAGCTGCCGCTGGCGTGGAAGCAGCCAAAGGGATCTTCAGCCGGAAGGCAAAGCTCATCGAAGTAACCGTGAAGGCCGGCTATCAAGTGCTGCTGAAGGACACCAACGCGCGCAATACGCCCGGTTAGCCACGCTCGGGCTGCCCTATGTTTTTATGTGACCGTCCGGCCGGGAAGAAGCAGCTACGTCCCGGAAGAACGGTAAGCCAACTTCCACAGCATTGCTTGCGGAAGGCACCTTGATAATCATTCTCCATATTCATGAACTCACATGCTACGCATGCTTCCATCATCACGCTTCGCGCACGCATGGCCGGTATTGCCTGCTATTGCTGTAAGCGACTGAAAAGTAACGGACGGCCGCAGACAGGCCGTCCTTTCCTGCACGCAGTAACAGCATGTCTATGGTAACCTTCTAACACACATTATTTATGTTCTACTTTCTCAATAACCTGTTTGTCCGGATTATCCTGGCCGGGTTCCTCTCCATGGTTGCAGGGCGCGCGATCAGCCAGTCCGCAAGCGACAGTCATGTTGAAATTACGTTCAACAAAACATCGAGTATTGTTTTCCCTGCCGGCATTACCACCGTAGATCGCGGCAGTCGTGATGTGCTGGCACAAAAAGCAAAAGGCGTGAACAACGTTCTCCAACTCAAGGCCGGAAGGACAAACTTCCGCGAAACAAACCTCACCGTGATCACCAGTGACGGCAACCTGCACCACTTCGTTATACGCTATGCCGAAAAGCCGGAGCGCTTCACGATTCATGCCAGCCCCGCAGGAGCCGATGAGAATTCGGAGACGTTCCCGCTGTTGTTTCAGTCGGACCTAACCGAGGCAGAATTGCAAAAATATTCTGAGCGGGTAATCGCCACAGCCGCAAAAGGCCGCGTGAAAAGCACCGCTGCGTTTGACATGCGCCTTTCATTGAAAGGCATCTATATCCGGAATAACACGATGTTCTATCACATTATCATCGACAACAAATCCAACATTCCGTACCATCCGGATCTGCTGCGTTTCTCCGTGCGCGATAAGAAGCAACCAAAACGCACAGCCTCCCAGGAGCTGGACCAGGTTCCGGTTTATCAATACGGTAGTACGGTTGTGATCGATGGAAAATCTTCCGCTGAGGTCGTGTATGCTATTCCAAAGTTTACGATCCCGGATGCCAAGCGCCTGCACATTGAATTGACGGAACAGCGTGGTGGCAGGCATCTGACACTGGAGATAAAAAACAAACCCATCGTCAACGCGCAGCTCATACCGGCCGAATAATCCTTGAACATCACATTATGGATCGTGAGCACGAGTTACGATTTATCAGGGAGGAACTGGGGTATCTCGGTATAAAGGAGTTTCCCGAAAAAGGTGTTGCCGACCTGGTCAATTCCGGTGCGGATAAAATTCAGGTCACCGGCACGGCAGTGTATCCGCAGTATGGAACTTCTGAAACCTTAGCGTACACAATGTACCTGAAGAAGTTCGACCAGCAGGCTAATGGATATCATGCATATGCCTACCAGGCCTCTTTGAAAAGCGACCCCGTTAAGTCGAGGGTATTCGAGGTACGTCCTGATCCCTGCTTTATGTTACCGGACGCATTCAATTTATTGAATGGACGCGCGGTTCAAAAATTGGTGCTTGACTGGCCTTCCCGGAAAATGGAGAATAGCTGGTTTCAGCTGGACTTTCACAAACGGGATGCCACCGGAAATTTTGCCGTGGAGCGTTATCCGGATTTTAAGATGAACGAATCGCTGGGCAGGTACCCGGTCAAAGCTCTGATGAATCCGGACGAACGGGTAAACCTGTTCCTCTCACTCCTGAAAGGAAATGCGGAACCGGTTATCCTCATCAGGAACGGGATGGAAACGCAGGCCTTCGCACAGGCTGATCCCCGGAACACCGCTGTTCACCTGTATGCAAAGTGGAACGATAAACTGCTGAAGGTCGGCAATCCACACAATCACAAGATGAAGCAGCCTGCGGACTTGATCATAAACGAACCGAAGCAGCCGAGGCAAAAGGGAATGGGCATGTGAGTTTGCAAAAACGATGGCAATCATGAATAACAGGGATCATGAAAATTGGATACTGAATGAGCTTAACGACCTGGGCTTTCCGAAAACGCACGAGCAGGAACTTATTGCTAACCTCCGTGCAGACCCCGATAAGTTTCAGCTTAACGGCAAGGTAAACTTTCCGAACTATGGAAAGGAAAAGCAGATGGGGTATGCGATCTTCTTTAAGAAGTACGAACATCATGACGCGTACCATCCTTACATGTATCACGCCCGGCTTGAAAAGCAGCAGCGTTCACAGATGTTCCGTATTACTGACGGTTCGGGCTTTACCGTCCGCGATGCCTTCAACCTGCTGCATGGAAGAGCGGTGAATAAGACGGTCCGCGATCACAGAGACGGAAAAATGAGGCCCATATGGTTCAGGCTTGATCTTGCCATAAAGGATGTGAACGGCAATCACCGGATAAACAGCGTCAGTGTGCCTGGCCATGAGCTAGTAATTGCACGCCAGCTTGAACAGCAAGGTGTGGCGGAAATGAAAGATCCGTTGAAACGCATCAACGTGATTCTCTCGCTGTATCAGGGTAACGCAGAGCCGGTCACGCGCCACGTGCAAGGCAAGGCCGAAACCGTTTATGCCCTCGTTGATCCGATGCAAAAGACAGTCAAGCTGGTCAAGCCGAAACAGCTGATAAGGAACAATAATTCAAAATCTAAAAACGTAAAAATTATGAACAAAGAAAATATCGAATTCTTAAAACAACGATTATTCTACCTCGGCTTTGGTGAGAACCTGCATGTCGACATGGATAAGAAAATCCGGGAAAATGCAGACAAGTTCACGCTGTCCATGAAAGGTGAGTTCGGACAGGGTGATCAAAAAAAGTATGTGGATTATAAGGTAGATTTCTCGCGCTCCAAGCAGGAAGGCAGCGATATGTACTTTGTAAACAATTATACCGCGAAGCTCCTGAACGAGAAGCCCGAACTTGAAAGATCCCAAAAATTCTTTCTCAACAAAGGAAATGGTGTGACAGCCAAGGAAGCATTTAACTTACTGGAAGGAAGGGCCGTTCACAAGAACAACCTCACCAACAAATTTGGCCAGGAGTACAGCGCGTGGCTTCAGGTCGATTTTGGGAAGAAGGATAAGTATGATAATCACCCGGTACAACAATATCACGAGGCCTGGAAGTATGACCTTGAAAAAGGTCTGAAACCCCATCCGATCAAGGAGCTGCAAAACGAAACGCAAAAAGCTGACTTGATCAAGGACCTGAAAAAGGGCAATCTCCAACCCGTTACTTTTTTGACGCAGGATAAAGAAGTACGCATGTTGATTGAAGCCAATCCAAAAGAACGGAATATTAACGTGTATGACGAGAACATGAAAAAACAGTTCCAGGGAATCAAGGTAGCCTCTCCTGAAACGAAGGAAGCAAAGGAGCAGTCCACACAAAATTCCATGAACAATACACCGGATTCCAAAGGCGCGGATAAAAAAGAAGAGGAAAAGTCAGGAAAGGCAAAATCAGAAAAGGTGGAAAAGCAGTTGGCCCCTCCGGAGAAGACCCGGAAACGGAAGGGCATGTCAGTATAGTGCTGGCGGGATAAGTAACAAACTCCAATACACGGTGAGGGTGCGTCAATCAATCGATCCGAATCAGCGCGCACCCTCACCGTCTTAATCATATTGATACTAACACGTTGTGAAAAAACATTTATTATCCTTTGCGCAAGCAAAGGCATTTCCCATTACTGAGTACCTGGCGCGTTTGGGATTTGCACCCGCCAGTATACGAGGCAACAGCTATTGGTATCGCTCGCCCTTGCGAACGGAAAAAGAGGCATCTTTTAAGGTCGATGCAAAAAAAAATGTTTGGTACGACCATGGAGAAGGGGAGGGCGGAACGATCATCGACTTAATTGTGAAACACGATGGATGTACGCCTTACAAAGCGCTTGAAAAGCTATCCTACGCGAAACCCGCACATTTTTCGTTCCAACAGCCACAGCCGTCAGCGCACGTACCGGAAGAGAAGCTCGAACTGCTCTCGGTCAGAAACCTCGCAAGCGATGATCTTCTAAATTATCTCCGTGGGCGGGGCATTACAGCCGCTACGGCCGGCCAGTACTGCAAGGAGGTCGAGTTCAGGATAAAAAAACGTACCTACACGGCCGTAGGGTTTGCTAATCGTTCGGGCGGATATGATTTGCGCAACAGCTGGTTCAAGGGTTCTTCCTCACCGAAGGACATGTCTCTCATTACCAATAACGAACAGAAGCTGTGCGCCTTTGAAGGCTTTATGGATTTTCTCTCCGCGCTGGAAATAGGCACCGATGAGGTGAAGCAATTGTTGCAGCAGTCTGATTTTCTGGTGCTGAACTCCGTAAGCCTCATTAAGCGCAGCAGTGAGTTGATGCGGCCCTATAAAGAAGTGAATGCCTTCTTTGATAATGACAAGGCTGGAGACAAGGCAAAGGAGTACCTGAAGGCGCAAAGCATTCCTTTCTGGGACGCTTCATTTTTTTATCAAAAGTACAAGGATGTAAATGAATATCTGATCGACAACATCCGGCAAGCGAACACCATTAAGCGCGGCCAAGCGCGCAGATAACCATTAAAATCGACACGCGCTACAGTGAGAGCCGCGAACGTGTGGTTAACTCGGTCATCGTGCGGTCGCACACCTTCGCGGCACTCACCGTCTATGATTAAGGCAGCTTGCTCAAACCTGCAACGCCCTTTGCCGGTCAGCCTGCCCCGGCAAGCGCATTTGGAAGCGTTTTCTAACTTGCAAACCCCAGTTGCATGGGAATTTTCCAGCCTTGAGTTTGAAATAAATGGTTTGTGCAACTTCGCAAACATTTCAGATAATGAAAATTATCTGCACCTTGGGTGCCTGCTGATTGTTGATCAGTATAATTAATCATAGACTATAGTATGGCGACAGAACTAAAATGGTATGAAGGCGAGGATGAAAATGATACTGGTGAAGATACGAGTTTTACGGAGTATGACATTTCGGCCTCTCCCAATGACTTTAATATCAAAACCCTCTTTGACTTTATTCAATCGGGTATTGTTAAGATTCCTGGTTTCCAAAGAAATTATGTCTGGGACATTAAAAGAGCATCGAAACTTATTGAGTCTATTATAATAGGAATCCCTATTCCTCAAATATTTCTTTTTGAGGAGGATAAAAATAAATTCATTGTAATAGATGGACAACAGAGATATATGACCATCTATTATTTCATAAAGAAACGATTTCCTAGAGAAGACAAGAGATTTGAGCTCAGGCAAATCTTTGACCAAAAGGCAGGAATACCTGACTCAGTATTAAATGACAATGACTATTTTGTAGACTTCAACTTGCAGCTAAGTGATCCAAAACCGGGACACAAAAATAAGTACAACAAATCAAATTACTTTACCCTTGATGATGGCGATCGAGTCACATTTGATCTCAGGACCATTCGAAATGTCATCATAAAGCAAAATACCCCAGATGATGGTAACAGTGTGGTGTTTGAGATATTCAACCGCCTCAATTCTGGAGGAGTGAACTTGAAGCCGCAAGAAATAAGGACAAGTCTTTTCCATTCAAGATTTTACGACTCGTTGTATGCTCTGAACCTCGACCAAAATTGGCGGCAATTAACCCCTCAAAAAGAACCGGACATTCATATGAAAGATATTGAAATCCTGTTACGAGGTTTTGCAATGCTGGTCATGAAAGATGATTATTCGCCATCGATGACTAAATTTTTGAATAGTTTTTCGCTAAAAACAAAGAAATTTCCTAATGAGAATATTGACTACTTGAATTCAATCTTTCATGAGTTTGTAGCATACTGCATTCAGTTGGATTCAAAAATATTCTTTAACAAATCCGGGAGATTCAATATCTCAGTTTATGAATCCATTTTCTTCGCACTTTGTAAGGACGCTTTTGATAGAAAAGATATTAAGATTAGGAATGTTTCGATCGACAAAATAAACGCGTTAAAGGCTGACCCCGGATTTATCGAATTCACGCAATCCAATACAGCTAGTTACAACAACGTGACAAAGAGACTGGAAATGGCCTACGCGCAATTGACATAAAATGAATGCAGTTGACATATTAAACTCTGAGTATAATACAATTTTTAAATTTCTTGATGAGAACCGGCAACCATCGTTGTCAAGTGATCTAAACAAGTACTTTAAGAAGGTTTTAATTCTCTCTTCCGCGAGTTTTTTTGAGCATGAGATTCAGAGTGTTCTTATTGAATTCATATCAAGGGTAAGTGACGATAATCAAAAAGTAATTTCATTTCTCAAGAAAAAAGCTATTGGTATGCAATACCACACTTATTTTACTTGGGGTGAAAAGGATGAACCCAGCAAACCCGGAAAAAATGCTAATACTTTTTTTAGCATGTTTGGCGAGGAATTTAAAAGCGAGTGTGAAAAAGAAGTAAAAGCAAACGGTGAACTTGACAGGGTTATAAAAGCATTCCTGGAATTAGGACATTTGAGAAATATATTGGTTCATAGCAATTTCGCAGCATTGAATTTTGACACTAAGACAACAAATGAGATTTTTGAGTTATATCAAGATGGACAAAAATTTATTGAATTTTTAAAAATTAAGTTAGTTCATCCGCCCAACAACGTGCAGGCTCCGACTCAAGTTTAAATTTAGAGATGTCTTTTTTAGCAACTGCGGACGCAGATTAGCGAAATCTAAGAACTGTTTTATCCAGGCGCCTAGCGTGCATAATCCCAATAGCAGATGAAGTCGGCTTGCTGTAAAGCCCCATTTAAACGTAAAATTTAAGGAAGGATGTTCGAAACCTCCTGAATCGGCACGAAAACCTCTGAAATCGCATGAAATCCAAGGTAAGAACTAAAAAAATTAGTTGTTCAATACTAAATAAATTAGTTTTTTATCTTTGAAGCATTCGGATGACGTTATGGTGCTGGGAAAGAGGTCGGAGATTTTTGAAAAATTGCAGCGGGATATTCTCCGCCTGGAGAAATTTAACCCTGCACAAAACGCGGGCCTGGATGCAGGGCTTGAACCGATGAAGGAAGCATTTCCCGAGGGGCGTTTTCCAGTGGGCGCAGTCCATGAATTCCTGTCAGCGCGCATTGAGGATGCAGCCGCTACCGGGGGCTTTATCGGTGGACTATTGGCATCGCTTCTGCGAAGCAGCGGGGCTGCCTTATGGATCAGTTCTTCACGGACACTTTTCCCACCGGCATTGAAAGCGCTCGGCATTCAACCGGAACGCGTTGTCTTCCTTGATCTGAAAAAGGAAAAGGACGTGCTGTGGGCGATGGATGAGGCATTGAAATGCGCGGCCCTTGCGGCTGTGGTCGGGGAGCTGCGTGAGATAAGCTTTACGGAATCCAGGCGGCTTCAACTGGCGGTTGAGAACAGCCGCGTAACAGGTTTTATCCTCCGTCATAATACGCACAAGCCAACTACGACTGCATGTGTTTCCCGGTGGAAGATCACAGCATTGCCAAGCAAAACGGTTGATGATCTTCCCGGTATTGGATTTCCGAGATGGCAGGTCGACCTGCTGCGTATGCGAAACGGAAAGCCTGGTACATGGAACATTCAGTGGAGGGACGGGGCATTCGTACCGGACGAACCTGTGCCTTTGGTATTCCAGGACCAACAACAGAACGCGGGATGAAATGGAAAAGCGTTTTCTATCCCTGTGGTTCGGGCATCTTGCAACGGACTGGTTCAGCCTCCGGCAGCCTCAGCTAAAATCCATACCGTTTGTGTTACGGACTTCCTCCCACGGGCGGATGATCATCACCGCTGCCAACACGGTAGCGGAACAGCAGGGCATTCGCATCGGAATGTCGGTCGCTGACGCGCGTGCCTTTGTGCCGGATCTCGAAGCGCTTGATGATAAGCCTGACCTGGCCGGTAGACTGTTGAAACGCCTTGCCGAATGGTGCATCCGGTTTACTCCGGCAGTTGCCATTGACTTGCCGGACGGACTGATCATGGACGTATCCGGGTGCACTCATCTGTGGAGCGGTGATGCTTCTTACCTCAACGATGTCGTCAGTAAATTGAATGCGCGGGGATATGATGTGCGGGCTTCCATAGCCGACACCATAGGGGCGGCATGGGGAGTCGCACGTTTCGGGAAAGGATCTCTCTTAATTGAAAGCGGAAGGCACATAGAAGCCGTGATGCAGTTACCCCCCGAGGCGTTGCGCCTGGAACAGGAAAACGTTGAACGCCTGCATAAGCTTGGGCTCCGCGAGATTCGGCAATTCATCCGGATGCCACGGACTGCCTTGAGAAGACGGTTCGGTCAGGTATTGATTCAACAGTTGGATAAAGCAGTCGGCCAGGAAATTGAAACGATCGATCCCGTGATGCCCATTGAGCCGTATCAGGAGCGGCTGCCATGCCTGGAGCCGATCGTTACCGCAACGGGGATTGGAATAGCCTTACAGCAATTGCTGGAAATATTATGCCTTCGCCTGCAGCAGGAACAGAAGGGACTGCGTGCAGCCGCGTTCAAAGGGTACCGCGTGGACGGAAAGATCGAACAGGTTGACATTGCTACGAACCGTCCTTCGCATCACGTCAGGCATCTTTTTAAATTATTCGAAGTCAAGTTATCAACGATAGAACCCGCGCTCGGTATCGAGCTGTTTGTACTCGAAGCCCCGAACGTGGAGGATCATTTTTCGCATCAGGAAAAAATCTGGGAAGGATCAGGCGGACTGGAGGATGAACGTTTGTCGGAACTGATCGATCGGTTTGCAAGCAGGTTCGGCATCGCGCAGGTTCATCGGTATGTTCCGGACGAGCACTACTGGCCGGAACGATCATTGAAGCTTGCCGCTTCATTTCAGGAAAAAGCAACAACCGGCTTCACCGATAAGCCAAGGCCGCTGCAGCTTCTGTCGGTACCGGAACGCATTGACGTCACCGCACCGATCCCGGATTATCCGCCCATGCTGTTCCGGTACAACGGGCAGCTGCATAAGGTTGTGAAAGCCGATGGCCCGGAACGCATTGAGCAGGAATGGTGGTTGCAGCAAGGACAGCACCGCGATTATTATCGTGTCGAGGACGAAGAAGGACATCGGTACTGGCTGTTCCGCCTGGGGCATTACGATGACAAAACATACCAATGGTTCATTCACGGATTTTTTGCGTAGGAGAATATGAGCTACACGGAACTACAGGTGACCAGTAACTTCAGCTTCCTCCGGGGCGCGTCACATCCGGAAGAGCTCGTTGAACAGGCAGTCGCGTATGGTTATAACGCCATCGCCATTACGGATCGGAACACATTTGCAGGCATCGTACGCGGGCATGTTGCTGCAAAGAAGTCAGGCATACGAATCCTGCCTGCCTGTCGCCTGGATCTGGTGGACGGGCAAAGCCTTCTTGCATTTCCCACCGACAGCAGCGCATACTCCCGGCTGTCCAACCTATTGACAACCGGGAACCTTCGTGCCGAGAAAGGACAGTGTCACTTGTTCAAGCGGGATGTCTATGCGCATTCCAGCGGATCGAAGTTCGTGCTGCTTCCACCCGAATCACTTAACCCGTCTTTCGATTTTGATACGGAATTCAAAAAAGTGGTAAGGGAATACCGTGACGCATTCGGTGATCAGCTTTACATAGCCGCGTCCCGCAGGTATAGCGGTGATGATGCTAAGCTGCTCCATCGCATTGCGCAGCTGGCAAAGCAATTCCAAGTGCCGATGGTGGCTACCAATGACGTGCATTATCACAATCCCGGACGAAGGGAGTTGCAGGACGTTGTCACCTGCGTGCGTGAAAAATGCATCATCCACAATGCAGGCTTTCGCCTGCATCCGAATGCCGAGCGCTACCTGAAACCCATCGCGGAAATGCAGCGGCTGTTTCGCCAATATCCGGACGCAATCCGGCAAACACAGGATATTGCCGAGGCCTGCACGTTCTCCCTTGACCAGCTGAAGTATAAGTATCCAAAAGAAGTTACCAGTGAAGGCCGCACTCCCCAGGAGGAGATAACCTTCCTGGCATGGAAGGGGGCAGCGGAGATTTTCGGGGCGATAATACCGGATAAGATCAAAGCCAACATCACCTATGAGCTGGCATTCATTGAGCAGATGAGCTACGCAGAGTACTTCCTTACCGTTTACGATATTGTACGGTATGCGCGTGAACAAAAAATTCTATGCCAGGGCAGGGGATCAGCAGCTAACTCCACCATCTGCTATTGCCTGGGCATAACGTCTGTCGATCCTTCCAAGTTCGATTTGCTATTTGAGCGTTTCATTTCATCCGCCCGTAATGAACCCCCGGACATTGATGTGGACTTCGAGCATGAAAGACGCGAAGAGGTGATGCAATACATTTACAGGAAATACGGGCGTGACCGAGCAGCCGTTGTGGCTACGGTAACACAACAACACCACAAAGGTGCGATCCGTGATATGGGTAAGGCAATGGGACTTTCTGTTGATACGATCGGCAGCTTGTCCGGGCTAATCTGGGACTTTGCCGATGAGGGATTTGACCGCCAGCGCATCATCGATCAGGGATTGAATCCGGATGATAAGACGATCATAAAAGTCCTGCAGCTTACCGCCCAGTTCATGGGTTTTCCGCGCCAGCTTGGCCAGCATACCGGTGGCTTTGTTATCACGGAAGGCAAGCTGTCCGATCTTTGCCCTATCCTTAATGCGCGCATGGAAGATCGCACGAATATCGAATGGAATAAAGACGACATTGACGCCCTTGGATTTATGAAGATCGATGTGCTCGCATTGGGCATGCTCACCTGCATTCGTAAAGCATTTGATCTGGCGAAAACACAATATAACCTTGACCTCACGCTGGCAAACATTCCGCAGGACGATGCGGCCGTATATGAGATGATCAGCCACGCGGATACTATTGGCGTGTTCCAGATCGAAAGCCGCGCGCAGCAGTCCATGTTGCCGAGGCTTCGTCCAAAATGTTTTTATGATCTCGTGATTGAAGTGGCGATTGTCCGTCCCGGACCGATACAGGGCGACATGGTGCACCCGTATTTGCGAAGACGAAACGGTGAGGAGGCGGTTGAATATCCTTCCGAAGCGCTTAAAGGAATACTTGGACGCACGCTAGGCGTCCCGTTATTCCAGGAGCAGGCGATGAAGATCGCCATTGTTGCCGCAGGATTTTCCGCGACTGAAGCGGATGAATTGCGCAGGGCGATGGCAACGTTCAAGGCAAAAGGCAAGATCTCTTATTTCGAGCAGAAGCTGATTAAGGGAATGGCTGCCAACGGCTATACACTTGAATATTCACAGCGCGTATTCCGGCAGCTCGAAGGATTCGGATCGTATGGCTTTCCCGAAAGCCATGCCGTAAGCTTCGCGTTGCTTGTCTATGTTTCCTCGTGGATCAAGTGCTACTATCCGGATATATTCGCCTGCGCATTGCTGAACAGTATGCCGATGGGCTTCTATCAGCCTGCGCAGATCGTCATTGACGCACAGAAGCACGGTGTGGAGGTGCGGCCGGTGGACGTCAATCGTTCGCAATGGGACAATACGCTGGAGGAAATGGCCGGGCAATACCATGCCCTTCGCCTCGGTTTCCGCCAGGTACGCAGCCTGCGCGTAGAAGACATCAAGCTGCTGATCGCAGCCCGGAAAAATGGATACGCTTCGGTGAACCAGTTGCGGGATGCCGGATTGTCGGAAGCGGTACTGGAACGCCTGGCAGATGCCGATGCTTTTCGTTCCATGAACATGGACAGGCGAAACGCATTGTGGCACGTATCGGTGAAGGGGCACCAGCCGCAGGCGCTGGTTCATGAAACCCACACAGAGGAAGGCATAGATTTGCCGGTCATGCAGCTGTCGGAGCATGTCGTGCACGACTATGCCGCCACGGCTTTATCCCTGAAAGCTCATCCCGTAAGCTTCGTGCGTGATCAGCTCGACCAGTTCCGCATTCTTTCCGCCTCTTCCCTGGGCAAAGGAATGAACGGGGACTATGTAAAAGTTGCCGGGCTTATTCTTGTCAGGCAACGGCCGGGTACGGCAAGCGGGATCTGCTTCATTACAATTGAAGATGAAACCGGCACGGCTAACCTGGTTGTCTTTCAGAAGATGTTTGACAAATTCCGTAAGGAGATCATTCAGTCGAAGCTGATCATGGTGGAAGGCGAGCTGCAGATAGAAGGCGAAGTGATTCACGTTATCGTGAAAAAATGCCACAACTTTTCTCCGCTGCTTGGGAAGCTTACCGCATCCCGGGACGACAGCCTGGCGCTGAAGCACTCGCGGGCCGATGAGAAAAGCTCACCGTTCCTCGATAAGAAGCATAGCAACGATGTTATCCAGGGGAAAATCTTTCCCGAGGGCAGGAACTTCCGGTAACGGCAACCGTGACAGCATTGTATGAATTGCCTATCTTTAGTTAACGACAGCTTATCATCCACCATTTTGATTAGGTGAAAGTGTAGACAAATTTTATTTCTATGTGTTTCTTTAAATCGGAAGTTGAACGGTATATCGAGCTGATGGAGCATTATGCTGCTACCTTTGATACCATCACTGCGGAAATGGATTTGATGAAGGAGAAATTCAGTGAGCTGATCGGCCGCGACAGCGCGCTCAAATCCATTGGTCTTGGTCACAGTCACGAGCTTGGACTTCAACTCATGCAATACTCGCAGAAAGATGCCATGCCTTCTGCCTTTACCAAACAGGAACTTACCGAAATGCGCTGGTATCAAAGATTGCTCAGCGCCTATGGCAGTGATACAACGTATCACCGTTACTACGAGAACGGGTTCGATTATTTTCCCACGCATATTGTAACGGCCGGGGAACCCGATAAATTCAAGCTGTTGCGCTGGGGACTGATTCCCTTCTTTGTTAAGGAGAAAGATAAAGCGATGGTGCTGCGTACGCAGACATTGAATTGTATTTCCGAAGAAATGTACGACAAGCCTTCGTTCCGCGATGCTGCCAAAAACGCGCAACGATGCCTGATCCCAGTAACGGGTTTCTACGAGTGGCGCTGGCTCGATGAGCAGGGCACGGTGAAAGTACCCTATTACGTGACGTTCCGAGATCAGAAAATACGCTCAATCGCGGGTCTCTATAGTCACTGGAAAGACCCGGCTACCGGTGAATATTATAACAGCTACACGGTGCTTACATGTCCAGCCAACAATATTCTCGAATACGTGCATAACAACAAGAAGCGTATGCCTGTTTTCATTGACCAGGAAAATGAAAAAGACTGGCTCAACCGCGACCTGAAAAAGGATGATGTACTTGACTTATGCAAGCCGTTTACTGATCCCGCGATGCGCGCCTATACGATATCCAAGCTGCTCACCACACGCAATGTTGACATCAACGTGCCGGAGGTGCTCGCACCGTTCAACTATAACACGGCCATTCAGGAGGCCCATCAGTTCCTGTTAAACGGTGAAAAGAAAAAAGCTTTGCTGGCATTCAAGGATGCACTCAATGCTGATAAGGCGAAAGAAGAACATTTACAGCTGGCGGCTGGCCAGGAAGTGCTGACAGAACTTTCATTGAAGTGATCGACATCGCGTTAATCCGAGTACTGATTTGGCGCATGACATTCTTGCCAGTATTCGACTATTTTACGCAACGTACTTTCAAGACCCGACATACTTGGCGGTTTTATAAAAAATCCCTGGGCAGACATCGCGTAAGCATTCTGCACAGCCTGACGGTCAGTTCCTGTGGTAAAAGACAAGTAGGGTATACACCGAATACTTAACTCCCTGTTGTTTTGAATTTTCTGGCGAAGTTCAAAACCGTTGAGGATTGGCATATTTACATCCGACAGTATTAAGAATGGTTTGATGTCGGTTGACTCGATGTATTCGAGGGCCTTGTAACCATCTTCGAAAAAGATTATCCTGTTGGGATAATCCAAGATTAAAAACGCGTCTCTAATAAACAATTGATCGTCCGGATCATCCTCGATAACGATAATAGTCCCGTCCTTCCTGTTTGACATACGACCGGTTTACGCGGTATGGTCCCGCCATGTTAAAGTTAAGTTCTTTTACTTGGTATCCCAATTCAGGTGACGGCTGGAGGTTCTATGCACCCTCTATAACTATTCCCCTGTCATTGTAAACCGCTGCCTGATTAAAGGTGATCGGTACCTCATGTCATAGGAAGAAGTCATCGTACCTTGCCGGTAAGCACCGAAGTTTCAGGTGGGTAACAGAATTTGTCGAAAGGTTAAAGCTGTGCCCAGCACAGTAGCTGCATATTCTTGTGATTGTATGACGCAACGGTGTTCGCGATCTTTTGCTACTTTAACTTAATGCGTCACCGCTGAATGAAATATGTATAGACTGAAAACTTTTAATTTGAAAAAGCATATTTCCTTTCTGTCAGAAGCAGATGTACATTGTTTAGCAATTCGTCTTTGAATGACTGTGATGCCGCCCGGGTACGGTTGGCGGACTCGCTCTTGCGCAGTTCTTTCTCAAATGCCTCACTTTGTTGCTTTACAATCTCCATGAGCTCACGCTGCTTATCAGGAATCAATACTCCGGGTGATTGGGCCGCAGCTATCTGATTTCTTATTTCAACGATCTTTTCCGGGCCACTATGTTCTTCTTTCGAAGGTGCCGTTGTCTCCCGAACGTCAGGGGCAGATGAATGAACATCCTCCTGTACTTCAGGTGTATCATGAACGGCAAATCCCTGAATGGATCCAATAGATTCACCGATTTGTTTCATTGATTCGATCATAAACTTCTCATGCAATTCACGAATCAGCCTTTTGTTTTCTTTGTCAGTCATGAGCGTAATTGTCTATAAATCAAAAAACAGGGCAGTCAAAATGGGCGATCAATCCAAAGACGTAAAGCGACCGAAGATTTGTGGATTTAGGACGAATTGTGAGTTCATCGGTCACAAGCCATTACGGTTTAAGCCACAATAATATTGCCATGAATGTGGCCTTGCTAGAATCTCCATAATAACAATGCAAATACACTCTCCCGCGTGGAATTATGGCAACGCCCGAAAAATCTTCTTGTTTATTCTACACTTCACTCCGGGTCATTGGGCGCATCCATTATCAAAATCCACCATCACGTTTATGGCATAGTATTTATAGTTAATAAAAGCGTTAGTCTCTGAAGGAGTGGTTTGATGCAAAATCCAAATCTCAGGATAAACGATCCAGCATTGAATCTGAGAAAAATCCTAACAACTTGATCTGGACAATGCCAGCGAAAGGAAAGGGGATTAACTAGGGAACTGTTTTTGAGTAAAATCAAAACAGCTCCTGCTATTCATAAGCTATTGAGATCACGTAATTTAAAACAGGATAGGATTCTCAACGATAACAGTAATTATAATGCGCCAACGACCTTTATAGCCACTTTTAGTTGGCATCATTATTTACTTAAAATCATATGATTAATAATTGTTCGGGTTGATTGTAACCGTAACCCAATGCAATCCCCCGAGGGTGACAGGAATGCTGGATGCTTCCTTACCACGCCTGAAATAAACCGGCCCTTGAGGTAAGTTAAGACTACGAAAAATTAGGGCGTATGAAAAATTTAATTTGTTATACATCAACATTACTCGTTATGCTTGTTGCCGCATCATTTGCCGCTCCAAGGGTTGGAGATAAAGACACTGAGTTCAGCGTAAATGTTTTAAAAAACGCTGATGCCGAAGAAAGTATCGATAGCACCTATTATGGAAATTACCGTATAACGGACGACCATCATCTCGGCATTGACCGCTTCATCACCGATGACGGCAAGAATGCAATGTTGGTCTCCGATTATTCCACTGGCGTTGTCAGACGTCTATTCGCGGTCGCGGATAGCCGCTTCGTGATGGGCCCCGGATTCAATACCGAAGCTCCTGCGGAGCTCACGCTGACCTTCGTTAAAGATAAGCAAGGAGAATTGAAGGGTGTTTCGCTACGCAATGCTCAAGGCGTTGAGCAGTTTGCGCAACGGGTTCCGCTACGCGAAGAGCGCGTGTCGTTCCTGAATGCCGATGCGAAGCTGGATGGAACCCTGCTCATACCGTCAACGAAAGGCCCTCACCCGGCAATTGTACTGCTGCATGGGTCGGGGCCGCTCACACGCTATTCGTTTGGACCGTACCCGCATTTTTTCACCTCACTTGGATTCGCAGTGCTGATCTACGACAAGCGAGGCGCTGGCAGTTCCACCGGAAGTCGCATGGACGCGTCTACCGGTGCCGCGATGAAGAACTCGCTCTATCCAGACGAACTCGCTGACGATGCGCTTGCCGCAATGCGCACCCTCCTGCAACGGAAGGACATTGATCATGATAAAATTGGCTTCTGGGGATCGAGCGAAGGCGGAATGCTTGCAACGCAGGTGGCATCTCGTTCCCCGCAGGTGGCTTTTGTAATCAACTCCTCGGGTTTCATGGAGCCATTGTGGCAAATATTACGCTACCAGGCCGAGGCAATCCCGCGCTCCAAAGGAGCTTCGCCAACGGTGGTTGATAAGGAAGTAGCATTCGTAGCTCTCTGGTTGGACGTTGCACGTACTGGCAAGCATTGGGAAGATTTTCAGAAATCTCAACAGCAACTCATCGATGCCGGTGATTCATGGATTTTCCAGTCCAGAGGACCGTTCACATCGCTGGAGCAGTTGCGTTGGGACTGGGATCACATACTCACGTTTGATCCGATGCCTGCCCTGGCGAAAGTGCAGTGTCCTATATTGGGTGTATTTGGTGAACTTGATCCTTTAACGCCTGCGAAGAGAACCACCGAGAATATGCGAAAGGCATTCACAGAGGCTGGCCACAAAGATTTTACGCTCAAGATCTTTCCACAGGCAGGTCATTCGCTCTCGGAACTGCCCGAAAAAAATCGGATGGCGCCTGGTGTGTTCGAAACGCTGCGCACATGGTTGTCGGAGAGAATGCAGTGAAGTCTGCCCGGGAGTTAGGAGTTCGCGTCAGCGATTCGTTGTTTATTTTTTCTGTCGTTCATTTACTATCTTTTTCAAAATATTTGTCCCGTTATTGATGGGGAACCTGCATAAACGCTCATTAGCAACATAATTTCTTCGCGCATACCTCTGTTAAACCAATAGTTAGTCCAGGTTAATGCGAGAATCGGTTTTACTACCTCTGGCGAAAATTCATTGTAAGCATTTCTAAGTCTGTCAACTTGTAAAGTCTAACGTTGATAATTCTTGCTCGCGCAATTTTTAGTCTTGTCAGTTTTTGTTCTGCCTGTTGCTGCTTTTCCGATTTCATCTTCAATCCCGGATTCTTTCCGTTCTTTCAAAAACGTCTTTCAATGCGTTCATTCATTGATGCAACTTGGGAACCCTGAATAAACAGACATTTGTAGAATCACTTCTTTTACTTCGTTTAGGATGCTTCCTGTGTTGAACGCTCATTGTAAGAAGGAACAGCACTCATTCCAATTGTTTTCGGCAAGCAAAGTTCGGGCTTCTTAGCTGACTGCGGCCAATAGTCTCCGGCATGAACGGTCTCCGCCCTAAAGGTTCCCCCCATTAAAGCCGTTTCCTCGTGGCCTAACGCGCCCTGCTCTGCACCAGCGCTGTCGGCTAAAAGCCCGGATTCCATAGCATCAAAAACAATGTTCAACTAAAACAATTGATGTTATGAAAACGACACAAGAAAGAAAAGATGTTTACAGTATCATTAACAGTATGATCCTGGAAAAACTTCAACAAAACATGTTACCGTGGAAGCAACCCTGGAACAAATTTGGTCCAGCTCGCAATTATGTGTCCGGTAAGGCTTATCGAGGTATTAACGCAATGTTGTTAAACCATACACAATCCGAGTATCCTTTGTTCTTAACATTCAATCAGGTCAAAGACCTCGGAGGCCATATTAAAAAGGGATCTAAAGGAAACATCGTAGTATTCTGGAAGAAACTATACTACGGCAATTCGGGCAAGATCGACTTGCGGAAGATCAGGGAGTATGCCCCGGAAGACATCAAAACAATTCCCTTTTTACGCTACTACTATGTATTCAACATCGACTCAATAGAAGGTGTCGAATTTGAAGTGCCCGCGAAAAACCTCGCACTTCAGCCCTTGGAAAATTGTGAACGCATCATTGAGCAAATGCCTAACTCACCAGCAATTGAACATGGGGGTGATCAACCTTCCTACAATAAGGTCGATGACAAAATCAAAGTCCCTCACTTATCCAACTTCAAATCAGAAGAAGAATACTACGCAACTGTTTTTCACGAACTCTCTCACAGCACAGGACACCCGTCCAGATTGAATCGGGATATGTCCGGTAACTATGGATCAAAGCAATATTCATTTGAAGAACTTATTGCCGAAGCCGCTGCATGCTCTCTTTGCAATGAATCAGGTATAGCGGATCAGATAATTGATAACAGTATCGCGTACATCAAAGCATGGCTGGAAAGACTTACCTTCCTTGTAAAGGAGGATGATAAATTTCTCGTGAGGGCTTTTGCCCAGGCGCAACGGGCAACGGATTATATTCTCAACAGGCTTCCTGAAGAAGTGGGAAGCGAAGAAGCCAAAATAGCATTGGAACTTGAGGAAAAGGGGGCGTAAGCCCTTTTTTTTATTTGCTCCCTCTATGATCAACATATCCTCTCTCTCATCATTTTTGATAGCAATGTTCGGACTTGTTCTGTGACTAGCGCCAAAAAGTTCCGGCATAAAATTCTATGTGCCGTTGGCCTTTTGCTCTGTGCAAATTTATTCCGTGTGCCTTTTGGCTTTCCGCACTATTGTTTCATTTTGTTCGATAGGGTGTGCTGTCACGGAAAAGCCCGATGGGTTAAGCATTAAAAACAATGTTCAACTAAATCAATTTTCGTATGACAGATTACATTCATTTATCCGGAACAACTCCTTACGATGAGGCCTGCGCACAGATAGGGAGTGAAGACTACATGAAATATGCGAAGCTGGAAGCTCACGCATATATCCGACAGCTTACCCGAACATTTGGTACAAATCCAGAAGGGACAAGATTCGTGTTGGCTCACAATCCTCATGACTTTGGGACTTATATCGCCATCAGATTTTTTTACGATGATGAAGATGAAAACCATCTGCTTTACATGGCGCCCATGGAAGGTGGATGCGCGGAATGGGATGCTACTGCATTAAGCGAATTGAAAAGGAATGGGTGTCGCCTCGAAAGGGAAGATGACGAAACCGAAAAGGAAGAATCAGGTGAGCCATGGGAAGAAAGCTACACGTATGACAATGGCCCCACCGGTCATGGAGACGATTGCTTGAGTGATGCAGATTCAGGTTTATAAAAAACAACAAAACCTTTTGGTGTAAAGGTCAACCATGACTTTTAACATGAAGAACTTCATTGAACTCCTATACATAAGGGAAGAAACGTATTGTGTAAACGTGAACCACGACAGAAGAAGCACAAATTGCTTCAACATGGTTGTTGAGGTTTGGGTTAAGACCGAAAACGGTTTACGGTACTCGATACAACGCTTTCAACTCGTTGATAATCCTGCTGAACACGTGAATGAATGTGTTGACAAAACGAGAAAATACGGATTGGAATCTTACCGTCCGTATTCTCCGGGACAAGCTTGTGACGGAACAATTTCGGCCTGTGTGATCGCACTGTTTATTGATTTGTGCAAGCACAGAAACGTCAATCCTGTCATGATATGGAATGCAGCTTATCCGGATAAAAAGCCAAGAGTAAACAAAAAGGAACTTGCCCTAACGAAGAGCTTTGCAGATTGGCAAAGGGTAGCGTATCCCAAACAATGGGATGCAGTGCAAATAGAATTGATGCTTGAATCATTGCACAATGCCAACTTCCATCAACTGGCAACCACAGTATCAGAAGAACTTAGCTTATAGCTTGGCTTCCTGATCAAACCTTACGGTGTATAGGTCAACCGTACAATTATTTATCAACAATTAAAACACACAAAATCATGACGACAAGATATCACCTTATTCAGGAACTCGAAGGCGGAGTTCCGAATGATCCCGTTATTTTATATAACGAGGAGAAAGCAGGTAGGCTATTTGAAGAAAGGGTGAGTACAATCCAATCCGGATTCAGAAAGAAACGCGATGATGAAACCTGGGCAGCGTTTGAAGATGCCTTTCAAGACTATACATACAGCGATGATGTTGCATACGATACTTGCGATTGGGAAATACACTGGTATAAACTGTCAGTTGAAGATCGTACGCTGGCAGAATTGGTTGACCTGTACTTTACCATAATTAACCATGCTACGATTGAAACCCTTACTGACGATGACATTCAGAAAAGTCTGAAAAGTGTAAGACACGTTATTGAAGAATATGGAATAATAGAATAAGGGGGCGTAAGCCTCCTTTAATTTTTTGGAATGTTAGATATTCTTAGGATTGAGAATTCAAGATTCGGAGTGCGGGGCGGACCCAAAAACTAAATGCACCCGTTGAGCTTACAAAGGTTCCAACGAACAACCATTTCCCCATATAAAGAAAGTATCTCCACCTTTGTGATCAATACCGGGGTGCAGGTAGTTTTTTATGCGATGATTTATTCTTGAATTAAGTCGCTTCCTATGCCAAATGTTGTAATCGTAGGTCATTGGACGCCTTGAATTCGTCTATTGCTCAGGTTCGATATCCAACCACATTTGAATCATCGCGTGAAAGTGGAAATCCCGAAAGCAAACGTAAAAAAGGGTTTTTTACGGCATTGAAATTGTGTTTACAGCCCCAAAATAATTCCCCATTATATGCAGAAACGAGGCTTTATATACATTATGAGCGTTGATGGCTGTCCTGACGTTCTAAAACTAGGCATGTCTAAGAACCCTGAAATTCGTGCCAGGCAGTTATCATCTGAAACCGCTGCGGTCGGTGAGTTTAAAGTAGAATGGGCTGGAGAGGTTCCAAACATGGAGATCGCGGAACGCATTCTTCACGACACCTTTCGGCAATTTCACAAACGAAGCGAATTTTTCCGTATAGAAATCAACCATGCCAGAAGAACTGCGATCTACATATGCAAGTCACTTTGGAAAGTCGCAGATGACGCAAAGAAAGTGTGGATTCTCGAACTTGAAGTCGAGCTGAAGAACTTCCAGCCTTAACCGCCTGCTCTTGTTTTTTAAAACGTTCATGATTCAAGGCGGATATTGTTTGTTGTAAGCACCTCGCATCACAGATCCTTAGGTGCGTGACTGAAGTCCCTTCCCACGTTTTTCTTTCCAGAGTAAGCAATTAAATTCTGGTAAAAGTAGCTCCGGGGAGTATTACGTTGCGCCAAAATCCTACACGGATGAACGGTTTCCCCCTTACAGCTTTGCTTTCAGGAGCCCCCATTAATTCCCGTAGTCTTTTAGCTCCACGTAGCCCCCGGAGCTTTTGTGCCGACCATAATTTAATCCTTACAATTATGGAAAGTAAAAAGAAACTATGGGAAGCAGCAGAAATTCAGCTCTCTTACAAATCGACTGTTAAACCTTCGCAACGGGTTAAAATTACAGGATCAAAGGACGCCTATGAGGTGCTAAATGAATCCTGGGATCATTCGAAACTAGAACTTGTTGAGCAGTTCAAGGTCCTGTTCACCAACCGCGCGAACAAGGTGCTTGGAATTTACGAAGTTTCAACCGGTGGGATCGCGGGAACAGTAGCTGATCCAAGACTGATTTTTGTTGCCGCCCTTAAAGTTGGCGCATCGGGAATTATCCTTTCACATAATCATCCTTCCGGAAATCTCACCGCCAGCCATGCAGATATAGAGCTTACGAGAAAGATCAAGGAAGCTGGAAAACTCCTCGAAATCCAACTTTTGGATCACATCATCTTAACTAGTGAAGGTTATTTTTCTTTTGCAGATGAGGGGATGGTCTAAGATCCGACTCAGACAGAAAAAGGGGCTTCCAGCGGAGCCCTTTAACCCAATGTTTTTGTTTGGAGCCACCGTCCATGTAAACCGATGTTTCTATTGGTGTTTGGCACAGAGTCCAGGAAAATGCCTTCAGTGTAGACTGATTTACTCTGGTCCTGTTAACATACCCCTCTAACGAACCCGGCAGGAACAATCGAACCAATTTAATTGACTAATTCACTCAGAGGTCCTTACAGCATACAATTGTTTTAGGTTCGATAGTCTGTCCGTCAAGTCACACTTTTCCGTGTTGATCCATTTCAGTTCATCTCGGTCGTTATCACCTACTTTTTGAAGTAAGACTCGTAATAAATTATCAAGCAGAACTTGGATGTCTTAAAAAGACCTTGACAATGGAGTCGCACGATAAAATAGGAAATCCATTTGAACAGATTATTGATCAATTGAATAGAATTGAGTCGATCGTTATCCATTTGAAAAGTCAGTATGATTCTGTGAGAATACAAAATTCTACAGAGGAAAATCCCGAAGACAACGGGATCCGATTGGCCATGCGGATAACCGGCTTAAAGAAGAAAACCATATATAATAAGGTAAACAGGCGTGAGATTCCTCATGCGAAAAAGGGGAGGAGACTTTACTTCGATGCGCAGGAACTGGTCCAGTGGATTCAAGAGGGCAAACGAAAAACAATAGACGAATTGAGAACCGAAGTCTTTAATCTTTAGCCTGTCCAATACAGCGGCATCAACGGGTAAGAGTAATTTCTTACCCTTTTCTTTTTATTATTTTTTTTAGAGTAGTGGGGTTCGCGGTGCAAATCGCGGTGCAAATCGCAACCGCAACAAAAAAGCCTCCGAAAAATCAGAGGCTATTTTGTTGTAATATACTGATTATCAGTCAGTACCTAAGGCCGGAATCGAACCGGCACGCCCGAAGGCACACGATTTTGAGTCGTGCGCGTCTACCAGTTCCGCCACTCAGGCATTTTGCGCAAAAATGCTGCTGGTAATTGCACCGTTATTTATAACGGCGGGGGTGCAAATATGGGTTAAAGTTTTATCGCGCACAACGGCACAAGCCCTAATTTTCACCTGACGAATTCGGGTGGACAAAGGGGCGGCTGTAACGCCCGTTCCATTCCTGCCTCATGGAATAGGCCACGGGCTTTCTCGCAAAAAGCATTTTCACGCGGCCCCACACCTGACGGAATAATGGCGAAGCTCTGTATTGGTCAAGTTGCTCAATACGGGTCCAGGTGCTAAGCGTGGTGAAATGGCCGGTGTCGTCGATGTCGCGCAGCAATTCAAGATGGGTACATCCTTCCATTTGACGAATCGCGTCCGCATTTTCGTTGAAAATTTCCAGGAACTTTTCAATGCCGTCTTTCGTAAAGTACATATGCACTATCCTGATTAGCATGCAGCCATAATTGTATTACACTATTCGTCGATGGTAATGTTCACCAGGCTGTCGTACGACAGACCCAGGAGCTCCGAAGCATTTCCCTTACAGATGCCAATTTCAAGAAGACTGAGGCTGTTGAAGACAACAAAGCATTCGCCTTGTTCAGCCTGATGATAGGTGGCGTGGATGCGGCGGAACTTTTCGCCGCCAAATTGCAAAGTAAAGGTTTTACCCTTGCTCAGCAGTTCGAAGGTGTCCCGGTGAATATTGGTGATAAGATTTCCCATTCCGTCGACCCGGATCACATTTCCGACAATTTGTTTGCGTGTAGCCTTCACCTGTCGGTCGATCAGCTTCTTCAGGCTGGCGCGTGGTGCACCCAGGTCGCTAATTGAGGTGCCGCTGGCCAGTTGGGCGGCCGCAGGTGCAAACACATCGCGCTCTGGGAATGTGCTAATGGCGTTTTGTTCGGGACTGAGCTGCACGAGTTGTTGGATGGGATGATCGCTGATGAGGCTGAAGAGGCCGTTGTCGCAACCAACAAAAAAATGGTCCTCAAGTTGCAGGGCAACAAATACATCGTCGCGGCCGCCCGTGGCATTAACGCCCACGAGGTGAACTGTGCCTTTGGGGAAATCGCGGAATACGGCACGAAGGACGAATGCAGCGTGTGCAATATCCAGCGCATGGATCTTGTGACTGATGTCCTCCAGGCGAATAGCCGGATTAATACGAATGATCCTGGCTTTCACAGCTGCGACGTAGTGGTCACTTTCGCCTGAGTCTGTGAGTAGGGTGACAATGGCCATGGTTGATGCTGCCGGGGATATTCGCTAATTTTACCAAAGGCAAATTAAAGACATTTAAAGCAGATTCTTATTCACACAAAATAGTATTGCGTTGATCGAAAAAGTAGTTACACTCGACAATATATCATTAATTGATTTTCTAGGCATAGAGAACAAGACCATTGATACGCTTTCGGCCGCTTTCCCGAAGAGCCGAATAGTTTCCCGCGGGAATCAAATCCTGTTGAAAGGATCAACGGAGGAGATCCTGCAGATAGATGACGTTCTCAATTCCCTCATGGACCATTATCACAAATATGGCCGTGTAACGCAGGAAAGCGTGCAGGCTATCATTGACCAGGAGCATGAATTACAGCTTCCGGAAGGTCAGCAATTGAACGCCGAAGATGTTATCGTTTATGGCACGAAGGGCACGCCCGTAAAGGCCAAGACCGTAAATCAACAAAAGCTGGTACAGCAGGTCCGCGACAATGACCTCGTATTCGCCCTTGGCCCGGCGGGTACTGGCAAGACGTATATATCCGTGGCATTGGCGGTACGCGCGTTGAAAAACAAGCAAGTGCGGAAGATCATCATTACGCGTCCAGCGGTCGAGGCAGGCGAAAACCTGGGCTTCCTTCCCGGCGATCTCAAGGAAAAGATTGATCCTTATCTGCGTCCAATATACGATGCGCTGAATGACATGATTCCCCATGAAAAGCTTGGATATTACATGGAGCGGGAGGTGATTGAGATTGCGCCATTAGCCTATATGCGCGGACGAACCCTCAACAATGCATTTATTCTGCTGGACGAGGCCCAGAATACTACCCCGATGCAGATGAAAATGTTCCTGACAAGGATGGGTCCGGAATCCAAGATGATCGTAACGGGCGACATATCTCAAATTGACCTTCCCGTTCGTCAGAGTTCCGGGCTCCGTGAAGCACTTCGCATTCTCAAGGACGTAAAGGGTATCGGATTTGTCGAACTCAATGAAAAAGATGTTGTTCGGCACCGCCTTGTGCGCGATATCGTCTACGCCTACGGAAAGGAAAGTTCGTAGCGAATTTGCTACCTTTCTCTATGTACCGATGGATACCCTACGCCTTTGTTCGCATCGCGATCTTGTACGGCGCAGGCATCATCTTAGGGATTCAATTTCCGAATCGGATTCACACGACCACCATCGTCCTTGCGTTAGTTTTGCTCGTAACAGGCTTCATCGCATGCGTGATTCGCCGCCGGGGCAAATCACTATTGGCCGGATTGCTCGCAGCACTGGCTTTGATATGGGCAGGTATGTTAAATGTATGCCTGACAGATGAATCGAGCGATGAACATCACTTGACTCACCTTACCCATACCGTTAGCGGCTTTCGCGTTGTGGTTCATAGCGCTGCTCAGGATCGTCCGCGTACATGCAAGTACGAAGTTGCCGTGGATGAAGTCCTGGTGAACGGTTCGTGGCGCCCCGCGTTCTCACGGGCACTTCTGTACATTAAAAAGGATTCCTTGTCACGTCGCTATGAGTATGGTGATGTGCTGCTGGTTCAGGGTTCACCACGCCGCATTGCGGCACCGCAAAATCCGGGAGAATTCGACATGCGAAAATTTCAAAGTTATCGCCAGGTTTATTTTCAGTCCATTACTTCTCCTCGACACGTACAGCAGGTTGGTCATGCTCCGCCGAGCAGAGTCAAGGAATGGGCTATCACGGCTCGGCTATGGGCAGAAGGGGTAATTGGCAAATACATTAAGGGAGAGCGAGAGAATGCCATTGCCTCTGCCTTCGTGTTAGGGGTTACGGATGGCCTCGATAACGATCTGATGAATGCGTATGCCGCAACCGGTGCGATGCACGTATTGTCCGTATCCGGTTTGCATGTCGGCATTGTCTATTGGTTGCTGATGCTGATCTTCAAGCCGTTGGCCGGTGATCGAACGAGATGGTTATTGTTGACGGTCAGCCTGGTCGTATTGTGGTCGTACGCGTTCGTGACAGGTATTTCTGCCTCGGTGTTACGCGCCGTGGTAATGTTTTCGTTTGCGGCCATCGCCCGCGCCTGGAACTATAAAATGAACGTATACAACATTTTGGCGGCCACTGCGTGCCTCTTGCTTGTTTTAGACCCGTTCATGATCCTGTCGGTGGGCTTTCAATTGTCGTTCGTGGCAGTCGTCGGGATCGTGGCCATTCAGCCGGCCCTTTACCGCCTGTGGGAACCTACGGGGTGGCTATGGGACGAAATATGGAAGGTATGTGCGGTGTCAATCGCTGCCCAAATCGCGACCTTACCGCTTTGCTTATATTATTTTCATCAGTTTCCTAACTATTTCCTGCTTACCAATCTGTTCATCGTTCCAGGATCATTCCTTGTGCTCATCCTGGGAATCTTCCTGCTGGCACTAAGCCTGGTTGATACCGCGGCGCACCTGGTCGGATGGTTGTTGGAAAGGTTGATTGAGCTGCTCAATGTGCTTATTTTCGCTGTCGAAAGGCTGCCCTGGAGCGTGATTGGAAACATCTTCATCACGCCTTTACAATGTGGTATACTGGCTGCTCTGTTGCTGGTGGTATGGATTTGGGTTGAAGGTCGGTCCCGGACATCGCTGGCAGCGGGTTTAATGTTGTGTGCTGCATTCTCCATGGCGTCGTGGGTTCACACATTCGAATCGCGATCGCCGAGGATTGCTGTTTATGCTGTTCCGGGATCCACTGCGGTCGATCTGATTGCCAATAATGTGACGTCGTACATAGGATCACCTGATTTACCCAATCATTTGAGACAACTGGGGCCGAACCGCATCGCGCTGCGAGGGGCGGATCGCGTCGTTTCACTTGAGGGTGTTCCGGTGCAGCCAGGATGCGATCTTTATGTTTGGCAGGGGCATCGCATCGTTCGGGTGCACAGTCCGATTCATGACCTTGCTGACAGCTGCGGGGCCGACCTGGTCATTATCAGCAACAATGCTGTGACAGACCTACGTCGATTTTCGCGCTCCGTTGTGGCGAAATGTTACGTTATTGACAGCAGTAACGATCGTGCCGCCACGGCGCAATTAATTCAACAAGCGGAACAGCTCCCCTTGCGCCTGCACAGTGTGCTGCAACAGGGGGCATTAGACTTAAGGCTTTGACCTATGGAATTCATTCGCACATTTAAAGAAGATCGGAAAGCCGTTATCGTGCTTACCCAGGCGGAAAAGCGAAACGCGTTGTCGCCATCCCTGGTGAAGGGGCTGAAGGATGCGTTTGATGGTTATAGCAACGATCCAGCTGTACGCGTCATCGTGCTCCGTGCCGAAGGCCCCACTTTTTGTGCGGGAGCCGACCTGGCTTACCTTCGAGAATTGCAACAGTACGGCTACGCGGAAAATTTTGCCGACTCGGGCACACTGCGCGACTTGTATTATCAGATATATACGTGTCCAAAGCCTGTGATTGCGCAAGTGCAAGGTCATGCCATCGCGGGCGGATGTGGCCTGATCACCGTCTGCGACTTTGTCTTTGCTGTACCCGAGGCAAAATTTGGTTATACGGAAGTTCGCATCGGATTCATTCCCGCCATCGTCATGAGTTTTCTCGTGCGGCGAATTGGAGAGGGTCACGCGCGAAGACTGCTGCTGGGGGGGGAACTCATCACGGCCCGGGAGGCCTGTGAAATAGGAATGATATCTCGCATTGTGCCTGCGGATAAGCTGCAATCCGAGGTTGATAATTTTGCTTCGAAGATCGCGAAGGATAACTCCGGCGAGGCAATGGCCGCCACAAAGCGAATGCTCGCCGAGGTACAGTCCATGACGCTCGTCGATGCGCTTAGCCATGGCGTTGAAATGAACGCGAAGGCAAGAGCCACGGCCGACTGCCGCCGCGGCATCGATGCATTCCTGCGTAAGGAGAATCTGTCGTGGTGACCGTGGAAACGCCGCATAGCATTCTCAAGAAGTACTGGAAGCACGATCGCTTCAGACCTTTGCAGGAAGACATAATTCAGTCTGTACTTGCAGGGCACGATGTCCTGGCGCTACTGCCTACAGGCGGAGGAAAATCAGTGTGTTTTCAAGTGCCCGCGCTCTTGCGCGAGGGTATATGCATTGTGGTGACACCGCTGGTGGCCCTGATGAAAGACCAGGTCGAGCAACTTCGTAGCCGAGGCATCGAAGCTGTGGCCGTGTATTCAGCGATGCCGCGCACCCAGATTGACATCCTGCTGGACAACTGCGTGTATGGCAGTATTAAATTTCTTTACGTTTCACCAGAACGGCTGCAGAATGACTTGTTCATAGCCCGGTTTCGACGCATGAAAGTCGGCCTCCTGGCGGTGGATGAAGCCCACTGCATTTCTCAGTGGGGATATGATTTCCGACCTCAGTATCTTCAGATAGCGGCTATCCGCGACATTCATCCCGGTGTGCCAATTGTTGCACTTACCGCTACGGCTACACGGCGCGTCGCATCAGACATCATGGAGAAACTTCAATTTGGCCAAGACGGCGTCAAATTTCAGAAGTCTTTCGCACGTGATAACCTGGCCTTCGTGGTCCGAAAGACCGAGAACAAAGACAAGAAACTGTTGGAAGTTCTTCGCAAAGTGAATGGATCGGCGATCATCTATGTTCGTTCTCGCAAGGCAACACAGGAGATTGCCTCCTGGCTTAACCAGCGCAAAATTGCCGCTTCTCATTATCACGCCGGACTCACGTTCGAAGAACGCACGGAAAGACAGGATGCGTGGATCAAGAATCAAACGCGGGTCATGGTGGCGACGAACGCCTTCGGCATGGGTATCGATAAGCCGGATGTACGGGTAGTCATTCACCTGGATCTGCCCGAGAACATCGAGGGCTACTACCAGGAGGCCGGAAGGGGAGGCAGAGATGAAAAACGTGCCTTTGCCGTCATGATTTTTCACGAAGCCGACGTTCAAAATCTTGAATTGAAAGCCGAGCAATCACAACCGCCAGCCGCCTACCTCAAGCGCATATATCAGGCGTTGAGTAATTATTTTCAGTTGGCACTCGGTAGCGGCGATGGTGAGAGCTTTGATTTCGACCTGCAGGAATTCAGCGAGCGCTTTCAGCTTCATGGCGCAGAAGTATTTCACGCGCTGAAACGTCTGGAGTCGGAAGGGCTCATTCAGTTTAGCGAGAGCTTCTACAGCCCTTCGACGGTGCACCTGATAGCCGATCGCACACGGCTGTACGAATTTCAGATTGCCAACGCCCGTTACGACCCAATCATCAAATTGCTGTTGCGCCTCTATGGTGGTGAAATACTTTCTGGTTTTTCGAAAATATCGGAAGCGCAGATTGCCCGTGGGCTAAAGGCAAGTCGGGGCGAAGTCGTGGAGATGCTCAAACACCTTAATGAACTTCAACTGATCATGTATCTGCCGGTGAAAGACAAACCGCAGATCACATTTACGCTTCCGCGACAGGATGCAGACCGGTTGCCGCTCGACTTTCAACGACTGGAGGCAAGGCGTAAGCTTATCCTGTCGAAGATGAAGGCGATGGCGGATTTCGTCACACGGGATCGTTGCCGGATGCAGCAGATCCAGGAATACTTCGATGAAGAAACGGACAAGACCTGCGGCATATGTGATGTCTGCGTGAAGAACAGGAAGGATTCCAACAGTCACGCGTTCGAGAGCATGCGCGATGAGGTACTGCGTGTGCTGAAAGACCGGGCGCTGACGATTGAACAAATTGAAGGACACATTGCACCCGCCGACCGTGAACTGTTTGTGGACGTCGTGCGTGACCTGGTCGACGATGGCGTGCTACAATACGATTCGGTGTGGAAATTAGGCATCGCCGCACAAAAGCGGTAATTTGTTTTTGGTAATATGACTCGTGGGTTGAAAAAGGTTCTTAGAATATTCCTCTATTTCCATTTGTTTTTGGCGGTGGCGTTGTTGCTCACTCATTGTAGTTTTTCGCATTACGCGAAGAAGTCTTATGAAAGGGCCACCAAGAAGAAGCCCTTTGACGTAATCATTGTTCCCGGTGTACCTTACGAACAGGAAAATACAACGTCGATCATGACGATGCGTGTGCTCTGGGCGAAGCAGCTGTATGATAGCGGCTTTACAAAGAACATCATATTTTCCGGCTCAGCTGTATATAGCCCATACGTGGAAGGCATTGTGATGAAGACCATTGCGGACTCGCTCGGAATTCCGCCTGACCATACTTTTTCCGAAACGAAGGCCGAACACAGCACCGAGAATATTTACTATAGCTGGAAGATGGCCAGGAGCATGGGTTTTCAAAAAATCGCCCTGTCTACCGATCCTTTTCAATCCATCATGCTGCGAGGCTTCATAAAAAAATACACACCTGGAATTACGGCAATACCGGTTGTTTTCGATCGCCTGGATATCAAGGGAAAGTCACTTCCACCGATCGACTATGCCTCCGGGTATATTCCCAACTTTGTGAACATCAAGAAACGGGAGAGCTTCTGGCAGCGCCTGCAGGGAACTATGGGCAGGAGGGTGAAAGAAGAGGTTAAGGCAGAGAAAAAGGAACGCAGCGGTGGAGAAAAGGTGATTGGCCCGGGATGAGGGCCTCATCCCCCGGCCAGCAACTCCTGCGCATTTTCCAGCGCGATGCGCGACGGCTTTTCTCCTCCAATCATCTTGGCAATTTCTGATACGCGTTCTGGTTCGGATAACACGCGAATAGAGCTCGTCGTTTTCGAGGCAGAATGATCTTTGTAAACAAAGTAATGAGCATCGGCCTTGGCGGCAATTTGCGGAAGGTGACTGATGGCGATGATCTGGTGACGCTTGGATATCACTTTCATCATATTTCCCAGTTTGATGGCCACTTCACCGGAGATACCGCTGTCGATTTCGTCCAGCACAAGCGTTGGCATGGCCGTTTTCTCTGCCATCACGTATTTAATGCTGAACATTAGCCGCGAGAATTCGCCCCCGGAGGCAACTTGCGAAATTGGCCTGGGCGCTATGCCCTTGTTTGCACTGAAAAGGATGTCGATACGGTCGCTTCCATTTACCGACAGTGGAATTGGTTGCGCATCCACCTGGAGAGTCGCGTTAGGCATACCCAGGCTTCCCAATAGCGCGGAAATTTGTTTGGCCAGCGGCGCGAGCACCTTTTTCCGGGAGGCGCTTAACCTGGTCGCCATTTCCGTCGTCTTCGCCAGTGCATCCGCTGCCTCTTTTCCGGAAGCCGCTAGCGCCTCGTCGAGGTTTGAAGTCAGCTCATTCTTGCGATTGAGTTCTGCCTGAATAGTCAGCAGCTCCCGGAGATCACCGGCCTTGTGTTTTTTAAGGAGGCGATAGAGTTGATTTAATCGCTCGCGAATCACCTCAGCTCGTTCAGGATTAAACTCAACACGGTCACCCTCGCGTTCCACTTCGCCCATCAGATCGTCGAGCTCAATGATGGCGCTTTCAAGGCGATCGAGCAGTGATTGATAGGCTGGTACGATGCTGGCCACCTGTTGCAGGTGCGCCCGCGCTTCCGATAAACCGTTGCGCGAAGCAAACTCCGACTCGCTCACGAGATCGAGCACCTGGCGAAAGCGGGCTTTGATGTCGCCGGCGTGATCCATAATACGTACCTCCGACTCAAGCGCATCCTGCTCGGGTTCCTCAAACCCCATCCTTTCCAACTCTTCCAGCTGAAAGCTGATGTAGTCGGCTTCCTGGCGAAGGGTATCTGCTTCTGTCGTGAGCTCTTCGTGTCGTTTCTTTGCTTTCTGATATTCCAACCACTGCGTGGCGTAAGCGTCTAGCAAAGTTTGATTTCCAGCAAAAGCATCGACCAGCCGAAGCTGAAAAGATTGCTGGCCCAGTTGTAACGTTTCGTGCTGCGAATGGATATCCATCAACAGTCCGCCGATTCGCTTCATCACATCAACGGTAACGGGTGTATCGTTAATGAAAGCCCGTGACTTTCCCCCTGGGCTGAGCTCGCGACGAATAACTGTTTGATCGTCGTAGTCGAGGTCTTCGTCCTTGAACACGCGGCGGAGTTTGTATTCACCGATGTCGAAGACCCCTTCAATGATACACTTCTGATCTTCGTCCAGCAATACCTTGCTGTCGGCGCGATTGCCCATAAGCAATCCCATAGCCCCGAGCAGGATTGACTTTCCTGCGCCCGTTTCGCCAGTGATCACATTCAGTTCTTCCGAGGGTTCCAGGGAGAGTTGACGGATCAGTGCGTAGTTCTTTATGGTGAGTTGCTTCAGCATCAGACCAGGGAATCAATGTAGATTTCAACGATGCTGGAAAAGGGATAACGTTGGCTCCTTCGCGCCATATTAAGCAACTCAACCCCCTGATCATTCGAAGTCTTCAGCATACCGAGCACTGCGGTGCCATCACGCAGCACAATATTCAATTTTTTACCCACCTGCAGGCCCATCTGCTGCCTGATTAGTTGGGGGTCCGAAATCCTGAGTTGTCGTGTAGCCATGGCAATACAATCAGGTGCAAAGTCGTAAAAGGTGGGAGCCCGTGCAACCGGTAAACGAATGATCTGGAAAAATTGACAATTGTCAATTTTTTATCATTTTCTCATACGCCGTACGGTTCGAGGGATCGATCGCCGTAATGATGTCGTACGCTTCCCGGCGTATTTGAATATTGCCCGACGAAAACAGGTTTGCCAGCTCTTTGCTCTTGGCGTCGAAGAAGCTCACCACCAGAATGGAGGTAGGATTCACATCGCGGACCTTCTTTACATCGCGTAGTCCACGAAGGATGATTTCCCGACTCTTGTCCGGGTCTTTATCGAACGTATCTAGCGCCAGGCGGTGATAGGAGTAGAATCCTTTGCGCATGTCAACCATCTGGCCATTGTTGTAGTTTTCCACGATCCAGTAGCGGCTTCGGTTACTATTCAGCGGTTCCCATCCTGCGCGGTTAGACTGCTGGGAATTATTCACGACAGCAAGCGCCCTCTGAAAATAGGGAGTTCCCCCGAGTTCCCCGAAAGAGTCCGCATCTATGCCGATCATCAGGTAGGCGTACACCGCGAGCATCGACGTGAGGTTAGTAGTGTAAGTGTTGTCGTTGTATTCCATCGGTAACGATTCGATGTATTCGAATTCGAAATCGCGGTCGGCAAAATTGAAAGTAAGGCTGGAGTAGTTGGTATTGAAGACCGGCCGGGCGGTTTGCACCTGGAGCGAAGCAGCGAAATTACCGACCGAGGGCATCTTAGTGATCGTCAACAGCAGATTGCATTTGATCTTTTCGTAACTCTTGTAAGCATCACCCGACCACTTTCGTGAGTTCATAAACTGCTCGATGGCGGATTTCATGTCACGAAAAATGCCACGATCAGAAGTGGTAATTTGGGTGGAGTTAATGGTGCAGGTGCAGTTCAGCTCCTGTCCGTAAACAGACGAGGCGAGTCCGCAAAAAAATAATAGCGCAAAAAATATTCGCATCATCAGAAAAATTCATAGTTCAGCGTGTGGCCTACACGTTACTAATTCCCGCTGGTCACCCGACTTCCCGCTCGCGAAAATCCGATTAGGGCATTTATGATATCGCTGGCTACTTCTCGTTTGTCTTTAAGCTCGAACGTAGTTACCTGTTCGTTCCGGTCAATGATGGTCACCTTATTCGTGTCATGGCCGAATCCAGCACCTTTATCCTGCAGCGAGTTTAGCACGATCATATCAAAATTCTTGGCGCTTAGCTTTTTTAAAGCGTTAGCGTGTTCATCGTTCGTTTCAAGAGCAAATCCGACAATCAACTGGCCGGCCCGTTTCTGTTTGCCAAGCTCCGCGGCGATGTCATGCGTCTTGGTGAGCTCAAGCATTAAATTTTCGTCTTTCTTCTTGATCTTTTCAGGTGCCTGTACGACGGGTCGATAGTCGGCCACCGCTGCCGCCAGCACGGTAATATCGGCTTCAGCAAATCGGGCCGTGCAGGCCTCGTACATTTGAGCTGCCGATGTCACATGCGTAACGCTAATACCTGGGTGGTTAGTGTGTTGCTGCGTAGGCCCGCATACCAGCGCGACATCCGCACCACGGTCGGCCAGGGCCTCAGCAAGGGCGAAGCCCATCTTGCCACTCGAGTGATTACCAATAAAGCGCACAGGATCGATCGCTTCGTGTGTCGGACCTGCTGTGACCAATGCCTTCATACCACGGAGTGGCTGGGCGCTGCTAAGGAAGTTCTGCAATTTTATCAGAATCTCTTCGGGCTCAGCCATTCTGCCGTGGCCCGACAGGCCGCTGGCCAATTCGCCCACACCAGGGTCAATGATGTGATTGCCGAAGGAGAGAAGCTTCTCAAGATTGTCTTTCACCGAAGCGTGTTGGAGCATGTCCAGGTCCATGGCCGGCGCGAGGAACACCGGACATCTCGCCGAGAGATAGGTGGCGACCAACAAATTATCACATAGGCCGTGCGCCATCTTTGCGATCGTGTTGGCCGTTGCCGGGGCGATCACCATGACGTCAGCCCACAAACCGAGTTGTACGTGACTATTCCATTCTCCCGTTTCGCCCTTGGAAAAAGACGTCAGTACGGGATTCCTGGAAAGCGTGGACAGGGTAAGCGGTGTAATAAAGTCGTGCGCTGCCAGCGTCATGACAACCTGAACAGTCGCGCCATCCTTTACCAGCAGCCGGGTGAGCAGGGCAATCTTGTAGGCAGCAATGCCGCCACAGACGCCCAGGATAATGCGCTTGCCCCTTAGCATGACTTGGTCAAGATCAGAGATCTTGCTTCGGATTCAGCTCATTGCGCATCCGGAAGTTCAACTTTCCTTCCAGGAACTCTTCGGTGGCCGTGGTAGTCGGCTTCGGCATACGCTCATAGAACTTCGAAATCTCGATCTGCTCGCGATTCTCGAAAACCTCTTCGAGGTTGTCGACCGTCGTGGCAAATTCAGCAAGCTTGTTGTTCAGCTCTTCCTTGATGTTCACGGCGATTTGACGCGAACGCTTTGAAATGACCGAAACCGACTCATATATGTTGCCGGTTTGTGCTGCGATCTTTTCTACGTCGCGCGTAATAACGGATGATTGCACTGCCATTTTGTTATATGTTATTGATTTTCGACTTGTTTACTTTTTCAAGACTGTTCGCGTATAATTTTTCCGCGTCGTCCAGGTAATCACTGCTCGGATACTTATCCACGAATACCTTATAATGTTCCACTACTTCCTTGTACCGATCAAGCTGCTTGCTGTAGATACTTTGCTCGGCCAGCCGGTACTCAGCTACAATAACGAGGTAGTAGGAGCGCTCCAGATATTTAGAATCAGGAAAATTGTCAATGAAATTATGCAATGCGACGATCGCCGCCTTATAGCTGCGCATTTTGTAATACTGGTAAGCATTATCAAATCCCTTTTTCTCAAGCTTTTGCTGTGCTTCCAGGATCACCTCAATAGCCTTGTCTTTGAAGCTGCTGGAAGGATAGCGGTTCAGGAAAGCCTGCATGGCTGCCATGGCATCGACACTGCTCGTCTGATCCAGGTTCGGCAATGGCGAAGAGCTATAGAGTGAATAGGCATACATATAACGGGCTTCTTCCGCCAGCGCGCTTCGTCCGTAGGTTTCGTAGAAAGTCTTGAACTGCTCCGACGCCAGCAGATACAACTTATCATAGTACTGGCAATACGCCAGGTAAAACTGCACCTTCTCGCCTTCCGGAAGTCCACGTACGATGGGAATGATCTGTTCGAAGAGCACAGATGCCTTGTAATATTCCTTCTTGCCGTTGTAGTACTTCAGCGCTGCATCGTATTTCACCCGCCAGTCCTGGCTTTTTTCAATTTTCCGGAACTTGCTGCACGAAACTCCGGCCAAGAGCAGGGTAAAAAGAATGAGGATGGTTAAATGACGTCGCATAAGCCCGCAAATATAGTACAATATGGGATGAAGTGAAAAACGGGATGGTTCCTCAAAAAGGCCGAAATCGTCAATTTTATTTTCTGACGATAAGCTTGCGGGTCATCACGCTCTCGTTGTCCACATAAAGCGTGTAAAAGTAAATGCCAGCCGTCAGTTCGTCGGTCTTTACCCGCACGAAATTTTCAAGGCTGGGAAGGGAATATTCTCCGACGACGTTGCCCAGCAGGTTGTGAACGACCAGTTTTGCCTTGACGCGTTCGTTGAGGATCTTATAGTCCACAACTGCCTGATCTACAACTGGATTCGGGTAAACGTCGTGAAGGGTGACAAATCGCGAGGAATAGATATTCTCTTTTTCCGGACGCTCTTCAACGTTAAAATTGAGGTCGAATTCAGTAGTCTGTCCGGGATTTATGCGATTGTAAACCTGATACCTGACGACGCTTTCTCCGGACACCAGACCGGCATCCAGAACAATTTGAAAGGTACCGAAAGTCTGACCGGCGTCCAGTTTGACAAGGTAGTCCTCCACGCGCTGATCAAGGCAGTTGCCGTCGACACAGATGTAATTCCTTTGCGTCGAGCCTATTTGCCCGGAAATCTTGCGAATAACGAGCGTAAGGGCCTTTTCAGAGGTGTTTTTGAACCGCACCGGGGCTTTGATGGTCTCCCCAATAGTGCCCTTGTAGTTGTCCTGGAGGCCGCTTATCTCAAAGCCCTGCGCGAAAACTGCGCAGTTTAAGACAATCAACATCACCGCTAACAACACGATCTTCATGGCTCCAGAACGATTTCACAAAATTTAAACTTTTTGCGGGTTTGTCATAATAGAAACGCCATATTTTCGTTACGAAACGGTTAATATTTGAAACAAACGATTGCGACTATTATAAATGGCTGTCTGCTAGGGTCGAGAACCGACCACATCACTTCTTAAGGGCTTTCGGTCTTCCCGCCAGCTGAAGCCTTTTAGCGTCATTTCCTCCTTTTTCAGCTCATGTGGCGGAATGAAGCGAGCATCCGGCTGCGTGTAAAAACTCAAGTTCTTCACTTTACCATCCTGAAACCGGATGGTGATGTCACTGCAAATGATCCGGTTCATCCCCATGGCTGCCGCCTCCTTGTCGCTTAGCACGTAATAAATGCTCTCTCCGTTCCCGTTTACCAATACGCGGTTGATTTTAGCATGACGGAACTCTGCCGTCATGTGGCGACCCTTGATCTGGTTATAATTCAGTAGCGAATCCCGCGATATAACAAAGGCATTGGCATTCAGATATACCTTATCGATCGCCTGGTTTCGCATGACCATGCGAATTGAGTCTGCTGTCATCTGATTTCCCTCAGTCCAGAGAACCGGTTGGCGATAGAAGTACAAGGCTGAGTCCAGCTGCCGGTATTCCAGTGAGTCCGCTATTCCCTGCATATCGCTTTTGTAAATGCGCACGTTGTGATAGGCGAGCAATCGCTTCTTTGAAGGGTCTTCGCTTTCAATAGACACGAGGGTGTCGGCGGCAATGAACAGGGTGTCGTTATCATCGGTGACTTTGGCGACGTATGCGTTGTTGTAGACTTTTGAATAGCCCTTGGCCTTGTAGTAATCAGCCGCCTGCCCGTATATGATAAGATTGTCTTTCTTCGAGGACATCACCACATTGCCCCGCAGCCGGTAGATTTTGCTGATGTCGTCGAGTTGATAATCTTTACTCTCCACTTTATACTCTACCGTCTCGCCGGTTCCTGTCATAAGATTGGATTGTCGTGAACGTGTGTCGTATTCGCCACCCTCATAAACAAACGTGCTGCTGTCAACACGATGCAGTACGTTCGTCGCAGTCCGGAAGTAAATGATCTTCGTCCGGGAGTTGTATTGCAAACTGTCAGATTTCATGAGATAGTCCGGATGGGTCACGACTACATCTTTCTTGAACGATGCTACGTTGTTGGTAAGATTGTAGTATCCCTTGTTGCTGGTCAGGACGTTGATGCTGTCTACGAGCTTGCCACCGTTGAAATAATAAGCCAGATTTTTGGGGCGGCTGAAGTCGAGATTTTCAGTGTATAGCGTAGACGTTGCGAGCTTGGTGAACACAACGTTCTTGCGAAGTTTGGCATGCTTGGTATTTCCATCATACTCGAGTTTGTTACCCGTTATCGTAACAGAGTCGCCTTCTGTGATGCGAATTCGGCCAAACGCCTCGACGGCGTTCCTGTCTTTGTAGAACCAGGCTGAGTCACAGTAAATGGTGGTGGTGCTTTGTTCAAACACGACGTCGCCAATAGCCCTGCTGAACTTGTTCCCTGCAGCATCGCGACCACTTCTAAGCTGCTGCGCCTGTTTGAGTTTGACGCGCTTTTGTGCCGAGGCATCAAAGACGAAGAGGAGCGTCAGGCAGACAACCGCGACAAGGCCGAGAGGAAACCGGGACCACACAGGCGGTTCGCCCGGGGGCATTTTGAGTAATGATCCGTCGTTCATCGCACTGCAAGCTACAACCATTGAGCCAAAAAAAGCAGGCCACAGTCCCCATTGGGAGTCGAAATTGTACATTTGCAGAATGCTCGATCAGTTTCTGGATTTCATCGATCGGAATCAGTTGTGTACCAGGTACGACTCAACGTTGCTGGCAGCGAGCGGTGGAATTGATTCGATGGTGATGCTCTATCTCTTTCGCGAGGCCGGCTTTAAGATCGGTGTTGCCCACGCCAATTTCCAACTTCGCGGTGCTGAGTCCGACGGTGATCAGCAATTTGTTGCGCAGCTCTGCAAAGAGTTTAACATTCCGTTCTTCACACGTCGCTTTGAGACGGAGGAGTATGCCTGGGAAAAAACATTGTCCGTCCAGATAGCGGCCCGGGAGCTTCGGTACGCCTGGTTCAGGGAGTTAGCCGCTACCAATCACTACCAGCACATTGCAACCGCCCATCATTTCGACGACACGATGGAAACGATCTTGCTTAACCTTACGCGTGGCACTGGTCTTGACGGATTGTCGGGAATTCCCGTGAAGAACGGTGCAATCATCAGACCTATGATGTTTGCATCGCGTAAGCAGGTGGAGAAATATGCCGACATGCATGGGCTTGTATGGAGAGAAGACGCCAGCAACCAAACCGACAACTATCAGCGCAATTACATCCGGCATCACGTCATGCCGCATCTGCGTGAATTGAATCCTTCACTTGAGGCTACATGGCGTAGCGGCCTTCGGAAGGTGAATCATGAGATTGGAATTGTGCAGCAGGCTTTTGAATTGTGGAAAGATCGATTTGTTCATCAACAACAGGGAAGAGCTGTGATAGCTAAGGCGGCGGTCGAAGAATATCCAAACAATCCTGCCATGCTGTGGCGATACATCAGAAACTTCGGCTTCAACTTTGAACAGGCTGGCGACATACAAGGAGCCTTGGACGGGCAGTCTGGCAAACGCTTTTTTTCTTCCACGCATATGTTGGTAGTCGATCGCGAACAGTTGATCATCATCGACCGAACGAAGGAATGGAATGAGTTGAAACTGGTGGCGGTGAACGACCAATATCACCTTGGGCCATGGATGCTCACCGTACAGGAAATTTCCGAACGGGCACCTGTAGATTATCACCGTGCAGTAGAGGAGCATACTGCCGTACTGGATGCATCAAAGTTGTCGCTTCCATTAATATGGAGAAAATGGAAGGCAGGCGATTACTTTTATCCGCTTGGGTTAGGTCACCGGAAGAAACTCAGTGACTTTTTTGTCGACGAGAAATTATCTGTCGCGGACAAGGACAAGGCAACGGTGATTGAATCCGGAGGCGAAATCATATGGGTATCGGGACTTCGAATCGACGACCGATTTAAGATTACTGATAAAACCATTAAACGTATTGAGCTCAAAATCAGTCATTTCTAATCTGGAACCGTGGTTTACTGCGCTTGACGGGGTCCGTTTCCTTTTGCGAAAAATAATTTTCAAAGTGGGCTCGAATTGATAACTTGCCGCGCCTCAAAAAGGAGGCTTTTATTCCAATCATTTAAACCCAATTAAAAATGAAAGTGACCGTAGTTGGCGCTGGCAACGTGGGTGCCACGTGTGCTGATGTGCTGGCCTACCGTGAAGTAGCCAATGAAATTGTGCTGGTGGACATCAAGGAAGGTCTTGCCGAAGGCAAGGCACTCGACATCTGGCAGAAAGCGCCGATAGACCTTTACGACAGCAGAACCGTTGGCGTTACGAACGACTACGCAAAAACGGCGGGTTCCAGTGTGGTGGTAATCACCTCGGGCCTTCCAAGAAAGCCTGGTATGAGCCGCGACGACTTAATCGGAACAAACGCTGGCATCGTAAAGTCAGTTACGGAAAATATCGTGAAGTATTCGCCCGACGCGATTATCATCGTGGTGTCGAACCCGCTTGACGTTATGACTTATCAGGCTCACATCACCAGCAAGTTTCCCAGAACACGCTTGATGGGCATGGCGGGTATCCTCGATACCGCTCGCTATCGCGCCTTCCTGGCAGAAGCATTGAACATTTCTCCGAAAGATATTCAAGCCATGCTCCTCGGTGGTCATGGAGATACGATGGTACCACTCCCGCGCTATACGACGGTAGCCGGCATTCCAGTAACGGAGTTGATCGATAGAGACAAACTGAACGCCATTCTCGAACGCACGAAAGTTGGCGGTGGCGAATTGGTGAAGCTCATGGGTACTTCAGCGTGGTATGCACCCGGATCAGCCGCAGCACAGATGGTTGAGGCGATCGTAAAAGATCAGCGTCGCGTTTTCCCGGTGTGCATGAAACTCGATGGCGAATACGGTATCAAGAACTGCTACCTCGGCGTGCCTGTGGTGCTTGGTAAGAACGGTATCGAGAAGATCATTGAGCTCGATCTCAACAGCGGTGAAAAGGCGTTGCTCGAGGCAAGCCGCGCTTCGGTTCGCGAAGTAATGGACGTTTTAGAGAAGCTGGGATAGAATTTAGGACGGCGGCGCATATTCGCCCTTAAATCCACCATAAATGATTTCGCCCTTGACGAGGCCGTACTTTTTTCTGTCTTCGTCGCTCAAACGATCTACATAGTCACTTTCTATGGGAGTAAGTCCTCCGCGTTTAAGCCGGATCGGATAGTCATGTCCATACTTGCGGACATGGTCGGCCTGACCAAATATGCGTTCGCGGTCGCGTGGGCTGGTGATCGCGCTGTCTTCATAGGTGGCATCTTCTATGGGGCGAAAGAAGGGTACCTGCAGAATCGCGAAGGCATCGCGTTTGAGCACGCGCGTGAGTTCGCGCATAGCGCCGATATCGTCCCGTACATGTTCGAGCACGTGGTTGCACAGCACCACGTTGAACGTGTTGTTGCCAAACGGGAGTTGATGAATGTCTGCCTTTATCTTGGCGAGCGGTGATTCGATATCCGCCGTGATGTATTGGTCACCGTGAATCGCCTCAAGGCGCTTCATGAAACACGCCTCGGGTGCAATATGCAGAACGTGTTGCCTTCGCGTTAGCACGTCAGTCTCGTCCCGTAGGTAAAGCCAGATCAGCCGGTGCCGCTCCAGCGAGAGACAATTGGGACATAGCGCATTCTCCCGCGGCGTAATGCGGCCATAAGGAAGAAATTTTCGGAAGCTGCTACCACAAATAGGGCAAACAACCCCCTTGCCGCTGTATAGAACGGCCAGGATTTTCATGCCCACGCCGCTTACCCGTTGAAGGTAGGTACGGGGCACATATCGGATGAGGAACGCAATGATAGCTTTCATGGCCCGCAAATCTAATAAAATGACTTTGTTGGGCCTGGGTCGGAGGCGACAGTAAAACCTGACAAAATTCTACTTTCGTTCTGGTTCCAGGGGATTGTCGTTGCGCGACCACTCGCTCCAGGAGCCCACATACAAGTGCGGTATCTCCATTCCTGCATAGTCCAGTGCGAGCAGTGTATGGCAGGCGGTTACGCCAGAGCCACAATGTACAATCACCTGGCGGGCAGTTATTTCGCCAAAAGCCTGCTGATATTTTGACCTCAATTCATCGGGTGACAAGAACTTGCCTTCGCTGTTTAGATTGGTAGCAAACGGAATGTTCACAGCGCCGGGTATGTGACCCGCGATGAGGTCGATGGGCTCCTTAATACCATTGAACCGATCGGAGTCGCGAACATCCACCACCATGGCGCCTGGGTTCTGACGGGCCGAGTCGACATCAGTCATGCCGGCCAGGGGCAGGCGAAATTCGCGGACCGGGTAGGGTGAAGTTTTTTTCGGAACGGTTGATTCGCGCGTCACGGGAAAACCTTCGGCAACGGCCGATTGGTAGCCACCGTCTAGCACCTGTACACGCTTGTGACCGATGGCCTTCAGCATCCACCATAGTCTGGCGGCGGCATTTGACCCATTCTTGTCGTCGTACGCAACGACATGGCTATCTGGTGTAATGCCGAGTGTCGAGAGGGAAGCGGCATTACACCAGATAGCCAGAAGCGGATGGCGTCCCCCCTGAGCGGCGTTCGGGCCGACCTCGGCAAGTTGTTTGTTCATGTCGACAAACACGGCGCCTTCCAGGTGGTGATCATCGTATGTGCTTCGCGCATCCGGAGCGCCGTTTGCATCCACCAACACGAGATTGCTGTCGCCGCGAAATTTCAGGAGCGTCGCGGCGTCTATCAGGGGAGAAATGCGTTCAGCCATGGCGTTATATTCAGCTTATCAGCGGTCGTGAAAGATACAAATTTTTTCACGTCGGTTTTATCGTTGAACCCGATACTCGCGGAACGACTTCCTTTATTCAGGTCGCGAAATCGGAAGCAATCGCCTGAGAGCAGGCATACGCAACCAGAGGCCACCCCACATCAAAATTCCCATGTAGACGGGAAATAAGGTATGACTGAACAATGGATTATCGACACGCACGTGGGCGGCAATGGCCCCGCCGAGCTGACTCATGATCAATACTGCGCCGAGTACAGCGGTTCTCGGTATCGCATACAGTATGACGGCAAGGAGTCCGGTAACTCCAATGACACCGATGTGGTGAGGCTTGAACCCCAGCTCGTTCACCGTAGTCTGAACAACTTCGGGAGGGGCGGCAAACTTGATGAGGGCGTCAAACAAGAGGAACAGGATTACAAATCCGCTCATCACCCAGCCAGTAATACGTTGTGACTTGGTAGGAGCGGTGTGCGAAACAGATAAGGTTGTCATAAAATTTAAGTTTGAAGTGAATGTGATAAGGTGTGCTATTTGACTACCCAAAATTGATAAAGCTGCTGGAATAACGCGGTCGCCAGACGCGACAAAGCAGAGGGGCTGATGCGACATTCCGCACCTGCTGTACTGAATCTATCAACTTAATAGCAGGCATCCTGGTTAGTCTGGTGCCGACGTCGCCTCGATCCAGGCATTGACTATGCGCGTCAGTGCCGACTTACGCTTGGTAATGTCGGGTTCAGAGCGTAAAGTAGCCACAGCGCGGTCGTTCGCCTTCCATACGAGAAGGCCGGACGCATCACTGATGATAGGAGAAGATGGTTGCTTCAGTGCCACAGCGCCCCGATGAAAGACTAGCTGAATTTGAGTGGGTGGATGTATGCGCATGGTAATGCGGTCTTCGCCACGATGTGTAAAGTTAGGTCCGTTCCATTTTATGTTTTCCGCTAACTCAGTCCCGGCAGCGAGGATGATACGCCGTACCTGGTCGATTTCCTTTCGGAGGGGATGATCCAGTCCGTCCAGAAATTTCGAGACATCGTCTCCCGTTAATTGCTTCTTGATCGCCATGTTTTATTGCAGGTAACTAATTTCCACTGCCTTCCATCTTTTGCGACGTGTGTTTACGCAGATAGTGCCGGTAGCGCAACCGTAAGATGTTATCGGTACTGGTAAATTCTTGGTCAATTCCGTTTCTGGACTCCTGCAACATATATATGGCCTCAAACCGCGATGAAGCGCTGAGTCTGTACCCAATACCCATACGAAGGCGAAAACGATTCGCGAATCGCTCCTCTACGTCATCCGAGGTGAAAAGCAGTTCGAAATCAACTATGCCATACCACAGTTTATTTTCGAAGTAGGACTTCCGGTTTATCGGTATCAAGGCCTCTGCCCGGGCGCGGGGCCGGTAGCTCTGATCCCATTCCTTCGTATCCAGGTTTTCGAAATTCCGCTGTTCGATTCGCAAGTAAGCGCGCAGCAACACGCGACGATTCGGCGTAAAGTGAATGCGGGTGCCAATGGAGGGGCGAATTTCAAATGTATTGTAATCTTCGGTCTGTGCCGTATAAGCTAACGTAACGGCTGTCGATAGATCCATCCAGGCAAACAGGGAATACTCGAGCGTCGGAGTATAATCGATCGAACGCCATTTGGGTGAAGTGAATGCCGTACTGTACACCACCGCATTTTCAAGGTTGAACGAGTTTGCGAATGGGTAATTGAGCATGTATTCTGCCCAGAGTTGACCATTGCTGGACTGTGCGAACGCCGTCGGCGCGGCCAGAGCTAACCAGACGAACAATACTCTATTTTTCATGCATAGCATTAAATCAATTTTTGATAAGTCGAATGCGTTGTCAACTGTTCATCGGATCCGACATAAAACTAACAAATGAATAGAGTTACTCATCACATGTCATCCCTGTTACCGTGAAAAGGTCGACAAAAATGGGGGCGATGTGTGTCTCTGAGGCGCGTCCCTGCATGGCAAACAACCCCACGTAGGTGGGCTGGAACTCGAATTCTCCGTGTACAGCTTCTTTGAAGGCAAACACCTCGGCGGCTCCCGTGCTAAATAAAAAACGGAATGATTGCCCCTTCTTTTCAATCTTCAGCGCAGCGTTTCGAAGGTTGTTCCAGACGAGACTATCTGTTCCGTTGTCCAGGGTGAGGATGGGAATGTGTGCAAACTCCTCTGGCTTGCTGAACTGGGACGACGCCACCGATGAAAGACCCTGGATAATGATCTCCGGCTCCTTGCTGTATCCGCCGAAAAAATCGTTGTAGGAAAACGATAATCTCAGTACCCGATTGCTGAATGTCGGATCTTCTGCCAGGAGAATTGACAACGCCCGGGCGTCGGTCTCCGAGAGGGCACTGGTGAGTGCATAGCCAAAACACTTTTCGCAGGCCGCCGAAAACAGTCGTCTGAACGCTATCTCCTGCGGGTCAATCATAGCATACCATTCTGTTCATGAATCATTTCCGCTCAAATTCCGTGAGGTTTCCGTGCCATTTACGCCTTGCCAATTGCCCCTGCGACACTTTTGAGCATTAAACTTTAATGCGCGTAATGTTATGGAAATTCCAGTTTTTGCAATCATCCTTTTCATTCAGACAGTGGGTTTTACCCAGAATATTCAGCTGCACTACGATCCACGTCATTCGATCGATCCGGAAGTAAACCCCCGGAATTTTGTCAGTATAAGTATCAGTTTTGATCTGCCTTTCTTTTTTTCTTGCTAACGCCAATGGGAATACCAACGTAGGCATAGAATGAGCGATTGAAGAGATCAGGACCGCTGTCGTCGATCTCTACATCGGTCAGGCCGAAGTAGTAGCGAACGCCAACGTTGAGGCCATTTCCTTTCATCATGCGGTAGCACACCCCGCCGATGAAACCGAAGTCAAGCGGATGATATTGTTTTTTGATTTTGACTGTGTGAATGAGATCGTCATCGTCGGCTACTGAATTGATGAACTCATCCACTCCCTTGTTGAGGAGGCTCACCATAGGCCCTACTTCCGCCAACAACCTGCGGGTAAACCGTCTCTTGATCATGACCGGCACGTTAAAATAATTGAGTTTGCGTGTCACGGATCCGTTGGAAAATACGGCGTCCAGACCCGGATCGTCTAACGAATACACGGGCAGTTTGCGCGCCCCAAACGATGATTTAACCATCACGCCGGAATGGATCATCCAGGACGTATCTCGCAGCTTTATATCGAAGTAGAAGCCGAGATTTAGAGACGGGCGTGCCCTGCTCACGGGCAAACCTTCAAGTTCCGAGATACTGAGCCCGCCATCCAGTCCGAATTCAACTTTATTGGAGTTCAGCTTGTCGCCGAAGACGATGCTGATCAAAACTTGTGCATGCGCTGAGTGCGCCGCTAACAAGATGAAAAAGGCGGTCGTGATAGAAAGATATTTACTTAAAGAAGGTATTTCTCCCTGTACGCTGGACGCTGTGTTCATTTCGGATAATTATGGGACATAGCAAAGAAAGGACGTCTATTTACAAGATGCAAATGACGCGGGCCTCGCCTCGCTGCCGTGACATTTCAGAGTGACCAGGCGTCCCAACGGTTTAGGTTTTAAAGGAATTCACGAGCACCAGCACGTGGCGCTCGTGAATTAATAACGCTCCTGGTTGGTCAGCTACTTTGGTTTTTTTACCAGCTTTCCACTGGCATCGTAGGTCACTTTCTTTCCGCCTGCCAGGCTAAGCACATAATATTCGGTTTTCTTGCCGTGATCGGTCACTTTTACGTGCTTGTCTTTCTCCAGTGCCATGCCCTTGTATTCGCCTGTAGCCCATGCGTTGCGAACGGCTGGAGGAAGAGCGACATCCTTCTGCTCCTCTTTCGACGCTACAAGTTTTCCCGTGCCGTCATACAATGCTTCGAAATTTCCATTCTTGCCCTTCATATCGACTTTGTAGTAATCGATTTTTTCGCCGGCCTTCATATCTACGGATTCCGTCACATTCCAGTCCCGGTTCAGGTTTGATTCTCCTACGCTGTAGTAATTGAAAGGTGAAGCGTTGGGAAAGTCTTTCTGAGCCTTTGCGACAATAGGACCGGGCACCGCGTCCTTGTTCACCAGTTTGGCGTCCATTTCCTTTACTTTGTCATCTTGTGCAATGCCGCTTAGCGCGATACAGAAGGCGGCGCAGGTGATTAAGATTGTTTTCATATTATTTAAGAGTTAGTCTTTGGTTTTACTTTTATGTATCAACCCCTTGTCAGACCTTCCACAATTGGCCTTTCCCAAGAGTGATCAAGACGAAGGTCGTGCCTGCTGGTCATGTCGGGCTTTAACCCTATGTCTTTTAGCGAACGCGGGCAGTTTACCGGACCCACGAACTTCCAAACACGATATAGTATGCCCATTGTTCAGGTCCGCGGGCCAGATCGATGCCTGTACGCAACTTGAATTTACGGGCGATCAGGTACCGGAAGCCAGCGCCGCCACTAACCACCCAGTCGGCCTGACTGAACTCGCTCCACTTATCGTAAGATTTACCAGCGCCTCCGAAACCCACTGCGCTCCATCGGGGAACAATATCCCATCGTACTTCTCCTTCTGCTACCGAGAAGATGTCGGCCTGATACCGGGCAACGGGCACCCCACGCAAGTCAATATAGGGCTCAAGATAGAAGGGAACATCGCCAAATACCTGTTGCATTTCATAGCGCAATCCGGCAATAACGTTATGCCGCAGTTTGAAATAGCCGTACGCAAAGGCATTCAGATTTTGATAATCGTAATCACTGCCAAAGGCATTGTCAGAGAAGAAGATGTTAAGCTGGGATCGAAGACCTTTGTCAGGGGTGAAGATGTTGTCGCGACTGTCGTATTCCAGCGTGATGCCCGGCATGCTCACGGTGCTTTTGATCTCTTTGTCTTTAACAAAATCCGGTAGTTGATCTCCGTCAACGCTCACGCGGGTATTCAGGAGCGTGTAGTCAATACCTGCACTCCACGGCGAAGTGCCGACGCGTTTCAACAGAGATCCGATAAAGGGTACGGTGCGCATGTTGAACTCCGTTGAAAACTCGTGTCCATCGTCGGCTGTACGATAGAATTTCATATTAATGTTTGCGTATCCTGCACCCACGCGATACTTGCTTCGAGCTTTCAGCCAGGTGCCCGAACGAAAGGCCAGCGCCGCCCAGCTATTGTTTACAGTATACAGAGCAGCGCCTCCCGTAACGTCGGGAGGAATGCGTATGCGCTTCCCCTCCCGGTTTACAATAGGATTTCGCTTAGTAATGAAGACCGGCGCAACGCCCAAACCGAAGCCGCCAAGAGCCGGTTCAGTAACGATGATCGGCACAGGAATGAATCCGTTCGCATCAATTAGTATATCGCTCATGTCCAACTTTTGGTCGAGCGAGTCGAAGAATGAAAGTTTGTTTTTCTGGCCAAAAGCGGAATGGCCTTTCATCGCCAAAAGTATTAGCAGAAGCACGCCTACAGTATAGTCTCTCATATTCACGCGGTACTTGTCGCGGTGGCTCACTTTTGCATCAGATAACTCGCCGTGTCTTTATTGAATGCCAGGTCTGGCAACCACATTTGTTAATATTTATTTTTCACCTTTCAATGCCATAGCAGGTATTACTTTGCTTTCTTCGCATTATGAACACCTCTCGCATCTCCCAAGTATTTCAACAATTCATTTTCCAGTTCCAACAAGAGCTTTCGATACTCGAGCTCATGACCAAGGTCAGTGAAAACTTTATCGCTGTGTCGTTCAAGTGTTTGCGTCATGGAATACATATCCTCACAAAGACTCTTGAATTCTTCGCTGTCGGCGTATGCCTTAGCTATGTTCTCCTTAAAAGAAGGGTAGCGTTTCAGAATAAACTTTATATCCTCGCTCATCATAGCAATGCCCGGTTTCTAAGGGCGCATCGGGATTCTCGGCAACCCATGCAACGCCTGACATGATTTGGCCAGAATTTGCTTAAATTACCCTAGGTACTACGAGTTTCACCCCGGAGTTGGATACAGCAAACGTGACATCCGTGGGTGAATTTATTCAGTGTTAGCATTTCTACGAAGTTGTACACCGTGATTTACGGTGAAAGTCCCTGGATGTTAGGTTTAACGCTAGTGCGCCATGAACTCCATTACCAATCTCGAAGTTGTTAGCCAGCTCGATCGCGTACTGGCTTCTCCGAATTTTATCCATTCCTCCGTGCTGGCAAAGTTCCTGCGACACATTGTTCACGAAACAGTAGAGGGGCGTGGCCACGAGTTAAAGGAATATACCATAGGGGTTGCTGCGTTAAAGAAGGATGCGGACTTCAATCCGCAGATTGATTCCATTGTGAGGATCCATGCTGGTCGATTGCGTCGTGCTTTGCGCGATTATTATCAAACGGATGGCATGAATGATCCTATCGCTATCATGGTACCGAAGGGAAGCTATGTTCCCGTTTTCGAGTTCAACACTATTGGAGGTGTTGCTACCGCTGGCGACACGCTGCATAACGTGTTAGGAGAAGCTTCCACGGGTCGCGCCAGAGACCGGTTCTCGCCTGGCACGAACTTCCGACTGGAGAGACTGGAGGGAATTCCGTCTATCTATGTAGCCCCATTCAAGGTTGTCGCCAACGGTCACTTTGACCTTCAAACGTCGCTCCCCGAATACCTTAGCTCAGAACTCACCAAGTTTGAGGACCTCATTGTTATTGCTGGCGAAACGGAAATTGCTACGTCGCAGCGTGCCGATTACGTGCTTCGCGGCACTTTGCATTTGGTGAATCAACGTTTACGAATCTTTCTGTCACTGCAGGGTCATGATGGTCGTCAGTATTGGGCAAAAACATTTGCCATGGCGTACGACGAACTATGGCAAATGGAAGATGAAGTCGTCGCCAGGACCGTTGCAGCACTCGCCGGTATTAATGGCGTTATTTCGCGTGTGGAGTCGCAGCTGATAGCACTGCATGCGGTGAACGAGAGTCATCGACCGCTGTCTTACTGGTACAAGCAGCACGTCAATCACTTTGATCCGGTCAAGACGCAAACGGCACGTATCTACTATGAAGACGTGCTTGCCCGTGCTCCTGACAACGCACTGGCGGCAGCCTACCTCTCTGAGATCATCTGCCGGCAGGCTTTCTTCGAGGGTGATAGCGAGAAGTCGGCGTTGCTGGCGAGGGCGCAGGAAATCGCCCGCGAGGCGCTCCTGGTGGACCCGACTTGCCAGCAAGCGTATCACGCAACGGCTATGATATCGATGGTTCTCGGTCGGCCAGACGAATGTATTCGGGCCATCGAAAAAGGGCTCGCCGTAAATGGAAATTCGGTGGATTTTCAGGCCGGTGTCGGAGCTATTCTTATCTACCTGGGAAAATATGATCGCGGTATGGCGCTGCTGGAGCGTGCGATGGAACTCCTACCCGATCCGAGCTGGGGGCACTTGGTGAGCCTGGCGATCAACGCATTTCATAAGAAATCCTACAAAGAGGCCCTTGGATGGCTCGAGCAGTCTAAGGTGGATACCTACTGGGTACTGTTGGTTCGGGCTGCTGCCGCTGCCAACGTAGGCGAGCTTGACCTGGCCAACGCGGCACTGGCTCAATTTCGACGCCAATACCCGGCTCATAATCCAAGTGACAGAGCGGTGATCGGCGACCTGTTTGTTTTACCGGAAGTAGCCCAGGGCATCCACGATGCCATTCAGAAATTGAGCGACGCTCCGCTCTACATTAGCGAAAGGAAAGGTAACCGTTATACCAAAAAGGGAGGGGTTTCGCTTTAACAGTTAATCACCGTGATTAACTTCTACCAATAGAATCGCCGGTGTAACTATGCGCAGTTAATTAAAAGACCGAAATCTTTGAAAACTGCTTTATGAAAAACGCCCTGTTCGTCCTCTTACTTCTTGCTGCTGCTTGCGCAAGTGTCACCACCAGCTACGACCTGGATAAGACCGCTGACTTTAAGAAAGGCATGACCTATGGCTGGGACAAGCACGTGCAGGACCTCACCATCGATCAACTCAACAAGACACGTATCGTTAATGCGGTGGATAATGAAATGACCGCGCGCGGATACACGAAATCTGACAATCCCGATTTCCTCGTCGACCTGCATGTAAAACTTGAACAGGAAGAGTCGGCCACCGCCACCACAACCGGCGCTGGCGGCTATGGCCGTTGGGGGTACGGTTGGGGAGGTGGATTTTCTACCACGACTGTCGATGTCAACAAGTATACGAATGGCACTTTATTCGTTAACGTAATCGACAAGGCAAGTGAGAAGATCATTTGGCAGGGCCGAGGCGAGAAGACGATCAATGACAAACTAACCCCTGAGAAACGCGATGCCCAGATCAATGCAGGGGTCGCTTCCATCTTCAAAAACTATCCTATTCCGGTTGCCGCCAAGAAATAGATGTAAAATAGTGGGATTCTCGAGGGATGACCGGGTGAGCGACCCGATTCGTCCCTTTTTTGCTTTTAGGGAACTTGGCAGGTTCCGGGGCAAGGGTGCACATGGGTGTGAAAATCTTTTGATACGTGTAAAACTTTTTTGCGAAACGGCTCATCTTTAAGTCGAAAACGCGCGAAAACCTGCGAAACCCGCCGAAACCCGTGACCGAAACGCTTCTTGACATCGCGATGATGCATTCTGATACCCTCATTGGCCAGGCAAAAGCCGGCGACCAGAATGCTCAAGGCCGGGTGGTTCAGCTCTGGTATAAGCGGATTTACAATTTCGGCTACAAGTTTTTTCAGGACCACGACATGGCCATGGAGGTATCGCAAAAGACTTTCATTTCGATGTGCCGCAACCTCCCATCCCTGCAGGACAACACCCGGTTCAAGTCGTGGCTTTACAAGATCGCAGTAAACTATTGCCGCGAGGAGGCGCGTAAGCGCAAGGGCAATCGCTCCCTTTCGTTCGACGTGGTTTGGAATCGCGACGCGGACGAATCACCACGGTGGGAAACGTCTTCCAACAGGTTCGACAGCCCGGAACGTCAGCTACAGCAGCAAGAGCTTTCCGACGTTTTACAAGCTGCCCTGATGGAGGTAAACGAAGAACAGCGGGAGGTGGTGATCATGAAGGAATACGAGGGCCTTAAGTTCCGGGAGATTGCTGAAATACTCAATATCTCGGAAAACACGGCCAAGTCGCGGATGTACTACGGCCTCGACGCATTGAGAAAAGTTTTGGAGAAAAGGAATATCAACAAGGAAACCATCGGTTATGGCTTATAAGGCAACGGAGCAGGAGTTAATGGCATACCTGTACGGCGAGCTGGAAGGCGTCGAAAAGCAGGTCATTGAAAAGTATTTACAGGAAAACAGCGAAGCGAGGGCAGAACTCGAAAAGTTGAAGTCGCTGCGCCAATTGATGGCGAATGTCAGAGATAAGGAAGTTATTGCACCACCGCTGTTTTTGGGTGATGGCCCGCGGGTTCGCCTGCTCGACACGCCATATGTCCGAACTATTCTTAGTGTCGCAGCATCGTTGTTGTTGCTCATGCTGGTTGGGAGGGTCGTCGGCATGCGCATGGGGTGGTCCGGAAACGAATTGTCCATCGGCTTTGGTGCACCCGTCGAACGTGCACGTCCGAATATCACGCCTCCTGTCGTCGCACTCACACCAGGCCAGGTGCAGGAAATGATTAATACGGCCGTTTCAGAAAATAACCTGTCACTGCAAACCAACTGGGTGGCTACACAACAGAAGCTGGACGCATCGATCAATCGCAACCTCGACCTCAATTCAGCAAAGATCGACCGCCTGGTGAAGGAGTCGTCTGCTGCCTCTCAGGATCAGATCCGGGAATTCGTGGCAGGAATGCAAACAGAGAATTTGAAAGTGGTGAAGGGCTACTTTCAACTTAGTTCAACAGAACAAAAACAGTATATCGAAGGCCTGCTGGTTGATTTCTCCAAGTACCTTCAACAGCAGCGCAACGACGATCTACAGGTTGTTCAGACACAGCTCAAGAGTCTCGAGCAAAATACGGATCTGTTCAAGCAGGAAACGGAGCAGATATTAACCAGCATCATCTCTACGGTTGGCTCAGGCAAGCCATCGGGAACGATGAATTGATAATTCTACAAGAGAAGAAGTATTTATGAATAAGACATTCAAATTGAACAGTAATATGAAACCCAGGTTTTGGATGCCGTCGCTGCTGATCGTGGTGGTGATGATGAATAGCGCCGCCCTCAGGGCGCAGAAGTTTGATCAGGAGCGCATGGATCGCGATATCGCAGTGGCAGAGAATATTTTGACGACACTCATCAAGCAACAATTCAGCAACCAGCGTACGTTCTTCCAGCTGCAGGTAAAAGGAAATTATCAGGCAGGCTATGGGGTAACGTTTACGCTACCCGCCGACTATACAACACCCATTGCGTTTCAATACATGGACGACGTCTTTTGGACCCCTGCGCCAGGCGCGAATGGCGTCACCATCTACAGTGCTGATGGCATGCAACCCCGCTCGGAGGATGTCGTCATCAGCCGCGAAAAAAATCCCAATGTGATGAGTCTTAAGGAGAAGAGCCGTGAGCGTACGAGACTCGACATGGACAGCGTGCGAAATGCCTCCAACCTCAAAGTACTCGGAGCAGCCCGGACATTCCTCCTTGACTATGGCGATCTCATTGCGCAACTGGCGCCCAATGAAAAAGTCGTCGTCACCAACCAGGGCAATCAGCCACGGGCCTGGGTCAATCAGTATTTTTCGGCGCCAAAACGGACGCACCTTTCTGTAGAGGCGCTGAAATCCGACGTCACGCTTTTGCGCACGGGAAAGATAACGCGCGAGCAGGCGCAATCCAGGCTTAAAGTTGTCAATACGGAGACGGTCGATGAAGTCGAAGCGGACCTCGAACTGTTGTCGAGCATCTTCAGCCGTTTGTACAGTGAGGATATCTCCAAGACCTATTTCGTCGGCGACAATGTTTACTTCGAACGGCTCAAGGATTTTGGCGTCATTTATTATATGACTCTTTATAGCGGCATCGAGATGGGCGACTACTCGCGGCGTTACGTCATGCCCACGCTTGGCCTCACCGACGTCGACCAGGCCACCAAAGACAAAAAGGTGAAAGAGTTGTATCCGAAGTTTGAGAACGATCTCAAGGACAATATCCTCGAATACGGAAGGACACTCAAAAGCCTGAAAGATGAAGAAGTCCTGGTATTCCAGATTACGAATACCCGATGTGAGGGCTGCTCCATTCCGGCTTCCCTCGAGATTACCCTGAAGGGATCAGCATTAAAGGATTACAATTCGGGCAAAGTGGACAAAGCCGCCACACTTTCGAAGTTCATGGTGAAGAGGGGACCCATCCAGTAGTGGAGGTGGCAGAGGGCGCGGGTATTGTAACCGCGGGGACGCTAAGATTTTTTTAGACAGCATTTCATTGTTCAGTGATCACCTGACTTCTCACTTTACTATATAAGCACTGACAAAATAATCTCAGCGTAACCTTAGCGTCCTTGCGTCCCTGCGGTTACGACACCCGCGTCCTCTGCTACCTCTCAAACGGATTTGAGAAGCTCCGACCTGTATTTCGTGAGCACACTCGACTTGGAAACAAACCCCACGTACTTGCCATTGTCCACTACCGGAAGATTCCATTGATTGGTCTCGTCAAATTTTCGAAGTACCGTATCGAGATTTTCGTGCACAGCGATAGTTGCCGCGGGCGGAGTCGTAAGGTCTCTGACACTTAGTTTCTCGTACTTCTCCGGACTGAAGATGATGCTGCGGATGTTATCCATGTGAATGATGCCCAGGAGATCGTGCTGGGGATTTACCACAGGAAATGTGTTCCGGTTCGATGACGAAATTACTTTAATCAAAGACTGCACAGGCTCGTCGATGCCCACCACAGAAAAGTTAGTCTCGATCAACGATGAAAGGTCGAGTTTGCTGAGGAGGAACTTGTCCCGATTCTCCACTGCCAGATTCAGCATAGACGAGAGCTTCTTTCCTTCCATGGATAAGGGTTGAAAGTAGTGGGCAACGGTATTGCTAAGCGCTGAAACAATCATAAGTGGAATCATCAATTCGTAACCGCCCGTAATTTCGGCAATGAGAAATATCGCTGTTAGCGGAGCATAGAACACACCGCTCAATATACCTGCCATCCCTACCAGTGTGAAGTTAGTGACAGGTATTCGCGTTAACCCGATCATGTTTACAGCACTCGAAAATACATACCCCATGTAGGCACCCACAAAAAGTGAGGGGCCAAAGCTTCCTCCGTTTCCGCCGCTGCCCAGGGTAATGGCAGCCGCTATGGTCTTAAGAAAGACCAGGGCGCTCAGAAAGACCAATAGCGCTGCTTCGGAATTAATGAGTTTTCGCAGGATACTGGCATCAATCAAGGAGTCTGGCTTGAGTTTGGCCAACATCTCAATAGAAGTATATCCTTCGCCAAAAAGTGGCGGGAACAGGAGGAGCAACAGAAATAGTGAAAAGCCCCCGGCGAATATCCGTATCCACACATTGTTGATGGACTTGAACTTGCGCTCCACCCATTCAAACATATCGGCGTAATAAAGGGAGATAAAGCCCGCTAATAGACCCAAAATGATGTAAAAGGGTACGTTTGCCGAATTGAATGGCTGCTGCAGCGTGAACGTCAGAATAACGCCTTCCGCCAATACAATCTTTGATAGCAGTGCGCCGCAAGCAGCTGAAATAATCAGCGGCACGAACGCCGCTGCACTGATATCGGTCAGCAATACTTCAACCGCGAATAAGACGCCAGCAATGGGAGCGTTAAACGCAGCAGCAATACCGGCTGCGGCACCACAGGCCAACAGAATCGTTCTGTCTTTGTAGGATAGTTGATACGTGCGCGCATAATTCGAACCAATTGCCGCCCCCGTGGTGACCATCGGCGACTCGAGTCCCGTGCTGCCTCCAAAGCCAACCGTGAGCGCACTGGTAATCATATTCGAGTACATTTGCTGCGTTGGCAGTATGCTGGATTTCTTCACTATCGCGTACACAATCTCGGCAGTACCTTTCTTGAAGTTGTTCCCGAGTGCATATTTCACAAACATGACCGTCAGCAAAATCCCGACGAGTGGAAACAAGGCGAATAAGAGAAACCCATCAAAGTAAGTTGCATAGTGGCGTACCACCGACACAATGGAGTGGACAAAATACTTCAGCAGGATCGCCGCCGTTCCCGATGAAAGGCCCACCAGAATGCTTGACAATATGAAAAATTGTCGCGGCGACAGTTTGTCGTGGAGGTACGCAACCGGCTTGCTTAGTATATGGTGAATGGCGCCGAGCATGAGGGGTAAATATAGTAATTGCCCGATCTTCCGCGGCAAGCTCCCGAATTAACTGAAGTTGTCGTCGCTCTTTTGGTTTCCGCTGCCGATGGAACAGCATGCGCGAAGAGCGATTCCTTCCGTCATTGGCGACCGGTAACCTGGTACGTTCCCTGGACCGGAAAATGGTCCGTGTAGGGAAGGTCATATCGCGTGCGCAGGTCGGTCGAACGAATGCGCCCCTGGTAAAATTGGTTGTCTATTCGAAGCACGCGCAACGTTCCTCCGTTGTACGTAAATCCGAATCCTTTCCCTGATTCTTCAAATGAATTCCTCATGTACTTCCTGACGTAGCGGTATGTATATGCATATGGCATATCATTAAAATCCCCTGCACAAACAACCGGGTAAGGCGAGTGTTCGACGAAGTGCATCAATTCCACCACCTGCCTCCTTCTTTCAAACACGCCTTCTTTGAGCTTGCTTAAAATGGTACGTGTAGCGCGTCCCACCTCCTTAATTTGAGATCGGACCCGCGGATCAAATCTTCCTAACCCCATGGAATGCAGGTGTACATTAATGATTCGAACCGTGTCGGATTTTATGACGACGTCGACGAACGATACGCGGTTGAACCCGAACTCACCAGCCAATACGTCACCACTTGAAACAATCGGAAACTTAGAAAGGATCAAGGTGCCCATGCGCGAATAATCCATGTGGTCGGTCACCGGCTCCATGGAAAAATAAAAATGGCGATTGAGTTCGGTGAGTCGTTTGATGACATTGCCTTCCTTGCTCCAGGGATAATTAATGAACTCCTGATAACATTGAATGTCCGTCTCAGGATGCAACAATAGGTTGTATAGTTCAGACACGGCAACTGTTTTATCTGTCTTGACACTCTCCTTAATTCCGAAATTGGATATGTTGTAGTTTAGCAGCGTGAAGGTGGAGGACGATGGATCGCGACGTTGAAAGTAGGACTTAATACCCACCGTACTGAGCAGGTACGGCAATCCAATCATCATCGGCAAAAGATAAAACAGCGCTGTGCGCCTGCGTCGAATCGCAGCGACGATCAACAACACTGTATTCGCCACCATGGCAAAGGGAATGATGAAAATGGTGAACCAGAGGTTATAACGCTCGGTCGGAGGAATGTAGCCCGTGAGGTACAACAATGACAACAGTGCGGCCGCTATGACATTAAAGTACCTCAACGTATAGCTATTGCGTTACTGCTGATGGAAGCTTACACTGGCGAACTTAAGTACCTCAGGCAGCGCCGAGCGCCAATACGACCAACTGTGTACGCCCTCGCGGACACGGAACTCGTGGGCAATCTTTTTATCAACCATGGCGGCATGTAATGCCATGTTGCCTTTGATGAGAAAATCCTTGTCGCCACAATCGATGTAGTATCGCACCTTGCCAAGCGCCTCGGCGTTGCCTTTGGTGACGATGCTAATGATAGAGTTCTCCTCGTAATGAGGCGTCAGACGGCTCTTTCCGGTCAGTTCTTTTTTGCCATAGAGGTTGCCTAACACGTTGCCCCACGTGTTTTCGTTTGCGGCAATCATTTCCTCATCCGTAAACACCCCGGAACTAAGGGCTGAGCAAGACGAAAACAGTTCCGGATGCTTGGTTGCCTGAAGGAGAGAACCGTAGCCTCCCATCGATAAGCCCGCGATAGCGCGATACTGCTTGCTGGGACGTGTGCGGTAGTTCTTGTCGATATAGGGTATAAATTCTTTCACAAAGAAATCTTCATACTTAATCTTGCCGTCGTAGCTGTTCATGTACCAGGTCACCCCGCCGTCCGGCATCGCGATGATCATGGGCGTTGCCTCACCGGCAGCCGTCGTTTTACCAGCAATCTGCTCCACTTCGCCGAACTGTGTCCAGCCCGTTTCGTCATCACCATAACCATGAAGCAAGTAGAGCACGGGATAACCGCGATTGGTCAGGTCGTATCCGTTGGGAAGGTAGATGTTGAATTGGACTTCCCTTCCGAGAATGGAACTTTGGAGGGTGAGACTTTCTTTGATAACACCCTGCGACAGGGCGTGGTACGAGAGGCATACGACCAGGAAGGCGGTGCACAAATTTGACTTCATGTGGAGTAAACAATTTAATGTACAAGTTAAGGAAAAAAGTCTCGGCGGATCATCTTCGTCATGACTAAGAAAGAGAAGGCATGAAGGAAGGCTTCCTTCTCAGGGACGAAGCTTGTTCATAGGCATAGGCGAGGCCAATCAAAGAGGCCTCCTGATAAGGTGCGCCGATAAACGACAGGCCTATCGGAAGACCCGAAACGAGGCCGATGGGAACCGTTATGTGTGGATAACCTGCCTGCGCGGCAGATCCATAGGAGCCGTATCCCGTGAAGAAGTCGCCATTGACATGATCGGTACACCAGGACGGACCGTTGGTGGGGCCGACTATGGCATGAAGTTTTTCACCTTTCAAAACGGCGTTTATTCCTTCGCGCGTCGTCTTCTGCACGAGCGTCAGGGCGTCCCGGTATTCCTTGTCATCAAGGCCGCCCTTTTTAGCCGCATCCACAAGTATGCTTTGCTTGAAATAGGGCATCGTGCGATCGGCGTTCTGGGTATTAAAAGCAATGATGTCATCCAGTGTTTTCATACGGGAATTGGCAGTAGCGAGATACTTATTGACGCCAGCTTTGAACTGGTACAAAAGCACGGTGAAGGGTGCGGAACCCATGTCCTTGAACCTGGAGCGGAAGTCAATATCCACAATGGTTGCGCCTTTGGTGCGCATGGCGTCCAGGGCGGCCGTTATAAGGGTGTCGACTCCTTCGTGCTTTCCGAATACGGATTTATCAAAACCCAGCCGCTTGCCTTTTAATGCCTCGGCGTTAAGGGCTGCGGAATAATCGGGCAGGATGTGGCCGTCACTTTCGCGGGTGGCAGGGTCCGCCGGATCGATTCCGGTGAGTGCACTGAGCAGGATGGCTGCGTCCGTAACCGTGCGTGCCATTGGGCCCGCGGTATCCTGCGTGTGTGAAATGGGGATGATTCCGCTCCTGCTCAATAGCCCAACCGTTGGCTTGATGCCGACGATCCCGTTGATGGAGGAGGGGCAGGCAATTGATCCGTTGGTTTCAGTACCGATAGCGGCCGCACATAGATTTGCAGCTACCGCAGTTCCCGAGCCTGAACTGGAGCCGCAAGGATTTCGGTCCAGCACATAGGGGTTCTTCGTCTGTCCGCCACGGCTGCTCCATCCGCTGCTGGAACGTTCGTCGCGGAAGTTAGCCCATTCACTCAGGTTCGTCTTGCCTAACACCACTGCCCCGGCCTTCCGTAGCTGCGCGATGATGAACGCGTCTTTCGTCGCCACATTGCCTTCGAGGGCTAACGCACCGGCGGTAGTCATCATCTTATCGCCCGTATCAATGTTGTCCTTTACCAGTATTGGGATTCCGTGCAACGGACCCCTTATTTGTCCTGCGGCCCATTCCTGATCGCGTTCGTCGGCGATGGACAACGCATCGGGATTTAGCTCGATTATGGCGTTTAGCGAAGGACCGTTCTGATCGGTATCCCGAATACGGGCCAGATACTGTTCGCATATCTTCCGCGAGGTGAGCTCACCGCTCTTCATGCGTTGTTGCAGCGACCTGATATCGGCTTCTTCCAGGGTAAAGGCGTCGGTCACGGCAGCGGGTCCTTCTGTTGGCTTATCAGGACTTTTGCATCCATACGCGATCGTCATCGCGCCCCCCAGCCCCCAGAGACCAGTATGTAAAAATCTGCGACGTTTCATATGTCAATTTGTTTACTCGGGTAAATAAATTCCAATCACGGTTAAAGTCCGCTCGTTAACCCAACAACCGAACCTGCGTCAGTGGGAGAGGTGTATTTCCTTTGATCAATTTATATATTTGAATGAGTATTCCCAGAAGTTTATGCCTAACCCCAGCATGTTTCGGTCGTCCATTTTCGTCATTTGTCTGGTTGGAGGCATTCTCATGCAGCGCTGCAGATCCCGGGACTCGCTACAAACACGGATAGAAAAGGAATTGTCGTCGGTCGATGGTGAATTTGCCGTCGCCTTCGAAGACTTGGCAACAGGGGAACAGGTCCTGATTAATTCAGGCGAGCGGTTTCACGCGGCCAGCACGATGAAGACGCCTGTCATGATCGAAGTATACAAACAGGTCGGAGAGGGGAAGCTGAATCTGGACGATTCCATACTGATAAAAAATAGGTTCAGTAGTATTGTTGACGCGAGTCCCTATAGCCTTGACGTCGGCGACGACAGCGACAAAGAAATTTACACGCAGATTGGGCAAAAGCGCACGCTTTACAGCCTGTTGTATGATATGATTATACACAGCAGCAATCTGGCAACGAACCTGGTAATTGAGCGGGTAGGTGCTGTGAATGTGACTGCCACGATGCGCGCACTGGGTGCAAAAGACATGGAGGTGCTGAGGGGAGTCGAAGACAAAAAGGCGTTCGAAAAGGGATTGAACAACTCCATTACCGCGTACGATCAATTGCTCATCATGAAGAAGATGGCACAAGGCGAGGCGGTGAGCGCTGAGGCGTCGGCTGCGATGATGAACATCCTGTTTGATCAGCACTTCCGCGAAATCATTCCTGCAAAATTACCGGCCGACGTGAGAGTGGCCGATAAACGCGGCTGGATTACCGGGCTTGAACACGACTGCGCCGTCGTTGTACTGCCGGACGGACGTCGTTATGTCCTCATTCTGCTATCGCGGAAACTCACGGATCGCGATGCAGGAGTAGAGGCAATGGCAAACGTGTCGCGCATCATTTATGACCATGTGGCAGGCAGAACCGCACTGAAAGACTCGTCTCGGACCGACAAGCGGTAAATATGATTTCAGAGGTGTCAGGCCGTGCGACATGACGATCATATTCATGTTCAGTTAAAGTGAATGCACAGCATGAGGCCCATCGGCTACCAGAGAATCAAACAGCTCAAGAAACCGTTGTTGTGGATTGTGCTTATTTGTCTCCCGAATCATCTCAATATTGGATCGGAATTTGGAATTATTCAGCAGGGCTTCTAGCTGACCTTTGAGTTGATCGGTATGGTCGTGAATGTCCCCGAGTAAACCCATGCCGTGGAACTGAACACGCGCGGCATTACCAGGAGGGTCGAACTGATGGTGTACAGGAACCATCAGCATCGGCACTGCGGCGTCAATCGCTTCCTTGATCGAACTCAACCCGCCGTGCGTCACAAAGACGTCGCTGCAGCGAAGCACTTCAGTCTGCGGAACGGTCGGAAAAACCCACACGTTGTCTCTTTCGAGGCCAACAGGCGCCATTCGTTCTTTAGCCATGGAGATCACGAGCAGATTCCCCGCCTCCGTGATGGCATCGGCAAGACGGATGAGGAAGGCATCGATCCTCTTTTCATCACGGGTACCAATCGTGCCAAAAGAACAGTAGACCAACCGTGATCCCGCTGCCCGGCGATCGCGTATGGCAGTCTTTGCCTGAGACCATCGTGCTTCCTTTGAAATGGGGAAATCATAGGCGATGAACCCGATGTAATGATGATTCGTGGGAGCATCGAAATCCGGATAGTCAAACTTCCTCGGCGCGAGGATGAAAGCCGGTACATGGTCAACCTGAAAGTCAAAAAGGGAGGGGATCGTGAGTTGGAAACGAAGCGGCACGTGGTTTTGATGCAAACGGCGATTAATGAGGTAACGATCACTCATTCCAAAATACAACAGTCGTTGTTTAAGGTCAGAACGATTCAGACGGCGTTGCATCTTCGCCAGTGCGGCTCTCTCTTGATTGGGATTGCCTGGAACGACAAGGCTGTTAGCTGGTGGACGTCCCGGAAGAACGTGTGTCGGAAACATAGCATGAAACATCGCGTGCGATATTCCTCGCTGTTTCATGATCGGATAAAGAACGATGAAATCGGTCGCCTGGGTGGCATCCATTAAAATGACATCGGGTTTGACATCGTTTAAGAGCAACATCAGATCGTCCTCCCGTTCGCGATACAACTGGTCGTGGTAACGATCACGCAAATTGGCCCAGTATAGAAAACGCGCGTTTCGTTCCGTATTTACCCAGGACTCGAATCCCAATCCGAAAGGGACGCTTTTCAGGGCATAGTGCGTGAATCCAGCGCGTGTAACGTATCCGTTGAAGTGCGCAACGGTGGCAATCGTTACAGCGTGACCTTGCTGTTCCAGAATACGCGCGAGCGGAAAGCAAGGGTTGATGTGGCCGATGCCGTGATAGCAAAGGAAGACTACGCGCTTTGGCATGGCCTGCATGAATTTATATTTCTGTGTGCTAGCGAACCACCACCTTGCGGATGATTTTTGAGAAGAGCGAAGGAAAGAAACGCTTGACGTAGATTAAAATAATTTCCTTACCGCCAATGTACACTTCTTCGCGTTCGGCTTCCATGGCGCGTACGATGGCGGCCGCACACTTCTCGACGGGCATCCCCTTCGATTGAAGGTCGTCCATCTTGTTATTCATAGTACCATCACCCTTCAACGCCGAAAAGGATATCGGCGTCCTGATAATACCGGGACAGACCATCGTTACCTTAATGTTGCTCTTCCAGTATTCGGCGCGCAACGCGTCATAGAATCCATGAAGGGCGTGTTTAGAGGCGGCATATCCCGAACGGAACGGTGCGCCGTATTTTCCCGCCACACTGCTGATCACTACAAATCGTCCCTGGTTGCGCGACACAAAATGTGACATGAGATTGTGCGTTAGGGCGATGCCGCCGAAGAAGTTTACTTCCATGATGCGGCGATATACATTCATGTCAGTCTCCTGAACAAAGCTCCGTTGGCTGATCCCACCGTTGTTGACGAGGGTATCGATGTGTCCAAAACAGGCCAATGCAGCACGCGTCGCATCGTCGAGGGTATCCGCCAACGTCAGATCAAGGGGAACAAGTTGCACCTCGGCCGGTGCACACACCTGTCGCACGCGCTCCAGTTCATCTGTGCGTCGCGCTGACAAAATCAAACGCGCGCCCTTTCTGCTCAGCGCTACCGCCAACGCTTCCCCTATGCCCGAAGAGGCACCGGTGATCCATATCACTTTGTTTGAAAGGCTCGCCATAAGTTTTTATTTGTTGACTGATACTATTTGCTCGGTGCGCGTCAGACAATTCGCTCGTAAATGACAAAATCAAATGAGTATGCGTGTCTGTCATCGGCGTCGTGATGTTTCCGTGACACCTCCTGCCAATTCGCCACATCGAACGGGGGAAAATAGGTGTCACCCTGCACCTCCGCGTCAATCTCAGTGAGATAAAGCCGGCGCGCCTGTGCCATAGCCAGGGTGTAGATTTCGGCGCCTCCGATCACAAAAGTTTCTGCCTCCCCACTATCGCTCGCTATTTCCAACGCGTGATCAAGGGAATGCACCACAACACAACCGGGCGCTTGAAAGTCCTGCTGACGCGTCACGACAATATTGGTTCTGTTGGGCAAGGGCTTGTAGGCATCGGGTAGCGAATCGTAATTTTTTCTTCCCATGATCGCATGATGACCACGTGTGGTCGTCATAAAATACTTCATGTCGTCTGGCAGTCGCCAAGGCAGGTCATTGTTCCTGCCGATTACGCCATTCCGGCTACGGGCGGCAATGAGAGATATGATCATAGTCTAAAGGCGCAGATTGTTAAGCCGGTTACGACCATCAAACAACCGTATTACGCGGCACAAAATAGTCACAACTTGTTTCCCCTGAAAAAATCCTGCACGTTCATTTTTCGCTTTCCCTCGGGTTGTAACTCTTCGATCACGACCCAACCGTCGGTCGCACGCACGCGCAGAAACGTTCGATCATCTGTGTCAACCGTTCCAGGCACACCGTTACCGCCGGGTTCTTCCCGGGCACGCAGGATCTTATACGACTTCCCCTGAAGGGTAGTCCATGCCGTGGGAAAGGGATTCAGTCCGCGGATAAAGTTCCGAATGTCATGTGCGGGGCGATCCCATTTTATTTCGCAGGTTTCACGAAAGATTTTTGGCGCGTGTTTCAGCGGCCCCGATTCCTGCTGAGGCAAGACGGGAGCATTTCCAGCTTCGATTGCCGCTACAGTTCTCAATACCAGTGCGGCGCCCTTCGTCATAAGGCGGCCATACAAACTACCGACGGTATCGCCGTCGTCGATAGGTTCGCGATCCTGAAAGATGATGCTGCCCGTATCGATCTCGTGCTTGAGAAAGAACGTCGTGACACCCGTTTCTTTTTCGCCGTTAATCACCGCCCAATGGATGGGTGCGGCGCCGCGATACTGGGGCAACAGCGATGCGTGAAGATTAAAAGTACCCACCTCCGGCATGGACCAGACCACCTCCGGCAGCATGCGGAACGCTACGACAATCTGGAGGTTGGCGTTGAACGAGCGCAGGTCGTCTATAAATTCCGGCGCCTTCAGATTCGCCGGTTGTAATACTGGCAGGTTGTGCTTCAGGGCACTCACCTTCACGGGGGAAACCTCGATCTTCTGACCGCGTCCCTGAGGCTTGTCGGGGGCCGTGACCACGGCCACTACCTTGTAGCCATGCTCGACGAGAGTTTCCAGACTGGAAACGGCAAACTCAGGCGTTCCCATAAAGACGATTCGCAACTCGTTCATACAAGTGCGAAATAAGCGATTTAAGCACGATATTTCAGGTCACACCAGAGCCGTATTTCGTATATATATTTACGAACAGCTGAAGACGATAGTTTTTTAAAACGCGCTCGTTACCCATGACTGCATCCAACCCAAGAGTTATCGACGTTCGATTTGGGAGTCTAATGCCCTGGGCCTTTCATTTCCTGGCGGGACTCGCAATTCTTGCTGCGCTTGTACTTGGTTTGCACAGCCCCTTGATTGCTTTGCTCCTGGTCTTTGGATCGCTGTTTATCTTCACGAGCAACGAAGGCACTGAGATTGACCTTGCAGGGAAACGTTACCGGGAATACACAGCGTTATTCTTTATGAAGACAGGCGAATGGCTTCCGTTCGATGAGATCGAAAAGATATACGTCAATAAAAATAAAGTGCGCCAGCGAATGAGCGCTTATCGGACCGGCAAGACGGCCGAGTTTGTCTATTCAGAGTTCAGCGCATTCCTGAAATTCAGCGACGAGGAAACCGTCCAACTTAAGAAGTTCAAGGATAAAGATAAATTGATGCGCCATGCAAAGGTGTGGGCTGATCAGTTGAATGTACCCCTGTACGATAATACCTGATTATTGCAGATTCATTGATTGATACTTACCGCGGGCCGGCGCTGCAGTGGTCAATCGCGAAGGTCCTTGCGCAGGTACTTCGAACAAATCGGACATTCCGTCCAAACATGCCCCCGCGCAGGACAATATTTTCTTCCGAAGTAGATGATTTGTAAGTGAACCTTGTTCCATAATTTCTCCGGAATCAATCGCTTCAGATCACGCTCGGTCTGTTCCACGCTCTTGCCGTTGCTCAAACCCCATCGATACGCCAGTCGATGAATGTGCGTGTCAACAGGAAATGCGGGCATACCAAACCACTGTGTCATCACCACCGAAGCGGTCTTGTGTCCTACAGCTGGCAGCGACTCGAGCGCTTCGAACGTGTTGGGAACCTCACCGCCATATTTGTCAATAATAATTTTCGACAATCCATAGATGCCTTTCGATTTCATGGGTGAAAGCCCGCAGGATTTGATAATCTCCCGGATCTCATCCGCGGTCATCTTTACCATATCGTATGGATTGTCGGCAAGCTTGAACAGTGAAGGTGTTGTTTTGTTTACGCGTTCGTCGGTGCATTGTGCAGAAAGCAACACGGAGATGAGAAGGGTATAAGCATCCTTGTGATGCAACGGCACCTCGGGTTTCGGAAAGTGCTCGTTGAGGATGGATAATATGTCGGCTACTTTGTCCGCTTTTTTCATTACTCGTAGAGCAGATATTTTTTGCGCATCGTCTTGTACAACCCGGGGTCTGCCTGCCAGGAAGCGCGAATCGGATCGTCCGCCATGCCTGACCGGATCTGTCCGGCAAGGGCCTTACTGCCTGCCCGTCGTCCGAAATGCCCAACAGAGAATTTGTCCTTATCGGGAAAGCTGTTATACAGGTATGGGAACCGGTCCATAAGTTGTTGAGGTGACAATCGTTTGTCGAATCTTGCCGTATTCTCTTATCTTAGCATTTTGGCGCTTAAGTTAGCAATAAGCATTGAACCTGTCCTACTTCATATCACGGAGAATCACCAAAGAGCAAACGCGTGGATTCTCCGCAGCCATACACAGAATCGCTGTTGCCAGCATCGGCATCGGGCTTGCCGCTTGTATTGTTTCATTTCTCGTCATGCTGGGCTTTCAGGAAACCGTCAAGAATAAGATTTATGGTTTCACGGGTCATTTGTTAATCACCAAGTTCACGATGAGCAACGCCATGGAAGAACAGGGCATGAACTTCCACGTCAAAGTGTACGATGATCCGAAACAATTCCCTTACGTTACACACGTCCAGGAGTACGCGCACAAGGGGGGACTGATCAAGACATCGACCGACGAAGTGTTGGGTGTTTTTGTGAAAGGTGTGGGTCCGCGATTTGACACGAAGGCTTTTGGTGTAAACATGATAGAAGGGCGCTTTATTGACTTCCCGGACTCAGCGTATGCCGGGCAGGTGGTCGTGAGCCGAACGATAGCCGATAAACTGGACGCAAAAGTTGGGGACGATCTGGTCATTCATTTCTTTCAAAACCCGCCGCGTTTCAGACGTTTGAAGATTACTGGCATCTACGAAACTAATTTGTCGGAGTACTTCGACGGCCGTTTCATTATCAGCGACATCCGGATGATACAACGCTTGAATGACTGGTCGGATAGCATTGCCGGAGGACTCGAGGTGTTCGTTGACCAGGAGGCGCAGGCGGAGGCTGCGCAGGAAGAAATAGGGGATTCGATGGATTTCGATCTGTCCATCGAGCTGGTGCGGGATAAGTTCATGCAGGTATTCGAATGGCTCAACCTGGTGAGCAGGCAGGTGAATATCTTACTGGCGATTATCCTCATCGTGGTATGTGTGAATATGATTTCAATCGTTCTCATCCTCGTGATGGAGCGCACGCAGATGATCGGTATACTGAAGGCGATGGGCGCCCGGAATGGTTTTATTCGGTCGATATTCGTATTCAACGGCGTGAATCTGATTTTTAAGGGCCTGTTGCTGGGTAATATACTCGGCCTCGCGGCCTGTTTTATCCAATGGAAATTCCAGCTCATAAAGCTTAATCCACACGACTACTATATGAGCTACGTTCCCATTGGGTGGCATTGGGATGTTGTGTTTGTGCTCAACCTGGTTACCTTCGCTGTGGTGACGCTGGTATTACTCGTGCCCACGATGGTAATCTCTCGGATCAATCCGATCAAGTCGATTCGTTTTGACTGAACCGTTACATGGTGAACTCGAATAATTTTTTATTTTTGCTTAAATCAGGGAGCCCACCCGATCCGAAAAGAAAAAGTTATGCAGCTAAAATTCAAGAATCCGGTCCGACCGGACCTTACCAGTACTATTCAGAAGAGAAACCGTCGATTGCAGGCGTTTTTTAATGCCAAGAATCTGGATGTTCGTTTACACGGTGACGCGCAGAACCCCCTTATGGTATTGTGCGGATGTGTTGGCTTGTCGTCTTACGTTCACAATTTCGACCTGAGAATGTTGGATAAACCCAACCAGGGCGAAGTTCTGAAGATTTTCAAGTTAACAGAGATTATTCAGGGAACACGCGAGGAGATTGTCGAATGGTTGCAGCAGTATCCGCAGATGCCGCTCTACCGCATTCAGCACAAGGACAGCAGACTCTTTCTTTGCGGTTTCAACTTCGTAGATCGCGAGCAAAAACTTGGCCGCTACCCAGTGTTCGCGCGCGAAGACTATCATATCTACAAGCAGCGCGAAGCCGCCGACGATATTTTGAACATGCTGAAAGAGGATGGATATGAAGTGGAAATATCCGAGCCGGATCTCGAGCTCGTAAAGTCACACGTCGGTCCGATTTCTTTCGTGGGATACCAGGAATAACAAACTAGTCTTTAGTCTTTAGTCCTTAGTCCTTGGTCGTGAGGAGTTACAAGTGTACTAAGTATACTAGTAACTCCTCAGGATTCAAGACTCAGGACTCAGGACTCAAGACTTGCTCTTTGGCCTGTGTTGACTGTCCGAAAGGAACAAATTTCTTAAACCAGCTTTGGATAGTCATTTGAAGTACTCCGAAGAAGGCCTCCTTGAAGATGCCTGCCGACATTTTGGATTCGCCGCGGGTACGTTCCGTAAAGATTATCGGAACTTCCGTGAGCTTGAACCCGAGCTTCCAGGCAAGGAATTTCATTTCGATTTGAAAAGCATAACCAACAAATCGCACTTTGTCTAGCGGAATCGTTTCCAGTACGTGCCTGCGATAGCAAAGAAATCCGGCGGTAGTATCGCGGATGGGCATGCTGGTGATAAGACGAACGTAGCTGCTGGCAAAATAGGAGAGCAGCACGCGCCCGATGGGCCAGTTTACAACATTAACACCGGTGGCATAGCGGGAGCCTATGGCAACGTCGCTGCCGCGTTCTGAACAACTGAGATACAGGTTCACGAGATCCTTCGGATCGTGTGAAAAGTCAGCGTCCATCTCGAGGATGTAGTCGTAGCCCTTTTCAATTGCGTACTTGAACCCTGCGATGTAAGCCGTGCCCAGCCCCAGTTTTCCTTTCCGTCTCACCATATGCAGTCTCACCTCGTCGGTGTTATACTCTTGCTGCATTTGTTCAACGATTTCGGGGGTTCCGTCCGGAGAGTTGTCGTCGACAATGAGAATGTGGAAATCTTTAGGAAGACCGAAAACAGTGTCGACAATCGCCCGAATGTTCTCGCGCTCCTTGTAGGTAGGAATGATGACGATCGCGTTCTTCACAAGGCGGTTGGGTTTTGACAAAACTATAAAAACTCATCATTTTAACAATCGTTTACGAAAGTTGGTTTAGTTTTTTTCCCGCCGCGGCTTCGAATTTCTTTTTTCGGTGATTTTGCCCCCAAATCACTCGGTAATTCGGGTACCATTGGGTGCCAGCGTTATCCAAAAAAATGAAACAGGGCAGAAATTCCAGCACTTGTTTCTGCCCTGTAGTCCCGTGTGTTCGTGTGTCAGAGATAGAAGGTTAAACAGCTTCTGCCAGCTGAACGTTTTTCGACAACTTTTGCTGAACGTCTGCGGGAACTGATGCATAGTCTGAGAAATGCTGCGTGAACCGTGCGCGACCCTGGGACAGCGATCTAAGGGTTGTCGAATACCGATCCAGCATGGCTAACGGAGTTCTTGCTTTGATTACCTGGTAGTTGTCGCGGTTATCCATGCCCATGATAAGGGTACGACGGGTCTGCAGGTCACCCATTACTTCACCCATGACATCCTCCGGCACCAGCACTTCCAGGTCGTAAATGGGCTCCAGTAATTGTGGCTCAGATTTCATGAATGCTTCCCGGAACGCCATCATTCCCGCGATCTTGAAGGATATATCGTTCGAATCCACGGGATGCATTTTCCCATCGTAAACCATCACGCGAACATCCCGCACGCGCGATCCGGTGATGGGTCCTTCTTCCATCTTTTCCATCACTCCCTTAAGAATAGAAGGTATGAAGCGGGCGTCAATCACACCACCCACGATGCAGTTGTAAAAAACGAGCTTGCCGCCCCAGGGAAGGTCGATGACTTCCTTGCCTCGGACGTTGAATTCTTTGGGCTCCGGCATGCCGTCGGCAAAGGCCTCGACTTTCATGTGCACTTCTGCGAATTGCCCGGCACCGCCCGACTGTTTTTTGTGACGATACGTAGCGTTCGCGCCTTTGCGGATAGTTTCGCGATAGGCAATGCGCGGCGTCGCGAAGTCCACCGGCAGCTTGTATACGTTTTCAAGCAGCCACTTGCAAACAGCGAGGTGCAATTCGCCCTGCCCTCTGATGAGCAACTGTTTTCCCTCCGGTGAGAATTCAATCTCTAATGTCGGATCCTCCTGATGGATTTTCTGCAACACCTCGCCTATACGCTCGTCGTCTTTCTTGCTGCGTGCCGTAACGGCGGTCCGGATGCGCGCCTCCGGGTATTCAATTGGTTTAATCGTGACATCGTGCCCGCGGGCATGCAGCGTTTGATTCGTGTAAGTGTCCCGTAGCTTCAGCGTTGCGCCGATGTCGCCGGCCACAAGTCGCTCTACCGGATTGCGTGCCTTGCCATCCATGATGAACAGCTGATGGAAACGCTCCGCTGCTCCGGTTTGACTATTTATTAATTCTGATGCCGTTGTTATTTCGCCGCTGATCACTTTGAAGAAAGTGAGCTTACCCAGGTTAGGCTCCAGGTGCGTCTTGAAAACAAAGGCCACGGCGGGCTGATCCAGATCGAATGAAATTTCTTTGTCATCAACCGTGTGTTCAGGCTTTGCTTCGAGCGGAGAGGGCGCAACATTGTCAATGAAGCCCATCATCCGTCCGCTGCCCATGTTCTTCTTGGCCGACACCGCGAATACAGGGAATATGTCGTGATGGATCATACCCAGCATGAGACCTTCCCGCATCTCGTCTTCATCGAGCGTTCCCTTGTCGAAGTACTTTTCCATGAGACCTTCATGATTCTCTGCGGCGCGCTCCACCAGCTCATTGTGCAACGCTATGGCTTTCGCTTTTTCTGCCTCGGGTATGGGCAACTTCTCCGGTCTGCCTCCTTCCGCCGGGAAGCGATACATTACCATCTTTAGTAAATCGATGATGGCGTTAAACGATTCTCCCTGGCTGACCGGATATTGCATTTGAACAGCGGCCTTTCCGAAACGGTCCTTGACCTGGCTCAGGGCAGCATCGAAATCCGCCTTGGGATGATCTACCTGATTGATCGCGAAGATTACAGGTTTCTGCATGCGGTCGATGTAATCCCAGATGAGTTCGGTGCCGACCTCCACACCGTACTGCGCGTTGATTACAATTACGCAGGTATCGGCCACGCGCGCAGCCGAAACCATTTCTCCAATGAAGTCATCAAATCCTGGCGTGTCAATGATATTGATCTTGTAGTCACGCCATTCCGTGTGCATCGACGAGGCGAATACTGAATTTCCCCGTTCTTGTTCAATCTCGTGAAAGTCCGACACCGTGTTCTTACCTTCGATCGTACCCCGTCGGTGAGTAATGCCAGCTTCAAATACCATGTCTTCGGCCAGCAGGGTCTTGCCGGCCTTGGGCGCTCCTAACAGAACAATGTTCTTCAGGTGCTTTTCGTCGTAGATTTTCATGTGCGTAAGGTTTAGTCGTCACAAGAAATGCCCTTGGGGAGGAATGCGTAAGGCCACTAGCTGCATCGAATGAGCACTTCATGGGCGAACGGTTAGAAATGGAAGATGGGAATAACACAATGAATATAGGTAAAATTGGAGTTGCAAAAAGCGAAAGGGACCTAAAGTTATTGCCGTACAACCTATTGCACCATTGTTGCGTATTTAGCTACATTCGTTACAAAGGCAGACTCGAGAGAAGCGGCAGTTTGGCACGAACTGTGCAAGACTCGTACGTTGCCCACACCGAATAACATCGGTGGACAATTTGGACATGCACGTGAGATAATAGGCAAATTATAAAGTCTGCAAAGCACCTTAATAGCGCAAGAATATAAAATCCATGAAAAATCTGTTGACACTCGCACTTTTCTTTTGTGTAACCCTCCTTTCCGCCCAGGACTTTGAAGGAATTATGACCTGGAAGATCACTTCCGAAATCACTGATCCCAAAGTAAAAGCACAAATGGAGGAGGCGCAGAAAAAAGCAAATGACCCGGCCGCACAGGCGCAAATGAAGGAGCTGCAGGCGAAGATGGAGGACCCGCAATTCAAGCAGATGTTGGAGTCCAATCCGCAAATGAAGGCGCAGATTGAAGCTGCGCTGAAAATGGCCCAGGGTGGCGACATTAATTCGCTCATGCCAAAGGGCTACACGGCAAAATTCAAGAATAAAAATATGCTCACTACCATGGACGGTGGTATGATGGCGAACATGGAGTTTCTGTACCTGAGCAGTGAAGATAAGGCCTATGTAATCAACCGGTCTTCCAAAACTTACTCTCCCGTGGCGAATAATGCTACGCAGGACAAAAAGGACCTTGACGTAAAAATCACCAAGACGAGCGAAACCACGAGGATTCTAAACTATACCTGCACGAAGTATATCGCCGATGTGAAATCGGAGAAAGGCACCTCGATGCAGCAAATCTTTTGGGCAACAAAGGACATCCCCGGGATAGATTTCAAGAGCATGGCAAAGCACCGCATGGGTAACTCCGGTCAAAGCATGTGGTACGCGGAGATCGACGGTGTTCCCCTCAAGGTCGAAATGAAAATGCCACAGGGAAACATGGTGATGGAAGCCACTGAGATCAAAAAACAGTCGCTCTCTGCAGCGGATTTCGCAATTCCGGCTGGATTCGCCGAAACCAAACAAGGGTTCTGATCTCCCGTCACTTGGCGGCTGCCACACCGGCATAGGTCTGGCGGACGATCTTGCCATCCTGGATAATAAAGGTATCCGTAGCAAATGTCAGATTGAATGTTGGCGCGACAGCCTCCCAAAGAATATAACCAATGTCTTTGGTTACGATGCTTTTGTTGAGCTTGAGGCTGGCTGTGCCTTTAGGAAATGCACCGAACGCTGCAACGAAATTGGCGCGTATTTCCGTGAGTCCGTGATAGGTCTTGTCTGGTGTTACGAGAATCGATTCTTCTGTGTAGTCAGCCATGGTTGCTTCGAGATCATTTGCCTGGAAAGCTACCCAATGGTGCTCCAGCACCTTACGGGTTTGCTCTTCATTGACAAGGCCTCCGGGCTTCGTTGATGGTTGAGGGTTACAGGCGCAGACGAGCAACAGCGGAAGTAAGAAAGAGCGTTTCATGGCCGATAAGATTTATTTGTGGGTTCTCTTAAAGATCACAAATAAATCTGTCGATTTTGGACTCCCGGCGAGATTTGTTCGGCGGCTTTTTTCGGCAGCAGATTTTGCTAGTTCCGACGACCTAAATATTTCAACATGCGCGCATGTCCCGTCAGCGCCGAAACAAAAGTTCCATAGCTTTTGTATGGAAGACCGTATTCCAGGGCTGTGGCCTGGACGATGCCGGCGATTTTTCGATAGTGGACATGACACACGTGCGGAAACAGGTGGTGCTCGATCTGAAAATTCAACCCGCCTACATACCACGAAAACCAACGGCTTCGATTTCCAAAGTTGGTTGTGGTCATCAATTGGTGCACTGTCCAGTTGTGCTCGAGACTCATTTGTTCATCCGGTGAGGGATACTCAGTTCCTTCAACTACGTGAGCCGGCTGAAAAATAATCGCCAGCATAAAGCCCGCCACGTAGTGCATAATAAGCATACCGACCAACACCTGCCACCAAAGCAAAGGCGTGACTAAAACCGGAATAACAAAGGCATAGCCAATGTAAATCACTTTCGTTGCGATAAGAATTGCCCACTGTGCTGCGAGATTGGATTTCTGTGCCTGCAGAAATCCGTCCCGCTGATACTTGGTCAATCGCGAAAAATCTTTCACGGTCACCCACGCAACGGTCATCAGTCCATACAGAAACCACGCATACATGTGCTGATACTTATGCATAGGTTTCCATGCTGATTCAGGAGACAGCCTGAGTGCGCCGCGCGGACTGATATCTTCATCCTCTTCATGGATGTTCGTGTATGAATGATGCAGCACGTTGTGTTGCAACTTCCAGTTAAAAGAGGTTGCGCCCAGCAAATTCAGCGAATAACCAATGAGATCATTCAGCCATTTCTTTTTGGAATACGCACCGTGATTGGCGTCGTGCATTACCGAAAGTCCGATGCCCGCCAGCCCTAGGCCCATAACAAGCGCCAGGCCAAGCAGGGCCAACAAATTGTTAACGGCATTTGAAATGATTAATGCATACGGAACGAAGTAAAGGGAGAACATAACCACCGTCTTCACGATCATCTCGGTGTTGGCATGCCGTTCGATGTTGTTTATGCGGAAGTATTCGTTTACACGTTTGTTGAGAACAAGCACAAAGTCACGTTGTGAATTCCCGAATCTAATGGGGGCCTTGGTCATCTATGCTACGGAATTATCTGGGCCAAAAGATACTAGTTAGCAATCGGAGTTCCTATCCGAACCCGGTCGTGTTGCCGCCTGCGTGATCTATCGGAAGGGCTATGGGCTGCCGGCCTGGTACGCAACATTCCCATAACGCCTGAAACCGTACCGGGAAACAGGCCCGGCAGTATACGAGTTCGTAAGAAGCAGAAAGGGAAGATGCAATTACTAATTACGCCCTATAACCGAGCACTTTCAGCATGCTCTCGCTGGTCTGTGCCTCAGCAAACAGCCGGGTGGTGATCACGCCGTCCTCATTGCGATCGACCAGCACGTGCTTGGGCGCCGGAATCAGACAGTGCTGAATGCCTCCGTATCCGCCTAATGCCTCCTGGTAGGCACCGGTATGGAAGAAGCCAATGAACAATTGCTCTTCGTCTGTGATCATCGGGAGAAATACCTCTCCCGTATGCGCTTCGGAGTTGTAATAGTCCATACTGTCGCATGTGAGTCCGCCGATATTGACCTTGTGGTACGGGTCGTCCCATTTGTTCAGGGCCAGCAGAATATATTTCTGGTTCAATCCCCAGGCATCGGGGAGGTGGGTGATAAATGATCCATCAATCATATACCAGAGCTCCTTGTCGTTTTGGAGCTTCTGGTCAACCAAAGAATACAGTACCGCACCGCTTTCGCCAACCGTATAGCTGCCGAACTCGGTGAAGATATTGGGTACCGGCACGTTGTTTTTATCGCAGATCCACTTGATGTTTTCCACGATCTGCTCAATCATGTACTTGTAATCATAGTGGAAGGTGAGTGAAGTTTTGATAGGGAAGCCGCCGCCGATATCGATCGAGTCGAGGGTCGGACAGATTTTCTTCAGTTCGCAATACTTAAAGATGAAGCGGCTAAGTTCACTCCAATAGTACGCGGTGTCCTTGATCCCGGTATTGATAAAGAAATGCAGCATCTTGAGCGACGCCTTGCTGCTGTTCTCAATTTTGCCCTTATAAAAGCTGTTGATGTCGCTGTAGCGAATCCCCAGCCGCGAAGTATAGAATTCAAACTTCGGTTCTTCGTCGGCCGCAACGCGAATACCGACCTTATAGGGTCCTTTTACGCTTTCTTCGTAGTAGTCGATCTCGCCGAGGTTGTCGAGAATGGGAATGCAGTTGGTGAAGCCGTCGTTCAGGAGCTCGCTGATGTACTTGCGGTATTGTGGCATTTTGAAGCCATTGCAAAGCACGTACGTGTCTTTCGTGATCTTACCGTTGTCGTACAGCGACCGCACGATGGGAATATCGAACGCCGACGACGTTTCGATATGCACATCATCGTTTTTCAATGCTTCCTCCATCACAAAGGAGAAATGCGAAGATTTGGTGCAATAACAATAGGTGTATTTACCGTTATACCGGAAGCGCTCGATAGCGCTATTGAACGTCGCCTGCACGAAGCGAATGTTCTCGCTGATGCGCGGGAGGTAGGTCAGTTTGAGCGGCGTGCCATATTGTTTGATGATTTCCATCAGTGGCACATCGTTGAACAGCAATTCGTGGTCGCGGACCTTGAATTCTTTTTGGGGAAACTCGAAAGTTTGCTCAACAAGTTCTCGGTAACTCTTCATCTAATCCTGGCGCGGTTTTCGTTGGGTTAATCCTGACAATTATGCAGTTGGATACTTTTCTTTTTCTTTGCGTTTCCTACCCCATAGGGCCTTTATTGGCCCGTCAGTACCCGCGAAAGAAGTGCAATATTGAGATAAATTTGCCATCTTTGCAATACATTCAAATTGCATGGCAGATCGTTTTCATCGGCTGATATTCGGCCCGAAATATTTCGGGACCCGTGCCTTGCCTGACCTCTGACGATCCGGTATCCCCACGGCGTGCACGCGCCCAGTCGAAACCATTGCAACCTTAATTTTTATTCTTGTGAAGACGTTGAAGATCATTGAAGTGAAATCCGAAATCGGTGCCGGCACACGTGGGGCGAGTCTTGGCGTGGAGGCAATTAAGATCGCGAGTCTCGATATGAATTCTGACTTCTTTAAGCAATACGATTCAGTCGAAGTAGAGAACGTCAACGAGCTCCTGTTTGACGGCGCCAAGCACGCACACGCTAAGTTTATCGATGGCGTCATGATCATGGAAGAACGTGTCTGCCTCGAGGTGTATGAAAACATCTGGGAGGATTTCTTCCCTTTGATCATCGCCGGAGACCACAGCACGGCTTACGGAACTATTGCCGGCATCAAAAAAGCCGATCCCAAGAAGCGCCTCGGCGTGATCTGGATTGACGCTCACGCCGACATTCACACGCCTTATACTACACCATCAGGTAATATGCATGGCATGGCCCTGGCGATGGCCTGCGGCATCGATAACCTCGAATGCAAGGTGAACGATCCGCGCGGAGAGACACTTGAATACTGGGAACAAATCAAGAACGTGGGCCTGCCTGGCCCAAAGGTATATCCGGAAGATATCGTCTACATGGCCGTTCGCGATTTGGAAAAACCGGAGAACTATCTCGTCAATAAATATAACATAAACTTCATCGAGATCGAGGACGTGAAGAAGGAGGGCGCTGCGGCCATGGCAGATCGCGCGCTGGAGATGCTTGATCACTGCGACCTTATCTATGTTTCGTTCGATGTTGACTCGCTCGACTCGCGCATCTCAAAGGGAACGGGAACTCCGGTTCCCAATGGTCTTACGGTTGAGGAAGCGAAATTGTTGAATGCCACGCTGGCGAAAAACCCCAAAGTTTGCGCCTGGGAGATTGTTGAGATAAATCCAACGCTGGATACCGAGAATCGAATGGCAGAGAGTGCCTTTGAAATATTGGAATATACGGCCAGGTCGGTTGCGAGCAGGCCTGTTCTCGCAGAATAAAGAGTTCTGTCTCCAGGTAAAGTTGTGTGATGGGTTTTTACTCGGCGGACATTCACCCCGTCCTTACCTACACAGCTCAGAGTCAGAACTACGGCTGTTCTACGAGCACAACGAAGTCTTCGATGGTGCTCACCATGTTGGTCCGCACAATTGGATCGGTCAGCATTCGGGGGATGTCCAGGGGCATGGAGAAGATTCTATAGGTGACTTTAACCCGCCCCGGGTCAATTTGCTCAAGGAGCCAGCTTCCGGTAAGCATCATACGCGTTACGCCTTTTCGCTGGGGAGCAAGCTTTTCGTTCACTTTCGATTTAAACGATATCAACAACTTTTGGGGACCGCACGATGAAATCCGGTACTCCATAAAATGGTCCTGATCGCTTACTGGCCACGGCACATCGTGATAAGAATACTCGTACCAGAGCGCCGTGTCGCCTTGCGGATACAATTTGAATTCACTGACGTGATCCTGCCATTTCATGGCCATGGCCTGGTCTTTAAGCAAAGTCAGGCCGGCGTAGATGGAACTGTTGTAGTAGAAGACGCTTTTGACTTCGCGGGCCTGTTTCTCTTCTTCACCGGGAATATCGATCCATCGCTCGTACAGGCTTATTTCGCCCGAGCGCTTTATCAACTGAAACTCGCCACCGTCGGGCGACTGTGCGCTTAAAAGCTGCGGCACGAGCATCAGTCCCAAAAATATCGCGGTAAAGGCGTACATGACAGGCGCTGTTTTAAATAATGACTCACAGGAAACGCCAAAGGTTGCGTCTCCGACAGGTTCGCGCTATGGTTAAAAATAGTCCTTTATCTTCAGGAGTTTTCCCTTAATTTCGCCGGAAAAATGAGTTTCACGTCAATTCGCCATAATCATGAGTCAAAGCAAACCCATCTCGTCATTTATTGAGAAACATTTCCTTCATTTTAATGCCGCGGCGCTGGTAGACGCAGCCCAAGGATACAAAAAGCACGTCGAATCCGGCAAAAAAATGATGGTGACGCTCGCCGGTGCCATGAGCACGGGCGAACTGGGAATCAGCTTCGCGGAAATGATCCGCAGGGACAAGGTGCAGATTATTTCCTGCACAGGTGCCAACCTGGAGGAAGACATTATGAATCTCGTGGCGCATTCGCATTACAAGCGTATTCCCAACTACCGGGATCTTACGCCCGAGCAAGAGTGGGACCTGTTGCAAAATCATCTCAATCGCGTCACGGACACTTGTATTCCGGAAGAAGAAGCATTTCGCAAACTGCAAAAGCATCTTTATGACGTGTGGAAAACCGCGGAAGACAAAGGCGAACGACTCTTTCCACACGAATTCATGTTCCGCTTGCTCAACAGCGGCGTGTTAAAACAATACCACGAGATCGATCCAAAGAATTCCTGGATGATTGCCGCAGCAGAAAAAAACATGCCGATGGTGGTGCCTGGGTGGGAAGACTCAACGATGGGCAACATCTTTGCGTCGTATGTGTATACGGGTGAACTCAAGGCTTCGACCATGAAGAGTGGTATCGAATACATGGCATGGCTCGCCGACTGGTACATCAAAAATTCTGGCAAGGACGGCATCGGCTTCTTCCAGATCGGTGGCGGCATTGCGGGTGATTTCCCGATCTGTGTCGTGCCGATGTTGCATCAGGATCTCGAGATGGACAATGTTCCGTTCTGGAGCTTTTTCTGTCAGATCAGCGATTCGACCACGAGTTACGGATCGTATTCGGGAGCGGTACCCAATGAGAAAATCACCTGGGGTAAACTCAGTATCGAGACGCCCAAGTATATCATAGAAAGCGACGCAACGATTGTGGCGCCGCTGATATTTGCCTACGTGCTGGAATGGTAGATGACCGGCGGATCTGTTGGCCACGCTTCAGGTTGGACGATCAACAGATCGAAGCTGGTCCTGCGCCTCACCAGTCGATGAACAGTTTGTTACAGTTTAACAACGCGTTGTAATTAATGCGAAGCCACAGGCAAGTCAGAATCTGTATTGCATGAATCTCGATCAGCTTTTAAGAAAGGAAATTCAGGATGCCGTGGTTGCCTTGTTCGGGCAGCACGTCGACAGCTTTCAATTACAACCTACGAATCAGGAGTTCGAAGGCACGCACACTTTGGTGTGTTTCCCGTTGACAAAGATGTCGCGAAAGAATCCTGAGGAAACGGCCAAGGCAATAGGCGCCTGGTTGGTTGAACAGGGCGGACAGGTGGAACGCTACAACGTTGTGAAAGGGTTTCTTAACCTGGTGCTGCGCGACAGCGTTTGGTTGTCGGTCTTCTCTGACATATTCAGCAATCCGCATTTCGGTGAATTAGCTCCTCATGGACGGGAGATCATGATAGAGTATTCGTCGCCGAACACGAACAAGCCGTTGCACCTGGGGCATTTGAGAAATAATTTTCTGGGATACAGTGTCGCGGCTATCTACGAGGCGATCGGTTATAAAGTGAATCGCGTCCAGATCATCAACGATAGGGGTATACACATTTGTAAGTCGATGGCGGCGTGGAAGCTTTACAGCGGCGGTGAAACACCGGAGAGCAGTGGTATAAAAGGGGACCATCTCGTGGGGAAATACTACGTGCTGTTTGACAGGACGTTTAAGGCTGAAAAGGCGGATCTTGTAAGCCAGGGCCTCGATGAAAAACAAGCCGAGAAGAACGCACCCATCATGCAACTCGCGGTTGACATGCTGCGGAAGTGGGAACAAAAGGACTCCGACACTGTCGCCTTGTGGCACACCATGAATAGCTGGGTGTACGCGGGATTCAACGCTACCTATACACGCATGGGGGTGGCGTTTGAGAAGTTGTACTATGAATCCGACACCTATCTGCTGGGAAAGGAAGAAGTGTTGAAGGGGCTGGAGCACGGTATCTTTTTCCGCAAGGAGGATGGTTCTGTTTGGGTGGACCTCACGGCCGATGGCCTGGATCAGAAGGTGTTGTTGCGCGCCGACGGAACATCCGTATACATGACGCAGGATATCGGTACCGCTATTCTACGCTTCCGTGATTTTCCGCGCATTGAAGGGCAGATCTATACGGTTGGCAACGAGCAGGAGTACCATTTCAAAGTATTGTTTTTGATTCTGCGCAAATTGGGATTCGAGTGGGCGGATCGTTGCTTCCATTTGTCGTATGGCATGGTCGACCTCCCCACGGGGAAGATGAAATCGCGCGAGGGGACCGTCGTCGATGCCGATGAACTCATGCAGGAAATGGTTGATGAGGCGGCCAAGCAAACCCGCGAGCTCGGGAAGATTGCGGCGTGGCCCGAAAGCGAAACCAAAGCCCTGTTCGAAATGATCGGTATGGGAGCGCTCAAGTTCTTCCTGCTGAAGGTCGATCCAAAGAAGCGGATGCTTTTCGATCCGAATGAATCCATCCAATTGCAGGGTTTCACAGGGCCGTTCATCCAATACACACACGCGCGGATACGGTCGATCATCCGCACCGCGGAAAAGCAGAGTATCGTGGCGACTGAGACAGATCTGGCTGCTGTACCCTCGCTGGAGCTCACCGAACGGGATACCCTTGGCGTGTTGTGCCAGTTCGAGAACCGGTTGCAGGAAGGCGCCCGCGAATACTCCCCTGCAGTTATTGCTAACTTCGCCTACGACCTCGCCAAGGAATACAACAAGTTCTATCAGAATGTTCCGATTTTCGATGAGAAAGACCCGGCGCGCCTGAGATTCCGGATCGCGCTGTCACAGGTCGTTGCCGACACTTTGCGCAAGGCAATGGCCATTCTGGGTATCGTTGTACCCGATAAGATGTAACGCATATGGTTACCGTTTACGGAATATTTCTCCTGCTGCCGGAACACTTGAGAACAGTTTGCACCTTAACTTTGTTAGGAGCATAACGCTATGGATCGTTGAACAAAGATATTCCAGGCGAGATGTGTCCACCGGACGTTTCCGCGACAGAAAACTGGCATATGTAGCGCCTGGTGATTATTTTGCTGGAACTATTCGACCGGTATTATGCCGATTTAAACAGACCTAACTTCTTACTTAAGAAAACCTTGTATGAAAACCCTTCTTTTCGCGATCATTTGTCTCATGGCACCAGCGGCTTCAGTGTACGAATTCAAGAAGACATCCATCGATGGTGATGTGATTGACTTCAGCAAATACAAAGGCAAAACCTTGCTCATTGTCAACACGGCATCTAAGTGCGGGTACACCCCCCAGTATGCAGAGCTTCAAAAGCTAAACGATCAGTATAGTTCGAAGGTGACTATCCTCGGATTTCCCGCAAATAACTTTGGCGGACAGGAACCTGGCTCGAATGCAGAGATTTCTGAATTTTGTCAAAAAAACTATGGCGTGACTTTCCAGATGTTTGAAAAAGTTTCGGTGAAGGGTGATGATCAGGATGCATTGTTCAAGTTTCTCAAGGACAAAACCGGAGAGGAGCCGAGCTGGAATTTTTGCAAATACCTGGTGAAGCCCGACGGTACGGTAAAATTCTTTGCTTCTAAGGTAAGCCCTATGGACAGTCAGATAGTCAATGAACTTAATTAAGCCCGTAGTACTGGTTGGTATTGTCATGGGATTGGCAGCATTTATATCGAACAAACTGAGGCCAGATGGCGGCCATGACTTGCCTGCCTCTCTGTACGACGTCAAGATGAAGGCGTTGGACGGAACGGACATCGACTTTTCTAAATACAAAGGCAAGCATCTCCTCATAGTGAACACGGCGTCGAAGTGTGGCTATACGCCGCAGTACGCTGATCTTGAAAAGCTTCATGAGACGTATGGCGATCGCGTTGTGGTGCTGGGCTTCCCGGCCAACAACTTCCTCTGGCAGGAGCCGGGTAGCAACGACGAAATTGCCACCTTTTGTGAGAAGAACTACGGTGTGAGTTTTCAGATGTTTGAAAAAATATCAGTCAAAGGAAGAGACCAGCACCCGCTTTATCAATGGTTGAAAAAGAAGACGGGACATTCGCCCTCCTGGAATTTTTGTAAGTACGTCGTGAGTCCCGATGGTGAGCGGGTTTCCTTCTTTTCGTCGAAGGTTACGCCCATGAGCAAAGAGATCCTCAAAACATTGGAAATTTAGTTATTGATGACGATCAAATCCTGGCTAGGCGCTTTCAGGCTTCGTACGCTTCCGCTTGCCTTGTCATGCATCGGCATGGGCGGATTTCTTGCGGCCAATGCAAATGCATTCAGGTGGGACATCTTTCTGCTTTGCGTGACGACGACCATTTTTCTGCAGATTCTATCGAATCTGGCAAATGACTACGGAGACACGGTGAACGGCGCCGATAGCGACAAACGCACAGGACCTTCGCGCGCCGTGCAGAGCGGTGCCATTTCGCTCACGCAAATGAAGACGGCCGTGAGCATTTTCGTTTTACTGTGCCTCACCAGCGGTATCACACTACTATTCGTTTCATTTGGACTCAACTGGAACGCCATTCTGTTTTTCTTTTGTCTTGGCGTGCTTAGTATCCTGGCCGCAATCGCCTACACGGTAGGTAAACGTCCGTATGGCTACGCGGGCCTCGGCGATGTTTCTGTGCTAATCTTTTTCGGACTAGTCGGCGTACTGGGATCCTACTATCTCTTTACTAAAGAGGTGTCGTGGCGCGAAGCGCTACCAGCGCTGAGTTGTGGATTCTTTTCCATCGGCGTCCTGAACGTGAATAATATGCGCGACATTGAGTCGGACCGTGCCGCAGGAAAGTTTTCTATCCCGGTCCGCATAGGGAAGGAGAGGGCCGCGCAATATCATTGGTTTCTCATCCTGGGTGGCCTGGGTGCTGCCGTGTTTTATGCAGTGTTGAACTACCAAACCCCGCTTCAATTTTTATTCTTGCTTAGCGCGCCGCTGTTTCTGCGGACAGGCGTGGCAGTTTCGAAAAAGCCTTCGCGCGAACTCGATCCGTATCTCAAGCAAATGGCTCTGAGTACACTGCTTTTTGTACTGCTGTTTGGAGTCGGCCTGTTGTGGCGATAGTTGATTATTGTCAACGCTTGCGGCCAAACCCGGTCAGGTTCGCCTCCTTGATGAGGTTCTTACGGTCGAGTATCCGAATGGTCTTGCCGGTCTTCTCGATGAGCCCCGTTTTTTTGAATTCCTGCAATAACCGGACGAGGTTTTCCTTGGCTGTTCCGACCATGCTAGCCAGATCCGTTCGCGAGAGTGTAATCAGGGTGGACGCACTCGTACGGTCCGCCGACTTGAATTTTTCTTCCAGGATCAACAGGTTGAAGGCGAGGCGTTCACGCACAGACTTGGTTCCCAGGTTGGTGATGCTGCTGATGAATAGACTGAATTCGTGACCAAGGGCTTTTAACAACGCGTTTGAGAGTGCTGTCGAGTCACGCAGGACTTTTAAAAACGTGTCCTTAGGAATGAAGGTGATTTCTGAGTCCTCTATGGTGGCCGCGGAGTCCGGATAGTATTCGTCACTCAGCAAGGCATGATAACCCAACAACTCGCCCTCACAGCACAGGTAGAAGATCTGTTCCATCCCGCTACCCGTAGTCTTGAATTTCTTCACTTTGCCTGAGCGCACATAATAGATCCCGGTGGGAATGCCCCCCTCCCGAAAAACGACTTCTCCCTTCTTGTACCGATGGGTCACGCTCGAGTCGATAAGTGTTTCCTGTTCGTCTGACGTTAGATTCCGGAAGATCTGATCGGTCTTCAGACGAAAATTCTCTGATAAGAAGGTCTTGAGCATCGTAAACCGGCCTGTTATGAATGCAATCTTGTGCGCCAGATCAGCATTACTATTGATATTTATCAATCGCAATGTTGATCATTTTCATTACTAAAAGCAGTTCCCGGAGCTACTTTTACAGGAGGTTTTGAAAATGCAGGATTTTTGCAACGAAATAATCGAACAGATTAAAGTGGCCCCAGACGAAAAAGATCTGATTCAGGTAATTAACAATTCAATGTGGTTGTTGCGGACGGAGCGTAATTCGTTCAACGAAGCGGGGTATGTGATGAACATGATTGTTTCGCTTCGCGCTGTTTTAGCAGAGGCCCCGACAATGCGGGTCAACAATAACACCAAATTGGCCATTGCCATTTTCAGGCAACTTCAGCGGGAACGGCAGGGGCATATTTTCTAGCCTATATCCTGCTGAAATCTCCCCAGGCGGAATCGCCTCGTTCGAACCTTCTTCTCCTGACACGTGTCTAATGTTCAGTCACCAGGCACGCAATTTGCAATTGCGGCATGCGTTTTATTTATTGTACGAATTGGAAGAGAGATATGAAGAGGTTGTTGATTTTACTCCCCGCCATCGCGCTACTCGCTTGCGAGCCTCCCGCCGACACACTGAGGCTGTTGGATCAGTTGGTCGTATCCACCAACTATGATACGGAGGCGGACTTCTCACAGTACGCCACCTACTCAATGGCGACCGATACCATTGGATTCTATTCGAATCAATCCCCGAATGACACAATTATTGTACAAACGTCTTCGGACAATTACGCCCGTCCTGTACTATCGAAGGTGCAACAGAATTTGCAGGCGCGTGGCTTTCAACGGGTGGACCGGAATGCGGATCCGGATTTGCGCATCAATGTTTATGTCGTGAACGACTTCAACGTGTATCAGCAAATCAATTATCCGGGTTACTACTATCCGTCTTATTACGGATATGGATACGGATACGGCGGTTACTACGGAGGATATCCCTATGTGAGCAATTACGTCACCAACACGGGTGCATTGGTAGTCGAGATACTTGATCTGCGAAATCCAACTGCGGACAAGAAGCTGAAGTCCATATGGAACGCTTCCATGGGCGACGTATACAGCACCATAGACCTCGTAAAACAATCAGAAGAGGCCCTCGATCAGGCGTTTGTTCAGTCACCTTATTTAGGGAGGTAGTAAAGTTCCCTTTATCATCGAAACTTATGCGATTCAATCGTTCCCCATATTCGCCTTATCCGATGTCGCTTCTCACAGAGAAGCGATCACTTCGGCCGGTGATGCTCTGTGCCCTGATAACTTTCACGCTGGTAATGGCCTCAGGCGTGCGCTCTTTCGCGCAACGAAGCTATTTCTATTTTGGATGGGACGTTAATCAGCCGTTATCGAACACTTCCTGGATCGATGAGACCAGCACCCGTGGGGCCAAACTCGGATTTCGAAAATTCATCGGCGAAGAGCGCAGGATTTCGGTTGGCCTCGACTTGAACTGGAATTATCTGGAGACCTATAAGCCAACCGAAACATTTTATACGGACAATGGAGCCGTTACCACAGACTATTTCAATAATATTTTTCAGATGGCCGGTGCCGTCACGGGCCAGTATTACTTTCCCATTGGCGATAAGCAGGTCTTTTATCCTTACGTGGGGTTAGGGCTCGGCGCGAACAGAAACCAATACACCGTATCCTACAACATTTATCAGGATGAGGACGTGGGCTTTGGATTTCTAGCCCGGCCGGAGGTCGGTATATTGGTGCGTATCGGCGAACGCAGACGCTTTGGATTGACCGCGGCCGTGCATTACGACTACTCGACCAACAGCAGCTCGGACTATGGGTACAACAACTTTATGACCGCTGGTTTTCAGATCGGTGTGGTGAGTTTACAGTGGTAGTTTCAAGCGAACGGCGCTTCCCGACGCTCACCCAGTTTTTTTACCGCCTGTGATGCGTGCCTGCACGGTTCTGTTATCTTTGCAGCCATGCAACAAATCCTTATTCTCGATTTTGGATCGCAGTACACGCAATTGATTGCAAGGAGGGTACGAGAGCTCAACGTTTATTGTGAGATCCATCCGTTCAACAAGATTCCCACCATAACTTCTGATATCAAAGGGGTCATTCTGTCGGGCAGTCCCTGTTCGGTGCGCGACAACGGTGCGCCCATGGTTGACCTGGCGGCGTTCGCGAGCCTACCCATTCTGGGCGTGTGCTATGGTGCCCAGCTGATGGCCCAGGCCGGCGGCGGTCAGGTGATGCCCTCCCATCACCGGGAATATGGCCGCGCGATCCTTTCGTCGGTCGATCATCACAACGCGTTGTTCAAGGAGATAGCGATCGACACGCAGGTATGGATGTCGCACGCCGACACGATCTCTGCAGCACCGCAGGGATTCGACATTATCGCGAGCACACCTTCTGTGGCAATCGCGGCATTTAAGAAGCGCGGTGAGGAGGTTTATGGAATCCAGTTCCATCCCGAAGTAACACACACTGTACAAGGAAAAATATTGCTGAGAAATTTTGTGGTACACATTTGCCAGTGTGCCCAGGATTGGACGTCCGATCAGTTCGTGGAGAGCACGGTTGCCTCATTGAAGGCAAGTCTCGGAAACGACCGCGTAGTGATGGCGTTATCGGGTGGCGTAGATTCAACAGTAGCCGCTACGTTGATCCATCGCGCGATTGGCAAGAACCTTCACTGCATTTTCGTTGACAATGGATTGTTGCGCAAGAACGAATTCCAGGAAGTGCTTGATTCTTACAAGCACATGGGGCTGAACATCAAAGGGGTCGACAGCCGGGAGAAATTCTACCATTCGTTGAACGGCCTTACCGAACCCGAAGCAAAACGCAAAGCAATAGGCAAAACATTTATCGATGTTTTCGACGAAGAGGCCCACCTCATCTCCGATGTTAAGTGGCTGGGCCAGGGGACTATTTATCCCGACGTGATTGAATCCGTTTCGGTGAATGGCCCATCGCAAACTATCAAGTCACACCACAACGTGGGAGGGCTTCCCGCGAAAATGAAGCTAAAGGTCGTAGAACCGCTCAACACGTTGTTCAAGGATGAGGTGCGTGTGGTAGGTAAGACGTTGGACATTGATCAGCAGATTCTGGGACGTCATCCATTCCCGGGTCCGGGCTTAGGCATTCGTATTCTCGGTGACATCACGGCCGATAAGGTTCGCATATTACAGGAAGTCGATGCCATTTTTATTTCGGGTCTGCGCAAGTACGGCCTGTATGATCAGGTATGGCAGGCTGGCGCGATGTTGCTTCCCGTGCAGTCAGTAGGCGTGATGGGAGATGAGCGAACCTATGAACGTGTCGTAAGCTTGCGCGCCGTGACCAGCACGGATGGGATGACTGCCGATTGGGCGCATCTACCGTACGAATTCCTGGCCAATGTGTCGAGCGACATCATTAACAAAGTAAAGGGTGTCAATCGCGTCGTGTACGACATCAGTTCTAAGCCTCCCGCTACTATTGAGTGGGAGTAAGTAATGCGGCTGTCGCTGGCATTTGAATTGTATATTTTTTTTGGGCAATGATGAGAACTCTGAAATTTGCTTACTTCCTGGTGATTGTTTGTGCAGTACCTGCATGGGCGCAGATAGACTATCACAAACAATACCTTAACGCGAAGACGTTGTACCGCGAAGGCAAGTATAATCTGGCGATGGAAACGTTTAAGCCGCTGATCGCCTATGACAAGAATAACCCTTACTCGCAATACGCGTCGTTCTATTACGCATTGGCAGCCTATAGCCAGGGCTTTAAGCCCCTTGCGAAAACCTCGCTTAACGAGATTAAAAAACTAAGCCCTGCCTGGGACAAGATGGACGAGGTAAACTTCTGGATTGGAAAGATCAACCTGGAAGAGCGGGACTATTTTCAGGGCTTGAAGGTGTGGTCATCGATACAGGACAAGAGTCTTCAGCCGTTGATTGAATCGCTGAAATCGAAAAGTATGGCCGAGATCTCCGATGTAGAGACACTGCGCATGATGCGGGAAGAATATCCCCGCGATGCTGTAGTTGGAAAACAACTGGCGACTCAACTCGCTAAAAGTCCCGGCACGCCCGCTGACAAGGCGATGCTTGATGAGCTTATCCGAACGTTCAACCTTAACCGGGCCGACTTCGTGCCGGAAGCGCCCAAGTCATACTTCAAAGATATTTACTCAGTGTCGGTGCTGATGCCGTTCATGGTGAATACACTGGAACCATCATCCGGGACCAAGCGCAACCAAAACGTGCTCGATTTCTACGAGGGCATGAAACAGGCGGCGGACACGCTCGCCAAGCAGGGGGTCAAGATCAGCCTGCGGGCTTACGATACAGAGCGGAACGTGAACAAAGTAAAGAGTGTTCTTAGTACCGATGAACTGAAGAATACGGATCTGCTGATCGGCCCATTTTTTCAGGAAGAGGTAAAGCCGCTTCAGGATTTTTCACAGGCTACGGGCGTCAATCTGTTCAACCCGCTCCATAACAACATCGAACTCATCGGAACCAATCCTTATGCATTCCTCTATCAGCCTTCGCTGGAAACCATGGGACGCAAGGCTGGCGAGTTCTTGTCGGCAAACGCCAAGAAGAAAACCTGCCTGGTCTTCTACGGAACGTCGCGCCGCGATTCGACACTCGCCGCAAATTTCAGCGCAGCGGCGCAGGCCAAAGGCATGAAAGTCATGGCAACACATCGCCTCGCCAGGGAACAATCGGGTAACATCCTCACGATACTGACCACCGCTACTGAGTATGACGAGTTCAAATATCCTAAACAATTCTCGCTCAAGAAAGACAGCGTGGGAGGAATATTTGTCGCGTCGGACGATGCGCTGATCTATGCAAAGGTGATCAGCGGCATCGAAACACGTGGTGATCAGATTCCGGTGTTGGGGTCAGAAAGCTGGCTGGAACAACACACCATCGACCTGGAGAAATTTCAGAACCTTCCCATTACCCTGATCGCACCAAACTATGTAGATACAGGGAAGCCATACACAAAGGCCTTTACCAGGAAATACGTGAAGACACACGGTCGCGTGCCCACCAGCTACGCGAGTACGGGCTACGAGCTTATGCTGTTTCTGGGCAATCAGCTCAAGAAAAACGGTGTGTATTTCCAGGAGGCAATGGCAAAGGCAGGTATTCTTCCGGGCTATATTACGGAAGGGCATAACTACCAGGCTGGACGCAGCAATGAACTTGTACCCTTCGTTCGATTCGAAGCCGGCTACGTAAAGGTTATTGAGAAGAAATAAATGAGTCAGCAGCCAAATTCCCGAGACAAGAGTCTGGCGCTCTTCGAGCGTGCTAAAGCATTTATTCCTGGTGGCGTGAATTCGCCCGTTCGGGCATTCCGCGCCGTAGGAGGAAATCCCATATTCATGAAATCGGCTTCGGGCGCCTGGCTTCACGACGAAGATGGGAACGCGTATGTGGACCTCATCAATTCGTGGGGTCCGATGATCCTGGGACATGCGCACCCGATGGTCGAAGCGGCGGTGCGCGAGGCGTTGGCCGGGTCTTCTTCTTTTGGTGCCCCCACGTCGCGTGAGGTGGATATGGCGGAGTTGATCTGTTCAATCGTTCCATCAGTGGAGCGTGTACGTATGGTGAACTCGGGTACGGAGGCGACCATGTCGGCCATTCGTGTCGCGCGGGGATATACGGGACGCGATAAGATCATCAAGATGGAGGGTTGCTATCATGGCCATGGCGATTCTTTTTTGATCGCGGCAGGCAGCGGCGCGCTGACGTTTGGCTCGCCGGATAGCCCAGGCGTTACGAAAGGCACTGCAGCAGACACCTTGGTCGCACCCTTTAACGATGCCGAAGCCGTGGCCCGCCTGATCGACAGCAACCAGAACCAGATCGCCGCCATCATACTTGAGCCGGTTGTCGGCAACATGGGTTGTGTGCCACCACAGCCGGGCTACCTGCAGGACCTTCGCGTGCTGTGCGACAAGCACAGCATCGTACTGATATTTGATGAAGTGATGACGGGCTTCCGGCTCGCTTTGGGTGGCGCCCAGGAGCTTTATGACGTGAAGCCCGACATGACGACCATGGGGAAAATCATCGGCGGAGGGCTGCCTGTTGGCGCATATGGAGGCCGTCGCGAGATCATGGAATGCGTGTCGCCTGTGGGTCCGGTTTATCAGGCTGGAACGTTGTCGGGTAATCCGCTGGCTATGGCGGCGGGACTCACGATGGTGGGCTATCTGAAGTCTCATCCGGAAGTATATACCCAGGTCAACCAGGCAACGAACAAGCTTGCTGAGGGATTGAAGAAACAGATTTTCGAGAGCGGTATGAACTATACGATCAACCAGGTTGGCTCGATGTTTACGCTCTTCTTTACGGATAAAGTGGTTACCGATTTTGCAACGGCCACCACGTCTGATACGGCATTATTCGCTCGTTATTTCAATGGCATGCTTAATCAGGGTATTTATATGGCACCTTCACAATATGAAGCGATGTTCATATCGACGGCAATCGACGGCGCATTGCTGGATCGGATACTCACCGCCAGTAAACACGTCTTGCGGAATTTCTAATCCGCACAGGGATATCGTCATAGGAGGTAGGGAATGACCGCCGGATAAAATCCAGTTAACGCAGAGTCGCCGAGATTTATTTTTGGTCAGGCGTACGTTGATATCACCTTTTCGTTCATTTAATAACGTTATTTCAATACAGTTTTTCCTGTATAGATCGTTCGTAAAGAGCTCGCTGAGCGTGCGTCCGGACATTCAATAGTTCGACGCATTTAGTGTTGAGACGCACGCTCAGCGAGCTCTTTACAAGCCATCCACACGGAAAAACTATTTTAGACGACGTTATTAAATGAACGAATCCTGATATCCGTGTACGCCTGACCAAAATAAATCTCCGCGACTCTTTGCGGTTAACTGGATTTCCTCTTTAATACTCCTACGGGCCTATTTTCGACCATCCCGATCAGCGTTCCGAACCCCCGAAATCGTCGGAAAACTTTAAATCCAGCATCTTCATTACATGGATCTGGTTTCCAAAACCACCGCAACTTCGGTTTCGTCTGCGCGAATAGCTACCTTTTATGGTAGTCGAAAACACTTTTTAATCTCATGAAGAATCGTACGCTTACACTCACTATCGGTTTCGCGATACTGGGAGTTTTCATCGTCTTTTCAACAATCTATGTGCACCGAGGTTTGTTGGGAACTCAACGACACGGCCTGCCACTGATAACCGTAGCCAAAAACGCGCGTTCAGAGGTGGCCCAAACTTCCTTGCAATTGCACAAGTATCTTACAGGCGACACAAATGTTGGTGTTGAACAGGTACAGGGTGTATTGGAAGCCAACAAGGCGCAACTCCAGGCGGCCTACGACAATACCCTTGCGACGGGCAACGTGGGCCGGTACCTCACTGAGGAAACACGTCTCTTAATCAGACAGGGAATCATTGACCTCGACCGGATAGCGGAAAGCAACCAGGGATCTATAACTCTCCTGGCAAGTACTCCTAAACCGGTTGCTGACAGTACTGGCATTGTTCCGCCTGCACCGAAAATTGCCCTGGCAGAATCGCCCTATGCGGAGTTTAACAACGCCATGCTCAAGCTTGAAGGACATGTAGCCGATTTGATCGATAGCGACGCCAGTTTCTACGGAGGCATGGGTTGGTGGTTAGGCATCATGCTGCTGGCGATAGTAGGAGGTGCAGCCTTTTGGCTCTGGCGCCTTCAGGCAGACAGCACAAACATGCGATCGGAGCAAGAAAGCCGGCTGGCAGAAACCAGTAAAGCGGTGGCATCACTTTCGAGTTTTATTGAGGCCATCTCGGCAGGCGATTACAATGCAGAGGTTACGCTGGATCGCGAATCAGGATTAGGTGAAGCGCTACACACGATGCGCAATAAACTGCGTGAGAATGCCGACGACGACCGCAAGCGCAATTGGTCTACCTCCGGACTGGCACAAATAGGAGAGATCCTGCGCGTCAACAATGCTTCGAAGACCCAATTGTACGATAACATCATCAAGTTTGTGGTTAAGTATACCAAGAGCAACCAGGGTGGACTCTTCATTTTCAATGATGAAAATGAAAGCGAAAAATTCCTGGAACTCGTAGCGTGTTACGCATTCGAACGTAAGAAATATCTCAATAGGCGAATCGCCATCGGCGAAGGACTTGTGGGACAGTGCTACCTCGAAGGTGAACGCATCTATTTGTTGGAGGTTCCGTCAGAATATGTTACGATTACGTCCGGACTGGGCGGGTCAATGCCCAATTCCCTGTTGCTTGTTCCGTTGAAAGTAAACGACAAGATGTTCGGTGTATTGGAACTTGCCTCATTCGCAAAGTTCGAACAACACGAGGTAGAGTTAGTCGAAAAGCTTACGGAGAGCATAGCGTCAACTATTTCGGCAGTAAGCGTAAGCGAAAGCACGCGCATATTGTTGGAAAAGACGCAACAGCAGGCCGAGGAAATGCGTGCGCAGGAAGAAGAAATGCGCCAGAACATGGAAGAGCTGGAGGCCACGCAGGAAGAGATGCGCCGCAAAGAGAAGCACATCCAGAATATGCTGGACGGTGAGAAGAGACGCAACGAGATCAGTCTCAAGAATCGTCAGCTCATCGTGGAGCTTACAAAGAATAAAGATATACAGGACGGCAAGTGGCAGGAAACGCTCGAGAAGATCACGACTGCCATAACGCGCCAGCTAGGCGCCTCCCGCGCCAGCATCTGGCAGTACTCAGGAGCCGAAAAGAAAATGCATTGCGCTAAACTGTACTCTCAGACCAAGGGTTCTTTCGAGTCGGGACAAGAGTTGTCTGCGAGGTCGTACCCAGGATACTTTGAAGCGGTCACCAGCGAAGAAACCATCAATGCCAAGGATGCACTTGCGCATGCCGCCACGCGCGAACTTGCGGTGGAATACTACCGTAGTATGGGTATACAATCAGTGTTGCAGGTGCCTTATTTCAATGAGGGTAAGATCGCAGGTGTAATCAACTGCGAGCAACAACACGATCAGAAGGAATGGACCGAGGAGGACATCGAGTTCCTCAAGGCTTGCGCAGACCTCATTACGGTTGCCTACAATACGTATCGCATTAATCAAATGCTGGAACAACTCAGCGACGATCAGGAAACGATGCAGACCATCATCGACAACATTCCACGCGCGGTGTTCTGGAAAGACAAGGATCTGCGCTTCCAGGGATGTAATCGCATATTTGCCAATGTGGCCGGTCTAAAGTCTCCCAAGGATCTTATCGGCAAGACGGATTACGACATGCCTTGGAAAGACCACGGAGATGCCTATCGCGACGACGATGTTGCCGTTATGAACAGCCGCAAGGCCAGGCTCGACCTGGAAGAGCGAAACATAAACTCTGATGGCGTGGAGTCGTGGGTGCTTACCAGCAAGGTGCCGGTTCTGAATAAGCACGCGGAAGTAGTTGCCGTGCTTGGGATGTTCGAAGACATAACCGAGCGAAAGCGCAAAGAGGCGCTCGTTGAGTCGAGCATGGTGGAGCTCGAAGAGCTGCGCCGCCTGGTTCAGAAACGCGCCAGTTAAAGGGACGTTTTTCGGGCCAGGTATTACGTGAGGGAGGTCAGGCGTATACAGGGTTACTGAATATTCGCCCAACTTTCATTAACTTTACTTGTAAACACCTAATAAAGGGTCATGACTTATCGTTTTTTTAGCGCCTTAGCTGCGTTGCTGGTCTTTACGACCGGCCTTTTTGCGCAGGGTGAACGGAAAGATAAAACGGCCGTAACCTACGAAGAACTCTACGACGAGCCCTACTCCGTAAACAAGCTGTTTATCGGATTCATACCCCTGTATACCGATATGTTCGCTACGAACATTAATGCTGGCTATGGGGCCGAAGCAATCTATTATCACAAGGACAAGTTCGATTTCCGCGCCCATTTCAGAAAGACCTACAGCCGTCAGTTTTACGACTTCGCCAGGGATTTGGCAACCAAGAAGAGTGACGTAGACAATCACGCGGAGGTATATAACTATTACGAGTTCGGGGCCACGTACCACATCAAGGATTTCGAGGAAAGCTCGAAGACCAAAATGTTCCTGTACAAGAACAGTTACAAAGGCAACAAGTGGGCAGCCCGTGTGCCTCTCAATGCCGAGATCCCTTGCAAGGTGCGGAAGATCTACGGTGCCCGTTTAGGTGGCGTGTTCTGGGACAGTTCGACCGACATTGGCCGTGCTTTGGAAAAACAAGGACTTACCAACGCCGATCTTAAAAACGAAGAGGGCGTGGGCCTGCCAAGTACCATCGTAAAAAATGGTGAAACGGAATCATTCGACGTGTTCAGCAACGTGGCTTCACGCGGCTTGTACGTGGGGGGATCGATGACGTGGATCAAGAACGTGGCCGTAAATTTCGACAAGTTTGAAGAAGGCATAGATGATCTGATTTTTACGGTTTACCTCGATGCGCTGATTGCGCCTAGCCTGGTCGTTGACGACGTCGTTTATGTCGACGAAGACCTGCAGAGTCCTACAGCCGGAACACACACATATGATGTGAGTGTGCTCGACACTAAAATGATCGGTTTCCGCGCCGGGATGGAAGGACGCTTCAACAGAATGTTCAGCTGGTCATACGGCGGCGAGGTTGGCTACCGCCCAACCATTGGTGGCCGTGGCCTGTATGTGATGTTTAAGATCGCGTTCCCCGTGTTTGGCACGAACCTGGATTATAAGGTCGAATCGTTCGGAAAGTAGTACCTTCAGGGCAATCGCAAATTGCTCACTACTTGGATATCCTGATCAAGAATATCAAGGGTTTGGTGCAGGTCAGGGAAGGCAGCGTGAAAGCGGTTGCCGGATCTGATATGGCTCATCTGCCCGTCCTTGACGATGCCTATCTGGGCGTGAAAGACGGGCTTATTGTGGCCTATGGTCCCATGGCCGATCTATCAACCGACGCGATTTCTGATGACGCGGCAGCACATGCCACCGTTACTACCGGGGCTACCCAGGTCATCGATGCCGCAGGCCGGTTTGTGTTCCCATCATTTGTCGATTCCCATACCCACCTCGTATTCGCAGCCACCCGCGAAGAAGAATTTGTCATGAAGTTGAAAGGCGCCTCCTATGCCGACATCGCGTCGAAGGGAGGGGGAATTTTGAATTCGGCACACAAACTCCAGGCGATGTCGGAGGACGAACTTTATGAGCGTGCATTGGTGCGCGCCGAAGAGATCATAGCGACCGGTACCGGAGCCGTTGAGATCAAGAGCGGATACGGACTCACAACTTCCGACGAAATGAAGATGCTGCGCGTAGCCCGGAAGATAGGACAGAATACACCGCTTACTGTCCGAACGACCTTCCTGGGCGCACACGCCATCCCACGCGATACGTCACGCGAGCAGTACATTGAGCGGATAATCCAGGAGATGATTCCCGCCATTGCTGAACAAAAGCTGGCCGATTATATCGACGTTTTCTGCGAGGAAGGATTCTTCACGCCTGCTGATACAGAACGCATTGTAGAGGCCGGAAAAGCCGCAGGGATGCCTCCGCGCATTCATGCCAACCAACTGCATCGTTCGGGTGGCGTGCAGGTCGGGGTGAAGACCGGAGCCATCAGCGTCGACCACCTGGAAAATATCGGTGATGAGGAAATTGCCTTGTTGAAGAACAGCAACGTGATGCCCACAACTTTGCCCGGGGCTGCATTTTTTTTGAACCTGCCGTTTACCCCGGCACGGAGGCTTATCGATCAAGGATGTCCGCTGGCAATTGCCTCGGACTACAATCCCGGCAGCGCACCAAGCGGAAACATGCCCTTGATGGTTGCCCTGGCCTGTATCAAGATGCGCCTGTTGCCTGAAGAGGCTATCAATGCCGCTACGATCAATACCGCCTGCGCGTTACAATTACAGGACAGCCTGGGAAGCATTGGCAAAGGGAAGATCGCCAATTTGTGGATCACCAGGCCGATCCCATCCATCGCACACATTCCTTACGCGTTCGGTTCACCCGTGGTGGACAGGGTGATTCTGAACGGGAAAGAGATAGCTATTCGGTGAACGCGTGCGGCCTCATCGGCTAGCTGCCAGACACGGATACATATCATGTCAAAGGCTGCGTTCAATTTGGACTGAAAACGAGAGCGCCGACTTCAATGACGATGCTACCGAACAGTATTTCTCCATTGCCAAACGGGTGACTTTCTCAAGCTCTTCTACGGTGGCATCGGGCGAAGTGAGGGTGTATTTGCAGTGAATCTCTTTCAACCATCTCGGCGTTTCCTCATTTCGCACACAAGTCACTTCAACGCGGAGGCCTTCGACCATCTTTTTCCGCTTCTTCATCATGCCCGCTACCTCCACGCCTGCGCAGGCTGCCAGCGCCGATTGAAGTATTTCTACTGGCGACTGACCGGTCTTTTCAGATGCTTTCCGCATATCTATGCGAACGCTATTGCCCGCCTCATTTGACGATTCAAACAGATCCTCGCCGATCATCCGGGTGGTTATTCTCATGGCGTGATATTTTGTTTTAAACATAATAACTTATTTGATAAGCCGGTGCGCTCCCATATTTTTGGCACATATCGATCGTATCATGCTGGTTACTGACTCCATTAAGGCCGCCATTCGGGAAGTGAAAGATTATCCCAAACCGGGTATTGTATTCAAAGACATCACCCCGGTGCTCGCGCAGCCGGAACTGATGCGCGATGCCGTTCGGGAGATTGCCGATACGTTTCGCTCGTCAAAGCCCGACGCTGTGGCCGCTTGTGAGGCGCGAGGTTTTATATTTGGGTCTATACTGGCGGTGGAGCTTGGATGTGCGTTTATTCCGGTCCGCAAGGCGGGAAAGCTGCCCTATAAAACATTCCAGCAAGACTATGCCCTCGAATATGGACACGCTACGCTCGAGATGCACATCGATGCCGTGCAGCCAGGCTGGAAGGTCCTTGTCCACGACGACGTGTTGGCTACTGGCGGCACGGCTGCAGCAACGGCGCATTTGATCGAGCGGGCTGGTGGTGAGGTGGCAGGCTTCTCGTTTATTATTAATTTGAGTTTCTTAATGGGAGAAGAAAAGTTAAAGCGTGAATTTGGGATTACACCGCATTCACTCGTGACTTTCTAGTCCCGGACTTCAACTATGTCTGAGCTGATAACCATACCGATGTTTCCGCTGGCCATTCTGCCCTTACCAGGCGAGCTCGTTCCGTTGCATATCTTCGAACCGCGCTACAGGCAATTGCTCCAGGATGCGGAGGTTAATGATATAGAGTTTGGGATCTATTTCACACACGAAATCAATGATCAGAAGATCGGCAGTCTGGTGAAGCTTGAAAGTGTGATCAAGCGCTATCCGGGTGGCGAAGCGGACATCATTGTGAAATGTGGCGACATATTTACCATGGGATTGCTTACGCGCACATTTCGCTCAAAACCTTATCCGGGCGGAGAGGTGAGGTTCTGGGACCTGGAGCAGAATACTTTCCCAGGTCATGAGCTGTACGATCTGTTTCTTGCCTATCTCAAATTGAGAAACATTAGCCAACACGTCAACGTCTTTAACTTATACCAGATCGCCAACGAACTCAACTTGGACGTCAACGATCGGTATCGCTTTCTTACCAGCCCGGAAGAAAAGAAGGAAGTATTCATTCTTAACAGAATTAAATTCCAGATGCACTTGCTTCAACAGGAGGAGAAGAGCAAGGACAATTACTATCTCAATTAGCCGCTTTTGGTTGCGGGCAGTTCGGCGACATTTACGTACACTCACCGGCATTGATACCTTTTACGTGAGGCGATCTTCTAATCCCTTCAGATGGGGGACGCGATTTACACAACCTTGTTCGCTGTAAATCGTTACCGCTTTTTCTATTGAAATTCTGAACCTTAACCAGACGTTGTTTCGTTTGGGACGTTCACTTTAGAAGAACATTGGTGTTACTTTCTGTCTCCTTTTTATTAACGATTCATTAACACAAATTAACGTTTGCACTGTAACCTATAGCCCATTGTGACCGTCTTAACGCTATACAAAATACATCACCTTATGAAAAAGAGTTTTTTGATACTAACGGCGTCCTTGCTGGTTACCTTCGGTGCAATGGCAGGAAATATACCAGCTGCCGCTGGTGTGGCAGTAGTTAATCAGGGCACAACGCTAAAGCTATACTACAAAGGAGCTTCTGAGACCAATGTGAAAGTTTCAATACTGAACGAAAGCGGTCATATCGTTTTCTCAGAGGTATTGAAGAACGTCGACGGATTTGTTCGCCCTTACAATCTCGCTGGCATTCCGGCCGGAGAATACACCATTGAAGTGTCTGATCAGAACACCAACCACAGCGAGAAGGTGGTTATTGGTCAACATCCAAAGGCTGAACTTGCGAACCTTGTTCGCGTAAAGGGTGAAGAAGGTAAGTACCTCCTCACGATTCCTTCTAAAGAAGCGAAGGATATCAACGTGCGCATACTCTCTGATGATAAAGTGATCTACGATGAAGTTCAGGCGATCAGTTCAGACTTCGCCCGCATTTACAATCTAAAGAAAGTAAAGGGTTCCGTAACCTTCGAGATCAATGATCAGAAAGGCAACAGGACGGTGGTTAACTACTAAGTGCATCTCAGTCTATAGCTTTATATAAAAGACCCTCGAGGCTGTCTCAAAGGACAGCCTCTTTTTTTTTGATTGCATGAGAGCTCGTAGAGGAAGCAGCGTATTGTAACCGCGGAGACGCCAGGACGCCAAAGGCCTCTGCCCCCAATACCGATTGCAGCAATCGTTGTAGTAAAAAAAATTTTACAAGAATCGTTTGCGCTCGGCGAAGTGCACCGTCTACACCCGTTGCTCCAGTTCATTTTTTGTGCAATCGTTGTTTTGATTTAAAAAACAGGTTTCCTTACAATTGACCGTCGTGCGTATATCGGTACCGTATATTTGATCATAATCAAAAAACAAATACGACGATGAAAACCAAATCACTTTACGTCGCAGCGCTGATGACTCTGGCTGCGGCCTTTACAGCAGTTGGAAAAGATGAACCTGCCGCCCTCGGTCTCGCAGTAGTGCCCGTGAAGGGATCTGAAGTATTCAGAGTAATCTACAAGAGTGAAAATCCCAGCAAGGTGAAGTTGAGCGTTTACAACGCCGCTTCAGAAGTTGTGTTTACGGAAACCATGGCCAGCGTTGGCGGCTTCATTCGTCCGCTCAACTTTTCCGGTCTCGCTTTTGGCGAGTACACCATTGAACTAACAGATGCTTTAGGTAAGAAATCAGAAAAAGTTTCTTATCAACCCACTAAGTCAACTACGAACGTACATGTGGCTAAACTTGCTCAAGCTGACAAATTTCTCTTGTCAGTAACCAACGGTGGCAAGGAAACCATCACGGTTAAGATTTTTGACGAAGCGAACAATCTTGTGCACGTGAGCTCGAAAGAGGTCACAGGTGACTACGCACAACTATTCTCTGTGAAAGAACTGGCGGGTGTAACATTTGAAATCTCGAACAATGCAGGTGAGCTGAAGACTGTACGGTTCTGATTAAATAGTTGAAAGTTTGAAAAAATGGCTGCCTCCACGAGGTGGCCATTTTCGTTTTTAGCCTACCGGGATGTCGTGGTGGTATTAGAACTTGACTTGTTCGACCAATTCGAGCCGCTTCACAACACTTCGCGGTACCAGTACCGTACCCGGAGACAATACAGCGTTTGCCCCAATCCGCGAGCCATCGCCAATGAGGGATCCGAATTTTGTAACTGGAAGCAGGATGATAGCGCCGTTAACCAGGGCGCGGATGGATTTGTCATCGCGCTCATTGTAGTGATTGGCGAGAATGCTTCCGGCTTCCATATTAACGCCCTCGCCAATTATGGAGTCGCCCGCAAAATTGAAATGCGCCAGTGCGCTTCCCCGGAAGAGAAAAGATGATTTTACCTCGCAACCCGGACCAATCACAACTTTTTCATCGAGGTACACACCCCCGCGAAGATAGGCGTGCGCGCCAATGAAGCATCCTGGCCCGACAATGATCGGACCCTTCATGGTAACCTGTGATTCGACGATCGACGACTCGTGAATGAAGGCACTACCAGACTGTTTGTACCCGGCTGGCAGCGCCTTGGATTTTCCGGCGATCAGCAACTCGGCCTGCGAGGGCAAGTACCACGGGTCCAGTTGAGCGTCTGGAAATAGGTCTGTGAATCGTCGGATGAATGAGCTTGCGTTGATCATGCAGTGTATCGGAGAGACGTTTGTTTCATTGTTGAAGGCAGGTCACATCTCGTAAAGTTCGAGGGGTAGACCGTCGGGGTCGGCGAAAAAAGTGAATCGCTTGTGTGTGTACTCGTCGACGCGTACCGGTTCCGTTGCAACGGCGTTTTGGTTCAACCAATGTATGCTGGAGTCCAGGTCATCCACGGCAAACGCCAGGTGTCGAAGACCTCTCGCTTCCGGTCGCGAAGGGCGGAGTGGTGGACTTGGAAACGAAAACAATTCTATGCCATATTGATTTCCGACTTGAAGATCAAGCTTATATGACTGCCTTGCTTCGCGGTAGTGCTCCGCGAGAACCTGACATCCCAATATCTCGACATAGAACTTTTTCGATACTTGGTAATCCGAGCAAATGATCGCGATGTGGTGAATTCGGTTGATGTTCAACATGGTCGAAATTATGTATTTTCGGGTAAACCTATTGTATATGGTTACGCTCTGGATCGTAGTGGGTATTATCTTATTGCTGGCAGGCATCGTGGGTTGTATTCTTCCCTTTCTCCCGGGACCACCGCTGTGTTATCTGGCGCTGCTCGTGCAACAGTTTAACACCGAGTCGCCGTTTACGGCAAGTTTCATGTGGATATGGGCCGGCATTACCTTGCTGGTGGTGTTGCTCGAGTATTTTATACCCATCTACGGAACAAGACGCTTCGGGGGGACGAAATACGGTATGTGGGGAAGCACGATTGGGCTCCTGGCGGGATTATGGTTTGGACCCCTGGGGATTGTTATCGGACCCTTCATGGGCGCGTTTGTAGGAGAGATGCTGGCGACGCAGGATTCATCCACGGCGCTTCGCTCGGCATGGGGTTCATTCGTAGGATTCCTGTTTGGTACGCTATTAAAACTGATTGTGTGCTTTGTGATGGGGTGGTACCTGATCAAGTATGCGTACGTGACGATCATCGCATGAGGTCTTTGCTCTGGCAGTTGTAGGTTATGGTAACAGGTAAGCCCAATGGAAATCCAGGAAGGGAGGCCACGGAGCTTTTTTTTGGGTGCGTAGGCGTTTAGATAATTTTGAGCATTAGGTGGGTTGTGATGCCTCATACAGTGACCTTTTTTGGCTAGGACTCAGCTCTGTAGGATGGTTAAATCCGAGGCCTGGAGGAGATTGGGGGAACTTCAACGGAATCCGCTTCGACGCTACGCGCCGATGTCGGGTTGAGTTCACGGAGTATTGATGCAGGAACTTCCACGTTTCGCGGCGACACGTGGGTATGTAAACATTTCGCAAAAGTATTCACCCTACTTCCTCTGTGTACTCAGCCTGGCCTCGACGCGTAGCGTCGAAGCGGATTCCGTTGAAGTTCCCCCAATCTCCTCCAGGCCTCGGGTTTAACCATCCTACAGAGCTGAGTCCTAGCCAAAAAAGGTCACTGTATGAGGCATCACAACCCATTTAATGCTCAAAATTATCTAAACGCCTACGCACCAGAAAAAAGCTCCGTGGCCTCCCATCCTGGATTTATTTTAAACGAATTTATTAAGCTGAACTTATTTCCTGCAGCATCCTTCATCTTGCTAATCCGACGAGAGACAGACTGCCTAAGAAGTGATTACTGTATGATGATCGTAACCTTGTTGACCTTCTTCTCTTCCAGTTTGGTCGTGCGCTCGCCGCCGCCTGAGTTGTCGAGGTCTCCCTTTGCTACAATGACAAAGTACGCGATTGCCTTAAGCTCTTTGAATTTAACAACTCCTTTGGCATCGGTCGATCCCTCCATCGCCGCATGCTGCTCGCTTTTGTAGTCTTCCTCATTTTCAAACAACCGTACCGTTGCACCGTCAACAGTGTTGCCAACCTCGTCGCGCACCGTAACACTGAGCGTTGTCTTGATCAACTGAAATCCCGAGGTCACAGCAACAATTGCGAACAGGGTAATTATGGCTAATACACGCTTCATGGTTCAAAAATTTTGATGATTTGAAAGTACGCGTTTTTTCGACCCGCGCAACCCTCATTTCGACCAAATGCGCCTCAACGATCCGAGTGGGTTAAGTCAGGGTGACAAATTCTAACTAGCTGTCGCCGCAGGTATTGAAAACTCCCGCAAAGCCATAAAGAAAGCCCCGACAGGGGGCTCGCAAAATTGTCAATTGTCAATTGTCAATTATAACTTGTCAATTAAAATCTCATCTCATCAACACCACCCCACCCCGTTTCTCCATTATCCCTTTTTCGGGGCGATACGAGCTCTTGTACCTTACCAGGTAAGAGTATGTGCCGGCGGGCGACAGTTGTGCCAGGTTATTTTTGTAGCCGCCGTTCCAGCGGAAGTCGCGCTCCGCCGATTGGAAGATCATCTCGCCCCAGCGGTTGAAGATGAATACTTCGAAATCTTCATCATCGATAAAGAATGTATAGACGTGGAACGATTGATTCACCATGTCGCCCCCAAGACCGACAACATCACTGGTCGGTCGGAACGCGTTCGGCCCTACGATCACCGGATCACATTCAACCAATACGTTCGTCTTATCGGAGCTTCCACATCCGAAAAGATTTTCGAGCAGAACGCTATATAGCCCCGGTGCATCTGCCGTGAGGGTAGGTGTGTTGATCCCGAGACTGACGCCGTCTTTCAGCCAATCGTAGCTTGCGAAGTCGCCGGGGCGAAGTACAACGGATCGGGTATTGGGGTCTGGGTTAGCCGGATCGGGACAGATATAGGCTTCCTCGTTTAGCAGTCCGGGAGTTACCGGTGCCAGCGTAATGTCGATATCGTCGGTAGCCTTGCACGTAGCCGCCGATGCGGTTACACGATACACACCGCCACGCTGTTCCTGGAGCGTCGAGGCAGTTTGCCCGGCGATAGGGCTGCCGTCCAGGGCCCAGGCATAGGTAGCTGTTCGGCTCGTCGTCGCCGTGAGCGTGAACGGTGATCCTTCACAAGGTGTGGTTGAGGCGAGTTCTACGGTTAGTTCATTGTCGACCTGAACGATCAAACCATTCGATGTACTCTCACAACCCGTGACGGGACTCAATATTGACACAGAGTATTGCTGACCATCATTCGAGAGGTTGGCAAATACTTCTGAACCTCCCAGCGTGGGTTGGTAAACGCTGTTAATAAACCATCGATAAAGGAAGGTGCCGTTGGGTGTTGCGGTAACCGTGACCAAATCAGAACAGGCATCGTCTTGCGAGATAGCCGCCAGGATAGGAGGTTGAACAACGACCGACAGCGTGGTGTCGAGGTCGCAGAAACCTGCTTGTGTAATGAGCACTTGATAAGGCTGTGTTCCGGCGGGAGGGTTGGCCTTCATATTCGCGCTATTCGTACCGGAAACAATAGCAAGCCCAGTCCATAGAAATGAGTCACCTTGAGAGGCGGTGATAGATACTGGCGCAACGGGATCGCAGAGTATGTCAAATTGCGCAGGCACTTTGGGGCTGTGATTAATCGGAACCGGTGTCGATGAGGATATGCAATTTGCGGCATCTCTCACCTCGACGATATAAATCTCATTGTTGCTGGGCAGACCAACCGGAACTGTGGTCGCGCTGGCAGTATTAAAGGCAACAACGGTCGAGCTACCAGTTTGTACACCCTGTCCAGCTGGAGGAAGGGGAAGTGAAGTATCAATTACCCGCCAGGTGTAGCTGGCTGACGGCGGTCCTATTGGCGCGATGGTGACATCTATATTTATGGGATCACACGTCACATCCTGGAGTCCTGTGACAGAAAAATTAGTGTTGTTAATAGTAGCTGCCGTGGTTACCGCGCACGTCGTTACCTGGTCAGCAACGGTGATGCTATACGTTCCTGCCGCCAGGTTGGTGGCTTGAGGAATAGGGCCTACCGTGAGGTCAGTGTCGGTCAGCGTGGTCGACGGGCCTGTAATTGTATAGGTGAACAGCGCCGACGCCGGCGACGTAATGCTCAGATCGATTGTTCCCGTCATAGCGCCGCAGGCAATAGAGTTCACGACCGGTGTTGTAATGATCGGAAGTGGATTGATCGTCAAGATCACCGAGTCCTTTACAAAGCACGTGGTCACCGGATCGGTCACGGTCACTTCATACTCCGCTACTGTGCGCGTGCCGGTCGAAGTGTTCACAGCCCGCGTGCGTCTTGTTCCGAGAGGTGTGGCAGCTCCGCCATTCAACGTGAGCGTCCAGGCATACGTTGCACCGGGGTTCAGCGCATCCAGCGGCCCGACGGGTGTGTTTTGACATATGGTGAGGTTATCTCCAAGATCTACCACGGGCCGGTTATCCGCAGCAAGAATTCTACCATCCACACTGCAACCGGCGGCATTGGTAACCGTCACATCGTAATAACCGCGCTGGTTCACGGTAATGGTTTTCGTGGTGTCGCCCGTTGACCACACGTAACTAAATCCAGGCAAATTGGTCGGGTTAGCATCGAGTATGGCTGCCCCTGTACAAAGCACGGCTGAAGCACTCGGATCCGGAGGCAAATCGTTGATCCGCAGTTGCTGCACCAACGTTGTGTCGAGACCGCATCGGTTCGTCAGGCGCAAAGACACGTCGTATAGCCCAGGGGTATTGAATAAGTAATTGAACTCTTGCGCAGTCGATGTCGTGATCACGCTTCCTGCCGGCTGGCCATTGACGGTCGCAACCCGTACCTGCCAGAAAAATTTATCGATCGGGTCGGTCGGTGTCGCCGTAAACGTGGCGGAATCCAGCACGCATTGACCGGCAATCGTCATGAATGGCCCCTGTATTGGATCAGCCAGGTTCTGAATAAAGTTCGGCAAGCCCTGAGTGCTGTTTGTTCCTCCGGCAAGGGGGAATCCATTGGGGGTATAGATTGAAATTTGTGTCGTGTCGTCCAGTGCCTGTATCGTGCCCAGGTAGTTCTGACCGTCGACGGCAACGTAGATCTGACCGTCGGGACCTATCTGTATCGCGCCAAGTTTTTCAGGAACGCTTGAACCTGTCATCGGCGGCTTTTTCAGATAAGGCATGGCCAGTGAATCGAATGCAAATTCAACCAGCTGTGAGCCACCGCCTGTATTTTGCAGGGTGGCAAAAAGCTTATTGCCGCCTGAAGAAAATTCAAGGCCATAAAGTAAGCCATTCGGATTGTTGAGATTGGCCGTACGGAAGTTCGTAACTGCGCCCGTAGTATTGTTGAAGTCGAAGATCTCAATCACGTTAGACGTTCCCGGCGTTGATAACGCTACCGCTAGGCGATTCTGTGGGCCGAGTTTCATGTAGCCCTGGCCATTTTCTGCGGAGGTAATAGCGTGATCAGATCCAATCGCGGAAATCACGGGATTGCCAATTCCTAAATTGGTGATGGGGTACGCCCGGAAAGAATTGTTTCCATACTCGTGGGCGATCAGCCAACCTTCATTGCCCGTGAGGCGCTCCGTGCTCCGCGCGAACAGCAGAATATCTTGCTGCACCACATCTCCTTTGCCGCCATTCAGCTTGAGATCGAACAGCGAGTAACGGAGCTCATACGTTCCGTCGCCGTGTACGTCCTTCGTCGTGAAAATGTAGTATAGTGTTTCGTCGCCAGGGACCGGAATGATTAAAGCAGATTGTCCGGATTGCGGACTGCCGCCGATTCCCGTGGCGACCTCCGTGAATTCGCGGTCCCACACCTTGTCACCATCCGTGAAGAAGACCACCTGACCATTGCGGTCGCTGATCGTCGATGTACCCTCAGGGGCATTCATAACCGGGTTGCTGATAGCTATCGCCGGATCCTCGGGTAATGGATTAAAGTCTATTCCGGCCTTGTTCCCAAAGTACCAGATGTTGGCGCGCTGATCCAATACGTCGTACTCTTTGATATTCACGCCTGCATAAGCTGAACAACTGCCAACCGTAGCTACCAGGTAGTAATAACCCGCCGAGTCCGGCTGAAGCGTTTCAGAAGTAGCACCGGGGATCAATCCACCGGGACCGAACCATTGCAACGTTGGCGTGCCGCTGCCCTGTAAGCTGGCTTTCACGCTGAATTGCCCGCATTGCGGCGGCGGATTCGGCGCCTTGGGAAACGGAAGTTCACAGCTGCAGGCCGTTGTATCCTGTACCAGGCTGATCTGGGTATCAAAGTCCGTGATCGTCACGGGCTGCATTGTCGTCGTCGATTGACCGTTGAGAAAAGCAGTAACGGATACGTTGTAACTTCCTCCCTGCTCATACGTATAGACCGGGCTCCAGTCGCTCGATCCTGAACCATCGCCAAAATCCCAGCGAAGGCTGTCGGCGCCTGGTGTTACCGTTGGGAAGAAAGCGGTAGGTACGTTGGCACAAGAGTCTTTTGCCGTAAATGTGACCGTCAGGACGGTAGTATCGCTGGGTGCAAAGCTCGGAAACTGAGTGCCCCCGAAATTCACGTTGCCGGGAAATACCTGCGGCGTGTATATCACGTTCGCTGCAACGGAGTCGGTATCCGCAATGCTGCCCATCAGGTACGGCCCCCCGGGTGTTGCCTGATAAAGATGATAGATGGTACTGTCTGGCCCCATCTGCAAACCATAGCTCTGGTAGATGGTATTGGGTTGTGGAAGGATGCTCGCCGGCGTCAACGTTGGATTGTTCACATCAAACTGCATCACATTGCCCGGTACGCCGCCTTCCCCCTCGCTGGATATGTACAGATAGGTCCCGCTAAAGCTCCATTCCGTATCGTAAATGGCGACCCCTGTGCCAACATTCGCGACCGCTGAATTCGGCACGTCCTGATCGAACGTCAATGCGCCTGTAAGCGGATCAAAATCCAATATCTCTACATTGCGGTTGGCCTCCTGAGGAGACACCGCGATCTGATTCGTTCCGGCGTGAAAAGAAAAATTTCCAGGTTGTGTGATCACGCCAACATCATACGTGGCAGGTGGTTGAGGCCCTGCTGTAGTGACCAGTGTGACGGTATAAGTTGTCGAACCATTCGCATGGGTAATGAGCCAGAAGTTTTCCGTTCCCTCCTGAGGAATGACGATCATCGACTCGGCTGTACTGTTCAGCCCCAACGTCGTGTTCGTTGCTGACGTCGCCTCGCCCATAGGAATAGGGTTAGGGAAGACGGCATTGCCGGGCAACGACATGTCTACCAGGCGATAGGATACACTACCCGGAGTAGCACCGTTGGCCGAATTGACAAATACATAGTATTGATCGTCCTGTCCCGGCACCTTGGCCACGGCAACGGCCTGGTTGCCTGCCGGATTGCCGCCAAGTCCGGTCCCATTCGGTATGGGTTGATTCGACACATCATAGATGTTCATGCCGTCGGTATAGAACAGCAAATCGCCATTCACCGCGCTGCTGGCCACGGCGCTTCCGCCAGTGCCAAACGGCGACGCCTGATTGTCGACTAACGTGATGGATTTGTCAGAACGGCCGAACCTCACACCCTCCGGCGTGCTGCCGAAGTACCAATTAATACCAGTCAAACTCTGGGCCCCGACGCCTAACGAAACAGCAAGGGGTAAAAGGACCAACAGCAGGGAGCGTAACGAATTCGTAGTCAACCTCTTCATAATGCAAACGCGCTTCAACTTACTTTCTTATTCCGGCCAGACAAATTGTAAAACGCCCAAGTTATGAATTTCAAAGAAATGGGCACTTCATACTAATTAATTGATTTACAGTCACTTTCAAGTTCATTCCACACGCTAGAATACAACTGAACATCATATTCCCACGAGAATGGGGTAGCGTCATGACTGTCTCCTTTGCAAAGAATGGTCTGGCTCTGAAGGACAAAACTCAGCAAGTTTACTTAAGGTACCAATATAAACACCTTAACGGTAAGCACATCTATTCGTATCTGCCAACGGGCGAATTTTTAACGCTCTCGTACGTCGATTTATTGTCCGGCAGCGCGCCACGAGCAGGCAAAATGTGGCCTGTGTGGCACATGATCTGGAATATCTTGGCGACGGCATCCCTGAAGAAATCATCGCGGCCCTGACAGCCGTCAAGGACCTGCGTAGCGTTTGTACTGGAAGGAAGCGTTCAACCGTCCGGAGACCGGCTGCGTATAACCGCACAGTTGATTCGAACAGAGGACAATTCCCACATTTGGTCGGAGCGATATGATGTGCAGCAGACAGATACCTTTAAGATACGGGATAACATTGCCGCGCACATCGTCGCGGTATACTCCAGGAAGGGGAGGCGCATTGCCGACCCAAATCATGCAGCGGCAACGCGCGACATTTTGTTGAATTTTTATGGGAACTCTTTACAACGAGTCGTGGACCTTTGCGACTCACTCGTGAAAGCGGTCCTTCCTTCCCGGCCCCCGTTCGCAAAGCTCTATGCGGAGGCTGGATTTGACCGATACTTATCGCGAATTGATCAATTCCAGCCAGACAAATTGCACCCACCAGTACCAAAGTATACCATTTGCAGAAAATGGTCGTTAATAGATACGCTCACGCAGATATCGGGGATGAAAAGACAGGGGAAGAATTGGTGCGTGTTGAACAGCGTTGTTACACGAAGAACGCACCCAGGAACAGGACAAACTGTTTCATAAATTTCCGGGATACCGTTAATTTGCCTTGATTGCGGAATATAATGATGAAGTTGATGTACAGGTTCACCCTGCTTTTTTGCGTCCTGATGCTGGCACTGGAAGGTTCAGTATTGGCGCAGGATCCACAGTTTTCTCAATTCTACGCGGCGCCCCTGTACCTCAACCCAGCGTTAGCGGGTTCAACGGGGCAGGCACGGGCAGGGATCAATTTCCGAAATCAATGGCCGGCGATTGACGCCAACTTCACCACCGTCTCGGCTTACTTCGACTACTATCTGGAGGACTACAAGAGCTCTGTAGGCGTTATTCTCAACCAGGACCGCGAAGGTCTCGCCGGGCTCCGCTCGTTCAGCCTTGGCGTGCAGTACGGATACGAATTGAAACTCAGTGAAAACCTGGCCTTTCGTCCGGGAATACAGGTTGCGTTGTTCAATCGGGATATCAATTTTGGCCGGCTGACATTCGGCGATCAGTATGATCCGTCTACGGGTCAGTTTCTCGACCAGCCCACCGCGGAAACTTTCCGTTCCAATTTCAAAAAGACTTTTGTCGACCTGTCATTAGGAGGCGTGTTATTCACACGCGTGGCTTACCTGGGTCTTTCGGTCTGGCACCTCACCGAACCCAATCAATCCATTATCGATGAATCCAGCCCGCTGCCCATGAAGTTTTCTGTTCACGGTGGTTTCAAATTCTATCTCAAGCAAGGCGTGCAGGGAACCGGCGCGTACGCGAAAAAGGTAGAACGCAGCATCGCGCCTGCGTTTCAGTACCGCCATCAAGGAAAATTTGATCAGATGGATCTGGGCATGTATTTTACGGCCGCACCGTTGGTCGTAGGTGCCTGGTACCGCGGCGTGCCTTTCAAGAAGGTCAACGACTTCGTCAATAATGAATCGATCGTGTTATTACTGGGCTTCACACAACTCGGTGCCAAAGACGCAATCAACATCGGCTACAGTTTCGACTACACTATTTCCAAACTCGGAACAGGCAGTGGCGGCGCTCACGAATTCAGCCTCGTATACACATGGCCCATGCGCAACCCGCGCAAGCCACCGCGTGACAAACTTATTATACCCTGCCCGGACTTCTAATATTGATTTATTTGTTGATCTGTTGATTTGAAATCACGCCTTTGGGCGTGGTTGCCCATCAGCTACAAGCTGGTAGCAAATCAACAGATCAACAAATAAATCAATGATGATGTCCTCCCGGACCATGTACGTGACCGTGTGAGAGTTCTTCGCTCGTGGCGTCGCGAACTTCCATTACTTCGACGTCGAAGTTGAGCTCTACGCCGGCTAGCGGGTGATTGGCATCTACGGTTATGGTTTCGAGCCCGACCTCAATCACCGTTACAACGGCACCGCTACCTGTTGAGAATTTCATACCCTTCTGTACCGGCTGGTCGCCGAAAGCTGAGCGTTGAACCTTCTGCGTCATGGAAGGGTCCAACTCGCCATATCCTTTTGACGGTGGTACCTTGATTGAAAACTTATCACCCTTGCCCTTTCCTTCCAGGCCTTCTTCCATCCCGGCGATCAGATTGCCGGCACCGTGCAGGTAATGCAAGGGCTCGCGTCCATCACTGGAATCCAGAACGGTCCCCTTATTGTCCGTCAGCGTGTAGTGAATTGCTGCGACCTTATTCTTCGAAATCTTCATTTTGTTGCCAGTTATTATGGATATTAAATAGATAAAACGATAGCCACCGCGGCCACCGGAACAAATTTAGGAAAGATCACGAAATATTCGTCCGCAACACGAAACTCGCTACTTTTGGCTGCCTATAGCTTTGGTGAAAAAATGCCGCGCACACATTTTTATCGAAGGGGTAATCACACCTTTGGGCGTCGTTACCCATCAGTTGGAAGCAAATAAAAAAAATCAACAAATCAACAGATCAACAAATAAAATGGATTGGATAACACTCGTCATCGCAGGGCTATTCGAAATTGGATTTGCAACCTGCCTGGGCAAGGCACGAGAAACTTCGGGCACCGCGGCCGCACTGTGGTGGGCCGGTTTCGCGATAAGTTTGTTTATCAGCATGTACTTGCTCTACCGTGCTACCCTGACGCTACCTGTGGGAACGGCCTATGCGGTCTGGACAGGAATTGGCGCAGTGGGAACCGCTATTATGGGAATCGTATTCTTTAAGGAACCCGCTGATTTCTGGCGCGTATTCTTTATCGCTACGCTCATCGGGTCGGTGGTGGGCCTTAAGTGGGCGTCACATTGACTCAGAAATCGTGACTTCTTTAGCATGCCATGAAGCTTTACTTAGGTAAAGACCGGCAGTCAAGCAGCAACCTCATCAAAAGCTTTGCGGTGGTCGTCGCCAAAACTACCCGGTCGTCGACGGTTTCCTTTGAATCTGAGGGATTTGTTCTAATTTTAGATCATTAATAACATCCCTTTGTAACTCAATATTCTTTATACTATGAAGAAGATCTTAGTCCCCACAGATTTCTCGAAGCCGGCAGGAATCGCCACCGATGTAGCCGCAGACATTGCTAGAAAGTCAGGTGCTGAACTCACCTTGTTGCACGTAATTGAGGAAGCGATTGGTAACTCGCTAAATGTGGAGGGGCAAGTTTCGGCCGACGCCGGCTGGGAGGAGAAACTTTTCAACATGAAGCTGATCGAAAAAGCCAAGAAGCAAATGGCCAAGCTTTCGGAAGATGCTAAGTTCGAGGGTGTGCGGTTGAAGACGGCACTTCGTGTAGGCACCCCGTATCACGGCATGAACAAGATCATCACTGAAAAGAAAGTCGACCTCGTCGTAATGGGCACTGCCGGTCGCTCAGACTTCGAACAAATGATCATCGGTTCGAACACGGAGAAGGTGGTACGTACGGCGGGCTGTCCCGTGCTTACGGTTCACAACAAGCCCGCGACAAAGGACTTCAAGCAAATCGTTTACGCGACCTCGATGGATAAAGACGAAGAGGTGTTTTCCCGCATCGTGCGCACCACACAGAAGATATACGACGCAACCATTCACCTGGTTCGCATCAATACCCCTTCCAACTTCCAGCGCGATGTACTGGTGAAGAAGTACATGCAGGATTTTGCCAAGCGTCTGCAACTGAAGAATTACACCATCAATGTATTCAATGATGTCAGCGAAGAAGAAGGTATCATTTATTTTGCCGACAGCATTGACGCAGATCTGGTTGCCATGTCGACACACGGCAGGACAGGATTTGCCCATGTGTTGGCGGGAAGCATCGCAGAAGATGTAGTGAGCCACAGTCGCAGACCGGTGCTGACGTTCGTGACCAAACGCCGCAAGCGCTAACATTTTTTTTGCCACACGGCCGGTCCGCCATTGCTGCGTGTATACGTTACGTTACATAGATTGAATAAGCAGCGGAGGGGCAGGACCAAAAGGGTCGTCAGTTTGCCTGTGTGGACACCGGGTCTGATGGTTTTTGGGAAAAGGGAGAATCATGACGTATTACGACATCCTTGGCGTTACGCGGTCGGCAACGGAATCCGAGATCAAGCGCGCATACCGCAAGCTTGCTGTCGTATATCATCCTGACAAAAATCCCGATCCGGCTGCCGAACAGTTTTTCAAGCTCATTAACGAGGCTTACGAAGTGCTGGGCGACCCGCCGAAGCGTTCTCGATACGACCTCGAATTGATGGAGCCGATGGCGATATTCCAAACGGCCCCTTCATCGCCGGGTCATCGCGATCCTGCTTATCGACCGCGTCGCACACGTCCACGTCGGAAGAGTGAAAGCGAGCGCCTGCGCGACTTGATGAGGCAGTATCTTCCCTACACGGCGCGTATTTCCATGCTTTGCTTTGGGCTGTGCGTTCTGATGGCGATCGATTATCTGTGGCCCCGGCAACAGGTATCCGATAACATCGAGTACGTTACGCAACGTCGTGACTATCGGCGCTCTGGCTCCATCACCTGGTGGGTCATCCACACCACGAGTGGTCACGTTATCGACATTCCGTACGAACGCTCCACGCACTTCATGCCAGGCGAAAACGTGGTGCTTCACCAGTCGCAGTTTTTCCATATACCGGTGCAAATAGACGTACGACGTCTGTCGGTGCCACTGGGAAGCAACATCTACGGTAATTTCATCTTTGCACCCATGGCTCTTTTGATGATATCCGGCCTGGGCGTGCTTGCCCGGCGTGATGTGGATTATGGTTTTAACCTGGGGGTTGCTACTTTTGTCATCTTTATATTCTTTATCGCTATCATTCTGATATCATAAAGCCATGGCTAAGAATAACGATTGGAAAAAACGCGATGGGGTAGTGTTTTCAACAAACTCCGAGTTTTCGTATTCCTATCAGGAACAGAACGAACAGGAAACGCTGCCCCCTCGTCAGCAGGATCTGCGCGTGGAGCTTGACAAAAGTATGCGCGCAGGCAAGCAGGTAACGCTTGTCACCGGGTTTATCGGGACGGCAGCAGACCTGGAGAGCCTCGGTAAAATGCTGAAGTCAAAATGCGGTGTCGGAGGTTCGGTGAAGGACGGCCAGGTGATCATTCAGGGCGATCACCGGGATAAGCTCGTAGGAATTCTCGTGAAGGAAGGATATCGCGCCAAACGCAAAGGATAACGCTTAACTATTTCAAATTTCATTGGCCTCCCTGGCCGTCAAACCATTCTTTGAATTCGCCAACCTTTTCGCGACTCACGACAATTTCTTTGTCGAACTCTTGCGTGAGCGAGATCTTCAGCCGGCTGTTGGAGTACACCAACACATCTTTGATCGCGTTAATGTTGATGATGAAAGTCCGGTTCGGACGAAAGAACTGCAGCGGATCCAGTATTTCTTCCAGTGCCTCGAGGGTATAGTCAATAATGAACTTCCGGCTCTGTTGCGTTACAAGATACACATCACGACCATCGGCATATAATACGGTGATCTGATCGGTTGTAATCGAACGAATGTGTTCGCCCAACTTTACCATGAACCGCGTCTTGTAATCTTTTGTTTTCAGGTTTGGATTGCCGAACACGGCCTTAATGCGCTTGTCCTGCTCATCATTGCTCAGGGCGGCCTTCATGGCCTCCAGTTTTTGCATACTTGCCGAAAGAGCCGTGAACGTAATCGGCTTCAACAAATAATCGATGCTGTTTACCTTAAAAGCATCGAGCGCGAACTCGTTAAAGGCTGTGGTGAAGATTACCGGGGTACGTACCTGCACCTGCTGAAATATTTGAAAGCTTAACCCGTCGCGAAGTTGAATATCCATGAATATCAGATCCGGCTTGTCATCGCCTTTCAGACGGTCGACCGCCGCCGCCGCGTTGTCGAGAACGCCCATGATCTCGATGGAGGGATCGAATTTGTGAAGGTACCTTTCCAGTTTCTCGGCTGCGGGCGCTTCATCCTCAATAATCAATACCTTCATCTGTTAAGGGCAATTTCTTCGGCGACATTAATGATCGGTAATTTAATATAATTCTCATCATAGGCCTTCACCCGGATCATGGGCCGATCGCTATATAAGGCATACGATCGTTGCAGCCTCGCAAGCGCCGCGTGCTGGAGCGGTTGTGCGAGGCGATCATTCAGCTTGCTCTGCACAGTGATGTAGTCGTCTTCAAGATAGCATCGAATAACCAGCGGTTCGAAGCGCGATACGATCGTGCTGCGCACCAGCGCCTCCACAATAAGGGGAAGTGTGCCTGGAATCAGCATGGCCGCCAGTTCATCCTCGTCAAGCGCCGACTCAAATCGAAGATGTCCGAAGTATTTCTCGTTGAGAATAGCAATCACATTGCGCGCCGCTTCTAACTCTTGCGACACGGGCACGAGTTCCTCTTGCCGGTTGGTGAGCACGTATCGATACGTATTGGCCAGACAATCGATATAGGCTTCGGCCTTCTCCACATCGCGATACATCAGGCTGATGAGGCTCTCCAGACTCTCAAATAACAACTCCGGATTGATGTCATTTCTGAACTCGGTCATCTCCAATTCCAGTACGTGATGTTGATTGCGCTCGGCGGCCAGCTTTACCGTGTTCTCACGCTGCAGGTAATAGTTGCTGAAGTACAACAAGTTTTACAGGAGCGCGGTGACGGTGAACGTAACGCTGAATATCACCAGCTGCATGGTGCTGATCGAGAAGCCAATGTAAAGCCTGAAATACTGCATGAGCAGAAGCACGATCAATCCCACTGAAAGGACGATCGAGAGTAGCGGTTGCATCACAATACGCAGTCGAAAATATTTCTCCGGCATAAACCGATCCAGTACGACGATGAGTCCGCGGCACAGCTCGAATGAAAGGTAGGTGAGCGATACGCAGATATATACTTCTTCACTGCTGAAGAAGTCGTTCACTTGTGAAACGTTATTGTTTATGAGAAGGATCAGGAGGTATACCAGAAGACCGTACACCAATGGGGCCAGCAGTCTGAAGAACGCATTGTGAACGAAGAACCTTTTCATGCCTGCGTCGAATTTTTGTACACGTACCGCTGAAAATCCTTGTACTCTTTTGCATCGCCCCGTCCGTCTGCCGGGTCGAGCAGAACGGGTAGGGCTACCGTGAACTTTTCGTCGTCGCGAACGATGACCTTCCGGTCGGTGAAAAATTCGTACCGCTTCCGGATGTTATCGAGTCCCAGTCGAAACGAGTGAACGGCGGCGCTGGATTGTGCTTTCGTATTGATGATACGCAAGTATGTGTTGTCTTGAGCGGAAATGTAAATGAAGAGCTTTTGATCCTGTTGGTGAAGCACGTTGTGTTTTACGGCATTCTCAACCAGTATCTGCAACGTGAGAGGGGGAATTCTGCTGCGTAGTACAGAACTCGGGAGGTTGACCTCGAGGCTCAGTTGCTGCTGGAACCGGATACGCAGCAGGTAATAGTAGGATTGAACAAAATCGATCTCTTCCTGAAGTGTGACGTATCGGCGATGCTGGGTTGAAAGTATGTATTGGTAGGTTTGTGCCAGTCTCCGCACAAATTGCTCAGCCGACGGAGTGTCTTTGTAAATCAACGATGAAATCGTATTGAGACTGTTGAACAGATAGTGCGGACTAAGCTGACTCTTCAGGGCCTCAAACTGTAGCTCCGTTTGCTTGCGCTCCTGTTGCAAGTGCTCCAGCTGTGCCACCGCATATTGCTGGTAAGAGTATAGCAGGCCATATATTACCGTATATATGAATATCGTTGCGGCGAGCAGGATACCAACTTTCACATTCATATCTTCGTCGTAGGGAGAGTATCCTTCCCAAAAGAAGTTTGTACCGCCCACGCTGACGCACCCGGCCGCCAGCCCGAACGTTGCCATAAGCGCGATTGCCAGGCTCGACACGTATCCGGCTGTGAAGCGTGCCGGGAAATTCTTTCGCCAGGGTATCCAATTATCGATGACCCGATTGGTATAATAAAGCAGGAGACCGGCCACCGCAGCGATTGCGCCGCTTCCAAGAAAGCCCGTCGGGGTTTCCCGAAAGCCGACAAAGTAGCCGTTCTCGCTGAAGTGCAGGTAGGCGAAAATGAGTATGCCCAGGGAAAAGGCAACCGCGATGACCAACAGAATTCGGCGAATCTTTGGAAGCATAGTGGTTATTCCTGTGTTGAATCGGGCCATTACACGAAGTTAAGGATAATGATCAGCACTTCGCGCGGGGCAGTGATGGTCAATCTATCGCCTTCAAAGCCCGGCCGTAGTACGTGTCGTTGTTGATGCGCTTGGCAGCCTGCCGATACGCTTCCTTTACCTGTGCATCTGAGTTCTTTACCTGCGGCGCAAGGCTTGTCAGCACCTCCGACAAATAATGATCAGAGTTGATGTTGCCGGAAGCCTTCAGCAAGTCAGTCAGCTGCCCCTTGCTGAGTTGCTCCCTCGCCGCACGCTTCAACACCTCCGATGCATAGTTGGCCGAGTTTAAGTTGCCACCGGCCGTAACCACCTGACGGAATGCCTCATCCGTAAGTTTCTGATGTTCCAGCAGGCTCTTGAGAGCGATGGAGGAATAGTAGTCCGACGATACACTTTTACTCACCAGGGTAATCAGGTCCGACTGAACACCATTATCTATAGTACCGCTTTCCGACATTTTAGTTACAACTCCGGTCTTGTAATAATCAGAACTCACGCCCGACAACGCATTGATCATTTCTTTCTGAGCCCTGGGCGACAACCCTTTTTTCTCCAACGCCTTAGCCAGTACTTGTGACCGGTAGTAAGCGCTGGGAATGTTGGCAGAAACGGAAAGCAGTTCTGTAAGGGATCCATCCTTTACGTCACCTTCCTCCAGAAGCGCTATCAAAACGACTGACAAATAGTAGTCTGACTTAATGGATGCTGCCGACTGCAAAATGGTTTTGACCTGGGCAGGTGAAGCAGAAAATTTCTTCAGCGCTTCTTTGAGCACAGCCGCCTTATAATAGTCGGAACTGATGCGTTGCGTTCCCTGGTAGAACGCATTTGCGGACGCGGGTGTTACCAACATCTTGTTCACATAATTTTGGTATACGGATGCCAGATAATAGTCAGAATGGATATTCTCCGCAATACTTGTCACAACGGTGGCCATATCCGCCGCGGGTATGTTCTTCTCCAACAAGAGTTTCGCATAGTGAGCCCGTGTATAATCACCCTTCAGTTCGTCAAGTTCATTCAGCACTGCTGCCGAACCGCCCTTTTGGAACAATCGGTTCACCCGGCCTTCCGCGCCAAGTGTACTGGATCTTACGATCTCAGGCAGGATTTCACCAAGCCAGTTCTTGCCGTTTGGCTCCCATTCCATTTTGGTCCTTCCTTCGTAATATTCTTTCTTGACCTTGCCACCGCCCAGTGATTCAATCACGATCGAACGCCTCGCGCCGAAAACGGTTTTCGTAATTTCCAGGTATCCGTCGTTGGAGAGGTTTTTTACGTCCTTATCATCGTCAGTGAGCTCGATCGTACCTCGCGATTCGATATTGAAATCGGTCCCCCCGGTGGAGTTACGCCAGCGAGTCACGTTGCGTTGCTCACCATTGCTGCTGCTCGAAGAGTGTGATTCTGCGCTGACGTCCTGTCCGAACGAGTGAATGGCCGTACAGATAATAGCCGCGAGCAGGAAGGTCGTGAAAGGTAAACTTGAAAATTTCATATGCGTTGCTTTCTGGAATTCGATTCTATACACTAATACGGTGCAAGTATGGCCCAGGGATTCGGCATCATAAAGGGTGTTGTATTGAATCGTCGCAGAAATGTATTGAGTTGTAAGGAGTGTCGAAACGACCGTTGTCGCGGGCTACCGGAATCCTCAAAATACCATTTGTGTATTCGGTTTGGCCTGAGAAACAAAGCTTATTATCTTGAGCCCGACGATAACCTAAACCATATTTCTACATGAAGAACCCGAGCCGTTCTTCGGGGCTGGCCTTATTTCTTGCCCTGATTGGCGTCCTACCATCTGGCCTTCGCGCCCAGGATGTCAGAAATCTTCCCCCTGTGTCCCGTTCTTATGCCATCACGAAAGTTACTGTCGTACAGTCACCCGGTCGCAAGCTTGAAAATGCCACAGTCCTGGTCAGGGACGGCGTGATTGCGGCCGTGGGCCAGAACCTTAGCGTTCCGGCAGATGCAACGATTGTAAAGGGGGACAGCCTGTTCGTCTACGCGGGTTTCATCGACGGCTTGTCGCGGGTTGCCGTGAACAAACCCAAAGAAGACACAAATAAAGAGCGCCAGAAAGACCCTGGCAACCCCGTCCCTGAGGCGGCTGGCATTGCGCCCTACGTGGATGTGCGCGGACTCCTGAACCCTTATGAAAAATCTATTGAAGAATGGCGTGCGCTTGGCTTTACCGTTGGGCAGGTAGTTCCTTACGGCGGCATGCTGCCTGGAAACGCTGCATTAATCTACTATAACGGAGAGGCTATCGACAAAATGGTAATTAATCCGAAGGTGGGTCTCTACTCGGAGCTTACCCCCGCAGAGCGGATGTATCCAGCCACCATCCTGGGTGTGCTGGCCAAGTGGAAGGAACTATATCGCCAGGCAACCTATGCGAAATCATTTGCCGGAGTTTATGCCGCAAATAAGGCGGGGCTCGAGGCACCGGCGTCCGATCGTACGCTTGAAGCGTTTTACCCGGTTATTGATAAACAGAGCCCGGTTGTATTCAAAGCCGAAAAGACACTCGACGTGCAGCGGGTTCTGGCGCTGAAGGCTCAGCTGGGATTCAATGTGACGATGGTCGAGGTGAAGGAAGGATGGGACGTAATCCCTGCATTGAAGACCCATGCCAAGGTATTCCTGAGCCTGGAGTTGCCGGAAGAAAAGAAAGACGAAAAAGTAAAGATAGATGCCGACAAGAAGAAGGATGAGTTGGCGATGTTCCCGGATAGTGTAGAGCGAAAGGCGCTCGAAAAACGGCGCGATGATTTTACTGCCTTGTACGTCGGGCAGGCCGCCGCATTTCAAAAAGCGGGGGTACCCTTTGGCTTTTCGTCCCTTTCCGCCAAGCCTAAGGATGCCAGGGCCAATTTGAAGCGCATGATCAAGGCCGGGTTGTCGGAAGACGCAGCACTGGCTGCCCTTACTACGAATGCCGCTCAGGCCTTGGGGTTGAGCGATCGCCTCGGTACCATTGACAACGGAAAGATCGCCAACCTGGTGATCAGCCGCCGACCATACTTCGACGACAAGTCAAAACTGATGTACGTGTTTATCGCCGGCAAACTTTTCAAGGTTGATTCGCCGGCCAGCGACAAGCCAGAGAGCGATAAAAAGAAAGAAAAACCGTAATAGGCCAACAGTTAGATCTATGACTCAAGACAATCCTATGAAATCTCATCAGCCAATCATTTTTCTGCGCAGAATTTTGACACTGGTATTCCTGCTTGGTATAACGGTTGGCCTACATGCCCAAAATGCCGGCACCATTCTCGTGAAAGGCGGCACCGTAATTACCGTTACGAAAGGAACGCTGGAAAATACCGATGTTCTCGTGAAAGACGGTAAGATCGCGCAGATCGGAAAAGGTATTTCGGCACCTGATGCCAAGGTAGTGGATGCCACGGGTATGTTTGTGATGCCGGGAATCATCGATGCCCACTCACACGCAGCACTCGATGCTATCAACGAAGCCACCAGTCCGGTGACCTCAGAAGTTTACACAGGCGATGTACTCAATCCGTTTGAAATCGGTATCTACCGTGCGCTTGGGGGCGGCGTTACCACCATTCATGCCATGCACGGATCGGCAAATGCTATCGGTGGCGAATGTGAAACGATCAAACTGCGTTACGGCGTGAAGGAAGCCAATGCCTTGCGCATGGAAGGCGCACCGCGCACGATCAAATTTGCGCTCGGCGAAAATCCGACCCGTGTACACGGCGGTGGAAGCAACATTCTGCCGCGCACCCGTATGGGTGTTGAATTCGTCATTCGCGAAGCGTTCGCCAAAGCCCGTGAATACGGCGCAGCCTGGGACAAATACAATAGAGACAAGTCGCAAAAGGGCTTTCGCGGTGCACCGCCGGCGTATAGCCTTCGACTCGAAACGCTGTCGGAAATTCTGAAGGGCAACATCATCATCCATTGCCACAGTTATCGCGCGGACGAAATTTATTCTTTACTGAAGATCTGCCGGGAATTCGGCATCAAGCGAATCGTGTTTCAGCACGTAAACGAGGGATTCAAGGTCGCGCCAGAGTTGGCCGAATACGGCGCCATGGCCTCTGTATTTGCCGACTGGTGGGCTTATAAATTCGAAGTATATTATTCCACGGCCTACAACGCGGCCATCCTTACGCGCAATGGCGTCGTGACCTCAATTAATTCGGATGATGGCGAACTGATGCGCCACCTCTATCACGAAGCTGGCAAGACACAGAAGTATGGCGCGCTTAGCGATGATGAAGCACTTTCACTAATAACGATCAATCCGGCGAAGCAACTCGGCATCGAGTCGCGTGTCGGCTCATTGGAGGTAGGGAAGGAAGGCGATATCGCAATATTCAAAGGGCATCCTTTGTCGGTCTATGCGGTTCCGATGGTGACAATTGTTGATGGTATCGTCCGCTTTGATCGCGTAAAAGATGCCGACGACATGCGGCTTATGGTTGATCCCAAGGAACCACTCGATGCGATCACGCTTGATGCCGGTAGTAACCTTTCTGACAACTGCCTGCAGGATGCTGAAGAGATGTTTTATAACCTGTTTGAACTCAAATGATTGAATCGCTTATG
>Ga0193752_1000097_pt1 | contig 121320 bp, 90 predicted proteins | sample H1c1metaG_FD_144924 | JGI IMG/M metagenome (GOLD analysis project Ga0193752, IMG submission 144924) | Soil microbial communities from a riparian zone of the East river system, Colorado, United States - H1c1 | ecosystem: Environmental > Terrestrial > Soil > Riparian zone | place: USA: East...
ATTCGCCAGCAGTAACGCGTTGGGATTTGCATTGCCGATGTCTTCACTGGCGAGGATCAGCAGACGCCGTGCAATAAACAACGGATCTTCTCCGCCTTCCAGCATCCGTGCCAGCCAGTAAACGCCCGCATTGGGATCGCTCCCGCGAATGGATTTGATGAACGCCGAAATGATATCGTAATGCTGTTCGCCACTCTTGTCGTAAAGCGCGAGGTTCTGCTGGATCACTTTCAGCACCACTTCATTGGTGATGTGTATCGTTTCATCATCCAAAGAATCGACAACCACTTCGAGTGCGTTCAACAGTTTGCGTGCGTCACCACCGGAAACGCGGAGCAAGGCTTCAGTCTCATCGAGCTGAATGTTCTTTTCTTTCAGGACTTCATCGTGTGCAATCGCATCGCGAAGAAGTTGTTCGAGGTCGTCGCGTTCCAGCGGTTTCATCAGGTAAACCTGGCACCGGGAAAGCAAAGCGGCGATCACTTCGAACGACGGATTTTCCGTTGTAGCGCCTACGAGTGTAACGATTCCTTTTTCTACGGCGCCCAGCAACGAATCCTGCTGCGCCTTGCTGAAACGATGAATTTCATCAATGAACAGCACGGGCAGGTTGGTCCCGAAGAACGCCTGGCTCTTTGCTTTGTCAATGACTTCGCGGATGTCTTTCACGCCGGCGTTTATCGCGCTCAACGCATAAAAAGGTCGCTTGAGATGTGTGGCGATAATCTGCGCGAGCGTAGTCTTTCCAACACCCGGCGGGCCCCAGAAAATCATGGAGTGAATGTTCCCGGTCAGCACCGATTTTCGCAGCACGGCGTCTTCACCCACGAGGTGTTTCTGGCCCACGTACGAGTCCAGCGATTTAGGTCGCATACGCTCGGCTAACGGTGGAAGCTGGTTGATCGTCACACCGCAAAGATAATGCTGCGGATGCGGTTATCGAACCTGTACCATGGCGCGATAATTGCGTTATATTTCCAAAATGGAAACCAAAACCTTATTTTTGGATCATACCAGACATTTTAAAAAAATGAAAAAAATCGGAAATCTCATTCTCCCGGCGTTCATATTTGTGTTAACGTGTTCATTCGTCCTCGTGGGCGGAGATACCACGGCGTTGGAAGGAAAAGTGTATAAAGTGACCATGACGCTGATGAAGAATGGCAAGGCCGGAAAGCCGGTGCAGGCAGAGATCACGTTCAAAAGTGGAAAATTCAGAAGCAAGCTGATCGAAAAAGAAATGGGCGCAGCTGCGATTCCGGTGGAGTTTATTGTCGACAGTACGTTTTTCGAAAACGATGAAGACCTTCCTTACGTGGAATTCGAAGGAGAGTTCGTAAACAAACTGGAAGAGCTCGTTAAAGTAACCGGCACTGTAGACGGCTACGGTATTGAAGGAAACGTTAGTTTATCGAAGAAGGATAAGGAGAAGCGTCGCTATGATTTTGTGGGGTCGCTGAAAGAAAGAAAGAAAAAATAAGTACGCAGTAAAAAAAACAGTGCGCAGTACGCAGTTTACGCGGTTACTGCGCACTATTTTTTTGACTGCGCACTGCGTACTGTTTCCCTACTGTGCGCCGGTGATCTTTTCCGCGATCATATCCTTCGGTACCAGCCCTTCATTCCTCCACTGAACTTCGCCTTTTTTGTACAGGACAAGCGTAGGCATTGCTGCGATGTTCATATTCTGTGCAACCGGGCGGTCGCGATCGACATCTACTTTCAGGAGGACAAACTTGCCTGCCATTTCCGTTTCGAGTTCGTGAAGACTTGGCGCAAGCATTTTGCAGGGGCCGCACCACGTAGCCGTAAAATCGACAAGCACCACATCATTATCAGCGATGATCTTGTTGTATTGTGCGAGCGAAACAGGACCATCAGTGGTATGGGAAACGTCAGGGACAATTACTTTTTTCCCTGCGCTCTGCCAGGCCTGGATCCCACCATCAAGTGCATACACGGTGGTGAATCCGTTGTTGCGCAGCTGATCAGCAGCCTGTGCACTGCGGTTGCCTGAATGGCAATACACCATCACCGGTTTTGATTTATCGAGCGCGTTTACGTGGATCGCAAAGTCGGCACCTTTAAAGTCGATATTCTGCGCGCCCTCAAGATGTCCTTCATTGAATTCTTCCGGTGTGCGCACGTCGAGAATCTGTTCATCGGGCAATGCGGCGATGAGTGAATCAAACGTTTCTGCACCGGCATCAGACAGCACAGTTTTTGAAGAAGAATCGCCGCAGGAAGTCATCGATAACACTGCGACAAACGGGAAAATACAGAACAGGGTTTTCATACTGTAAAGTTACGAAAAACGATGTGCAGATGACTGATCTCGCCGTCACACCTCGGCGAGTTTGTCCAGAGCGAAGCCAAAGGGCTCGGTCTGACCAATAGTTTCTCCGAAGGAGTCCTTCGGACAATACATGAGTTTTCTGTATACAACGATTCGGTCGTGTAGTAATACGACTCAGGATAGAGCCTACTTGTCAGACCGAGCGGAGCCGAGGTAAGACAAGTTATTCGACGATAATTTTCGACGTTAAGATTCTTTCACTTTCGCCGGAATTCAGAACAACCCGGACAAAATAAATTCCGGGAGCTTGTCCGGTCAGGTCCAGCATACACGCCGGCGATGCTGGCTCCGTTGATTACTTCCACATTGGAAATTTCTTCAGTTTCCGTTGAGGAAACGGCGATCTGCAATTGACCGTGAACAGGATTCGGAAACAGGTTTAACCCGGAGGCTGCCGGCGCTTCATCGATTCCTACACTTGCACATCCGTCGAGTTTCAGGACATACGTGTCGGTGAGACCAACCGAATTCATTGTGTATGTTCCGGTGCCGGGGTCAAAATCGCCGCTGGTATGCGGACCGGTGAGATACATTTTTCCATCACCGAGTATGGCGATCGCGTTGCAGTGATCAAGCGCTGCGCCGCCCATTGCACCTGCACATTCCAGGGCGCCGGACGAGTCCAGTATACACAGGTACGCATCATAATTTCCGGCTGATGCTATGATGTGCGAACCCGCGCCCGGATCAAAATCGACAATGCCCTGGAACGTACCCACGAGGTAAACGCGATTGGCGAGGTCCGTGCCAACAGCACAACTGTAGTCGCCTGACACGCCACCAAATCGCGCCGACCAGCTAAATGATCCGCTGTTGGTCAGCTTCACCGCGAATATGTCCCAAATGCCGTTAGATGTGAGTGTACTCGTTCCAGGACCCGGATCACTATCCATGCTGTATTGAAAGTCGCCCGTGCAGATTACACTGTTCGTTGCATCGAGAATGATGTTAACGCAGTAATCCTGTCCGGTTCCACCGAAGCATTTTACCCAGGTGAAATCCAGCGTGGGCGTGAGTTTGCAGATGTATGCGTCCCAAAGTCCGTTGGATGTATCACGGAAAATTCCAGCGCCGGGATCAAAGTCCGCGACATCTGAAAACATTCCGGCAGCATACACGTTACCGGCGTTATCCGTTACCAGTCCATAGCACCGGTCGTCGTAGGTTCCGCCCAGCTTAATGGCGCGCACAAAATTTCCCGACGAATTCAGTTCGCAGATAAAAGCATCATTCCCGGCGGCTGTCATTGTGAAAGTTCCTGCACCCGGATCAAAATCAACAGTATTGCTGAAGACTCCTCCGATAAAACAATTTTCCGATGCGTCCAGCGCAAGCGTAAAACCCATTTCATTGCTGGTGCCTCCGATGCTTTTGGCCCAGACCAGGTTTCCCAAAGGATCAAGCTTGCAAGCAAAAGCATCGTCTCCACTGGCGGTTAACGTGGTTACTCCCACTCCCGGATCAAAATCTCCTGAGCCGTGGAAGTATCCGGTGACATACACATTTCCGCCGGGCGTAACCACAAGATCACGTCCACTATTGTTCCCGGTTGTACCACCCAATGGATGGGCCCACAGAAAATTTCCGGAAGGATCAAGTTTACTGATGAACCCACAATTGGATCCGGTAGCAGTGAGATTATACACGCCCGGACCCGGATCGAAATCGCAGGTGCCGTCGAATTGTCCGCAGATGTAAATGTTTTCTGCAGCATCCACGCCAATTCCGTTACCGTAGTCATAACCGTTTCCACCAAATTGTGTGGCCCATGTTAAGTTGGGTTGAGCCGCGAGGAAGACCGGCGTGAGAATAATCAATGCTGCGAAGCAGAGTTGTTTACGGATCATAGAAAATGGCTTTTAAGTAAATATACTCCGCTATATCATGCGCCGCAAGCAAACTGCTTTATCCGCGTGTTTATTCTCAGTTAAATGGGATATATTTGATTGAAGCCCCTCTTTCATGAAAACATTATTCACGGTATCCTGCATTTTCGTTTTGGGTTTTATGGCTAAGGCTCAAACAACATTTGACCGGAGATATGAACTCACCGCGGCCTCTGCATTTATATTGGGAGGATCGTTTATAGCCAGTGAAGAACAAGGATATATTGCTTTGGTTTCCGATTTCGGGCCCGATCTGAACAACAAGCCTGCAGTCATAAAATTTGACAGCCTTGGAAATATTTTATGGTCCAAAGCATTAAACAATTACGACCCGTCGAATTTTACATCACTCGCATCTTCACCGGATAGTGGAGTAGTTGTGCTGATGAACAGGTATGATTCTTTCACCGGGTATTTGTACGTTATGCTTTCCAAATTTGACAGGAATGGAAACCTGCTATGGACAAAACGATATCATGAAACCAATAAACTCAGCGTCGGCGCGTCTGTTATTGCTGTGAATAACGAATATGTTTTTGTCGGAACATCGTACGATAGTTTATTGACCAACTATGAAACTATACTTGTCAAAACAGATTTAAACGGAAATATAATCTCATCTACCAGTTACCAGGCTGATTTTAGTCCAACGGACATCATACCCGACCCCGCGGGAAATTTCATCATTGCCGGGCGTAACGGAAACAGCGACCTGGGCTTTATGAAGACTGACTCCGGAGGAAATCTGCTTTGGACAAACATCTATTCCGGATCGTACCCGGCGGAAATTCTTTCACTGACATTAAATAACCTGGGCGGTATAGTGGCTACGGGACGAACGGTTGATGCAGGAGGACAGTATGAAATATTTCTTTTTACAGTTGACTCCTCCGGAAATTTCATGTGGGGCAAAACGTACGGTACATTTTTGGATGAGGAAGGATATACGGTTCATCAGACCAGGGATCATGGATACATTATTACTGCTGAACCGGAAAGTTACCTGGGAGTCCCGCAAACAGCATTTATAAAAACAGACAGTTCAGGAAATCTGTTGTGGACGAAAATTATACGGCTCAAACAGCCCGATGGTACTTTTCCCTACGGAAGTATTCAGCATGCCGACGGAAGCCTGACAGTCCTGTGTATTGATGACTTCGATTTTTCATCGGTGACCATGATCAGAACGGATTCTGCTTACGGAACCAATTGTACCGAAATGATGTTAACCTTAAACATGGGTTCATTTACATGGTCTTCAAGTCCTGTTTCTGTAACAGCAAGCAGTTTCTCCGGAGAGTATTCCATTTCCATGTCCGACAGCGTACTTGTTGTCAATACGGCGACTTTGTGTGATCTGAATTATATCCGGGAAACGGGTAATCAATATGCTGTTCAGATCACACCAAATCCGGTGACCGGTATTTCTATACTGGAGATATTGTCTCCGAATCCATTGGAGAACGCGCAAGTCGTGATTACGGATGCAGCCGGTCGCGTGGTAGAAACGAATAGCGACATAAAGTCAAATACCGTAGCGATTGACGGAACCCGGATGACGGCAGGAATTTATTTCTACACGGTATACGAAGGCGATAGGACCGTGAGTACAGGGAAATTTATCGTAGAGTAAAATTATCACACCTCGGCTCCGCTCGGTCTGACAAGCGGTTTCAATTCGAAAGTTTTCTATATACAACGATTCTTTACGAGTCGTAACACGACTCTGTATAGAGCCCAGATTACATTCCGTAAACCTTCTTCCACACCGCAAACGCAATGAACTTAAAAATCCTTCCGTTCTCCGGTTTGTCTTTGATGTCGAAAAGAGAATCGAAATCTTTCAGGAGTTTGTCTTTGCGGATAATGCCGTTGAAATCCTGCTCGAAATACGGACGGAAATGATCTTTCAGGTGCGAGATCCAGGCGTTGTTTGGTGTAACGTATCCCATTTTATCGCGGCGCTGACGAATAGCTTCCGGTATGAACGGCGCTGATGCTTCGCGCAGCAGGTATTTGGTAACACCGTTACGGATTTTCAACGTTCCCGGAATATTGAACACATGTTCGATCAACGTGTGATCATCGGCAAACGGCGTGCGCGATTCTACTGAATGCCACATCGAACAACGGTCTTCGCATTTCAGGTAACCTTTGAGACGCGTGTTGACGAATTCGTTGTGCAGTGCTTCGTTCAGCGAAGATGGTGAAGACGATGGCTCGTAACCTGATTTGTATTCCGACAGCAGGGCAGGAGAGATGTACGCCAGGTCAGGAAAATATTTTTTCTGCAGGTACATCTGCATGCTCACCGGTAAAGCGGGAACAATGTATTGCTTGAGCGTTTCTTTCCGGCGGTGCTTGATTACGTCATCGCCCCAGGCATTCATTTCTGCAGTACGACGCGAAGATTCTCCATGCCTTTTCAATTCTTTCCAGAAAGGAATGAAATACGGCATGTAACCCGCGAACAATTCATCGCCACCTTGTCCATCGAGGAGCACACGGATTCCATTCTGCGATGCAAGTTTCATCACGCGGTGCTGCGCGTATGTGCTCGTACTCCAGATCGGAACATCCTGCGAGTAGATCATGTCTTCCAGGTCGCGGAGCAATTCTTCCGGTTGTGGAATCACGCGGTGCCATTCGGCGTGCGTCTGGTCAACCACGAGTTTGGCCCAGTGGCTTTCGTCCAGTTTCGGATCAGCAAAAGCGGCCGTAAATAATTTCAACCGGTCGCCAATGTTGATCGATTTGTCTTTGCTCACGAGATGCGCCATGATCCCGCTGATAGCAGAACTGTCGATTCCTCCGCTCAGGCAAGCGCCCACGGGTACATCCGAACGCAACCGCAGACGCACGGCATCCACGAAGAGCGAACGAATCTTTTCAATCTCTTTCTCCAGGTTCGATTCCGAATAATCCGCAGGCTCATCAGTAAAAGCGAGCGTGTACCATTGACGGATATCTGCTTTTCCTGTATCGAGGTGAAGGATCAGGTGCGTTCCCGGAAAAAGTTCGAGTATGTTATTGAAAAAGCCCTGCGGCTTGTATTCAATTTCTCCGTCGACGAAATAATCTGCAACCGCACGGTGATTCAGTGACGTTTGCACAACCGGGCAGGCAGCAAGCGCTTTCAGTTCCGAAGCAAACGCAAAATGATTCCGGTCGTGGTAATAGTAAAACGGTTTTACGCCAAAACGATCACGCGAACAGAATAGGGTATGTGCCACACGGTCCCAGATCACAAAGGCCCACATGCCGTTGAATTTATTCGTGCAGGCTTGTCCCCATTGTTTGTAAGCGGCGAGAATAACTTCTGTATCGGTGCTGGTGCGGAACTGATGTCCTTTCGATTCGAGTTCAGCGCGCAATTCAATGTAATTGTAGATTTCGCCGTTGTAGGTGATCCACAATTCGCCATTGGAATAACTCAACGGCTGGTGACCGGTTACAGCGAGATCAATGATCGCGAGGCGGCGGTGTGCGAGTGTAAGCTGCGCCGCGCCCGGGTATTGACGCACAGAATTGCGCGGTGTCCATTCGAGGTTACAATCAATAATTTCCGATGGCGTATCGATCGTGAACAACGGCATCGGAGTATCGTGTCCGTTCCAGGCGAGAATTCCTTCTCCGTCGGGACCGCGGTGCCTGATCTTCGAATTCATCAGCAGCGCCGAAGGCAGGACTTTATCGCCCGGACCTTTGAAAGAATAAATGCCACTGATTCCGCACATAATTATTCAGTATCTCCGGTTTTCTTCCGGAAGAGATTTTTAATTGCTGCGAAATCGTTTCGCGACGGCAGCAGTTCTTTCCATTCGCCCGTATTTTTATTTCCCACGAGCATGAACGATGCAAAGATAAACAATGCCATTCCGCCATACGCGATACTGCCGGCCCAACCTGCACCGGCAATACCCATCCGGCTGATCAACCCATGGGCGAAAAGCATGGTGAGCGTTAAACCGAAAAGTCCGCTGAAAAAATTCATGTGGTGCTTTCCTGACCCGGAGAAATAATGCCCGTACACCGTTCCGAAACTAACGAGCATCACACCCGGAACCAGCGTGAGAAATATGCCGTGCACACCGGTGAAATCTTTTCCAAGCAGCCACGAATAAAATTCGGATGGAAGAATAGCAAAGAACAATACGCCCAAAGCGGTTACGCCAATGCTTAGCTTGCTCAGCCGCAACGTGTAATTCCGCGACAATTGCGTTTGTTTTTCATTGGCCAACCGTGCCATGAGTACGGCTGCAACGCTCGCGCTGAAAAGCAGGATGGCTTCTGCCAGCGCAACGGCCGTAGCATAAATTCCAACCGAACCTTTGTTGTCCTTCAGGACTTCTTCGAGGGTGAAATAGTTCTGCCGGATGCTCCACTGGTGGGTGAGCGAGGCTAGCTGCGTAAAAAAACCGGTGGCAAACATCACAAAAAGAAGCGGCCGGCTTTCCACGAGTTTGGGTTCGTGTTTTCTGCTCAGGACAAGGGCCAAACCAATGAGGAAACACAATCCGTAAGCGCCGTAGCAGGCGATGAGATACGGAGTGGCATCTTTCTGGTTCAACAGGAAAATTCCAACCGACATTCCCGCAAGCATGATCACGCCCTGCAGGAAAAGCAGAATGTTGTATTCTTTGATGCGTTCCTGTCCAAGCAGGATGTTCATGTTGATGGAATTCAATGCCAGGAGGAATCCTGCAACAAGTACTTCACGGCTGTATGCAGCAGGAATTATTTCGTAATGGATCATGAGCATGCCGCCGATTGTACTGGTGAACAAGGCCCAGAGCCATCCCGATAAAAGCAGCATTTTTATTTTCGCGCGGGGAACGAGATAGACCAGAGCCGGTCCGCCTACAATATCACTCACCAGGTGAATCATGGTGATCGACAACTGGATGATGCTGATCTCTCCGCGGATAGGTGCGCCCAGGTGATGCGTGGTCAGGAGCAGGATGACAAACATCATGACCTGTTGCAGGAGGCGCGCAGAAAAATTTGCAAGGATCGATCTGATCATCTACCGAAAATCCTCCTTGTCTTTCTTTTGCATTCCGCTTTGAAATTAGCAAAATTAAAGCGGAAGGATTTGACGTCGATCAGGGTGCGATCGGTTCCGTATGGAGATACGGTATGGAGGCCTTTGTTGTAGTCCCAGTTTTTGTCGGGCACAATGTATTTGATGGCGTGCTCTTCGAAACGATCGGGCGTAAGCAGTGTAATTTCATTGACCACAATACGCGAACCGTAACCTGTGGATGAATCCTGTGCGGGACGGATGAGTTTTCCGTTGATCATACTCACCGGGCCCGCCGGACGTGAATTGCGGATATCTGTTTTAACCGGGTTCAACGCATGAGGCGTAAATCCATGGAGTACATTATCCGTATGGTAAATGAACAACGCCGAATTATTCTGTGCGTCGAGCCGGTTGCAGAATAACCAGTAACGTCCTTCGTAAAAACAAAGAACAGGATCAACGACCGGTTTGTCGAGCAGAAATTGCGCTGGAGAACCATCTCCGGCTTCAAAACTCATGAGTGATCCTTTGGCCGACATTTCCGGAATGATCCAGGAGAAATTTTTGTCGGAGTAAGTAAACGGAAATGAAAGATGGTAGTCTGCTTCAATCCACACTTTCCCTGTTTCTGCATTCACAATTCTCCCTTTTCCCTTCACGTACGAATATTCTTCGGCGAGGATAATTTTTTCGCCATGGAGTTCGAGCAGAAAAGGATCTGCAAGATATTCCGAAGATGGTTTTGCAGAAATCCACTTCGGCTCTTGCACAACACCGTGTTCCAGCACATTCGTATACGGCTGATCAACGATCCCGATCTTCCAGGTTTCCGGGCAAAATAAAGTGCGCCACTGAAAGCGGAATTTATTTTTCAGGAGGATCATCCAGAAATGAACCATCCGGAAATTTCCCGGGTACAAATACACAGGCGGACGTTCAGCAATACGAATATGGCGATCGTAAATTTTTCCGTGAAGATGAATTTCGGTCAACGCATTCGCCATCCAACCGGAAGTTCCTTTCAACAACCTGTTGAGGTTTTCTCGGAACGAATGTTTTACCAGCGGAAAATATCCTTTGCGCAGAACGGTTCCGTCATCGAGTTTATCCGTTAACCGCTGAAGGATTGCCCCGGTGTGATTGTGCCCGAGAATAAATTCCCAGAATCCGGCCGGACCGCCGCGTATCGTTTCATGATCGGCATGGTGGTACGACCAGATACCGTGTTTGGCGACATCGAGGATTTCTCCGCGAAGAATATTGAATCCAAAACGGAGAATGACATCGGGCTGAAACGATTTTATTTTTTCGATATCAGCCGAAGAAAAATGCTGCGAAAATTTTCCGCGCAGTTCGGGAACCACTTTCATTTTTGCGGCCGTAGCGAAGAGATCGGAAACCGTTACGTGTTCCGTTGCACTCACCTTGCCAAATTTTCTGAACCACCGGTTCCAGAACAATCGGCTCCAGGTATAATTTCCGACGCGGTTTGCAAATGACCTGTGAGTTTGAACTTCGGAACCGTCTTCAACAACCAACACAATTTCCGCAAATGGAAGTTCGTACGCAGCACGCAAAGCATTCGCTTCCCATGATTCAAAGGAATCACCGCGGCTGAGTACTGCGACCCGGAGTTTGGTTGTAGGGTTCACGGTTTGCTGAGTACGTCGCGGTAAATGGAATTTAATTTCGCGCCAACGGTTTCATAGCTGTAATGCGCACAGGCTTTTTTGCTGATCCCGCGACGAAGTTCTTCGACATTTTTTTCTTCACCCATATTGGCGGCCATCACCTGCATGGCTTTACTCAGCTGGTCGGTATCGCCGGGCGTTACGATAATGTCTTTGGCATTCGTCAGCATTTCGCGGATGGCGCCCGTGTTGGTGGCCAGTACCGGCATTCCGCAGCATTGTGCTTCGATGATAGTTACAGGCATGCCTTCGAAATGACTGAACATGACCAGCGCATCGTGTGTGTTCATGTACTCTGCAATTTCCACCGGAATTTTGATGCCCGCAAAGCTTACACATTTTTCGATTTTCAGTTTCCGTGCGGTTTCTTCGTGCTTACTGCGTTCGGGACCATCACCGATAATGGTGAGTTCCATCGGGCGAAGTTTTGACGCTGCAGCAAAAGCGGTAAGCAAACCGGTAATGTTTTTTTCACGGTCAACGAGCATGGAAACGTGCAGGAAACGGAAAGGCCGGTCGGCTTCATTGGGTTTCTGCGCAAAGTGAAACACTTCTGTGTTCGCTGCATTCGGCAGGTTCGAGAAATTACCGCGCAGTCCGTGGTTGCGCATCGCATTTTTCATGTGATCAGAAACAACGGTCACCGCTTTGGATTTGCCGAAGAGATTTTTGGTATAATGCTTCAGAAAAAATCCACGGTAATTTCCGTCTTCGGGCAAATACCCTGACCAATGTTCGGTGAGAATAATGGGCACACCGAGTTGTTTCGCCAATGGAACTACGGCCAATGCGGCCGGCCACGCCACGTGTACGTGAAGCACATCTGGTTTACCGTTTCGCGCAATTGCTTTCTGTATCGTGTCGCCCACAGCATCGCGGTAGGCTTTCACCTTGCGGACTACGCTGAGGATTTTGTCGCCGTCTTTCACTTTCGGATAATGCATCACATATTCCGAAAGGTTCGGGTGATGGTGTTCGATCAAACCGGTTTCATGGGCATCTGAAAATGCCGCCACAACACTCACCTGGTGATTGAGCGCAACAGCCTTCGCGTGGCGCTGAATGAAGTTTCCAAGCACAGGTTGGTTCCGGTTCGGATACCAGCTTGCTACGAAGAGAATATGTAATTTCTTTTTGGTCACTTCTTCTGTCGTGTGGCGTAAATTTCAACCATTGCATCGAACCCGTTTTCAATCTCCGCGTTCTGGAACGGTGCAATGCCCATGTTATTGTTTAAACGGTACCGGAAACCGGCGCGTTCGAGGATACTGAGCAATTCCCCGAGGTTTTGAGTGCGGCTCTGGTCGCTGTGCCATTCCACAAAAATATGGTCAATCTTGGGAAGATGGCTCTCGCAATCTTTCAGTACTTCCGTTTCTCCGCCTTCGATGTCCATGATCAGGAGCTCGATGTGTACTTCGGTTTCCAAAGCATCACGCAAACGGATAGCACGAACTTCCAGCGGACCGGCTCCTACTTTGCCTCCGAGTTTCCCGTCGGGTGCAAAAGGCAATTTTCCGTTTTGTGTATACACAGCCGCATTGATCGCTTCGTGGCGTGTATCGTTCCGTTCGATATTGCTTTTCAGGATGGCGAAGAGTTCCGGATCGGGTTCGTACGCTTTGATCCGAGAATCCGGGTACAATTGCGTGAGGTGCAAAACTTCAAGCCCGATGTTGGCGCCGCAGACGTAGATCAGCGGTGCAGAATTGGTCGCAGTAAAATCAAATGATTTACGCTGGATAATTTCTTCGTATTGGTGGAGCAGGGAAGGACCATCATTTCCTTCGGCAACGTAGCCGTCGAGCCAAACGGTGACGTGCTTCGCATTCCGGCGGCGACATTCCTTTTGTACGCGTAAATACGCCCTGTACTCCGGATCTTTCCAGTAGCGGAATAAGGGCTTAAGCATTTGACGAAGCAATCCCACAGTTATTTCAGTTTTTTGGTACGCAGCAACAATGAATTTCCAATAACAATTACGTCCGAGAACGCCATAGACAATGCCGCTACCATGGGTGTCAGAAAACCTGCGGCAGCCAGCGGAATGGCTACGGCATTATAGAAAAATGCCCAGAACAAATTCTGTTTGATCGTACGCATGCTGTGTGTTCCGATGAGCACGGCTGTTTTGACATTAGCCAGGTTACTTTGGCCCGGAACAATGACCTGCGCCGAATTGATTGCTGCACTTGACGCGTCGGAAAGTGACAGTCCGACACTTGCTTTGGCTAGTGCGGGAGCATCATTTACACCATCGCCGATCATGACGGTTGTTCCCTGCACAGACAAGGAAGCAATCCGCTCCAGTTTCTCCTCTGGCAAGTGCTGTGCAAAAACTTCAGTAATTCCGAGTTCCGCCGCAACGCGCTGACATTTGTCCAGGCGGTCGCCGCTCAACAGCACCGTGCGGATATTCTTGCTGTGCAGAAATTCCACCAGCTGCTTCGCGCCTTCTTTGATTTCATCATTCAAATCTGCGGTGCCAACAATTTCGCTATTGCAACAGATGTACAGATCGTGTTTTGTCCCTTCATCTCCTGCCCAGCGCCACGAACCTATTCTCCAGAAATTATCGTTTCGATCAAAACCGGATATCCCGAATCCTTTCTGCTCAATGACCCGGTTCAATTCAATCACAGGTGTTCCATCCAGAAGGCTCACGATCGATTTTGCAAGTGGATGAGAAGAATGTTTCTCCAATGAAAACAATACACTACGCAAGTGTTCTGGACTTGTTCCGCCCCTGGGTTGAATTTCAATTTGTTTAAACTGGCCGGTGGTTAACGTTCCGGTTTTGTCGAATACTACGATTTGCGCTTTACCCAGTTCTTCAAGCGCCGCTCCGCTCCGGATGAGAATTCCATTTTTTGCTGCGCGTCCGATACCAACCATAACAGCCGTTGGTGTTGCAAGTCCCATTGCACAAGGACACGATATAACGAGTACAGCAATCGCATTCATCACGGCATCGCTCATGGTGAACGCAAGCATGAAGTACTCAACGAGAAATGTACCTGCGGAAATAATCAGGACAACAGGAACAAACCATGCGCTTATCTTGTCGGCAAGTTTTTGTACAGGTGGTCGTTCACGCTGAGCGGCTTTCACCATTTCAATGATCCGCGACAAGGTGCTTTGCAGTCCGGTTTCAGTTACGCGCAAACGGATTGGTCCATCCAGGACCACAGAGCCTGCGACAACCGGCGAATCAACACTTTTATCAACCGGCGTACTTTCTCCGCTGATCATGGATTCGTTCACACTACCACTTCCTGAAATAACAATTCCATCGGCGGGAAAGTTTTCTCCCGAATTTACCTGTACGATATCGCCCGGATGTAAAAGATCAGGAGAGATCATTTCTTCGCGTTCCGATTGGCCGATCCGCACAATACGTCTTGCTTTTTCCGGCATGAGTGACGCGAGATCGTCAATGGCTGAACTCGTTTTACGCACGGAGCGTTGTTCGAGCAGGTTGCCCAGAAGCACGAGCGTAACAATGCTCGCCGTTGTTTCGAAAAACAGGTAATCGTGTGCTGTTCCGGTATCGCTGTACAGTGCCATTCCTGCAATGCTGTACGCGAACGATGCAACGACACCAATAATGATGAGTACGTCCATATTGGGAACTCCACTGCGCAACGAGTTCCATGCGCTGCGCCCGAAATGCCACGCGCCCACGAGAAAAACCGGGATGCATAAAGTCAATTGCACCCACGGCGACTCCAATACGTGAAGAACATGCGGAAGGATATGCGGCAACATGAGTGGAACTGCAAACACGAGACAGAACCAAAATTTCCGGTTGAGGGTGAAGAATGTTTCCGCCGAATGACTGTGTTCACCAACTACTTTGTAGCCAAGGTCTTCAATATCAGTAACAGCCTGCTGGATTTTGCGGTATTGCCCAAGATGAAAACTTGCTTCGCCGGTGGTGAAATCCACATAAACATCGTGATCCCCGCTTTTGCTGAGTTTGCGGGTGATTCCCAAAGCGCAGTTGGCACAATCCATGCCTTCTACCTTTAGCGTTAACCGTTGAGAACCATTGGAACCCATAATATCTATAAAGTTACGCTTTTTGAATGGCGCGGATTTGCAGGAGTTTTCACAAGTTGTATCTTTGCAGCCGCGTTCCTGTATTGGAATGCACATGGTGGTTGTAGCTCAGCTGGTTAGAGCATCGGTTTGTGGTACCGAGGGTCGTGGGTTCGAGCCCCATCATCCACCCGGAAAAGGATCTCGCAGAAATGTGAGGTCCTTTTTTACTTCTATAACTTCAGGGAAGACAGTCGGCCCTCCTTAGAAAACGGTTAAAACCGTTGGACAAATTTTCTGGACTTCATTGCCGGGGACTTAAGTCCCCGGCAATGGAATACAACTTTTGCTCAACCGCTTCAGCGGTTTTCACCAGCACTTTGCAGCAATTCGGGTACACAAGAGTATGGAACCTCGAATAGACCTCTTTTATTTTGCGCATCCCTCACATTTCTCTAATTTCAATCCGTTCTAATCACCTCCCCCAGCGTGATTTTCCGACTTAAATTATTTTTTTTCCTGATTGCCATTTGCCTCGCTGACCGTGGCTATGCGCAAACGTACACCAGCGAGATCCCGGGCGGGTTCCGGAAAATGCTCGTGGCCGAAGGCATTCCCAGTTCTGAGGTTTACGAAGTGTACCAGGACAGAATGGGCTATCTCTGGCTGGCGACAGACGCCGGTGTATGCCGCTACAACGGAGTTTCGTTTACCACCTTCACCACGCTGAACGGATTGCCCGACAATACCGTTTTTCACGTCAAAGAGGATTCGAAAGGACGCATCTGGGTGCAAACGTTTACCGGCGCAATCAGCTACTTCGAGCAAAACAGGTTCTGGAACGTTCCCGCCAACGACTCGCTGGTAAAATTGTATGGCAACGGACGGAAAACCCAGTACACGTTTTTCATTGACAACAACGACTGCGTGGTTATCGGCGGACTGTACATCGGTGGATGTTACCGGATTCATCCGGAGGATGGGTACACGAAACTGGATCCGATTAAATCGCCATTCAAAACTTTGGCTACACGGCAACTGTGGACCGATTCGCTTGGGCACCTGTATGCCATCGGGGAAAGTTTTTACGAGATCGAACCTTCCGCCATGATTTATCACAACGGGCACGAGGTGAATATCCCGATCAGGTACACGATGTCTGTAGGAGTAAACATGCGCATCCTGCTCACTCGCGATAATCGTGTCCTGTTTACGCACAGGGAAACCTTGTACGTGATCGACGAGGATGGCAATGTTTCAGAACATCAATTCAAGGGCACCATTATCGGAATCAGTGAAAACGGCTCCGGCGAGATATGGGTGAACATGCTCCGGGAAGGAACCCTCCGTTTTGCCGATGGCGATTTCACGAAACCGGGCATCTCCTACATGACTGGCTATTCCGTCAGCTACGTGTTGCAGGACACCGAAAAAGGATATTGGTTTTCTACCATCGGAAAAGGATTGTTCTATCGTGCCGGACTGGAATTCGGTTATCTCACCGTCAACGAAGATCTGCCTTCGAATGCCATTGCGTCGATGACTCCACTGGGGAATGGAAAAATTCTCCTGGGGCAGGCGTTCAGCACGGTTTCGATGATTGCAACAGACAAAACCGGTGGCGCCACTGTGGTGAGCAACAGCCTGGGTGATGTCCGCGAGATATCGGTGGAAATGTCGGGTGTATTCCAGGGTAAATTGTTTTGCAATGCCGATCACACATATCTTATCGATAGTGCCATGCATGTGGTTGCTTCATCCGAACCGTCGCGACATCTGAAAGGTTGTTGTTTACACCCGGGAGGCGATACACTTTTTGGTTTTTCGCATTCGGCTTTTGCGTGGATCGATAAGGAATACCGGCTGGTGAAAACCAGTCTTGCGCCCGTGCGTATTACTTCAGCGTGTTACCAGGAAAATACCTTATGGCTCGGCGGATTGAATGGATTGTGGGTCATGCACGATACCGTTCCGGAATACGTGGGAGATAAATATCCCGGACTCACTGTGCGCATTGATGATATGGTGGCCGACGATGCAGGCCGGCTCTGGATTGCCACGCGTGGTGATGGTGTGTTTGTTCTCGATCACGACACCGTTCATCACTTCGATCAGAAAACCGGATTGAGCAGCAACACGTGCAGAAGTATTGCACTCGATGCACAGGGCAATGTCTGGATAGCTACGAACAAAGGCATTTCCGTGCTTTCGGATTACAACCGCTTCAATGGAAGAGCAACCATCGCACGGTATAACCGCTCGGATGGTTTGCTCTCGAACGAAGTGAATTTCATTGAAGTGAACGAAGGAACGGTTTGGATGGCCGGACCGGACGGATTGTGGTGGGTTCCGGCGAACAAATTACTCGTGAACTTAACTCCACCGCCCGTTTACATTAACGCCGTTATTGCCGGCAACGACACGCTGTCCGTTATCGATTCCATTGTACTGGAGTACGAAGACAACCGCATACGCATCATCTGCGAAGGTGTGAGCCTGAGAAATGCCAGTAAAATTTCTTTCCGCTACCGGTTGAGTGGCTCAACGGAAGGGTGGGTGCATACGCAGAGCCGGGAAATTACATTCAGCAATCTCGATCCTGGTGATTATACATTCATCCTGTATGCTTTGAATGCCAATGGCATTCCGAGTACAACACCGGCTACGCTGCATGTTCACGTCATTCGTCCGTTTACCAAAACGTACTGGTTTTATGCACTGATCGTGCTGGGTGTATGCACCTTGTTATTTTTTATAGTCCGTTTTCGTTTGAACGCCATTCGTGGAAAAGCATCGCGGCGCAGTTCGGAAGACAGGCGCATGGCGGAATTGCGTTTGTCGGCACTACGGGCGCAGATGAACCCGCATTTTATTTTTAACGCGATCAATTCCATCCAGCATTACATCCTCAACAGCGACAGCGACAAAGCGTACGGTTACCTGGCGAAATTCTCGAAGCTTATTCGTCTCGTACTGGATCAATCGCAATCGAACACGATTACGCTCAAGCAGGAACTCGAAATGCTTGGGCTGTACATCGAGCTGGAGCAATTGCGGTTTGATCACCCGATTGCCATTTCGCTTAACGTCGAAGAATCCATTGATCAATCCGGAATCCGCTTACCGGGAATGCTTATTCAGCCGTACGTAGAGAATGCGATCTGGCATGGATTGCTTCCATTGAAGGACCGTAACGGGCTGCTGAATATTTCGATCACCGAGCACAAAGAAAAACTGCTCATCGTTATTGAGGACAATGGAATTGGACGGGAAGCAGCGCAGGACAATCACAAAGAAAAAGAGCGACGGTCCTACGGCATGCTGATCACCGATGAACGTTTGAAATTAATGGGCCGGTCTGAATTTAATGTTCACCTGATTACCATCGTAGACCTTGCCGATGAAGCTGGCAAAGGCCTCGGAACGCGCGTGGAAATTACCATCAGCTTAACTAACTTACAGGAATAATTATGATCACCGCCGTTATCATTGATGATGAACCCAAGAGCAGGGATGTATTAAAAACATTGCTCACCCGGTTTTGCCCGGAAGTGTCTGTCGTGGCTTCCGCAGGATCTGTGGATGAAGCGGCAGCGATAATCAGATCGCATAGCCCGGACCTGCTTTTTCTCGATATTGAAATGCCCGGCGGAAACGGTTTGCAATTGATCGAGAAAGGACTTGCCGGTGATGCGGAAGTTATTTTCGTTACGTCGTACGCGCACTACGCGATTCCGGCTTTGCGTTTGAGCGCGGTGGATTACCTGCTGAAACCCGTTGAGGTCGAAGAATTGCGCCTGGCTGTTTCGCGGGTCATCGAACGCAGGCAGGCTGCACGGACAAACAACCTGGAGATATTCAAAGAAAATCTCAACCAGTCGGCAGCGGCGCAGCGTATTGCCATTCCGGGAATGCAGGATGTCCGTTTTGTGAAGGTCTCCGAGATCATCCGCGTGGAAGGCGACAGCAATTACTCGTTCATTTATCTCATGGGTGGAGAGAAAATTCATTCCTCACGCACGCTCGGCGATTTTGAAGAACTCCTGAGCAGCCAGAAAAGTTTTTTCCGTGTGCACAAAACTCACCTCGTGAATCTTGAGCAGGTAGTCAGACTGATCAAGACAGAAGGTGGTTACCTGGAGATGAGTGATGGATCGCAGGTGGAGATATCGCGGCGGAGGAAGACGGAGGTGTTGCAGTTGCTCGGACTTAATTAATAGACGCCCTTCGTCAGGCTCAGGACAGGCGCCGCCGCAAAGCGCGCAAAGCAAATTGCAAAGAATCGCTTCGCGATTGATGTTATTTTACGGCGCACTACTTAAACATTACCCGCGCGGCACGGCCGGCGTAAATCGCTTCGCGATTTGAAATAAAAAATTGCACACGGAAACCACGGAACGCGCGGATGCACACAGAATCCTGAATTATACTTTCCGTGAAATTCTGTGTATTCAGTACACTCCGTGTACCATTAAATCTCCAATCGCGTAGCGATTCCACCGTGACGCGTGGGTTGTGGATCAAACAGCATGCGCCGTGTCGCCGCGCCGCCGTGGTAAAAAAAGGAAGTGGTTATACTTGCTTCTTCAGCTGTTCCTCAAGCCCCTGTATCAGCAATTCCTTCCGCGCAATCTCCAGCCTCAAACGATCTACTTCCGCACGGAGATTATCATTCTCTACGCGCATGTGCATTTCGTCCGGCGCCCAGATGTTTACGTTGTAGTATGGCTGGTCGGTCGGATTTTCGGCTTCGTCAGGGTGACGGAAAAAACTATACAGCGGAATACGGAGTTCTTTGGAAATCTGCTCCAGCGTGCGGATCTCGATCGTGTTTTGTTCGAGTGCATGATCGAGATGCTGTTCAGTAACGCCGAGATATTCGGTGAGTTGCTTGTACGTGAGTTTACGTGCCGCAAGTACTGCAACAATCCGTTCTTTAAGATTGGGTAAGCTGGTGTGGATATCTGGTTCCATCAGGAATGCGCAATCAATATTGTGGTGGACCAGCTGGTTGCGGGGGAACTTCTTTCTTTGGAAGTTCGCTTTTGAAAGTTTTCTTGTACTCGTCGATGGTCATCACGGTTTCCTTTTCCTCGGCGTAGTAATGAATATACGGCTCGAATTGATCCGGCGGCATGAATCCCTGCATGATCGTAATGCTCTTCCGGTCTTTGCTGAAAATGGCATACGACGGGTAGGAGAGACGTCCCTGCAAAGCTGTAATGGCAAAATCGTGTGCACTGCGTTGACCAGGCCCGCCACGGTTGAAATACTGCACACCGTTGAATGTAACGGTATCGTGCGTTTCGGCGTCAAACTTTACGCAGTAATAATTCGCGTCCATGTATTTGGCGATAACAGGATTCGCAAATGTTTCTGCGTCCATTTTCTTGCACCAGCTGCACCAGCTTGTGCTGAAATCGATAAATATTTTGCGTGGAATAGAATCGCTCAGCTTTTGCGCTTGTTCAAGCGTGTACCAATGGATTCCTGCAGGCGCTTCACCGGGAGTTCCGGCCTCTGACTTGAATGCAGAGGAAACAGCGAAAACAGTTGCGGCGATCAGTGAAAGTCCGAAGACAATTTTCTTCTTCATGGTATACGAAATTACAAAAAAACGACCGGTATATGACCGGTCGTTCTGCATATTTTGTGCCATTCTGAGGCTTTATCGGATTCCGTTCATCATTCTCAGCAACATTCTGCAGAGGAAGAACAGGATCACCGACGCTATTCCAGCCATGAATACAAAGAGCATGAAGAAGGAGTAGAGATCATTGATCTTATAGCCCAGGAACGATTTTTCTTTCACCACTGAACCGGCAAAAACTTCTTTCAGGATTTCCGGTTTTCTGGCTTTCGCTGTCTTAAGGAGGTCAGAAGCTTCCTGTTGCTTCGCAATTTTCTCCGGTCCGGCCGGAAGTGCATCTGCAACTTTCTTCACTGAATCCGCATCGGCCCTGATTGGTTCAAAGCTGATGAGATCTATACTCAAATACTTCTGGCCATTGATTTCCTCTGCCTTATCCAATTTGGTAGATAATTCATAATTGTTCCGCACCTTTTGATCTTCAACGTTTGTTAACACAATCATCGTCTCAGGATAGTACGAACTCAATGTACCGGCGAACTTATTCGCAGCAGCAGTTGAAAGGAACCAAACACCCATCAGCAGGGAGGCAAACTTAATCGGAGCCAGTTTGTTTACCATGGAAAGGCCAATTGGCGACAGACACAATTCACCGAATGTGTGGATCAGGTACAAGCTTAACAGCCACATCATGCTCACTTTCGTAGAAGCGTCAAGCCCTTTAACACCGAATGCAATGACAAGGTATCCTACCGCAAGCAGGAAAAGTCCGATGGATTGTTTGTACGGTGAAGCGGGTTCCATTCCTTTTTTGCCGAGGGCAACCCACAGCAAAGAGAATAGCGGTGCGAAAATTACAATTGCAATTGCGTTTACAGACTGGAACGCACTGGCCGGTATTTCATCGATGAGGACACCTTCCGTGTTCAATCCGTAAATGAGATAGCCCATCAATCCGATTCCAGCCAGAAGTAACACGAGTATAAGTTCACGCACACCTTTTTGTTCGCTCTTCATTTTCGTGAAGACTTTGTACGTAATGAATGCCAATATTGCGCCTATCAGCGAGTAAATTCCAATCATGAATCCTTTGCTGAAATGCCAGCCCACTTCACGTTGTGTCTGTTCATCGGCGTAGAATGTGAGTGATACACCGGCTTGTTCAAACGCGGCCCAGAAGAAAATAACGAAGAAGGCTACGATATAGATTACCCATATTCGCTGCTTCTCAATTTTCGTCAAACTCCGGTCGGACATGATGAATCCGGGGGCAGCAATGGAAAGCGAGAAGATGAATGAACCGATAACGCCTTGTCCGAGGAAGAAGAACAGCAGGTAAAGTCCAACTTCAATACCCAGCCAGGTAAAGATCTGGCCTTTGGTAAATTCTGATTTCACCTCTTTGGGTGTATCAATATCAACTGTTTCGCGCTTGCTGTTCGGTTTTGTTCCGATTGGTGATCCATCAGGTGCAACGATGTAGTGATTTTTCAGCCAGATGAACAGGCACGTACTTACAATCATTCCAATACACGCTGCGAGGAATCCCCACTTGAAATCTGCAGGATTGCCGGTGTCGCCCAGGCCACCGCAAATCAGCGGGGAGAAGAATGCACCGAGGTTGATACCCATGTAGAAAATCGTGAATGCAGAGTCAACACGGCCGTCACCTTTCGGATACAGCTGCCCAACCATGGTAGAAATGTTTGGCTTGAAGAATCCGTTTCCGAGAATCAGCATGGTTAAGCCCACAATCATCAGGACCGGAGCAAGTCCCGCATTTTCATAGAACGATCCGCTCAGGAACATGAAGAACTGGCCAATGGCCATCATGAATCCACCTACGATAATGGATTTTCTGTTTCCCCAGTACCTGTCTGCCATGTAACCACCGATCAGCGGGGTCAGGTAAACCAGTCCAGTGTAGCTTCCATAGATGTCGCTACTGAATGCTTTGTCAAAAAGAAGCGCTTTTGTAAGAAAGAGAGCAAAGATTGCCCGCATTCCGTAGTAACTGAAGCGCTCCCACATTTCCGTAACGAAGAGTACGTAGAGGCCTTTTGGATGTCCTTTTGGTATTTCTGACATTGTATTGCTTTTAGTTTTTTAGGGATGCTTGCGAAGATAATCAGATTTACGAATTACGATTTATGAAGTACGATTTTGGTACCGGTGTAAGGACGCGAAATCGGTCAAATAGTTGCTTTTTAGTGTGTTACGCTATTCACGTTAAACTGGTTAAATCACCGCAGAGACGCCGGGGCGCGGATAACGTCATTGGAGAGGAGCGAAGCGGAATGAAGCAATCCCATCCCCGAAGATGAGATTGCTTCGTTCCTCGCAATGACCTGAACTCCGCGCCTCTGCGCCGCGCGGTGAAAAAATTAAGAGAGAATTCTACAGATTCTCCTCCACGAAAGCCGTCATTTTCACATACAGGTGGTATCGTCCTGTCCCCATCGCATGGCTCTGATCGGGGTACATGAAAAAGTCGAACTGCTTATTGGCTTTCACCAGGGCATTGACCAACGCAACGGAATTCTGGAAATGTACGTTGTCATCGGCAGTGCCGTGTACGAGCAACAACTTACCGCGCACTTTATCCATGTTTTCAGTAGGCGAGTACGCATCGTAGCCTTTGGCGTTGTCCTGCGGTAAACCCATGTATCGCTCGGTGTAAATGGAATCGTAGAACCTCCAGTTGGTCACCGGTGCAATCGAAATCGCCATTTTGAAAAAGTCGGCACCAACGGCCAGGCACAAACTCGCCATGTATCCGCCGTAACTCCAGCCCTGGATACCGATGCGGTCGCGGTCAACGTACGACTGGTTTCTCAGCCATTGCGCCGCTTCAATCTGATCCTGGCTTTCGAGTTTGCCCATTTGGCCGTATGTACATTTCTTGAATTTCGAACCGCGGTAGTCCGTTCCGCGATTGTCGACCGACACCACGATGTATCCTTTCTGCGCCAGCATCTGGTGCCACATCAAATCACGTTCCCATTGGTCGTTCACAGTGGTACGACCGGGACCGCCATACACATGCATCAGCACCGGGTATTTTTTTGCCGCATCAAAATCAGCAGGCTTTATCATCCAGCCGTACAACGTATCGCCATTGGTGTTTTTGATGTTGAAGAATTCCTTCTTCGTAAAACCAAAACTCTTTGCGGTATTTACAAGGGCTGCATTGTCTTTCAGTACCATCAGCTCTTTTCCGTCCACGGAATTAATTGTGATGTAATTCGGTGAATTGGCCGTCGAAAAATAATTCACGAAATACTTCATGCCTGTACTGAATGTCAGGTGGTTCGTTCCCACTTTCGGGGTCAGTTTTTTCTTACCGGTTCCGTCGGGCTTGATGCTGAACGTGGTGCGCGTATACGGATTTCCTTCGTTCGATTCGTAATAAACCGTTTTGGTTTTCTCATCGTAGCCGTGGAAAACGATCACATCCCACCAGCCTTTGGTCACCTGGTTGATGAGCTTTCCATCGATGGAGTAGCGGTAGAGGTGATTTCTTCCATCGCTGTCGCTGCTCCAGAGAAAAGTTTTTTTGTCATCGAGAAAAGTGAGATCGGCGCAAACTTCCAGGTACGTGTTGCTGGTCTCAGTGAGTATCACGCGCGATGTTCCGTCACTGGCATTCGCCAGCAGCAATTCCTGTTTATTCTGCAAGCGGTTCATGCGGATGAACGAAAGCGTATTCGGGTCTTTGGTCCACTGCACACGCGGAATATACTGGTCGGTTTCAGTTCCTGTATTCACCGGGATGGTTTTCCCGGAAGCGATATCGTAAATGTGAATCGTTACAACAGAATTTTTCTCACCGGCTTTCGGGTATTTGAACGTGGATGGCTCCGGGTAAAGCCCGGTGTTGTACATCGTCATCTGGTATTCCTTCACCATGCTTTCATCAAAACGGTAGAACGCAATTTTCTTGCTGTCCGGCGACCAGTACATTCCGTTGGGAAGTGTAAATTCTTCTTCGTACACCCAATCGGTTCCGCCATTGATGATTTTGTTAACCACGCCGTCGGTGGTTACCTGTGTCTCTTTGTTCGACTCGAGATCAACCATGAAAATGTTGTTGTCGCGCACGAAAGCCATTTTCTTACTGTCGGGAGAAAACTTCGCAAGACGCTGCTTTCCGTTGACCGAAAGCGGGGTCAGCTTTTTTGTTTTCAGGTCGTACACGTAATTGGCTTCACGCGTCGAATACCGGTAAATTTTTTCCACTTCCGTGGTGAACACGATCTTCGATTCATCGGGACTGAACGCATAATCCTTGAATACGATGGGCTTACTCTGACCGGTCGGGACCAACTCTTCGCTGTCGAAAATCATATCCACTTTCTTCCCGGTTTTGATCTCGTAGCGAAAAAGTTTGCCTTCTTCACCCTTTGCCGTTCCGAATGCGGCATAATGTTCGCCGCTGTTCAGCCAGTTCATTCCGGAAACAAGTTCCTGCCGGAATGTGCTTTTGACGAAAATATCTTCATTGGTAATCTTGCGGGTTTCTCCCTGTGCTGCAACTTCTCCACAACAGGAGATGATAAACAGTGCAAAAACGAAATTGATTTTCTTCATAAGTTCAGTGTGAATACAATATTTTTGATGTGTGGACAGGTTGTGCACCCTGACCGCACGCAGACGAATTTAATCATTTCTTCGGGCGGGCGAAGTTCGCTTCTTTCCGAAGGAAAATACCGGTTACCAAAGGAGATATTCAGTGATGACGTACAACCAGCCAGGAAGCGAAGATATTGCCGCACTGAAAGCAATTTGCGGAGACGAACAGGTATTTGCCAGCGAAGAAGCCCTTGACAAGTACGGACAGGACGAAACCGAAGACCTTGTGTACCGTCCTGCAGTGGTGGTTCGTCCGCAGACCGTTCAGCAGATCAGCGAAGTGGTGATGCTGTGCAATCAAAAAGGAATTGCACTTACACCGCGTGGGGCAGGAACCGGTTTGAGCGGAGGCGCGTTGCCTGTGTTTGGTGGAATTGTGCTTACGCTGGAAAAGTTCAACCGTATTCTTGAAATTGATGAACGGAACCTGCAGGCTACCGTAGAACCCGGCGTGATCAACGAAATTTTCCAGGATGCCGTGCGCGAAAAAGGATTGTTCTATCCGCCTGATCCCGCTTCGAAAGGAAGTTGTTTCCTGGGAGGAAACATTGCACACAGTTCGGGTGGTCCCAAAGCGGTGAAGTATGGCACCACGCGCGATTACGTTTTAAATCTCGAAGTGGTTTTACCCACAGGGGAAATCGTGTGGACCGGTGCCAACGTATTGAAATATTCCACCGGGTACAACCTCACCCAGCTCATGGTGGGAAGCGAAGGCACGCTGGGCATCATCACCAAAATTGTTTTCAAATTAATTCCGTATCCGAAAAATAATCTCGTGATGCTTGTTCCGTTTTCATCTGCGGAAAAGGCCTGCGAAGCGGTGAGCGCGGTTTTCCGTGCAGGAATCACTCCATCGGGAATGGAATTCATGGAGCGTGATGCGATTGACTGGGTGATGAAATTCGCTGACGACATCAACGTAGTTGTTCCCGATGATGTACAGGCTCATTTGCTCATCGAAGTAGATGGCAACGACATGGACGTGCTCTACAAAGACGCGGAACGCATCAACGAAGTAGTGTCGCAGTTCGGCGCCGGAGAAGTTTTATTCGCAGATACGGCCGACCAGAAAAACATGCTCTGGAAAATGCGCCGCAAGGTTGCGGAAGCTGTGAAGTCGAACAGCATTTACAAAGAAGAAGATACGGTTGTGCCCCGCGCAGAATTACCTGCTTTGCTGAAAGGCGTAAAAGACATCGGGAAGAAATACGGATTCCGCTCGGTGTGTTACGGTCACGCCGGTGATGGAAATTTACACGTGAATATTATCAAAGGAGATCTGTCCGACGATTTCTGGAAGAATGAAATCTCCAAAGGCATCACGGAAATTTTTGAATTGTGCGTGAAGCTGGGCGGAACCATTTCCGGTGAGCATGGAATTGGCTTGGTGCAGCAACCATATATTCATATTGCGATCGACAAGAAGCGGGTGGAGCTGATGCGCGGAATGAAGGAGTTGTTTGATCCGAAGTTGATTCTGAATCCCGGGAAGATTTTCTTCACCACATAGACTTCACATAGAAAAGGAATCGCCTGCGGCAGCATGGAATTTTAAATGCCCTTTCACTTCGTTCAAGGAACATGTGATCCCTCCGGGATCAAGATTGAAATTCAAATAACGACTTCAGAGGAGTCGCATGTCCCTTGAACGAAGTGGAAGGGAGAAAAAAGAAAATTCCTTGCTGCCGGCAGGCCACTATGTGAAACCTATGTGCCTATGTGGTTAATTTTTTGACCTACTTTTGCTGCCATGCGCATCACCGAACTCACCATGTCCACCGGCTCTCCCGAAGAACTCAAAAAATTCTATTCGGGTCTTCTGGGTTTCGAAGAAATTCCCGCACGTACCGACAGTGATGGCTATTCATTCAAAGCCGGACACACACGCGTGAATTTTGTTCCCGGCGATCGCGAAGCGAAATACCATTTTGCATTCAACGTTTATCCCGATCAACTGGTGAACGCCATTGAATGGGTGCAGAAATCGGGAATGGAACTCATCACCAGCCCGGAGCATAAAGGATTTTTGATCGACTTCCCGAACTGGTGGGTCAAATCCATTTACTTCTACGATCCCGAATACAATATCGTGGAGGTCATCGCACGCGGAGCGCTGGGTGCTGCAGGAAATACGTCGAAGTTCAGCGCACAATCCGTTGTCGGTGTGAGCGAAATCGGAATTGTAACCGAAGATGTTGCCGCGATGCGCGAATGGATTTCAACAACACACGGTGTGCAGGCATTTTCACGGAATAAAAACACCGATGAATTTTCTGCCATGGGCGACGATCACGGATTGCTTCTGCTTGTTCAGAAAGGCCGCAAGTGGTACATGGCTTCGTACGAGGCGAAACATTTTCCGTTGGCGGTAGTAGGGGAGAATGGTGGGAGAGAATTCAGGATGATCCTTCCATAGTGTAATAGACGCCCCTCGATTCCTCGGGACAGGCTCCGCCGCAAAGTCCGCAGAGAAAATCGCAAAGATTGATGGATTGAACTCAGAGATCGCTTCGCGATTGAATTTACTTTTTACCACGGCGACACGGCCCGCTACTTATGTATTACCTGCGCGGCACGGGCGGTGTAAATCGCTTCGCGATTTAATGTGTTACCTGAAATTTGTCAGAGAAAGATATCACGCAGTGATATTCTCATGTCGCCGTGACGCGTGGATTGTGGTTATCAAACCAACAAGCGCCGTGACCCCGTGTCGCCGTGGTAAAATAATCACCACATTCCCCGCTAGTAATTCAGAGTTTAGTTTTAGTCCGGAACGACAATCGGAAATACAGTAGACCTCCCACGCAGAAACGCGTAATACGTCCCCGGAGGCAATCCACCAAAGTAAATGGTTACAACCTGGTCGCCGTAACACATTTCATGCGACGATAGTACTTTGCCCGTAACATCGAGAAGGCAAATCTCCTCGCGGTAATTCAATGGATTTTTCCACCGGATTGTGAATTGATCGTTCTCGTAATCCGTGTGCCAGAAAACCCGGTTGTCATCAAACGTGTCAATAAATCCAACAGCGGTTCCGTATTCGTCGGCACCGATATCTACGCGGCCGTTCTGCAAACGCGTCGAAGTATCCATATCCGATTCGGAAGGATCCGCAACAAAAGCAACATCGCCACTGTCTATGCACGGCGACAACGCACTCATGTGAAAATTCAGCGTGGAAATATTCACCAGCAAAGGTTCTCTTTCCATAGAGTTTGCATCAACACCGCTGGCCGATTGCCAGTTGGCTAAACCGGAATACGAATTTCCATTCCAGCTGAACTGGCCAACTGAGCCCGCGTAATAACAATTGTAATTGCACGAAAGATTGATAGAGCCGGCATCATTGAACATCAGTTCGCTGGTTGTTGTGTTGTACACAATGTTTCCGTTGAACGTGCAATTCTCCGTGTAGTTGATGATCACTTCGCCGTTGGAATCCGCGGTGTTGTTGTTCACAATGGTGTTCTGCTGGACAACCGAGTTCGTTACTTTTCCGCTGTTCACCGGGTAATCGTAACCACCGATTACAATTCCTCCTTCGAGGTTATGAAACACGATATTGTTCCGGACTTTGATATTGCTGGAAACGGTCCCTGCATTTTCGCAACCCACTTCAATACCCCAACCGCATTCGTACACCGTGTTGTTTTCAATCACGACATCCGAAGCACCATCGGTATATATTCCGGCGCTCGTTGCGTATGCCGAAACACAGTGGAAAACTTCGTTCCAACGGATGACGCCGTTACGCGCAACATCATTCTGCACAAAAGGGCAGGTTCCTTCACCGCCAATGGCATCAATGCCAATATTGGTGATGTTGTAAATGATGTTGTGATCAATGGTGAACCCACTCACATTTCCATTGACGGCAACCGCTTCACTGAAACCTGTGCGGCAATCGTAAATGAGATTGGATTCGATGCGCAGCCCGGTAATGGGCGTAACCGGATTTGTTCCGTAAACAATAATCGGTTGTGCATTGGTGGCAGCGCTTACCGGGGCATTGGGATTTGTGGAGAAATGAATGTCGTGGATTGCATTGTTGATGATCGAAATGCCTGCGCATACACCTTCCACCTGGATCGCGCGCGCATCATTCGCGGCATAGCCGGTAATCTCAAGACCTTTGATCGTAATGTAATTCGCGTCGACAATGTTGATGATCGCGTTGGTGTTTCCTGCCGGACTTACGAGGGTAGGAACCTGCGTACCGTACTTCGTCAGCGTGATCCGGTCAGACGAAGTACCCGACGGCATAAAAATAACTTCGCTGTATGTTCCGCCCATCAGGTAAATGGTGGTCCCGGGAACAGCCAGGCTCAAGGCGTGATTGATTGTAAGAAAGGGATCGAAGAGCGTACCGTTATCGCTGTTGTCGCCCGTTGGACTAACGTAGTAACTCGCCTGCGCGTTTAGTCCGCAGGAGATACACACAGCGAGAAAAGTGAGAAAACGGGTCATAGTGATGGCTGTAAATATACTGAAATGGATAGCGTGTTCCGGAACGGTGATTAGGCATTGTGCTAAAAATGTTTGCCGCAGATTTCGCGGAATACGCAGATTGACTTCAGTCCTGTAAATCAATTTCAAATTATTATCGGACAGCACATCTGCGTAATCAGCGAAATCTGCGGCAAAAAGAACGTTCATGCACCGAACAAGATTCCGGAGACGTAAACGCCAAAATGGTTTGGTTTATTGTTACCGGATGGCTGGGATTCATACCTTTGCGCCCGAATACGAACCCTATGAAAAACTACCTCTTCACAACACTTTTATTATTCCTGTCGGCATTAACGGTTTCTGCGCAACCCAACGATGTTGCCGGATCCGATATTAAAATAGCCGGCGAACGTTTTGATTCTGAAAATTACGACGAAGCGCTGACGATTTATCTCGACCTCCTCGCAGAGGATCCGAAAAACATGCAGTACAACTACCGGATCGGTGTGTGTTATCTCAACACGAACATCAACAAGGCGAAAGCCATTCCGTATCTCGAAGTAGTTACGCGCCAGGCGACGTACGAACCGGATGCGATGTACCTGCTCGGGCGCGCGTACCATTTTGCGTATCGTTTTGATGACGCACTCGTAGCGTACAACAAATTCAAAACCGCCGGTAAGGGAACCGCAGAAAATCTTGCCGACGTTGACCGCGAAATCCAAAATTGCTACAACGCGCGTGAAATCATGAAATACCCGTTGAACGTGACGTTTGAAAATCTCGGAAGCAGTGTAAATTCTTCTTTCCCGGATTACTCACCGTTTGTTCCATCTGATGAATCGTTCATCGTATACAATACCAAACGCAACGATAACGGGAACCTGCGCCAGAAAGATGGAAGTTATTTTTCGACGTTGAGTATATCGCGGGTGAATGATGGAGGTTTTCTCAAAGCAAAAAATATCGGTGCACCGCTAAGCACAACAGACGGCAACGTAGAAGTGGCGGGCATGTCGGCCAATGGCGATTACATGATTTTGTATTACGACGACGCTGCAGGCACCGGAGATTTGTATTTGTCAGAAATGGACAAAACCAAGGGCGCATACAAAAAAGCTGTCCGGCTGGATGAAACCATCAACTCGAAAAACTACGAGATTGCGGCAACGATTTCCAACGATGGCAGCACGATTTATTTTGCGAGCGATCGCCCGGGAGGACTCGGCGGAATGGATATTTACGTTTCCAAACGTTTGCCCAATGGAAAATGGGGACCGGCTGTCAATCTTGGAAGTGAAATCAACACACCGTTTGATGAAGATTTTCCAAGTCTTTCGCCCGATGGAAAAGTACTTTACTTCAGTTCGAAAGGGCACACCAGCATGGGTGGTTACGACATTTTCAAATCGGACCTTGATCCGGCGACGCAAAAATTTACGGGCGTAAAAAATCTCGGTTACCCGATCAACACACCGGAAGACAACAGCAATTTCCGGATCTCGGAAAACGGCCGTTACGGTTACATTTCAGCACGTAAAGAAGATGGCCTGGGCGATCTCGATATTTATCGCGTTACGTTCAACGATATTGAACCCAATTATTCCGTAGTGAACGGTTTGCTCAAATTCTCTGACGAGGGGAAAAAACCGGGATATAATGAAGTCTTCATTACGGTGAACGAAACAAAAACAGGGGAGTTGGTTGGCACGTACATTCCCAATGGAAACACGGGACGCTACGTGATTATTCTCGCACCGGGAATTTATTCGATCTCCGTAGAAGCGCCAGGCTGCGAAACGCAGGTGGAAACGATCAACATCCTCGACAAGAGTTCGTTTAAGCCGGAGATTGAGAAGGATTTTACGTTGAAGACGCTTTAATATTCAAAGATTCAAAATTCAAAGATTCAAACATTCACACTTGTCACGGTTTCGGCAGGTGCGAATTGTTGTTTCCTGAAACGACCGTTTGATTTGCTGACCAAAAAAACGAAACCACATCAGGAACATAGAAAAGCATAGACGTCAGTAAGATCATAGCGCACATAGCGTCGTAGACGCTCACTATGTGAGCTATTGTTTTCTGACACATAGCACCTATGTGAACTATGTGCCTATATGGTTTTTTAATTGCGGAAGCAACTGGTCGTGAAATAGGAGATTCAAACATTCACAATTCAAGGATTGAAAAAATCCCACACTTCAACGTGCGTTGAAATGTGGGAATGCCTGAATATTTAATCTTGAATTTTTGAATTAGTCTTCCGCCAATACAATAATCTTATCCTCTTCAACAAAACTCAACTGTGTCGATTTCTTCGGGTTCACTACCACGCCGTATGCTTTGTCTGCATTCTGTGAAAGTGCTGTGACGCGGTAACCGATAGCCGTTTCGCCGCGTTGAGCAGCTGCTTCCATCACCGTGTAAAAATCAATTTTCTTACCCGGGATCATGTAATCAGTAACGGGGCGGATGTAAACTTCAGAACCTTCCGAACGGAACAGGTCTTTGAACACTTTCTCGAGGTGTTTGTTTTCTGAAATTTGCGACAGAAGCAAACTCACCAGTTTATCGCTCACAATAAAGTCGTCGGCCTTCGCGATCTCTGCGAGTGCGCGGTTACGCACGTCACGCATTTCACTGACAATACTGAGGTTCGCATCCCACTGGTCAGCAATACTCCGCAGGTGAAGCAGGGTGATAAGCACTTCCGCATCAGCTTCCTGTACCGGTTTCTCGTTTGAGCATAAAATGATAATATGATCGTATGACTTAACGTCAACCAGGTCAAGTACACTTCGCTCTGTAATCGCTGCATTGCGGTAAGTCAGCTTTTGTTTCTTCAATCCCGCCATCAATGCAGTAGCTTCCGCTTCAGATGAACTCACATCCGAAACCACAAGGATCTCAGAACCCACACCCACATAATTGTCAAGTTCATTAATGATCATTGAACCTTTTTCATTCCATCCCAATACAATGGTGCGTTCCTTGCCGGCTGGAGTTCTTTCGCCTGCGCGTATTGCAGTAGCATCCGGTTTTGGTTTTGCCGCTTCATTGACGATGAGTGATTCATCATCTTCTGTAATCGCAATCACCTGGTCGCCTTCAGCAAAAATGGTATCCATCGGCGGATTGATCACCACAGTTCCGTCTTTCTTCATAAAGCCCATTACTGCTGAGTCTTCATACGCATCAATAATGGTGCGGTACGTTTTACCAACAAGCTTCGGTTCTACGTTGAAGTAAATTTCCGCGCCATCGAAATCCATGAGCTCGGTATATACAACGCTCAAACCAGACTGACGACAGGTTTGTGCGGTAACCCGTGCAATCAGGTCGGAGGAAAGGATCAGTGATGCTTCATGACCGCCAACCAATTCGCCGGCTTCAATATTTTTCTCTTCACGGAATTCGGCAACAATGTGGTAATCTTCTTTACGACGGTCCGGGTTGTTTGTGATTGCCAGTATTGACTTGATCACATAAATATCCGGCTGTTCAGCTTCTTCCGGTGAAACGATAATGATCGATTTCGCTTCGTGCGGGTTCGCCACTTTCAGATCGTCGAGATCAAGCGGGCTTCCGGTGCGGCAAATGATCTTCGTGTTTTTGGTGTCCGGGAATTTAGATCGGATCTCATCTTCCATTTCCACTTTATCACGATCGGCCATGATCACGATCCGTGGTTTTCTTTTGTTCTCATTGGCGATGAGCAACTCAGAAATTACGGTGAAAATCTTTGGCGACCAACCCAGGATGAGCGTGTGATTCGTCTCCAGTACTTTCGAACGGCCTTTGCGCATTTCATCAATGGCGCCTTCCATGCCCGAGGTGATTGTACCAATGAGCGTACTCACGATAAAAATACCGCCTACGGTTACAGTCAGCGCAATGATCCTGACTACCCAATCCGCTGCAGTGGTTTCGCCCGGCGCACCGTCATCAGCCATGTTACCGGCGTCAAAGGTCCGCATCAAACTGTTCCAGGCAGCTTCAATCCAGCTTTTGTCATCTCCATACGCGTTGCCGGTGAAAAATAGAATGGTTCCTGCAACAATTACGATCAGGAGCGATACTACGGCCAACCAGCCGATAATTGCAACTGGACCGGAGGACAGGGTGTTCTCGAAGGAGTAACGTAACTTCTCTTTTAGGGTAGGTGAGGCCATATTTTGTCGTTTCATCGAAAAGCGGAACCAATCAAGGTTCTTATTCGTAGTTTAAGGGTATAATTTGGGGGTGAAAGTAGCTGGAATTGATTTCAACCCCGCAAAACAAAACAAAAAAAGTCGGACAGGCGCTACGCCAATCCGACTTTCGGGCCCCGCTAGTTTGCTTTTTAGTGAGGGTAATTCAATTATTTACGCCATTATTTATACGTAAATAGTTAAAAATAAGGAAGGAACTGTTTAATAGAATCAATTATTCTAATAGGTTAGCCTCCCTGATTAATCCATTGGGACTTCCTCAGAACCGATAATGATACCGTCGAGGATAAATATGCGCAGACGGAGACCGCTGTAACAATCAACGATAACATCGCAAGAAGAAGTGATGGTGGTGATTTTTGCCACGTTTTCGTCCCAATTGCGATTTACGTACAATCCGATTTCATCTGCATATACACCACAGTACTGGGATGCAGCGGGAGCTGATTGTACAGGACCATTAGCGTTTACCGGAGCAATTGCAAGGAGGAACAGTGCACTGAACAGGATTACGAACTTCTGGGTCATTGTTTTCATGTTGCGTTTTATTTTTTTTGGTTTGATTTTCTGAGTGCAAATTTGTAGCAGTTGTCAGTAAAATTCAACGACAGAAGTTGTATTTTCGGACAATCAATTATGAATCGAATCCACAAGCTTAAAGACCTGGTTAATTGCCTTACGCCTCAGCAGGTGAAGGTGTTAAGGGTTTATCTTGTGGCGTTTGCATCATCTCAGAAGCATGATACCCTCATGCGGAAGCTTTTTGATATCCTGGTTACTTCAGAAGATGCGCTCTCTCCACAGGAGTGCAGCATGATGCTTTATGGTAAACCGAGCATGGTGAACCTGGAAAGGCTCGTCCGAAGGCTGCAGGTCAAAATCCTCGATTCGCTCCTTATTGACATCAATACGGACCGGATGGCGACGCTTCCCGACAAAAGTCATTTCATGCAGGTTCGTTTACGTAAACAACTGCTCCAGTATTTTCTGCTGAGGCACACAAAGGTAGCTTCCACGCTCGGTCGCGACATGTTGAAAAAGATTTTTTACACCGCGAGCATGTACGAGCTGTACGGTACCTGCCTGGAAGTATTAACCATTCTGAAAGCAACTACTGCAACAACAACGAAAAAATCGCAATACGAAGATTGGAATGCCGAATTGGAACTCTACGAAAATAAGAAAGCGGCGTATCATAGGGCCTTCGATTTTTTCAACAGGTACAAAGTACTCTTTTCGTACCAGGGAAAATTGTCGGCAGAAAAACACCTGGAATTTCTCACCGGGGCAATTGACCAGTTGAAAACCGATTATACCCGTTACAATTCTCCAACCAGCGGATATTTCTGCGGGGTTCTCGAAACGGCGTATTACGAGCAACGGGGAGATTTCAAACAGGCAATTGCTATTTCCAAATCGCTGATCCCGCTTATTGAAGCCAATCCGTCGATCCGCTTCAGCGCGCGGGTGGCTACGCAATACCAGAATATTGCCATCATGGAATTCCAGACGGGGAACCTGCCGGAAGCGCTCATCAGTGTGCGTAAATCCAATACCCTCGAGAAAAAGGGTTCATTGAGCCAGCTGATGAAATCCATCCTGGAAATGGAGATCCTCTATTACATGGATCAGTTCGACCAGGCTGCGGAAATCTGCAGGCAGGTCCAGACGGAAGAGAAAACCATTGGCGAAGTTGCTTTCGCCAAGAGCCAGGTATTTCTCGCCGCAATCGAATTCCGTTTGCAACGCTATAAGGAAGCGTTGAATATCCTGAACCAGAAATTTGCTTTGTCCACCGATAAAGCCGGATGGGAATTGTCAGTACGCGTACTGCGCCTGCTTACATTGATTGAAATGGGTAAGGAAGACGAAGCGGAAACGAGCCTGAATAACATCGAACGTTTTGTTCAGCGTTACAATAAGAAACTGGATGTTACAGTCCGCGATAAAGAGATCATGCGCTTCCTGAGTTCCTGGTCGAAATCATCTTTTTCATTCGAGGATTACTCCGACAAAACATTTGAACTCGCCACAAAAATTTCAACGTCTGCTGAAACAGAATGGAAGTTCGGAACACCTGAATTGATTCCTGTTGACGAATGGTTCCTGAATAAAGTGAAGAAAAAGCGGGGACCCAAACCGGGTAAAAAAACGAAGAGCAACGCCTAACCCCAAAAGCGCTGCCCTTCATAATTATGTCCTGCCGGGCGGCAGAACAAGACAAATATAATGGAGAATGCTTCGGATTTATATTTCCGATTGTTATTTTTCAAAATTGTTATCCCCATATTTATTAACGTCAGCTTGTGAAGTTCATGTTACCGAGTCCCGTCGTTTTTGTCATTGCTGTACTCGTCAGTTGAATTGCCTCAAATGTCGAAAAACAGAGGGTGCTCATCGGACATTCTCTTATCTTTGAAACGTGCGGGGCGAAAAAAGACCCGGAACAGGGACCGCTCAGAAAAAGTCAATCTATGAAATTACTTGAAGGAAAAACTGCGCTCATCACAGGAGCAACTCGCGGAATTGGAAAAGGAATTGTTGAATTGTTTGCAAAGCAGGGAGCTAACGTAGCCTTTACATACGTTTCTTCGGAAGAGAAAGCCCGGGCGCTCGAGCAGGAACTCGCAGCATCCGGAATAAAAGCCAAAGGATATAAATCAGATGCCGGCGATTTCAAAGCCGCTGAAGAACTGGTTAATTCGGTGGTCGCTGAATTCGGAACAGTGGACATCCTTGTTAACAATGCGGGAATCACACGCGACACATTGCTCATGCGTATGTCCGAACAGCAATGGGACGACGTGATGAACGCGAACCTGAAATCCGTATTCAACCTCACCAAAGCCATTCAGCGCCCAATGCTCAAGCAGCGTCACGGTTCCATCATTAACATGAGTTCCGTGGTTGGCGTAAAAGGAAATGCCGGTCAATCGAATTATGCTGCATCGAAAGCCGGGATAATCGGTTTCAGTAAATCAGTAGCGCTGGAACTCGGTTCACGAAATATCCGCTGCAACGTTATTGCTCCCGGATTCATCGAAACCGAAATGACTGCGGCCCTCGATGAAAAAGTTGTTCAGTCGTGGCGCGATGGAATTCCACTGAAACGCGGTGGAACACCGGAAGACGTTGCGAAAGTTTCTCTTTTCCTGGCAAGCGATTTGTCGTCGTATGTAACGGGACAGGTGATTAATGTGTGTGGCGGAATGTTAACGTGATCAATCTCCTGAAAGGAATTCCAATTTGAAACTAAGTATTGTAACTGAAGCGCCTGGATGGTTCCTGCTGATTTGTATTCTGGCAGGTCTCATTTATTCTGCTGTGCTGTATTTCCGCGACAAGCGGTATGAAGGAATTTCGAAAGGAATCCTGTACCTGCTTTCGTTCCTCCGTTTCACCACGGTGACCATTCTCGCTTTTTTATTATTATCGCCGCTCCTCAAAACAGTTTTCCGCGAAGTGGAGAAACCGGTGATCGTGATCGCAACAGATCATTCTGAATCGATCATCGCCGGCAGGGATTCTGCCTATTACCAGGATAAATTCATCCCTGAACTGGATGCCGTTGCCGAAGCGCTCAGCGAAAAATTTACCGTGGTGCGTTATTCCTTTGGTGACCATTTTGCAGAAGGCGAAGATTCGCTGTTCGATCACAAGGAAACCGATTTCACCACGTTGTTTGCCGAACTGGAAACGCGTTACAGCAACCGGAATCTCGGTGCTGTTGTGGTAGCCAGCGATGGAATTTTCAATCGCGGAGGAAGTCCCGTGTACAGCGCCACCTGGCTGAAAGCGCCGGTGTTCGCTATTGCGCTCGGCGATACCGTAGTGAAAAAAGATATTCTTGTGCAGGACGTTCACCACAATTCCATCGCATTCCTTGGAAATAAATTCCCGGTGGAAATGGTGGTCCGCGCAAACAAAGCGAAAGGGGAGACGGCAACGCTTACGTTGAAAAAAGGCGGACAGGTACTCAACACGCAGAAAGTTGCACCCGACCAGGACGTATTTACCACCACGTTTCCGGTGGAACTGGAAGCAACATCGATCGGTATTCAGAAATACACGGTGGAAGTTTCCACGTTGAAAGACGAAGAGAATACCGTAAACAACACTTTCGACTTTTTCGTGGAAGTACTTGATTCGCGCCAGCGCGTATTGATCATTGGCGCAGGCCCTCACCCGGATATCGGTGCATTGAAATTATCGATCGAAGGAAACGACAATTACCAGGTCACCACTGGAATTCTCGGGCAATTTAATGAGCCGGTCAATAAATACAACCTCGCCATCCTGCACAGTATTCCTTCGGAAACCGCGCAGGGACAGAAACTGCTTTCCGATCTATCAGCCGCGGGAATTCCTGCCTGGTACATCACCGGGATTCAATCGCGGTATACTGTTTTCAACAGCCTGAAGACCGGGCTTACCATTAACACCAGCGGCTCCCGTGCGAATGATTGTCAGCCGGTTCCCGCAAAAGACTTCCCGCTTTTTTCGATTTCAGAAACGACTACGGACTACATTTCGCGGCTCCCTGCGGTGCAGGTGCCTTTTGCAACATTCGAATCGACCAATTCGGTGACACCGTTCATGAAGCAAAAGATCGGCAGCCTCGCCACCGATTTTCCACTCTGGATTTTTTCCACGCAGGAGTCGCGCAAGGTTTCTGTATTCGCCGGTGAAGGACTCTGGAAATGGAGAATGGCGGACTTTGCCGATCATGGCAACCACGAAATTTTTGATGAGCTCATCGGGAAAACCATTCAGTATCTTTCGCTGCAGGAAGAGCGTAGTTTTTTCCGGGTGAGCGGCCCAACGTCCAAACCGGAAAATGAACAGATCACTTTCGATGCGGAAGTCTACAACCAGAGTTATGAGTTGATCCAGACTCCGGATGTGTTCATGGAGATCACCGACGAAGCCGGCACAAAGTACAAGCACACGTTTTCAAAAACTTCACGTGCGTACCATCTCGATGCCGGTCGCTTCAGTCCGGGAGAATACGCCTGGGAAGCGAAAGTGAAAATCGGAAACGATTCGTACACGAAGAATGGGCGGTTTGTCGTAACCCGGCTCATGGCCGAACGGGCGGTAACCACAGCCAACCACCGCGTGTTGTTTAACCTGGCCCAGATTCATAATGGACAGGTGGTGTATCCGGCCACGATGAAATCGCTGGTTGAGATTCTGACCGCGCGGGAGGATATCCGCCCGGTGATTTACAATCCTCAAAAGCTGCTGGAACTGGTCGAAATGTGGTGGATTTTTGCCATTATCTGTGGTTTATTAACATTGGAATGGTTCATAAGAAAAAGGCAAGGAGCTTATTAACAGGCTTGTATGTCTCTGTTTTTTGCCGTATTATTGTGAAACAGAACACAAAAAACACCACAAACACATGAAAAATTTCATCACAGCTAAATTAGTTCTTGTTCTACTTGCTTTCGGTACAGTTGCTTTTGTGGCTGAATCATGTGGATCAAACAAACACGCTTGCGGAACAAAACACCAGAAGCGTCAACGTCATAAGCGCATCAAAAAGAACACTACGTTCATGAGCGGTTTCCAGGCTGTGGAAACTACCACTACGAAGTAGTTTCAAACTGAATTATAAAAAAGCATCCTGGATATTCCGGGATGCTTTTTTTGTGCTGTGAAAACTCATTAGCATTTCAATTGCTTTACCATTCTTTCACCACGGCGCATTGCTGAAGTGTTACTCGCGCGGCACGGCGAACGGGGCAAATCGCTTCGCGATTTAATGTGCGGCCAGATGATCGGCTATAAAATGAAAATAAAAAATTGTACACGGAAACCACGGAATGCGCGGATGCACACAGAATCCTGAATTATACTTTCCGTGAAATTCTGTGTATTCAGTGCATTCTGTGTACCATTAAATCCAATCGCGTAGCGATTCCACCATGCCGCGCGGGAAATGGTTATCAAACATGAGCGCCGTGCCTCCGTGGTTAATTTTTTGACACGAGTTATTTCTTCTCTTTCAGCAGCCTCTCCAACCCAAACATCTCATCCCGCAAACGAGCTGCTTCAATGAAATCCATGTCCTTCGCTGCTGATTCCATCGCGCGTTTCGTTTTCTGTATCGCTTTCTCCAGTTGTGGAGCGGTCATGTATTGATACACCGGTTCGGATGCAATACTCAACGAAAGCTCATTTGCTTCTGAATACGCTTCACCCGTTTTGTACGTAGACGTGCCTCGCGTTTGTGCCAGGATAGAATTGATGGAATCCCTCGACTTCACAATTCCCCGCGGACTCTGATCGTGTTCGAAATTGTACTGGATCTGTTTCTTTCGGCGACGATCCGTTTCATCCATCGTCTTGCGCATGGAATCCGTGATCTTGTCGGCGTACATAATAACTTTTCCGTTTACGTTACGCGCCGCACGACCTACGGTTTGCACGAGCGCACGCTCGGAACGCAGGAATCCCTCTTTGTCTGCGTCGAGGATGGCGACCAATGAAACTTCAGGCAAATCCAGTCCTTCACGCAGGAGGTTGATGCCAACGAGCACGTCGAAAATGCCTTTGCGCAGGTCCTGCATAATTTCCACACGTTCCAATGTGTCCACGTCGGAGTGAATGTAGCGGCAACGGATTCCTACGTTTGCAAAATATTTCGAAAGCTCTTCAGCCATGCGTTTCGTGAGCGTAGTCACCAGGATACGTTCATCACGCGCGGTGACTTTGTTGATTTCATCGAGAAGATCATCGACCTGTCCTTTGCTTGGACGGATCTCAATCATCGGGTCAAGCAAACCGGTAGGGCGAATAACCTGCTCCGCAAAAATGCCTTCGCTTTTTTCGAGTTCGTATTCGGCAGGTGTGGCGCTCACGTAAATAACTTCGTTCTGCATGGCTTCGAATTCCTCGAAACGCAACGGACGATTATCCATCGCAGAAGGCAAACGGAATCCGTGTTCCACCAGCGCTTCTTTCCGCGAACGGTCGCCGCCCCACATGGCACGCACCTGCGGAATGGTCACGTGACTTTCGTCAATCACCATCAGGAAATCATCCGGAAAAAAATCGAGTAAACAGAAAGGCCGCGTTCCTGCTGCACGTCCGTCAAAATACCGCGAGTAATTTTCAATCCCGGAGCAGTAACCGAGTTCGCGCATCATTTCCATGTCGTAATTCACACGGTCTTCCAGGCGTTTTGCTTCGACGTGTTTGTCAATCGATTTGAAGTGCTCGACCTGTTTGACCATGTCTTCACCAATCTGCTCGATGGCGCCTTTCATGGTATCCGGTGAAGTGACGAAAATGTTAGCCGGATAAATATTCATCTCTTCATATTTACCGAGTACCTGGCCGGTCGTGGTTTCGTACGTTTCGATCTCTTCAATTTCATCACCGAAGAAAAATACGCGCACGACGTAATCGGCGTAAGCGAGATTAACATCCACCGTGTCTCCCTTCACGCGGAAATTTCCACGGAAGAAATCCGCTTCCGTGCGTGAGTAGAGTGAAACAACCAGCTGGTGGAGAAATTTATTCCGGCTGATGCGTTGGCCTTTATGGATGCGGACAATATTTGCATTGAACGCTTCGGGATTTCCGATACCGTAAATGCAGGACACGGATGAAATCACGATGATGTCTTTCCGCCCGGAGAGGAGGGAAGAGGTTGTACTCAAACGTAATTTTTCGATTTCATCATTCACCGAGAGATCTTTCTCGATGTACGTATCCGTTGTTGCGATGTACGCTTCCGGCTGGTAGTAATCGTAATAGGAAACGAAATATTCCACGGCATTTTCCGGGAAGAACAATTTGAACTCGCTGTAAAGCTGCGCCGCGAGCGTTTTGTTGTGACTTAAAACGAGTGTGGGCCGCTGGATCTGCTCGACCACGTTGGCCACAGTAAAAGTTTTTCCCGATCCGGTCACACCAAGCAAGGTCTGAAAGGTTTGTCCTTCACGCAGACCTTTCACCAACTGCTCAATCGCCATGGGCTGATCACCGGTGGGCGAAAACTCTGATACGAGTTTGAATTTCATTTTGCAAAGGTAGGGATAGTTCGGAGTACGGAGCCGGGAGTCCGGAGGCGAAACCCAAAGACTTCGAAGAAGAGTTTTGTAAAAAAAAGTATTCACTGGCGATCTCTCCGAAGGATTTGTGCTTCGCCTCCCATCTATCGTCTCCAATCTCCCAACTAATTCTATCTTTGCGGCCATGATTCTCGGCAAAAAACTTGTGGTTGTTCTTCCGGCGTACAATGCGGAACTCACCCTTGGCAAAACGTACAGCGAAATTCCTTTTGAGATTGTCGATGAAGTTGTGCTTGTGGATGATGCCAGTAAGGACCGGACTATTGAAGTGGCGAAGGAACTTGGGGTTCATCACATTATCCGGCACGAGAAAAACAAAGGATACGGCGGTAATCAGAAATCATGTTACAACAAGGCGCTGGAAATAGGGGCGGATATTGTCATTATGCTGCACCCGGATTACCAGTACACGCCGAAACTGATTCATTCGATGGCCTACCTCATTGCCAATGGTGTGTTCCCGGTTGTTCTGGGTTCGCGTATCCTGGGCAAAGGAGCCTTGCGGGGTGGAATGCCGTTGTACAAATACATTTTCAACCGCTGCCTCACGTTTGCCCAGAATGTGCTGATCAGCCAGAAACTCTCCGAATACCACACGGGATACCGCGCGTTTTCGAAGGAAGTGCTTACGGGCATCAATTACCAGGTGAATTCCGATGATTTCGTTTTCGATAACCAGATGCTTTCGCAGATTGTTTACGGCGGATTCGAAATTGCGGAGATCACTTGTCCCACTAAATATTTCCCGGAAGCATCGTCAATCAATTTCCGCAGAAGCCTGAAATACGGTTTAGGTTGTATGGCTGTTTCGCTGAAGCACCGTTTTAACAAATGGGGCCTCATGAAAAGTGAGATCTACAAGGTTCCTTCGAAACCGTAAAGTAATTTACAGCGGGTTACGGAATTGGGTTATTTTTGGGAAAGCCCTTTTTGCATGAGACATTTCCGATTACTTCCTGTGCTTTTCCTTCTGGGAGCAGGTCTTGTTTTTCATTCCGGAAATGCGCTGACCATTTCCGCGTCGGACAATGACGAGTTTTACTGCAACAATCCGGCTACGATTTCGGGTTCCGGGCAGTTGAGCGGAAACACTTTGCGCCTGACTTATTTCTGGAATTTCTTCATGCCCAACCTCGACGATTTGAGCGCAAACGGGACCGCTATCTGTCAATAAGTTAACTTTTTTTCAACAGCCCCGAAATTCCACTTTCCGTTGCATTTTCTACCCGTTTATTGTCGTATCTTGATCTCCTATTGACTATTCCGGTTTTTTTTCGGAAAATAGATGTCAAATTCTGATTAGTCAAACAAATACAACCAACTCAATACACCAAAAACTATCACATGAAGAAAATTTTATCTCTTTTCGCTGGTGTAGTTCTTTCAGTATCTGCGTTCGCGCAGCTGACTCCTGGAAGCACTGCCCCTAACTGGACGTACCAGGATCTCAACGGTAACACGTGGGATCTTTACACACTGACTGCACAAGGCAAAACAGTGTTTATCGACGTATCTGCAACATGGTGCGGACCGTGCTGGAATTATCACAACACACATGCGTTGCGTGATATTTACAACGAGTACGGACCTACAGGAACAATCGTACCAGGAGAAATCATGGTGTTCTTCATCGAAGGGGATGCAGCGACTACACTTGCCGATCTGAACGGAACAGGTTCTAACACACAGGGTAACTGGGTGTCAGGAACTACGTACCCGATCATCGATCCAGGCTCCGCTACAAACACATTCAACAGCAATTACGCTATTGGTTATTTCCCAACAGTGTACAAAGTTTGTCCGGACAACAAGATCTACGAAGTTGGTCAGGCAAGCCCACAGGCATTGTTGAACTCAATCAACAGCTGCACATTCGCAACTGACGCGTTCCCAAGTGCAGGTCCTTCTGCATTGCAGTGCGCTACCATGTTCTCACCTACATTCGATCTGAAGAACAACGGTACTACAACCATGACTTCATGCACAGTAACTTACACTTATGACGGAGGTACTCCTGCAACTTACAACTGGTCTGGTTCATTGGCTACAGGTGCTTCTACAACTGTAACATTGCCTTCTGCATCATTCACTGCAGCTACACACACCATGGAAGTGATCACTTCAAATCCAAACGGTGGCAATGACAACAACAACACCAACAACCTCCAGGAGTACACGTTTACAATCAACACTGCTGCAGCTACTTCAGCTCCGTTGGTGAACAACATTTCTGCAACTGGCTTCCCGTATGCAAGCTGGCTGGTTAATGATGCTGACAACGCTTACCCTTGGACACGTGTTACAGCAAATGGTGGTTCATTGAAGAAAGATTGCTACACTGACGGAAACGTTGGATCAATTGATGATTTCATCGTTGAGCCTGTTGACATGACTTCACTGACTTCTGCTACATTGACGTTCGACGTAGCTAACCGTCGTTACAGCGCTGCTTATACAGAGAGTCTTGAAGTTCTCGTGTCTGCAGATTGCGGTGTAACATGGACTTCAGTATGGATGAAATCAGGTGCTACTCTTTCAACAGTTACCGGTTACCAGACAACTGCATTCACTCCAACCACTGCACAGTGGAGAGCAGAAAGCGCTGACCTGAGTGCATTCGCAGGAGACACTAAAGTGTTTGTTATGTTCCGTGCTACTAACGGTTACGGAAACAACATGTACGTGGATAACATCAACATTTCCGGTGTTACAGGAATTGCTGACCAGGTTTCTGACAACACAAACATCAGCCTGTTCCCGAACCCTGCAAACTCAACTGCTAACCTGAGCTTCGAACTTGGTTCGAAATCAGAAGTTACAGTGAACGTTTACAACACACTTGGTGAACTCGTTTTCTCTGAAAACAAAGGAGAACTTGCTCCAGGAAAGCAACTCGTTGCGATCAGCACTGAGAATCTTTCTAACGGCATGTACATGGTTGAACTCGTTGCAGGTGACAACACTTCGGTTACCCGCATGAATGTAAGCCACTAATCAGATTAACAGGATAGTTGAAGCCGCTTCGGGAAACCGGGGCGGCTTTTTTCGTGGTGGTTAAAGTCGGCTTGTCGATCACCACCCTATATTTGCCGCGAATTACACGAATTTAGGCTAATTGTGCGTTAGCGTAATTCGTGCAATTCGCGGCAAAATTTAATCCCATTCCTTTGAAATAAACTCTTTACAGTTAAACTGATACACTAACAAATTTTACAACCATTCCATCGGAACGAAAATTTGAAGTAAATTGAACTTTATTTTAAACCACGGGCTGTTTAACTCAACAGGAATCAAGATGAAAAAAATCTACACTATCGCTTCTGTACTGATTGCATTATCTGCCGGCGCTCAATCGCAGCGCATGGTATTGATGGAAGAATTTACGCAGGCTTCATGCGGTCCATGCGCAGCAGCTAATCCGGCATACAACAACCTCCTCAATAACAATACGAGCAAGGTTGTTTCTATTAAATACCAGACCAACTGGCCGGGAGTGGATCCCATGAACGCGCAATATCCATCTGCGGTCAGTTCACGGGTTAACTATTACGGACTCAACAGCGTTCCGTACGCCGTTATGGACGGAGCAGCAGTGTCCGGGTCGAGCTACCTGGGATATCCCGGTAATCTCACGCAGACCAAGATCAACAATGAATATGCTGTGCCTTCGCCGTTCGACATTACCGTAGCGTATTACTTCGATTCGGATATGGATTCAATCTTTATCACGGCAACGATTACGGCCACACAGAGTTTCACCGCAGTGAATTACCTGCGTGCACATATTGTGATGCTTGAACAGGAAATTAATTTTGCCAATCCTCCAGGATCCAACGGCGAAACAGATTTCTACGGAGTTTGTCGCAAGATGTTCCCGAGCGCCAGCGGAAATGCACTTCCATTAACCTGGGCTGCCGGAGATGATTCGGTTTTCCATATTGCAGCAGCAATCCCGAGTTACATTTATGACGTCAACGAAATTGCGGTTGTTTGTTTTGTCCAGGATAATGGGAATAAGGAAGTGAAGCAGTCGGCAATTACTACATCTCCGGTTGGAATTCACACGTACACGTCTGCGCCTTCATCGATCAACCTGTTTCCGAATCCTGCGAGCGAACAGGTAACGATTCAGTTTACGCAGAAGCAGAGTTCAGAAGTTGTTGTGAATATTTACAACGCAGTTGGCGAACTTGTTTCTACACAAAACAAAGGATTGTATTCGGCAGGCGAGCAGCAGATTTCGCTGAGCATTGAAATGCTTGCAAGCGGAATGTACTCGGTGGAATTGATTTCCGATGAGCAGAAATCGGTTTCGCGGTTGAACGTGGTTCATTAACGGACAAGAATTTTTTTTCAGGCCGCTTCGGGACACCGGGGCGGCTTTTTTGTTGATGGGATTAACGCCCTTCGACAAGCGCAGGCGTTAACCGTTAAGGCTTCCTCTCCCAAAACACAAATCCATTCTTCTCATCGATCTTCACAAGCTCCGGGTGATTTTCCCTCACCGTTTCGTGTGTGTTCTTTGAAACGAAATACGCCGGGCGATCAATATTTCCGCTCAGCATCCATTCCCTTTTCCATTCGCGGAACTGTTCTGCCGGAATGAGCGTATTGCTTTTCACTTCCGGTTTTCCGCTGATGTACATCCCGAAAAGACTATCCGCCGTACGATCCGGCTGAACATCGGCGTAGAAGTAATGCGCATAGCTTTTGTACCCGAGTGTTTCTACAAACACGTGTTTGCCGGCTTTCGATTTCCAGAATTCAATGGCGGCGTTCTGCGTGTATTGCTCAACGCCCGGTACTATGACCAGTGACGCAAGCGTGATCACCGCAATTCCGCCAATGGTCATCGTGTAAAGCGCTTTCCGGATTTTCGTTTTGTGATAGCAGTACGCGGAGTAGGCAACGAGAATAAACATCGCCAGGCCAATCATCCATTCCCAGCCGTACCATCCGCCACCGGCGCGGAAACTCGCTTCTGCAAACGGATCTTTCACCCAGCCGCGGCCCGACATCCACGGAACCATATCATCGAAAAACGGAACCAAAAACAAGGCTGATGCGATGATGCAGCCGATGGCAACAAAAATATAAGTCACCCATCTTTTGCTGCGGAACGAACCGCTCTCCAGCTGAATAGCCGCATGCGCGCCGAGATACGCCAGCGGAAAATAACAGAGTGAGGAATAGTGAATGATCTTTGTTTTTACAATGGAAAATAAGATCAGTACCACCCAGAAAAGAATCCGCATCCAGCGCACTGCATGTTGTTCGTACGGAATGAGATTTCCGTTTTTGAAAAATCCCTGCAGCGCAATAACTGATACCGGGAAGCAACCGATGAGCAATACGAACCAGTGGTAAAAGAAATTGTGACCGTGACCGGCATCTTCAGTGGTTAAAAGCCGGACCTGGTATTCGATAAATTCAAGGATCACAATTCCTTTGCCCTGCACAACGAGGCTGAGAAACCAGATCCCGGCCGGTATTGCGGTCACGCCCACGTAAAGCAAAAAATGTTTTGTGGAGATGATGGGTTTTCTTTTGAATGCGAGAAAAACCAGGAAGCACAATCCGAAAATGAGAATAGCGGCCGGCCCTTTGGTCAATATCGCGAGCGAAAGAAACAGCGCGGAATAAATAATCCGCCAGTCGAGGAAAGGTGGATTTGTTTTCGGAATGTATTGATTCGAGTAAACGACGAAATGATAAATCGCGAGAAAGATGAAGAGGTTGAACCACGGATCAATTACGCCTGAACGGAAATAGAAGTGGGGCAGGAGAGAGCCTGCGTAAAACAAGACCCACCACCAGGCAAATCTTTTTCCGGAAATGCGCGAGCCCAGGATGAAGATAACGGCCAGTGTTAATGCGCCACCGATTGCATTCGGAAGTCGCGCAGCAAATTCATTCACTCCAAAAACATTCATGCATGCGGCCTGCATCCAGATGAACAGCGGAGGCTTTTCCCAGAATGGAAGAAAATCGATCTGTACAATGCTGTAGTTCCCGGTGACTACCATTTCGCGGGCGCATTCAGCGAAATTGATTTCGTCCCAATCGAATAAATGTGCAGAACCGAGGAATGGAATAAAGAGCAGGAGCGCTCCGGCAAAAATGTAGAGTGGTATGAATTTATCAGTTGCTTTCACTTCTGCGAATTGGAAGTTCAATCCATTTTCTGCGACTGGCTTCAGCAAAAATAATCAGTGTGCATACCGTACCAATGATGGAGCCGGCAAAAACGTCCAGCAGGAAATGCTGCGAGAGATAAATCCGCGAATAGCCCACTGCGAGTGCTGCACAGAAAAACAGCATCGCCATTTTCCGTTGCTTGACGCAAAGCGCCACTGCAAAGAAAAAACCAAATGCCACAGTGGTATGTCCGGAAGGAAAACTATCGTACAGCCAGTTTTCGACGCCAGGCACATAATGCAGATCGATTTTTTCGACGTTGGTGAAATACCATTTCGGACGCGGCTCGCCATAAAACAAAGTGGATTTCAGCAGCCAGGTAACCGCTGATGGTGCGAGGCAGGAAAGACTGATGAATATCCCGGCGCGGCGGTTCCAGGCAAACATCAGGACGCAGGCCACAATGATCGTCCAGCCGTCTGCGCCAAGTGTCACCCAGGGCATGATCCAATCGAGGAAGCCGTTGTTCTGCGAATTGAATGCGAGATGGATTTCGCTGACGCTACAGGTTAACAGGATTATTCCGGCGGTGATTACAAAAATCAGCCACGGAATGAGGAAGTACCTTGCTTTGGAAATAAGATTGGTGTATTGCCGCACGGATGTACTTTTTAGCCACTAAGGCACGAAGACTCTAAGACACACAAAGAAACAGAATTTAGTACAAAGCGTTGTAATGCTTCGTGTTACTTAGGGCCCGGTGACTTTGTGGCAGAATAAGCAGGGATCAATACGCACCCATCACCTTGATCAGGCGGTGGATCTGGCTATCCCAAAGTCGCTTGTTGGTGACAATGTCATCTTCGCTGTCGCCGAAATCTGTCACCACGAGTGAAACTTCGTTGGTCAGTTCGTCCTGCGTCACGCGGAATTCCACGTACGTGCCTTCGGGTTTATCCACCCAACGGAAGCGGAGATAATTGTCAATCTTGGCGTTGAGCAGTTTCGCCTGTTGCAATTGTCCGTCCCAGTTGAACGTGTAGGTATCGTCTTTCAGGTGTACATCGTCTGCAAACCATTCCTGCAGACCGCTTGGCGTGCTCAGGAAATCGTACAGCAATGTTACCGGGCAGCGAACGATATATTCGAGCTGGTATTTTCCCTTCGGTTCAGCCTTGAGTTTTTTCTCAGGATCAATCGGCTTGTCGATAATTACGTGGTGCGTGATTACTTCCGTTTTCACCACCCGTTTTTCACCTGGGGCTAATTTTCCTTTTTGCTTTTTCAGGTGAATGTTCGCAGGCAGTTTTGGCAAAGCCATCTGCTCCGGTGTCAGAACCGGACGAACTTTCACTTTGGGGCCTTTTACTGCAGGAACTTTAGCTACCGGAACAGCAGGAGTTTTCACTTCCGGCTTAACAGCTGGTTTGGCAGCTGATTTTCCATTGTTTGTTGCCGGCGCTACCGCTTTTGATTTGGCCTGCGCAACAGGTTTCCCTTTATCCTTAATCGTGACCTTGGTTACCTTAGCCACGGTTTTTACATTTTTATTCTTAATCACTTTCTCCTTCGCTTTCTTTGCTGGCTTCTTATCTTTCTTTACCACTTTCGCCTGCGGTTTTTTCTTGTCTTTCGATTTAGAAGACGTAGCAGACTTCCCTTTTGACTTGGAAGCATTTACTTTACCGGCCTTTTTTGGTTTATTCTTACCCATTACAGCACTGATGTCTTCTGGTGGTATCCATTAAAATTGGCGGAAAAGTAAATAAAAAACTGAATATACAACGGCCAAATAATTACAACGTGTTATTATCACCCCCGTACTTTGAGAAATGGAAAATACTATATTTGCCGTCCCAATCCGGAAGCGGGATTTTTAGCCAGATCTCGCGGCTTTTGTCTGGATTCAGGGCTTTACTGCCCCAAAAGGGAAAAATGGCGAGGTAGTCCTCCCGAAGCATCGGGATGGCGAGAACGCAGAAATGGCGAGGTAGCTCAGCTGGTTAGAGCGCAGCACTCATAATGCTGAGGTCGAGGGTTCGAGTCCCTCTCTCGCTACTAAAAATGATAAAATGCCTGTCAAACTATGTTTGACAGGCATTTTTGGTTATAGCTTTTCCGAATCACCGTTAACCAGAAATCCAGTTATCATCGGATTCAGGGAATTTGCGTGCGTAAGAGCTTGCAATTTTTGATTGATCCACATTCACACAACCGATTCGGTTTATCTCGCAGGTATAACAAATCGCTATTTTTTTTATTTATGTTTTAAAAAACAAAACCGAAACAAACATTTCACTCCTTCACTATCTTCCCGGTATACACTTCCCCTTTCGAAATTATCCGGACAAAATAAATCCCATCCGCCTGGTCCAACAAGTCAATCTCAAAACGACTTTCATTTACATTCTTCCGATAAAAAACAGCTTGTCCAAGTGAATTGAATATTTCAATATCAAATTCACTTGTGAATTTGTTGCTGACGCTAAAAGTGCCGGAAGATGGGTTTGGGAAAACCGAAATACTATTGTCGGACGAGTCAAGAGAATTCATCCCCTCAAGAATACTAAGTGAGGCAATAAATACCTCACCCCTCTTAAAAGAATTCGTATTGATCAATGTGTCAGAACCAATGATGATGTGGCTACTTTTATAATATCCTGTAACATACATATTTCCGGAAGCATCCTGGGAAACAGCATTTCCAGCATCTCCATCCAAAGTGAATTTTACTTCCGTTTTTGCCCAAAGTGAATTTCCGAAAGCATCGTACCTGGTAACAAATATGCATGCGGAAGTTGAAAATGGATTACTTAAAGTAATGGAACCAAAAGTAATTGCCGGGCTTGCAAACGATCCCGTCACAAAACTATTTCCGGAAGCATCTGTACAAACTGAATTTGCAGCGTCAGAATAAATTCCCCCGGAGCTTTTTGCCCAGACAGTGTTTCCTGTCCCATCATATTTAGCAAGAAACAGATCAGAACTGCCCATATTGGTTAATGTGCTAGTACCAAAAACAATAGTTCCACTTTGAAAATCTCCGGCGATATAACTATTTCCCATGGCATCAACAGAAATAGAATTTCCATAATCATTAAGAACCCCTCCCATACTTTTTGCCCATAACACATTCCCGGAACTGTCGTATTTTACTGTAAGTGCATCCGAATAAGTACCACTGTTAGTTGTATTATTCAATGTGCCGGAGCTAAAAGTAATAGTTGCGCTTTGAAAATCTCCGGTGATATAACTATTTCCAGAAGCGTCTGTACAAACTGAATTTGCAACATCCCTATACGATCCCCCTGCACTTTTTGCCCAAAGCACATTTCCCGAAGGATCATATTTCGCAAGAAATAAATCACCACCTCCTGCCTGGTTCAGGGTAAAGGAACCAAAGGTGATGGATGGACTGTCAAAATATCCTGTGATAAGACAATTTCCGGAAGCATCTATGGCAGCTGAATAGGCATAATCAAAAGTCGCGCCCGCTGCACTTTTCGCCCAAAGCACATTTCCGTTTGAATCATATTTAGCGATAAATAAATCTATTGCTCCTGAATTTGTCAGTGTAAAAGCGCCAAAAGTTATTGTTTGATTTATAAAATGTCCTGTGATATAAATATTTCCCGAGGCATCAATAGCAAGACCCATCGCTTCATCGTTGTACGATCCTCCTGCACTTCTTGCCCAAAGTACATTTCCGGAAGGATCGTATTTTACAAGAAATACATCGCCGAAATTACCTGTATTACCGCTATTAATTAATGTTGTAGAGCCAAAGGTGATGGATAAGCTGCAAAAATATCCTGCTACATAACTATTTCCTGAAGCATCTATGGCAATGGAATTCCCTTGATCATGAGAAGCTCCGTGTCCGGATTTTGCCCATTGCCAATTAGCCACTTGCGCATCTGCTTGTATTGCCGGACACATAATAAAAAGGAGAAATATAAAAGAATAGCTTTTCATGTTTTTATCAGGTTATTTATAAAGCTAGTAAACTATGATTTGTTTACCTAAGCATTATTCGGATTTTCTTACGTGATCAGAAATACATTAATGTATTGAATCCAGTTCTTCAGTACTTTCATACACAGTCCAATGAAAGAAACTGCGACAACTGAAAAAGAACCTTATTAAGGGGATCAAGTAGCAATTTTGAGAGCCATATTAACACACAACCCGAAACCTTAGATTCTAGCCAAATCTGCCACCAAATGGTTCGATATTTGGGACGTTATGTCTACAGAAAAAAGGTCTCTCAGAAATGGGAGACTTTTTTGTTTTGGTCTATCCGTCTTCGCCAAGACCGGGTTAAAACACCTGTTTATCCGTTTTCAAACGCTTGTTACCGACTAATTGATTTCTGGCGTTCTACCTTACGTCACATAGGCGGAACCCGAAAAGCCAAAGAGTAGGGATAAAAAAAATTATAACCCATGTTTATTAAATCAAAAAACAGCTCGGCACACGAAAGTGGAGGCCCAATGCAAATTTTTTGGGGTCAATCTACCGTAAGCTATTCCGATGCGGTCCAGCTTGCCTCAACCGCGGCTAAAACAGCATTGCCCGGTGCAACTTTCGAATGGCTTGAAGTCGCTGAATTAAGAGGTGGCTACGATAGTGAGCAACAAATTATTTTTCAGGTCGCAATACGTGTCGGCTACATAGCATAACAGCTCCTCGGGCTACACAACCGGATTTCTCATAGTCTTCTATGATCGATCCGGTTTTTTTTTCTCCAAACTTCTTAATCAATTGTGAACTGATCGCCCGGCCTGCGAAGTACGAGTTCCGATTTAATCTCATTCAGCAAGTCCATCTGTTTGGACTGGCTCTCGAATAACACTTTGATTTGTTCTTCCAGCAGCAAGTCAATTTTTTGATGCAGGCTTCGCAATTCCAGTTCGGCCTTGAGATTGATGAGATAATCATTTTCGCTCCTCTTGCGGTCCTTTTCCTCCTTCCGGTTCTGGCTCATCATGATGATCGGCGCCTGCAACGCGGCAATGCACGATAGAATAAGATTCATCAGGATGAACGGATACGGGTCGAATTGTTCTTTTGACAGCATCAACGTATTGAATAATATCCATACGAACAGGATCACGCCGAATAGAATGATGAATCTCCAGCTGCCCCCGAATGCGGCAACCTTGTCAGAAATGCTTTGTCCCTTGCTTAGAATTTCCTTGGGCTGGTGCAATAGATTTTCGATGATGAGTTTTTCCTCGTCCATCGCCTGTTTGACGATCCGTTGAAGTTTCAGCAAGTGTTGATCTTCTGACTGCAGGAGATCGTTGGTCTCAGTGGGCATAGTTCGTGTTATTTAGTGAGGTCGTGCGTAGGAAACGAGTCCATACAGAAATAATCTGTTGATTGTCCTGCATCATGTCCGTCTGCGTCGATGTTTAATGCTTTCGTAGATGATCAATACTAACAGTATGGTGAACAAGATGAGCGATGATCCTTTTGTGCCAAAGCCAAGGCCTCCTTTCTCCTCTGTTTTTGTAAGCAGGTCACCGAATGTTGCACCAAATGGACGGGTAAGCACAAATGCTATCCAGAACAGCACGACCGATGAGATTTTCGTGAAATAGTGGGCCAGTATGATAATGAACAGGATTGAACTGATCAGTACCGCTCCTCCGGCAAAACCCAATCCGGAATCGTCGGCGAGAAAATCGCCAAGGGCTGTTCCTAATGTGTTTGAAAACAGGATGGCCGCCCAATAGAACGTTTCACCTCTGAATGATCTGATGTTGGTTACAGACAATGATCCTTCGCTGTAACGCCAGACTGTCAGCGTGATGATCAGAAGCACAAAGAGTATAAGCGATCCCAGGGCATATCCCAGTCCCAGGGTCCGATCCATGTAATCAGACATTGTTGTGCCTGCCGTGCTTGTAGCAAGAATGACTGCCCAATATAAAGGGGGAATATATCTTTTTGCAACAAGCTGACCGGTCAGGGCAATCAGGAACCCTCCAACCAGAATGAGGGAACTGATGGCGTAACCTACATCCATCGTCATGGATAACAAATCGCCAGCGGTTTCTCCAAGGGTTGTGGCGCAGATCTTAAGTACCCAAAACAGGATTGTGACTTCCGGTATTTTACTCTTGCGGATTGCTTCGATCATGGAAATTAACGCGGGATAATTTTGAACCCGGATCAAATGTATCACGCATTAACCGGGTTTCGCTGCCAAAGTGGGCCTATGCCGGCTTTTTCTTTGTGATGTCGGGCGCTGTGTTCTCCCATTTATTTTGTGGCGACGCGGCCATGGAATATTTTGGTCCCGTACTGTTGATCGTCCTGACAGTGGTATCTTGGTACTTCAGACCGGCAAGCAGAAAAATTGTTTCAGTAAATCAATAACGTACTATGAACCCTAAAGTAGATTGGTACTTCACGAAAGCCAAAAAGTGGCGCGAAGAACTTGAGAAGTTGAGAATGATTGCGCTTGACTGCAAACTTACTGAAGAATTGAAGTGGGGGTGCCCTTCCTATACGCACGAAGGAAGTAACATCGTTTTGATTCATTCATTCAAGGACTACTGTGCGTTTTTGTTTTTCAAAGGAGCTTTGCTGAAAGACCCGAAGGGCATTCTTATTCAGCAAACGAAAAATGTGCAGGTTGCGCGACAGATCAGGTTCACCAGCGTTCAGGAAATAGTAAAGATGGAACGCGTGTTGAAAGCCTACATCAAGGAAGCCATTGCGGTGGAAAAATCCGGGGTGAAAGCAGATTTGAAAAAGACTTCGGAATTTTCCATGCCGGATGAATTTAAAATTAAGCTGAAAGAAAACCCTGATCTGAAAACTGCTTTTTATGCATTGACACCGGGGCGGCAAAGAGGATACCTTCTTTATTTTTCTTCAGCCAAACAAGCCAAAACCCGGGAGTCGAGAATTGAAAAATACATGAAGCCAATTCTCAAGGGAAAAGGCCTCGATGATTAATGCTATTTTCAACAGCGATAATATTTAAAACATGAAAAGCAATTCAAAGAAGTTGTCAGCGAAAGAGCGCGAAGAATTACTGCGCACATTGAAAACGCGTTTTGAAAAAAACATGACCCGCCATAAGGGCATCGACTGGGCTAAGGTCCAGGCAAAGTTGGAAGCGAAACCTGAAAAACTCTGGTCGCTTAGCGTCATGGAAGAAACTGGTGGTGAACCGGATGTTGTTGGCCACGACAAAAAAACGGGCGAGTACATTTTTTACGATTGCTCCGCAGAGAGTCCCAAAGGCCGCAGAAGTATTTGTTACGACCGCAAGGCGCTGGACTCACGAAAAGAACATAAGCCGGCAGATAGCGCTATGGAAATGGCCGCTGATATGGGCATTGAGCTTTTAACGGAAGAAGAATACAGGGAGCTGCAGGAGATTGGAGATTTCGACACGAAAACATCGAGCTGGGTGCAAACTCCTGCTGAGATCCGGAAACTCGGTGGCGCCATTTTTTGTGATTGCCGTTACGACCATGTTTTCATGTACCACAACGGTGCAGAATCTTACTATGCCGCAAGGGGATTCCGTGGTTCGCTGAGGGTGTAGGAACATTTTCAAAGAAATTATTCCGCTGAAGAAAATCGTGATTGAACACGTCAATCCGCATTGCTATGCGACTATGCTTTTGAGTCGCATAGCGTTTAAATTCCCTTTCGTTTTTTAAAACTATTGTGAAAATTATCGGAACTGGGGAGGTATCTCTACACGTTTTTCGAATTATGCATGGTAATTTTGATTAACCGGAAAAACACAATAAAAAAAACCGGCCAACAATGGTTCCTATGGAGAAGTTGGACAAACTAGAAATGCTGCACCGTAAAATGATCCAGGAAGTGCAGGACTATGCAATTATTTTGCTTGACCTGGATGGAACTATTCTCACGTGGAACAAAGGTGTAGAGAGAATCAAAGGTTATACGAGTGACCAGATCGTTGGCCAGAACTTCCGGATTTTTTACCTCCCGATGGATCGGCAGCACAAACTGCCGGAGCAGTTGCTTGCGTTAGCTACCAAGGAAGGTCGCGCGAAACATATCGGGAAACGCGTGAGAAGAGACCAAACCACTTTCTGGGGTAGCATTCTCATTACTGCTTTGCACGATGAGGACGGTGAGGTTATGGGTTTTACCAAACTCACCCGCGAGTTGCGCGAAAACGAAATTGATTAATTGCCGGATTGACTTTTTCTGTACCTGTGAAGTCGCTGAGCGAACCGTTCACTTCATTCACGGCGCGGATCAACACAGATTTAAGTTGTATTACTTCCGTGAAATTCTGTGTGTTTCGCGTATTCTGTGTCCCTTTTTCATTTAGGCTTCCTGACCACCCCTGAAATTACCCTGATTTTGATGGTATTGCCGGGATTGAACCATTCGCGAAACGGTTCAGAATTAAAGATATTGACATAGCGCGTCAAAACCATTGCTTCGCGTCCAAAACTTCACTAAAATTGCATGACCCGCATAACTCCAAACCACCAGGCGGAAACCCTTTTCTTAGTGAATTAGTCTGCAAACGAAATCCATTATCATGAACAAACTCCTACTTGCCTGCACGGCATTTGCCTTGTGCATGTTTTCATCCACGGCCGTGGCACAGGTCACCGGTATTCAAACCGTTCCCGGCTCTTTTCCGTCTATTCAGGCTGCAGTTGCTGCGCTGAATGCTACCGGCGTCGGCCCGGGCGGCGCAACCATTAACGTGGCTGCCGGTTATACAGAAACACCAACTGGAGCACTTGTGCTCAACATGCCCATCAACGGTCCATCTGCCGGAAATCCATTGGTGATTCAGAAATCCGGAGCAGGCGCTAACCCGCTTATTACCGCATTTACTCCCGGAGTTTCCACCACACTCGATGGCATCTTTGTTCTCGCGGGCGCCGATTACATCACCATCGATGGAATCGATCTCCAGGAAAATGCAGCCAACACTACTGCGACCATGCAAATGGAGTGGGGTTTTGCGCTTGTAAAAACCGGGGCCACAAACGGAGCCAGCTTCAACACCATCAAGAATTGCACAGTTACACTGAACAAGTCGAACACTGCATCTGTTGGTATTTATCTCGGCAACCACACTGCTGCATCTACCACGGCATTAACGGTGGCTTCCACATCCGGAACGAGTTCAAACAACAAGTTTTACAACAATACCGTGCAGAATGCATACACCGGAATTTCCATGACCGGTTATTCGTCTGTTGCTCCGTTCGATCTGTACGACCAGGGAAACCAGGTGGGTGTTGACGGTGTAAGTACACGCCGCAACCAGGTGATCAATTACGGAGGAGCTGCTACTACAGCGAACGGAATTTTCGCCACGAACCAGAGCGGGATCAAAGTTTTCAAAACATACATCAACAACAACGGTGGCGCTTCGTCTACGGGTCCACTCAACGGTATATCACTGGTTGCCGGTACAAATGTGAACGTGGACGTTTATAACGACACACTCACGCTTTCAAGCGCATCAACGACCGGCAGTACCTTGATCGGAATCAGTAACGGCATGGGCGCTACCGGAGCAGGAAGCACGGTAAACATTTACAACAACGTGGTTGACGGCTGTACATACGCAACGAATACTTCAGGTGAATTCCGCGGTATATCTTCAACGGCTACCGCAACCTACACCAACATGTACAATAACCGGGTGACGAATAACATCATCCCGGGTACCGGAAATTTCAGCGCCCTGTTCTACAGTGGAAGTTCCGTTACGATCTGCCTGGCCGTAAATATTAATGGTAATACCGTAAGTGGTAACAGCAAAACAGGAACCGCCGGATCTTTCAGAATGATTATGGCCGATGTTTCCACGGTAGCTACCAATGTGTACAATAACCAATTGTACAATAACAGTTGTACGGCAAGCACCGGTTCCATGCATGCTTACTACAATTTCAACGGTGTTGGACTTGCGGAGAACATCTACAACAATACCATCTATAACAATGCAGGAGGCACGGGCGAGACCGTTATGTTGTATGTAAGTGCGGGCGCTGTTGCGGGTTCTATCGCGAAACAGGTTTTTGGAAATACGATCTACGGAATTTCCGGAAACACTGCAGGCTCTTCGGTTGGCGCTATTTACATTGGATATGGAATGCTCGTTAACGTGAACAATAACGTCATTTATGACATTACCAATAACACCACCGCAGGAATCACAGGTGCTGTGGTTGGGATCAACATAGCCAACTTCCTCAACCAGCAGGTAAGCATATACAATAATTTCATTTCGGAACTCAAGGCTCCTTTCGCGAACAATACCAATGCAGCATACGGTATCTGGTTGCAGGGAACATCCATTTCAGCGATCAGCGTGTATTACAATACCGTTTACCTGAACAGCACAAGTGCAGGTGCGAATTTCGGAACAGCCGCCATCGCTTGCACTACAGCGCCTGCTTCCATCGATATGCGCAACAATATCCTGGTGAACGTTTCCACACCAACAGGAACAGGTACCACCCGTGCGCTTCTCCGCGCGGGCATTTCGCTTACGAATTACGCAACCACTTCCGGTTACAACTGCCTGTACGCGGGCACACCCGGACCGTCTAACCTGATTTTCTCCGACGGAACAAACAATGATCAGCAATTCCAGGCTTTCAAAAACCGGGTAGGGCCGCGTGAGCAATCTTCATTCGCAGTACTTCCTCCATTCGTGAACGTTGCAGTATCGCCGTATGATCTTCACGTGCAGACCAGCGTTGCAACACAATGCCAGGGCGGTGCGGCTCCGATTGCCGGTTACACACTTGATTACGACGGAAACGTGCGCAATGCAACCACACCGGATGTAGGTGCCGATGAATTCGCCGGTATCACCACGGATATTGCAGCGCCGAATATTCAGTACACACTATTGACAAACTCCAGCGTGGCTGCAAATCGTCCGTGTACGAATTTCGCAACGATCACTGATCCGAGCGGAATCAACACAACCATCGGTACACGTCCGCGTATGTACTACAAGAGAAGTACTAACGCCAACACGTACAATAACAACACCAACGGTACAGATGGCTGGAAATATGTAGAAGCAACCAATACTTCTTCACCGTTCAGCTTTACCATCGATTATTCATTGTTGTTTGGTGGTGGAGTTGTTGCCGGAGATGTGATCCAGTATTTCGTTGTGGCGCAGGATCTCGCGGGCACCCCGATCGTGGGTATCAACAATGGCGGGTTTACGGTGCAACCTACTAACGTAAACCTTACAGCGGCGAATTTCCCGCTGAACAATACCATCAACCAGTACACCATTGTTGCAGCGGCATTGTCCGGTACAATCAACGTTGGTCCTTCAGAACTGATCACTTCACTCACCAACGCGGGAGGAATTTTCCAGGCGATCAATGCTTCAACGCTTTCCGGGAATCTCACGATCAACATCACCGGTGATCTTACTGCTGAAACCGGAACGTTTGCTTTGAACCAATGGGCAGAAGAAGGAACAGGTGGCTATACCGTTTCCATTGTGCCAAGCGCAGCAACTACCCGTAATATTTATGGAAGCAGTGCTGCCGCGACCCTGATCCGTTTCGACGGTGCAGACCGTGTGAACATCGATGGCCGTTTTGCAAGCGCAGGTTCATACCTGATGTTCCGCAATACGTCAAACGCTGCTCCAACGATCGGATTCCTGAATGATGCGCGCAACAATACTGTTCAGTACACGATCATTGAAAGCGGAAACACATCAACCAGCACCACATTGGGTGGCGCAGTCTGGATCGGAATAACAACCGGCCCTGACGGGAATGACAACATCACGCTCAGCAATTGCGAAATCCGCGACCGCAGCGACCTTACCGGAGCACCCAACTTCGCGATCAACTGCCAGGGAACAAGCACCGGCACTGTTGCGCAGTATAACGACAACCTGGTTGTTTCCAACTGTAACATTCACGACTGGTTCCTGCTCAACGGTACTGCACAGTATGCGATTAACGTGGGTGTAGGAAATTCCGGATTCACGATCACCGGAAACAGTTTTTACCAGACCACAACGCGCACAACGACTGTTGCCGGCGCCGGAATACGTGCTATCAACATCAGCTTCGCAGCATCGATGGCCACCAATGGCGGACACCAGATCATCGGAAACTTCATTGGAGGTTCAGCACCCGGGGCAACCGGAAGTGATATGACACTCACCGTATCTGGTGTAGGTGTGTCGCAGCAGTTTGGCGGGATAAGTTTGACCACGGGATTAATCCCGAACAGCATCCAGGGAAATGTCATTCGTAGAGTTGATTTTACAACGAATGCTCCCACTGGCGCAGCAACTGTATGGTTCGGAATGAACCTCGGACAGGGCATTCACAACGTGGGTACCACGACCGGGAATACTATGGGTGACGGAGCAATTACCGGAAGCCTGAAGATTACGATCAATGCGGGTGGAGCGGTAAGTTCGTTCCTTGCGGGTTTCCTTGCAGCAACCGTTAACGGCAGTTATGTAATTCAGAACAATACGATTGCCGGTATAACCATTGCCGGTTCTACGGTTGCAGGCCCGATCATTCCCCAGTGGATCCAGATCCAGGGAACGCCTTCGGCCAACACCGTTATTACGGGCAATACCATTGGCAGTACAACGGTTGCGAACTCGATTCAGAACAACGCAACAGGGGCTGCGGCGGTTAGCTTTGCAGTCCGCCACCTGACGACTACCGGTTGCGGTGCAGTGATCAGCAACAATACTATTCAGAATATCACGGATAATAGTACCAACGTGTCTTCAGGTAGTTATGGTGTACTTCTGATTACGGGAGCTGGGACAGGCTCCACTGGTGTAATGACCGTAACGAATAACACAATCCGTGACATTACGATGGCGGGTGGAGCAACAACACCGGTATTGGCGAACATGGGAATTTCCGTACAGGGATTCTCCGGCACAAACCATACATTCTCCAATAACCTGATCGCAGGACTTCACTGTTCGAATACAGGCGCTGCTCAAAACTATGCAGTGGGTATCCAGGTTCAGGGTAATGCCATGGGTGGTGTAATGAACGCCAACCGGATTTTCGATATCCGGAATTCGAACACAGGTGCTAACCCGGGAATCATGGGCATTTACATGAGTGCCGGATTGAACTGGACGCTGAGCAATAACATGATCAGTATCACCAACGGAACAAACACCAACCTTGTGGATATGGGTGGAATTGTAGAGTTCCTCGGACAGTCTGCAGTGATCAATCTCTATTACAATTCAATTTACCTCGGTGGAAGTACCGGGTCCGGAGCATTGAGCACAGCATGTTACCAGCACGCGGGAAATTCAACCGTTACGCTGAGAAACAACCTGCTGTATAACAAACGTACAGGAGGAACAGGTTTCCACGTTGCCCTTGCAAATACTTCCGGTACACCAACAGCAGGATGGCAGGGCTCTTCATCGAATTACAATGCATTCATTGTTTCAGATACCACCCGGGTAGGTATTTGGGTAGCCACCGTACACAATATGAGCGGATGGCGCAATGCTACAAGCGGAGATGCAACCAGTATCTGGGAAACAAGCACAGCCGTTTCTTCTGCTGCATTGTTCGTTAACCCGAACAACGGAAACCTGCACATCAACACGTCAACGTATCCTGAAGCATTGGGAACTCCGTTGACGGCTGTTATCACTGATTATGACGGAAATCCACGCAGTCCATCCTTCCCGACTATCGGGGCAGATGAACTCGCCTGCAGCGCTATTGCGTTCGGAGTAAGTTCGCAGACCAACGTTTTATGTAACGGAGGTGCGAATGGCAGCGCAACTGTGAATGGAACCGGCGGTAACGGAATCACATACTCGTGGGCACCAAGCGGCGGAAACGCAGCTACGGCCACAGGTTTGTCTGCCGGAACATATACAGTGAACATTTCAAACATATGCGGAAGCATAGGAGCAGTTACGGTGACCATTACCGAACCGGCAGTGCTGGCAGTGGCCCCAACGCAAACTAACGTAACCTGTAATGGAGCGAATGACGGTACCGCAACAGCAACAGTAAGCGGTGGAACAGGTCCTTACAATTACCTCTGGTCGCCTACAGGTGGAACCGGCGTGACAGAATCTTCACTTGCACCGGGAGCTTATACCTGTTTGATCACGGATGCAAACTCATGCACAACCACCCAGACGTTCAGTATTACTGAACCGGCTGTGCTCGCTGCAACAACGATGCAGACCAACATTCTCTGCAACGGCAGTAGCACAGGTGATGCCATGGTGATGGTTACAGGTGGAACAACATCGTATTCGTATGCATGGTCGCCAAGCGGAGGAACATCTGCAATGGCAACAGGCCTTGCTGCGGGAACATACACGTGCCTGATCACTGATGCGAACAACTGTACACTTTCAGAATCATTCACACTGACCGAACCGCCTGCACTTACGTCTACGAACACACAGACGGACCTTTCATGCAACGGCTCGGGAGATGGTGATGCAACAGTTTCAGTGACCGGTGGAACAGGAGGGTATACTTACTCCTGGTCGCCAAGCGGAGGAACATCTGCAACAGCAACCGGCCTTACTGCGGGAACGTACACGTGCCTGATCACTGACGCGAACAACTGTACGCTTTCAGAATCATTCACACTGACCGAGCCACTTGTACTGGCGTCCACCAACACGCAAACGGATGTTACATGCAACGCTTCAGCTGACGGTGATGCAACCGTATCAGTTACCGGCGGAACAGGACCATACACGTATTCGTGGTCTCCAAGTGGTGGAACGGGAGCAACAGCTACCGGTCTTTCTCCGGGAGTCTATACCTGCATGATCACAGACGCAAACAATTGCACGCTCACGGAAACGTTTAACATTACCGAACCGAGTCCGCTTTCTGCTACGGCAACAACGGCTACCGGACCGACTACATGCGGCGGTTCAGATGGTTCTATTGACCTCACTGTTTCCGGTGGTACAGGTCCGTTTACTTTTATCTGGATCAACAGTGACGTCACTGAGGATATCAGTGGCCTGATTGCGGGCGTGTATTCGGTGATTATCCACGACGCGAATAATTGTATCGCGACCGATACTACTACGCTGAGCGATCCGCCTTTGCCGGTAGTTACGCTCACGTTGCCGATTGATACTGCGTGTACAACAACTACGGCTCCGTTCGCACTCACTGGCGAATCTCCTGCAGGCGGAACTTTCACCGGTCCGGGAGTTAACGCAGGTATATTCGATCCAAACCAGGCGAACATCGGTATGAATGGAATTACATACACGTACACCGATCCGAACGGATGCTCGGCTTTTAGTGTAGATTCTATCTACGTGGATCTCTGCATGGGCGTTCCAACGGTGAACAACGGAAACTTTGTTGTTTACCCGAACCCAAACAGCGGATCATTCACCATCCAGCTCAATACTTCAGAAGCTGCCGACGTGGTGATCTACGATGCATTGGGTCAGCTGGTGAGCACTCAGAAAGTTCAGCCAAAAATGCAGCAGCAAATTACGATTGAGAGTTCTGGTGCATACCTGGTCACTGTGGTTACTGCAGATGGTCAGCGTACAACACAGCGCGTGATTGTAACGAGATAAGCAGAATCATCTCTGAAATATGAACAGGGCTGTCCTCCGGGATGGCCCTGTTTTTTTGCTGATTTTTTTTTTCCACTAAGGCGCGAAGACGCAAAGAAAACGCAATGCTTTTTTCTTTTAGAAGTCGGAGAATTTTTCGCCCCAATAAATACTTTTCCTTGCGAAACCTTTGCGCCTTAGCGCCTTTGTGGCAAAATTTCCAGAGATTCCTTCCTTAATCCTTATATTTGGAAATGGCAATGAGGCTCTCCTGGGCGATAGTATTTTTCATTTTAATGGGTAGCAGTGCATACGGACAGGAAAATCCGGCGATGGCTAATCGCCTGCACATTAAATTCAGCGGCAATGTACCGCATCCGGTTTCCAACAAAGCCTTCAAGCGAAGCTTCACTGGAATTTATGACCTGAACCTCGCCTTCAAGGTGCGGTTGTTCTCCGGTTTTTCTGCGGGAATCCAGGCCAAGCACGTGCAGTGGAAAGTGCCTGACAATAAAATTCCCGGGTTGAAAACGCAGGGGCAGTTCAATGGAGTGGGTTTGTGTTTGTCGTATGATCACGTGATTGGTGAAAATGCGGTGCTTTACGCTGCCGTTACGGCAGGACAGGCAGAAATGCATTTCTACGATGTGTCGTACGATTCACTGCCGGAAAATTTCCAGACGAAGTACCGCATGAACTATGGCGAATTTGAAGTCGGGGCTTATTTCTATACCGAAGGAAGTTTCGCTATTGGTTTTCAATCTTCGATCATCTTCACCAATTTCGAATTTGATCCGTACAAACTTGCCCTCGATAATCACAAAGCCTATATCGCCTCTGACCTGGAAGGCAGCATGGCCCAGTTCAACCTGGGTTTTTGTGTTGTCTACAGTTTTCTGAAGAAAAAGGGCGGATGATGTTTTTGTTTACCGGGAGTATCTAATTGGTGCCGGAACATGAAAAAGACATTTATTCTCTTCACAATTATTTTCGCAGTTCCCGGTTTCGCACAAGTCAATAAAGACAGTGCCGATTTTCCTGAACATAATTTTTCATTATCACTCCAGCTGGGTGAGCCGAACAGAATACACCAGGCGGAATACCTGGAAGAGAATACCGCGCTCTTCTCCAATGATGGCTCAACTACTCAATACGGGTGGTCGACCGGTCTGACATTGCGAAAGCACACCAGTTCCACGTTCTTCTATCATGTCCGCGTGGCATACGGCAATACATACAGCAGCCAATACGATACGTCCTATATTTCTATGCCTTACGGGTCTCCGCATGACACGATCGTTGAAACACAGCACACGTATTACTCGGGCGCTACACGAACGTATCGTTCTTCCAATTTACTTTTTGGTATTGGAGGCGGACATGAAATGCAGTTCAGGAACTTTGTAGTGAGGGCAGGAGGGGAACTGCATTACCTGCGCTACCTGCGGATCAGTCACGATGTTTCGGGGACAAATTACTTCGCGGTCGAAGAGGATTCTCTCCTAACTGGTGGCCACTATTCCAGTCTCGACGTGACCTATTCTACGGAGGCCATAAAATATCCCTGTGCAAATGCTGCCGGGATCATTGGTCATGCTTCGCTGGAGTATAAACTCAATGGATCATTTGGTATCGGGGCATCTTTCTTTTTCGGCGCTTATTATGTGTGGATCCGCGATCAGAAATATGAGCGGCGGACGACCAACTCGCGGCATTTCTCCGATTCAAATCAGGCTGAAATTCAAACTTCCGGCGGTGGGTTCACGGAGTATGACTACAGCAAGCGACAGATTGAATTTGGCCCGTTGAATGCGCAGATCAATCTCGTGTATTACTTCGGGAAGTAGAGGCGTGGCCGCGGATCATTCGCATTTGATACACTTCGATTCCTCGGTGCAGGCTGCGTTACGGTGACGGGAAGAGACCATGTTTTGCCGCTAAGGGGCAAGGGCACGTACCGCGTTTTTCTTTACACATGTTTGGTTGCTACGCGACCGGCCGCGAGCAGTTTCTGGCATGCAAGTGTGCACGATGGCTTCGGAGAAGCCAGACATATATAAAAAAAGTTCGTGCTATCTCCCGGCCCTGTGGGGGCCGAACCAACTTTCTCCCAAAAAAAAGTGCCGCACTCTTCAGCGCGGCACTTTCGTTCTATCTGATCGAAAGACTATTCCTCTTTCGGCTTCTTCTTCGGTTTCGGTTTGGTCATCGTGATCACAATGTCTTTTTTCTCTTCATTGTAATCGATCATCACCGTATCTCCTTCACTGATTCCCGACTTGATGATCTCTTCCGCCAGCGGATCTTCGATAAACTTCTGGATCGCACGCTTCAATGGACGGGCGCCGTAAGCAGCGTCAAATCCTTTGTCGACAATGAAATCCTTCGCCTTCTCGGTGATCTCGATCGTGTAACCCAATTGTGAAACACGTCCGTAGAGTTTGTCGAGTTCGATATCGATAATGAGGTGAATGTTTTCACGGCTGAGCGAGTTGAACATCACCACGTCGTCGATACGGTTCAGGAATTCAGGGGCGAATGCTTTCTTCAGTGCATTTTCGATAACACCTTTCGCGTGGTCATCTCCGTGATCCTGTTTCGCGCCGGTAGAGAAACCAACACCTGTTCCGAAGTCCTTCAGCTGGCGTGAACCAATGTTGGAGGTCATGATGATGATGGTGTTCTTGAAATCTACTTTGCGCCCGAGTGAATCAGTCAGCTGACCGTCATCCAGCGTCTGGAGCAGGAGGTTGAACACATCCGGGTGAGCTTTCTCGATCTCATCGAGCAGGACCACCGAGTACGGCTTACGGCGAACTTTTTCAGTAAGCTGTCCGCCTTCTTCGTATCCAACGTATCCCGGAGGCGCGCCCACAAGACGTGATACTGCAAACTTCTCCATGTATTCGCTCATGTCGATGCGGATCAGCGCTTCGTCATTGTCGAACAGGTAGCGTGCGAGAATTTTCGCAAGCTGTGTTTTACCAACACCGGTAGGACCGAGGAAAATGAATGAACCGATCGGTTTGTTCGGGTCTTTCAACCCTGCGCGGTTACGCTGGATGGCTTTCACCACTTTCTTGATGGCTTCTTCCTGGCCGATAACTTTTCCTTTCAGCTGGTCAAACATCAATGCGAGTTTATCGCCTTCATGCTGTGATACGCGCTGTACAGGAATTCCGGTCATCATGGAAACAACTTCCGCCACATTGTCTTCACTTACAATTTCGCGATGCGTTTTGCTATCGTCTTCCCACTGTTTCTTCGCTGCTTCCAGTTGCTCCTGGAGCTGGCGTTCTTTATCGCGCAGGCGTGCAGCTTCTTCATAACGCTGTGAACGCACAACCTGGTTCTTTTCTTCTTTTACTTTTTCGATCTCTTCTTCCACTTCAAGTATCTTCTTCGGAACCTTGATGTTGGTGATGTGTACACGCGAGCCTGATTCATCCAGTGCATCAATCGCTTTATCCGGCAGGTGACGGTCGGTGATGTAACGGGCAGTGAGCGTAACGCATGCTTTGATCGCTTCGTCGGTATACGTTACGTTGTGGTGATCTTCGTAACGGCTCTTGATGTTATTCAGGATCTGGATCGTTTCGTCAACCGTAGTTGGTTCCACAATTACTTTCTGGAAACGACGCTCGAGCGCACCATCTTTCTCAATATACTGGCGGTATTCATCCAGCGTGGTTGCCCCGATGCATTGGATCTCTCCGCGTGCGAGCGCCGGCTTGAACATATTCGATGCGTCGAGGGAACCTGAAGCTCCGCCGGCACCGATGATCGTGTGAATTTCGTCAATGAAGAGAATGACATCCGGAGATTTCTCCAGTTCATTCATTACGGCTTTCATACGTTCCTCAAATTGGCCGCGGTATTTTGTTCCTGCAACGAGGGAAGCAAGATCAAGGGATACCACGCGCTTGTTGAAGAGTACGCGTGAAACTTTTTTCTGGATGATGCGCAATGCAAGTCCTTCTGCAATCGCCGATTTACCAACACCGGGTTCTCCAATGAGAATCGGGTTATTTTTCTTCCGGCGGGAAAGGATCTGCGATACGCGCTCGATTTCTTTTTCACGACCAACGATCGGGTCGAGTTTGCCCTCTTCAGCAGCTTTGGTGAGGTCGCGACCGAAATTGTCGAGTACCGGGGTCTTCGATTTCGAGTCGGCGATCTTTTTCTGGCTGGAGCCAAAAGTGCTTTCTTCGGAATCGTCGTCTTCCGGCGTATTCGGGAATTCCGAACGCGGAGATGACGTTTCGTCACTTGAGCTTCCGGCATGGTTGTCCAGTTCGCCTTTTACAGCCTCGTAATCGAGCCCAAAACGGTTCAACGCCTTGGTGGCGACTGAATCTTCATCTTTCAGGATCGAAAGCAGCAGATGCTCTGTACCGATAACGGCACTTTTGAACAGCTTGGCTTCGAGATACGTGATCTTCAATGCGCGTTCCGCCTGTTTCACCAGGGGAATGTTTCCAAGATTGGCAGCGGATTTCCGTGCCGATCCTGAAGTCAGTGTTTCCACTTCCTTGCGCAAATCGAGCAGGTTCACGTTCATCTGCTTCATCAGTCTAACAGCACTTCCTTCACCTTCACGGATAATTCCGAGTAGTAAATGTTCTGTCCCAATGTAATCATGTCCTAGCCGCAGTGCTTCCTCACGGCTATACGTGATCACATCTTTTACTCTGGGGGAAAATTTTGCTTCCATAAATAACCTTATTCGGTTTGCTTTTCAGTGGTCCCTCTGTCCCTTAAAATTAGCCATAAATCGGGACGTTTTCAAAAGTAGATACAATCACGATTTTCAAGGGTTTAATCAGTTGTTTTTATTCACCGAAAAATGTTAATAATTAGACTCTTTTCTGACCGATTTTCACATGCAAAATGGGTACTTTCGGACTCCTTAAATAAATATCATTTTAGTGCTGTTTTTGTAATAGTTCTTCAAGAACTGTGCTAAACTTTAATAGTGACAAAAAGACATGGCTTCAGGAGAGAAAATTATCCCGATTAACATTGAAGATGAGATGCGTACGGCTTACATCGACTATTCGATGTCAGTTATCGTTTCACGCGCGCTGCCGGACGTACGCGATGGTTTAAAACCGGTTCACCGACGGGTGCTGTTCGGAATGCTCGAGCTGGGCGTTCTTTCGAACCGTCCGTATAAAAAATCTGCCCGTATTGTCGGGGAGGTTTTGGGTAAATATCACCCGCATGGCGACAGTTCGGTGTACGACACAATGGTTCGTATGGCGCAGGACTGGAGTTTGCGTTATCCGCTCGTAGACGGGCAGGGGAATTTTGGTTCCGTTGACGGAGATCCTCCTGCAGCGATGCGTTATACCGAAGCACGCCTGCGCAAGATTGCTGAAGAAGTGATTGCGGATATTGACAAGAACACGGTGGACTTCCGTCCAAACTTCGACGACTCGCTCGAAGAACCAACCGTTATGCCTTCGCGTATTCCACAATTGCTCATCAATGGTGCATCGGGAATTGCAGTAGGTATGGCAACGAATATGCCACCGCATAACATCACGGAGATCATCAACGCTACCATGGCGTACATCGACAACCGCGATCTCACGATCGAGGATATCATGAAGTACGTGAAGGCACCTGACTTTCCGACAGGTGGAACTATTTACGGGTACACCGGCGTGCGTGAAGCGTTTGAAACCGGTCGTGGCAGAATCGTGCTGCGTGCAAAAGCGGTGATCGAAGAGCACAACGGACGCGAGCGTATTATCGTAAACGAAATTCCGTACCAGGTGAACAAGTGGGCGATGATCAAAGCCACTGCCGACCTGATCAACGAAAAGAAACTGGAAGGCATCAGCGATATCCGCGACGAATCGGATCGTGATGGAATGCGCATTGTATATGAACTGAAGCGCGACGCTGTTTCCAATGTCGTTCTCAACCAGCTTTACAAATACACGTCACTGCAGACTTCATTCAGCGTAAACAATATTGCGCTGGTTGGTGGTCGTCCGCAAATGCTGAACATCAAACAGATGATCGGCCACTTTGTGGATTTCCGTCACGAAGTAGTTGTCCGCAGAACAAAATACGAACTCGAACAGGCGGAGAAACGCGCGCATATTTTGCAGGGCTATCTCATTGCACTGGACCATCTCGATGAAGTCATCAAAATTATCCGTGAGTCGGCCACGCCAAATGAGGCGAAGGAAGAACTCATGGTGCGTTTTTCATTGTCGGAAATTCAGTCGGGCGCTATTCTCGAATTGCGTCTGCGTGTGCTCACCGGCATGGAGCGCGACAAACTGCGTGCAGAGTTTGAAGAGTTGATGAAACTCATCACGCACCTGCGCGGCATCCTGGATGATGAAGGTTTGCGTATGCAGATCATCAAGGATGAGATGGCGGAGATCAGAGAGAAATATGGCGACGCCCGCAAGACAGATATCATTATTGCTGCTGATGATCAGCGCATGGAAGACCTGATTGCTGACGAAGACGTGGTGATCACGATCTCGCACATGGGTTATATCAAGCGTACGCAGCTTTCCGAATACCGTGCGCAGAACAGGGGAGGACGTGGCTCACGCGGATCCGCAACGCGCGACGAGGACTTCGTGGAACATTTGTTTGTGGCGAGCACACACGCATATCTCATGCTCTTCACCGAACAGGGAAGATGTTTCTGGATGCGTGCTTACGAGATTCCGGAAGGAAATAAAACCTCGAAAGGCCGTGCAATCCAGAACCTGATCAATCTTCCGGCAACGGATAAGGTCCGCGCGTACATCAACGTGAAGAACCTTTCGGATGAAGAATATCTCAATTCGAATTATATCGTAATGTGTACCGCGCGCGGTGTGATCAAGAAAACAGTTCTTGAACAGTACTCGCGTCCGCGTGCAAACGGGATCAACGCAATCACTGTCCGCGATGGAGATACATTGCTCGAAGCAGTACTCGTTACCAACGACGACCAGCTGATGGTTGCATCACGCATGGGCAAGGTTGTTCGTTTTACGAACAGCGAAGTGCGCGACATGGGCCGTACGGCTTCCGGTGTTCGTGCCATTACTTTGGCCGGTCCGAAGGACGAAGTGATCGGAATGATCGTGATGCCGAAGGAAAATCCGCCGCAAGTCCTGGTGGTTTCCGAGAAAGGTTATGGAAAACGTTCCGATGTGGAGTCTTATAGACAGACACGTCGCGGAGCGAAAGGCGTGAAGACGATCAACGTAACGGACAAAACCGGGCAGTTGATTGCCATGAAAGCGGTGACGGACGATCATGACCTGATGATCATTACCACAGCAGGTATTGTGATTCGTTTGCGTGTAGCCGATCTGCGCGTGATGGGCCGTGCAACTCAAGGCGTTCGTTTGATCTCATTGGATGAGTCCGATGCGATTGGAGCAGTGACCGCAGTTGAAAGCGATCCGGAAGAAGAAGCAGTAGCAATCGACGGAACGGTGGATACAACGATGGCCGACAGCGCCGACGAACCGGAGGCAGAAGCGGAAGTTGAAGGTGAAGAAGGTCCGGATGACGATGGCACGGATGTTGAATCAGAAACGGAGGAAAATAAACCTGAATAAATGAAGTCTATGAAAAAGTACCTTTTTATTGCAGTGCTGATGGTTTCATCCGGCGTGATGTTCGGTCAGAAATTTAAAGTGACTACTGCGTATAATGCCTTTGAAGGTTATAAGCGCGATAAGGATCCCGCTGATCTGCAGAAAGCCAAACTGAATATCGACGAGGCTTCGGTTCATGCCGATACCAAGGACGATGCAAAGACATGGTACTACCGGGGCAACATTTACCTGGCTTTATATAAGTCGGAGCTGGCGGCCAAAGTAGCGTCGATCACCGATGTGGCAGATGCCAATAAGAAGCAGTCGATGGCGTATGTGGCAACTCCTGTAACCAACCTGACGGAAGCTTCGAACGCGTACCTCAAAGCCAAAACACTGGATAAAGTAGGTGTTTATGATGGAATCAGTACTGGCCTGAGCGACTGCTATGTATACACGCAGAATGTTGGTATTTCGAACTACAACCAGGAGAAATACGTGGAAGCTTATCCGATGTTTGAACTCGCGATTGCGATCTCCGGAACCAGCGGAACTACAGACACGCTGAACATCAACAACGCTGCAGTGAGCGCGATGAACGGGAAACTGTATGACAAGGCGATCGGCCATTTCAAGAAGCTCACGGAAATCGGTTACGGCAAAGGAAACACCTGGCTGTTGCTGGCGCAGTGTCAGCAAGACAAAGGAGATACCGTTGCTTACAAAGCGACTATCGCCGACGGATTGAAAAAGTTCCCGAACGATGCCGACCTGTTGACTGAAGACGTGAACATCAAGCTGAGCGAAGGAAAATCGAAGGAAGCTGTTGCTCAACTCGAAGCATTGACGGCTCAGCGTAAGGACGATCCGGAATTGTTCTTCGTAGTTGGAAACGTATATGACCGTATGGCGAATCCGAACGATAAAGACGGAAAACCGGGTCCAAAACCAGCGAATTATGAAGAATTGCACGGAAAAGCGGCTGAAAACTACAAGAAAGCCGTAGAACTGAAGCCAGATTATTTTGATGCGTTGTATAACCTCGGAATCTTGTATTACAACCAGTCGATCGAGTATTACAACCGCTCAAATTCCACAATTGCGGATGCCGCGAAATACGGAACGCTTTGGGAGCCGCCGCTGAAAGTAGCGATCGAGTACCTGGAGAAGGCGCGCGTGGTTGACCCGAAAGACCTGAATACGTTGCTGGCGCTGAAGATCTGCTACGGTAATCTGGGCGATACGGACAACTACAATAAGATGAAGGACGAGATTAAAAAGGTTCAGGGGCAATAGTTCTGGATTATGATATCGAAATAAAAGGTCGGGGTTAGCCCGACCTTTTATTGTTGAGTTAGTAACCTTCTTACCACGTTCTTGAAACAGTCCAATTAGGATGCCACGTTACGAATGTTGGTACAAACCGATCAGGCAATATTTCTATGGAGTGCACTTGATTGGGCAAAAGTGATAGAGTATGGCTATATTTATCACTATCATAGTCCCAAAAATGGAATCTATCAGATTTATCCGTTGCTCGAGAACTGGGAGCAAAGTCCATCGGCGCACAAGTCCTGACAAGAACTGTTTGGTCTTCCTTTGAGTAAAACGTCACCCGAACCATGTTCATCGAATGAATGCACGAAATAAATACTTCCTTTGTATACATTATAATTGTTTTGATTTGACTACCGGAGCTCGTTACTCCGGTTTTCTTTTGTGAAGATAACACGGTTGCAAAACATAACAACTAATTATTTTTGAACATTCCAACTATTTGACCTTCAAGAAGCACTGCAGGAATTGACTTTAGCTGAGACGAACTTTTGTAACTTCGTTAAATGAACAATGATCAGTTTGATTTCAATACGCAATTGAACGAGGCAAAAGCCTTGCTAAAGCACATCAATGAATCAATACGCGAGACAAGAAATAAAACATACTTTCTAATCGGATTTCCTTTAGCCTTTGTGGCTTTTTTTTCGAAATCATTCTTCAACTCAACCGAATATAAAAGCGTTGAGTTTTGGATGTTCATATTTTCTGTAGTCTGGGCTCTTGGAGTTGTTTGGGCCTCCAGGACTTCTTTATCACCACTGAAACTTAGATTTGACGGAATGTCCCCTAAAGCATTTTCAAGGATTATTCAGGATCAGAAAGGGAATGAATTATGGATAAAAAACTCAATTCTTCATTCTTATGACAAATCAATAGAAATTAATTCTGGGCATCTCACATGTTTGGCCAAGGAGTATCACAGAACGATCTTTGTATCGGTCGTGTTATTACTTTGTGCTGCGGGGTTTCTTGTCATCGAACGTCTCGTACGATGAACCACCATCAGTAGGCGGTGGTGGCGGCGGAATCACCGGCTTTTCTTCAGAAGGTTTTGGGTCGGTCATAGCCAAATGTACCACGGAAGCAGGTCGGAAGCAAGACTTATTTTGGAGACTGTATTAAGGCTCAAGAACAGGAGACAGTTGGAGATCCGGGGCAAAATGGAGGAAACATGCTGAGACGACTAAGTATTCTTATCGACCAATAAAACCATTAATCCTGCGATGATTGGAACAACGAGTAGCCACCAGTACTTTTTTAACAGGGAAATCGTTCCATTTTCAACCACCTCCTTTGGAGCTCCATCCATTATTTGCTTGTTCTTAATGTCTCGCAATTGCGATTCTTGAACAAATGTTCCAACCGGCGCGTGGAAAATGTTTTGTGTTATCTGAGGACTATTAATTTCTGAAACCTCATTCTTTCTTTGGTCAATTCTTGTTTGCAGAACATTTATTCGGTCCCCGCGGTCAGCAAATGACCAACCAAAAGGAGGTTGATCCTTTTTGCCTAGAATTTTCAACACAGTCATTTTTTCCAATTCACTCTCAATCTCGTAGGGGGAAAATGTTCCTTTGAGACTATCTACGATCATTTCGGTTGTTACCCCGAATTCATTTTGTCGTGGCTCCAAATACCTTAATATTCGGAATTCCAGAGTTTTTTCTGTTTCCATTTTTATCTTTTGAATCCCACTGAAGGATATCTTTATTTGAGTTGGCGGCAGGGCAGTTTCTTTAGTGTCGACGGGTAAAACTTCAATTAATCCACAACGTGCTAATTCCGTAATAATCGGGGAGTGCAGATTTTCCGGAATGCCCAGGGTGTCTAGATATTGAAACAACCATTGATCGTAGTTCCGCTCTTTAGCTCGATGATCATACCAATCGTAACTGGCACCTTTCGCACCGTAGCTATAAAGAAACCTTAGCGCACTATCCAAATTTGAATCAAGATTCATGAGGCGCAATGTCGTCAGATGCTACGAGGGACGCAATGAAATCTTTTCCACTCGCGAATTTCGGAATTGTGAAGTGTATAAAGATTGCAGCGAAAATATGGCAACCATTATTGATTTAATTGTCTGGTAATTAGCATTAAACTATTTAACATAATATTAATTATAATTCAGTTTGAATCATTGAAATTTAACCCGAAATCCGTATCCTTGAAGATTCACAATCCTTTATGATCCGATCTGTAGTCCTTCTTTACTTAACCGATTTCCTGGCCGCCGCTGCCTATTACGCGTTCCTCATGATCCTGGGATCGCACATAAACGCACTGTACGATTCGCCCATGCTGATTGGCTCGGTCTACCAATTGCTGTTTACCGTTGCCGCGCTTTCTGCTCTTATTTTCGGTTTTTTTGCCGACCTGACCCGCCGTTCGCCGCTTTTCGCGATTCTCGGTCTGGCCATGAGCCTGCTTGGATTCATCATTCTGGTCTTTAGCCCCCGCGAACTGGCCAAAGCCGGAATTTTGCTCGTGTTTATCGGTTACAGCGTGTTTAAAACCAACCTGATCGCTGGACTTTATGCCGTTACACGCGAAAAACGAGCAAAATTTGAAGGTTTTTACATGATTCTGTGGCTAATCATCAGTTTAGGCGCATCCGTTGGTCCGGGAATAGCCTGGTGGCTCTTCGGACTATCTTCCGGGAACTCGATGGTATACACCTATGCCAGTTGTGCTGTTGTTTTCGGCGTAGCCACAGTGCTGGTATTTATAAATTATAAATCATTAAAAAACAGCACATTGATATCTTTCAGTGAAACTTATCAGGGAAGCTTAACGAACATAGTCGAAATACTGATTTTCTTCTTCGTCTCCTTCTGGATATGGATTATTCTCCCGGGCATTCAGGAGCTCACAGGCTGTGTTCCCAGATCGGAAGCCATGCTTTACGGCCTTTTGGGATCGATCGTTTTCCTGGCGGTGGCCATCACGATCTCTTTTGCCACGCGGATCAGCATTTTCTTTAAAACCATCGTCGGTTTCGTGGCGCTTGTTTCGCTGCTCGAACTGTTGCCGCTCCTGAACTGCGATTATTCGATTCCCATTCTCAAGTCCGCAGCCGAGATATTCATCGTCCCGATCCTCGCTGCACGAATCCTGATGAGCAGTCCTTCGCAGTTTACGGTTACTTTTGCCGCCATTTTTGGCGTGATTTCGATGTTTTCCGCGTGGACCCGAAACCAGTTCTCTGAACTCATGCAGGATGAACCAACCCTGTTTATCCACGGTTTCGCATTGGGGTGCCTGGTGTTGGCCGGACTTGTTTTTGTTGCACATTGGATGCGGAAAAATCGAACCCCGCAAGGGCTATAACCCTTTGAGGGTTAGTAAGGGTGCGCAAGGGTCCCAACCCTCAAATGGCTATTATCCTTTGCAGCGTTAGGGCCTTTGTCCACCCACAGCTTTGCATTTGGGTGCCCGATGTTGGCCGGACTTGTTTTTGTTGCACATTGGGTGTGGAAAAAACCAAAGTACCGTCTAACCCTGAAAGGGTCCCAACCCTCAAATGGCTATTATCCTTTGCAGCGTTAGGGCCTTTACAACATTTGAGTCTATGATCATACCCGTTGGATTACTCTTCCTTGCCGAACTTCTGGAACGCTTCACTTATTATGGGGTGCGTGCATTCCTGGTTTTATACATGTTTCATGGGCTGGAACTGGATAAAACCGAATCTGTCGCACTCTACGGAATATTGACCGGCGGGGTTTATTTCCTGTCGATTGTTGGCGGACTGCTTGGCGACCTTACGCGCCGGTCTGCACTTTTCCTCGTGATTGGGTCCGGCTCGAGCACGTTGGGCATGTTCCTCCTGGCTTTCGGCGGCGGGACCGGACTTATACCGGCACTTTGCCTGATCGCGCTCGGTACAGGAATCTTTAAACCGAACATGATCAGCACGCTCTATTCGCAGATTGCCCACAAGAAAAATCACGTTGATGGATTCTTCATCCTGCTTTACCTGTTCATCAACATAGGAGCGTTCCTGGCTCCACTCGTTATCGGACATTTTGCAGATTCCGGAACACCCAATTACGAACTGGGCTTCCTGATCTGTGCCGGCGTGTCCCTGTTCAATACCATATTGCTGTTGCTCGGTTTACTTCTGAAAGCGTTCCAGGACAACGTAACGTCCATCACTCAGTCTTTCAAATCAACCGGAATTGGTATTGCCCAGGTTGCTTTATTCATGGTTGCCGGAATCGTTTTGTGGATACTGTATGAACAGGTTTCTGAACTGAGCGGATGCGGTTCCAGCAATTGGTTCCTGATCAGTGCTGGGATCGGAAGTCTGATCTTCGGAGCACTTTTCGCTGGACTCGGTTTCATCCCGGGTTTTAAATCGGTGTATAAAATCAGCGCCGGTTTTCTTGTTCTGGCAGTCATTATTGCAGTTGGCGCTCAGCTTGGATGTTCTGTTACTCCGTATCTCTTATCGGCCGCTGAAATCCTGACCGCGCCGGTACTGATCGCGCAAATTGCTTCGCATGTTTCGCCGCGGTTTATTGGAACCTTTATGGGCGTTTACTTTTTGCTGGGGATGATTTCCAACAAAGCTGCCGGTGTAATTTATGGCATGCCTCCGGATGTGAAGTCGTTTACGGCGTATGTTTTCGTTGTGGTTAGCCTGGCGATTTGTGCGGTGTTGGTGGTGCTCGAGAGGAAGAAGGCACAAACCCTCCAAGGGTTATAAGGCTTTGAGGGTACGCAAGGGTGTCTCTACCCTTCCCAACCCTCAAAGGCATATATGGCTTTGAGGGTTAGTAAGGGTACGCAAGGGTCCTAACCCTCAAAAGGTTAATAGCCTTTGCAGCGTTGGCACCCCTGCAACCTAAGTGAGCCGAGCCAATGGGTATGCAAGGGTCCTAACCCTGAAAAGGTTAATAGCCTTTGCAGCGTTGGCACCTCTGCAACCTAAGTGAACCGAGCCAAAGGGTACGCAAGGGTCCCAACCTTCAAAAGGTTAATAGCCTTTTCAGCGTTGGCACCTTACTACCCCAACAAATTCCTCAACGCCATTTCCATCACCGGAAACCGGAATTTATACCCCTCATCCACCAATCTCTTCGGCTCCACCCACCGGCTCTTCAGCAGCAGTTCCGTTTCCGTTCCGATCAGCCACGCGCCAATCGCGAGCATCCATTCCGGCGCCGGCAACCCAAACGGCATGCCCATGGTTTTGCGCATGGTCCGCATCATCCCGGCGTTCGTCACCGGGTTTGGTGAAACAATATTGTAAGCGCCCTTCGCTTCCGGATTGCTCCTGAACCATTCCACGATCGCGAGAAAATCATCAACGTGGATCCAGTTCACCATCTGCCGGCCGCTCCCGTGTTTTCCGCCGAGACCAAAACGCACGAGGTTCTTCAACCGCGGAATTACGCCTTCACCATTGCCGAGTACAATGCCGAGACGCATGGTGACTTTGCGGATATCACCTGCGTCTTGCGCAAACGCTTTCTCCCACGCGCGGACAACATCTTCCGAGAATCCATCGCCGATCTCGCCGGTGAATTCGTTTTGCGGACGATCTTCTGCGTGACGGTACACCGTTGCCGACGAAAGATTGATCCACAGTTTTGGCGGCGTTGTACACTGGCGGATTGCTTCCGCGATAGCGTTCGTTGCATCCACACGCGATTCAAGAATCTCTTTTTTGTTCGCGTCGGTGTACCGGCAGTTTACATTTTTGCCCGCGAGATTGATCACGAAATCCGCGCCCTCGAGTTCCTGCATCCAGGAGCGATCGCCGTTGAGTTTGTTGGGCCAGTACGCGTGGCGCACAACGTCGCACGATGGTTTCCGTTGCGCAAACGTGTTTACCGAACGCGATAAAACGATGATCTCTGTGGTTTGGTCACAGTAAAATTGCTGAAGGGCTTTGCCGAGGAAACCGGTGCCACCGGCGAGAACGATTTTCATGATGCTGTATTTCTTTTGCCGCAGATTACGCTGATGGCGCAGATGTGCTGCTGGTTAAAGGAATTTATTGAATTTTCAATTCTCATGATTTTTAATTTTCAAATCTGCGGCATCTGCGAAATCTGCGGCAAACTTTTAAAAAATGATTTGCGGTGCGAGAATTATTCCAAGAACTATCATTCGATAAAGCACCCAGCTGACACTTGGCCACCAACCCAGTTCGAGAATTTTCATTCTTCGCGCATGCTCATACAACATGAACCCAACAACACCCATAAAATACGCGATGAAAACCTCAGCAGGTAACCCTGTCAAAATACTTCCGATGATAAACGCCGGTAAAAGCAACAATGCCCCTATCAGCGAAACAGTCATCATGTTGCCCAGGTAATCCATGATCTTTCCTTTCGCAAAAAAACCAACGGCCAGCAATTGAAACACCACTTGTCCGCCGCAGATGAGAAACTCACGCGTAAAATTTGTCTCCGGAATGAACCCGGTGAGCAGTGTGCTGTATTTCACAAGGACCAGCGACGTGATCAGCCATACAGCAGCAATATACGCCAGGCGGTATTTTAGCTTGAACGTTGGTGTACAGTCGTACATGCCTGAAGTTCTGGGCGGCGCAGGCATGATGACCTTCCGGTTGTACGAAATGAAATTGTAAAATTTCTGAATGAAAAAATTCAGCGGCTGAATGCGTGCAACTTTTCCGATCCAGCGGAAACGCATTTCAAGAATGGTGAGCAGGCTGTCCAGGCCGTATTTCACTTCACCGGTTTCGCGGTTGACGAGAGCAATTTCATTCTTCGCGCGCTCCGCGTCCATACCCGGACAGAACTCCCCTCCTACCTGTTGATAGGGGATGCGTCCTTCTTTATCCAGCATTTTTGTACTCACAAATGCATTCGTGTACGCCATACACAGCGGACAATCTGCATCGTAAACCATCGTATGATTTTCCAGAGTTTTCATATTTTCAATAATTATTGAAACATATCTCCAAATTTTTTTACTTCATCAGTTTGAACAACGTCCCGAAGAACCAGTTCTCATCGGCACGCAAAGCCATGTCCACTCCTTTGTCCATGCGCTGCACGAAATCGTGAATGCTGCCCACTGTTTTTTTGAATTCCTTACCGTTCGGTGATTTCGCATCGATCTCCGCATTTTGCAGCTCAGAAAGTTTCTGCAGCACCGGCTCGATCTCACGCTTCTTCCGCTCTTTCGCAATGCGGCGCGCCACTTCCCAGATGTCTTTTTCTGCAACGAAATATTCTTTCCGGTCGCCGGCCACGAGCTCTTTCCGCACCAGGTTCCAGCTGATGAGATCGCGCACATTCATGTTCGCGTTCCCGCGGGAAATACTCAACTCCTCCATGATCTCTTCCGCCGAAAGCGGATCAGGTGAAATTAAAAGCAACGCGTGTACTTGCGCCATGGAACGGTTAATGCCCCATTCGGAACCGAGTGTTCCCCAGGTTTGAATGAATTGGCGGCGTGCTTCGTCGAGTTTCATGTACCAAAGATATACAGGATTTTTAAACTTTCAAATGTTTTTGAAAGTTTATTTTGCACGGTTTTGAGCCTTTGTGGTTCAAAATGCAATGCGCAGTCCGGAACCATACAACGACTCAATCTGCACCGCCGCATCCTTCTGCAACCGCTTCCGCAGTTTAGTTACGTACACATCCAAACTCCGGTTGTTGAAGTAACTGTCATCGCCCCAGATTTTATTGAGGATGATGCTGCGCTGCACGATCTCGCCTTTGTGCTGCAACAGCATCGCGAGAAGTTCTGCTTCACGCGGGGAAAGCCGTTCAACCGTTTCTCCCAGCTGCAAAGTCCGGTCGCCGGTGTTGAATTGAAATTTCCCGAAGGAAAATCCGGGCTGTTCCTTGGTACGTTGCTGACTGCTTCGTTGAATCACCGCATTGATCTTGTGCAGCAACACATCCGAATCAAACGGCTTGGTGATGTAATCATCGGCGCCCGATTTGTAACCGCGGATAATGTCTTCCTTCTGGTTCCGTGCGGTAAGATAAATCACGGGAACAAGCTGGTTCATCTTCCGGAGTTCGTTGATGAATGTGAAACCGTCTTTCACCGGCATCATCACATCAGTTACCACAAGATCGTAATCGTTCTCACGGAATTTATCCTGCGCTTCCTGTCCGTCGCGGCACAATTCTATCGCGTATCCGTTGATCGACAAATAATCGCGGAGAATATTCCCGAACGATTCATCGTCTTCTGCAAGGAGTATGTTCAGTTTATCATTCATTGCCGGTCGATGTGTTGCTTATTGCCACGAAGGCACGAAGACTCAAAGCACTACGAAGTCTTCGTGAAACTTTGTGCCTTAGTGCCTTCGTGGCAGATTCAGATTCAATCATGCATCAAAACTAAAGTGAACGTAGTTCCCGATCCGTTGCTTTGCGTGACGGATAGCGAACCTTTGTGTTCTTTCACAACAGATGCGGCGTAACTCAATCCAAGCCCGAATCCTTTCACGTTGTGCACATCACCGGTAGAAACGCGGTGAAACGGTTCGAAGATCATTTCCCATTCGGAAGATGGAATTCCTTTTCCGTTATCGCTGATCTTCACCGTTACTCCGCTCCGGTAATGCTCGATCACCATTCTGATCACCGGAGGAGTTCCACCGTACTTCATGGCGTTGTCAATGAGATTCAGGAAAACGCGCTCCATGTGAAAAGGATCGGCGTTGATCATCATTTCGGTGAAATCTCCTTCCAGCAAAAAGGATCCCCCTTTGGCTTCCACCTGGATCTGCATGGAACTCATCGCGCGCATGATGAGATCAACGAGATTCACTTTCTCTTTGTTCATCACCACACCTTTCTTCTCCGTCAGAGAAAGTTCGAGTACTTTCTCCACCTGCTGGTTCAGCTTGCGGTTCTCATTCTTGATCTGTTCGGCGTAATATTTCACTTTGTCTCTATCGCCGATGATCTTTTCATTCATGATCGTATCTGCAGCAAGCGACATGGTGGCAAGCGGAGTCTTGAACTCGTGCGTCATGTTGTTGATGAAGTCACGGCGGATTTCCCCGATCTTTTTTTGCTTCACCGCTTCGCGGTAGATGAGTATAAAAAGTACGAGCATTCCCAGCGTGATCAGGAATGAAAAAATGATCTGTGGAAGAATCCGCGAGACGGCTGAAGCATTTCCCGGATCAACCTGCACGATCACTTCGGTGCGGAACGGGTTCGGGTCTTCCGGGAATAATTCAGCACGGAAGGTCCAGGCCGAATCAGGATTCGGTGCGGTATCCTGGAAGATTCGCCTGTCGCGGCGATTATTGATCAGCGATGCGGTGTACGTACGTTCAATTCCTTTTTCACGAAACGAAACTTTCAGTGCACTGTCGAGCATTTCCGGATCAATGCGTTCCGCGGGATTGTCGGAGCGAAAAACGTAGCGCATCATCACATCTTCGACCGCATTTTTCATTCGTTCCGAACGGCGGATCACGATCACCTCATTGGAATCGCGCCTGCCCCATTCACCGGGAGGAGAGAGAACAGTTAGTCCATCGAATGTGTCTGCCGGGTCCGGTGGCAACGGTGGCATTGGCGGTAATGGCACAAGAGCCGGCGTTTCGGGAACAGGCGGTAAAGGCGGTAGCGGACTCATGGGAGACAAGTGACGCACATCGCTGTTGTTGATCACAATCACGTGTTGCACCGAATCGCCGATGTAATTCTCCTCTATCGTATCGTATCTCTGAAACGTTTGCTTCATGAATACACTGTCGAGTGAATTGCCGATCAACCCGATGGCTTCACGTTTTTCGAGATTGCGGCATGCGGTGTAAACAGCTTCCTGGATTTCCTGCCGCTCTTCATCCTGCATCATCTGCGCTTCACGCACAAGCCAGTTTACCTGGAATACGATCAATGCAGCGATGGCAACAATCACCGCAGGGATAATCCAGCGCATTCCCCAGCTTTTCATCCGGTAAAGATAAAGTAATGGAGGGCGCGGGGGATTTTGTTAAGGATTCGTTAAGTAAGTAGTTCAGTGGTTTAGTAGGCAAGTAGGCAGTCGCGACTTGCCTACTGTCTTTTTTACACGATGGCGCTGTGTTGATTAATAGGAACGCGGACCGTTCGCTGCGCTCACGGCGCGGATTGGGCGGATTCGCGCAGATGATCGCTACGCGATCGGGTTGCTTACAGATCACTTCGTGAAAAGGGATTGGTGCGGATTTAATCGCTTCGCGATTCTGTTACTCATCCGTAACCCGATCGCGCAGCGATCAAAAATCCGCGGCAATCTGCCTGATCCGCGCCACAAGCGCACACAGTGCTGTGTCCGCGTTCCTATTCAGTAACACAATCGCGAAGCGATTACTCTGTGCGCTTTGCCTCCTACCCCAAAAATCTTTGCGTTTTCCTTTGCGGACTTTGCGTCTTTGCGGCTATTGAATAAGTGGTTCAGTAGTATAGTAGACAGGTCGTCACTGCTGCCTACTCGCCTACTTAGTGACTTGCCTACCCATTAAGGATTCCTTTAGGTTTGTTAGGCTTGCATTAACCGCCCTACGTTCTTTTTCACTCTACGTTTGTACAGAACGAAAAACAACCGACGATGAAAAATAAACTCCTCACGCTTGGCTTCTCTCTCCTGGTTGGAAGCTCAGCATTTGCACAGAACGAACCTGATTCGATTCACATTGTGCTGCATGAAAACCAGAACGGAACCGTACGCGTACTCGACACCATTGTTCCGGTAGCGCAACAGCAGGCACTTTTTTCCTGGATGGAAACGCAAGGCTGGGAAGCACCTCCTCCTCCACCGCCTCCCGGATCTGCACCTGTGCGGTTTGAGCGTGTTATTGTTCTTGATGATTCCGGATCTGCTCAAAGTGGCGGGCGCCGCATGGTGTTCATTCACATGGATGGCGATTCCGGTGTAATGCCTCCGCACCCGCCGCAGCCTCCATGCACAGTAGTGCGAGTGAAAACTGCTGACGGAGTTGTGCTCACTGAAAATGTACAAGGTGCAGAAAACGCGCAGGAGGTAATTGTGGTTCTTGCACCGTTGCCGCCTTTAGCACCTTTATCTCCTTTGTCGCCGTTATCGCCACTGCCACCATTACCAGAACTTCCACCGTTGCCGGAAGGCGCTAAAGAAGTAAACGTGACGGTGAAAGACACGATCATCAATGGCGAAACACGTCAAGTGATCATCCGCACCGAAACAATTATTCTTCCTCCTCCACCACCGCCTGCTCCTGCTCCACCTGCACCGCAGGGTGAAAAAAAGCCAGCGGAAATGAATAAAGGCGGACTCGTTGTTTATCCGAATCCTTCTTCATCGGTTATCACGGTTGAGTTTGATGTCGCCGCAAACGCAAAAACAACTTTGCGCGTGGTTGACATGAATGGAAAATCAGTGTATACCGAAGTGATTGTTGAAGACGACGGTCAACACGTTAAGCGCGAGATCAATTTATCCGGAAAAGGAAAAGGTACTTACACCGTTGAAGTTGAAAGCGGTGGTAAAGTCATTGCGGAACGGGTCATTCTGCAATAGTTGAGGTAGTCTGTTGCTTGTTCGCAGCATGGTAACGGACATTCAGTTTGAGGGTAAAAGCATCGGGAAACCGGTGCTTTTTTTTCGATTCAAGTAATAATCGTGCGGAGGTTCGGTTTTTTTTTCACCACGGCGACACGGCGGCACGGCGCAAAACTTAAATGCTACCTGCGCGGCACAGCGAACGGAATAAATCGCTACGCGATTCAAAGTGTGATCAGATGCTGTTTGTAAAATGATATCACGCAGTGATATTTTCCAACCGCCGTGACGCGCGGGAAATGGTAAACAGTAAAAGCGCCGTGACGCCGTGTCGCCTTGGTAAAATAAATAACACAATTCAAACGCTCCCGGAAATAAAAAAAGTCATCACCAGGAATGGCAATGACTTTTTTGTAAGATATGACCTGGTTACCTGTGAACAGGTTCCGTTTTACTGCTTAATGAAACGCGTGTGGCTTACCACATCTCCGTTCATTACTTCGAGGATGTAAACGCCTGCAGGCAATGCACTCAAATCGAGATTGAGCATGCTGCCCGACTGTTGCTTGAATTGCGCAGCAACCTGTCCATTCACCGCGAGCACATTCACCGTTGCGTTTTCCAACGGAGCGCTTACAGTCAGTGTCATCAATCCTGAAGATGGATTCGGATAAACGCTCATCATGCTGGTCGAATTTTCCTCAATCCCTACACCCGACTGACTCCATTTCACAAGGAAAATATCGTCAAGACCGGCGCTGGTCAATGTCCATGAACTGGCCTGTGGATCGAAATCTCCGGATCCGGCAAAGTATCCAGTGATGTAAACGCTTCCTGCCGGATCAACCGTTACGCAATTACCTACATCGTTCGCGGCCCCGCCCATTTTATGTGCCCAGCCGTACGCACCTGTCGAAGTAAGTTTCGATACGTAGATGTCGTAAGTGCCGGCAGAGGTCAGTGAATTTGTTGCTGCACCGGGATTAAAATCTGCGGTCAAAGAGAAGCGTCCGGTTGTGTACACATTGCCCGATGGATCAAGCGCAATAGATTGTCCTGCATCCACGGAAGTTCCTCCAAGCTGTGAAGCCCAGGCAAATGTTCCGTTGGTATTAAGTTTGGATACAAACGCATCGCTGATTCCTGTTCCTGCGGTAAAGTTATACGTGCCATTGCCCGGATCGAAATCGGCAGTGCCATCGAAATAGCCAGTGGTAAATACATCGCCATTAAAATCAACTGCGATCGCAGTACCGCCGTCGGAACCGCCGCCGCCCATTTGTTTCGCCCAGTTCAAATCTCCCGAAGGATCGAGTTGAACAACGTAAACATCCGTTGATGATGCTGTGAGGTTGGTTGATCCTGCACCCGGTTCAAAATCGCAGGTGCCCGAAAAATAACCGGTGAGATACAGGTTGCCGGAAACATCTCCGGCAATCGACGCGCAATGCTCGAGCGAACTGCCTCCGAAATATTTGCTCCACTGGTACACACCACCCGAATCAAGTTCAACAATGTAAATATCCGTTTGACCGGTTGTGATTGCGGTTGCTGTACCTGCATCCGGATTTAAATCTGCTGTTCCTGAAAAATCTCCTGCGAGGTGAACCACACCAATTGCATCTACGGCTAAAGCTTCAGTGGCGGTTCCGAGATTACTGCCGATCATTTTTGACCACATGTAATTTCCCGAACTGGTGAGCTTCACAACAAAACTGGACGTGTTCGTAGTGGATGTCATTGTGCTTGTTCCTGAACCTGGATCAAAGTCAACAGAACTTTCGAACGTGCCTGCAACATATACATGATCGAACGCATCGAGACGGATTTCATTCCCGATATCAACACCCGTTCCTCCTATTTTCACCGCCCACACAAAACTTCCGTTGGCATCGATTTTGGTTACAAAAACATCGTCAGCTCCGGTAGAAGTCAGGTTGTTTGTTCCTGCACCGGGATTGAAATCAACCGTTCCCCTGAATTCGCCGGTGGTGTACACGTTACCGAGTCCATCTACTACAACCGAAGTTGCATAGTCGTAACCTGTGCCACCAAACTGGTCTGCCCAGGAAAAATATACGGTTTGTGCATTCAGAAATGGAGCGGCACAGACGGCCAGGCAAACAGCGAATGTGTTTTTTCGTAGCGTAGAAAATCTTTTCATAAGCGGCGTTTGGATTAGTGAATAGGGCACATTACAATGTACGCAAGATCATTGTAATTTAACAAGGGCTAAGACATTAGACAGATTTCGTTCGACAAACCATCGGCGCGGTGCGATTAAATTAAATCTTTTAATTTGCCACCAAGACGCTAAGGCACGAAGCACCACAAAGAATCAGAACAAAACAGCTTAGTGTTGCCTTGGTGCCTTAGCGTCTTAGTGGCAATCTTTCGATCTTAACGTTTAACTTTCGCCCATGATCAACGAAATCATCAACCAGCTCAACTTCAACTGTGCTTACGCTAAAAAACTCGTGGAAGATATTCCCGAAAAAGATATGACGGTGAAACCTTCGGCAGGACTCGACAATCATCCTGCATTTACAATCGGTCACCTGGTTACGGCGTATGCCAACCTGATGAACAATCTCACGGGTCAATACATCCTCGCTCCCGGCTTCAAAGAAATATTTCTACGTACGGGTCCGGGAGATCCCACTTTACCGGACGCCGATGCGGATGTATATCCTTCGAAAGCCGCAATGCTCGACGAAATGGATATTCAGCACAGCCGGCTCGTGTATTATCTGCAGAGTATTTCTCCGGAAAAACTGAATGAACCGTTTGAATGGAGATTTTCTTCTTTCTTCCCAACGTACGGAAACCGGATCATGTTTTTGTGCGTTAACCATTATGCGATGCATTTGGGACAATTGGCGGCGTGGAGACGGGCGATGGGATACGAGAGTGCGCTTGCGAAATTGTAGTTCGGAGGCTGCGCGTCATTGAGGTACGAAGCAATCTGCTCTACGAAGATGAGACTGCTTCGTGCCTCGCAGTGACGCCTTCATCGTCTTCGAAGAATTCGGGAAACACCTCCAAACTCCCCACTCCCTTCTCCATTCTGAGCAGTAATGTTCAATAAGCCAACACAATCCCAAATCTTCTTCGAAGAATTCCCGCAATACCTCCGAACTCCACACCCCATACTCATTACTTAAGCGTACCTTCGCAGAGATGTACAGTTACTATTTAGTCTACAAGCCATATGGCATCCTCAGCCAGTTCACTCCCGAAGGAAATAAACAAGGTCTCAGCAGTTTTCTGACGCTCCCAAAAGATTGTTACCCGGTTGGAAGACTCGATGCGGACAGCGAAGGGTTGCTTCTGATAACGAACGACAAATCGCTGAACACCCGGTTGCTTGACCCGAAGGAAAAACATCCGAGGACGTATCTCGTGCAGGTGGATGGTGACATTACCGAAGAAGCTGTTGAAAAACTTCGCCAGGGTGTACAGATCAAAGTTGACGGTTTACCCTTTATGACTGGTGCCGCGAAAGTGGAGAAAGTGGAAGAACCGGTATTACCACCGAGAAATCCGCCGGTACGTTTTCGTCTCACTGTTCCCACTTCATGGATCAAACTCGTGATCACCGAAGGAAAAAACCGCCAGGTACGTCATATGACTGCTGCCGTTGGTTTTCCAACATTGCGGTTGGTGCGTTCAGAAATCGGGAAGCTGGATATTGGCCAGATGATTCCGGGTGATCTTGTGGAAATGGAACGCGGGGAATTGATGCGTAAGTTGGGCATCTCGGGTTAAATCACCGGAAGGATTCATTGTTTTGTTTACCACGGCGACACGGCGTTTTTGCTGTTTCCCATTTCCCACGCGGCACAGCGCCTGGAAAATATCACTGCGTGATATCATTTTACAAACAGTATTGGGTTGCATATAAATCGCAAAGCGATTTATTCCGTTCGCCGTGACACGCGGGGAACATTTGAGCAATGCGCCGTGTCGCCGTGGTGAATTAAGAAACGCTGCGTACATAACACACCGTCAATTGAGATGAATATGCGAATCCTCCTGCACTTTGTCGGGATCGGGTGGCATCGTCCCAAAAACAATATCCCACACCGGTGAAGAAACCCCAAATGCTTTATCAGGATACTTGTAATGATGCAACGCATGATGCTGCCACCATTTTCTGAAAAAGCGATGTGGTGGTTTGAGATGCACATTGTAGTGGATCCAGGCATATCCAAGATAACCGGCGGTCATTCCCGCAGTGAAAAACCAGGCGGCGCCCTGCATCACGATGTAATTCAATCCCAAAAGAACCGCGACAATAATCAACCCGGGAAGCGGCGGCATGAAAACGCGTTCTTCATCGCGCGGATTCTGGTGATGGATTCCATGAAGCACGTATTGAAAACGTTCTGCACCGTGAGTATGAACATGCGAATTGATGTGAAACAGGTAGCGGTGCATGATGTATTCAAACAGGGTCCAGAACATCAGGCCGGCCACACAGAACAGGAGCGTCATAGAAACCGAAAACGCGGTGTACTTCACTCCCAGGTATATTAAAGCGGCAATCACCAGCGGGTAATGAATCATCGTGATCAGCAGTGAAGTTCGTGTAAACATTTCCACAAACGGATTTTTGAAGATTCTTGCCGGCCGGCGGTGCTCACGGATATTTGCTCTCATGATTTTGCGTCATTTTTCCAACGAATTGCCAAAAATCAGTCCAGCGAAATACCTGTTCGTTTTACGTTTTCGTGCAGCGCGCAACCCGCGATTTTATTGGGTTTGCGATGAAGAGCGCTTTTTTTCAGGAAATTATCTGTGGAAACGGTGCGGAAAAAAATCCACATTTCGTGCTTAAATGGCCGCAAAGGCGCTGAGGCGCAAAGGCAGCGCAGAGGGCGAAAACCTCTGCGTTTTTCTCTGCGGCCATTTTTCCGTAACTTCCCTCAGCAAACATTTGAAACTTCGTATCATGAAAAAACTTCTACTCGTTTTAGGAATCGCATGTTCTATTGGAGCCTTTGGCCAGGCCTCGCCTGTGGTCGTAGACAGCGTAAAAATTCTTCCCGCGAATCCCGCAGCAACGGATTCCGTGTTTCTACACATTTACTGGCACTGCAATTACGGAGCGGGTCTCACGTCTCCGCCAACGGTAATCAGCGCCGGAACCAATCACGCGGTGAATGCCTGCTATTACTCTTCTGTGATGGCGGTGATCAGCGGTGCCGATGATTCCGTATTTCTTTTCCAGGGCCCTCCAGGCGTGCACATGGTAAGTTGGCAGATTTTCCAGAACTCGGGATTCAGCACGAGTTGCGACCTGCTCATTACGGCGAACCAGCAGCAAGTCAATGTGACTCTTTCAAGTGTGGATGAACACGCTGCCAGCGGAACGATCCTGTGGAATGTCTCAACGAAGCAGGTGCAATGCGCCCGCGAAGGCACGCTGAGCATTTACCAGTACAACGGACAATTGCTTCTCGAGCAAAAAGTAACGCCGGGAATGATGGTGGGATTGCCGGAAGGCGCAACGGGAGTTTTGCTGGCGACATTCAGAAATGAGAGTGGAGAAAGCGAGACGTTGAAAATATTCTGGGAATAAAAATTCACCGCAGAGGCGCGGAGGCGCAGAGATTTTATGGTTTAAAGCAAGCAATGGTCGCTGAGATGTAACTCAGCGACCATTGCTTGCTTCAGTTATAACTTGAACTCCGCGTCTCCGCGCCTCCGCGGTGAAAATAAATTAACCCTTGACAGTCACCGGAAACATCTCCTTCAACTTCGTCACCGTATAATCTATCTCTTCTTTCGTGTTGTACTTGCTGAATGAAAAACGCACAGAAGGACGATTCATGTCGGTGCCGATTGCACGAAGAACGTGTGAGCCTACATTGCTGCCCGATGAACAGGCGCTGCCTGCAGATGCTGCAATGCCATTGATATCCAGATTGAACACGAGCATTTCCGCGTTGTCGGTTGGTGGAAGACAAACGTTTAAGACCGTGTACAGCGAATTTCCTTTCGCATCTCCGTTGAAAATCACACCGGGCAAACTCCGTTCGAGTTTTTCGATCATGTAATTTTTCAGGTCGAGAATATAGTCCTGGTGTTTTTTTAGGTCGCGGTAAGCAATTTCCATCGCTTTCGCGAGACCAACAATACCGTACACGTTTTCAGTTCCACCACGCATGTTGCGCTCCTGCGCCCCACCGAAAATCAGTGGCGCTACATGGATATCGCCGTTCACGTAAATAAATCCAACACCTTTCGGTCCGTGGAATTTATGCGCTGCGCAATTGATGAAATGCACCGGTGTATCTTTCAGGTCGATGGCGTAATGGCCAACCGTCTGCACCGTGTCTGAGTGAAAAATGGCGTTGTATTTTTTGCAGATCTCTCCTGCTTTTTTCAGCGGGAGAAGATTTCCGATCTCGTTGTTGGCGTGCATCAATGAAACGAAAGAACGCTCATTGTTCTTCAGCAAAGCTTCGAGGTCTTCGAGGTCTATGTCTCCGTTTGAAGTCAGTTTCACGAGATTGAGCGTGATCTGTCCTTTGTCGGCCAGCGACTCGAGTGTGTGCAAAACCGCATGGTGTTCAATCGGCGACGTGATCGCATGTTTGATGTTCATGCCATCGATCGTGCAACGGATCGCCATGTTGTCGGCTTCTGTTCCTCCGGAAGTGAAAAATATTTCGGACGGAGAACAGTTCAGAAGCTTCGCCACAGTCTTCCTCGACTGTTCAATCATGGAGCGCGTCTGGCGTCCCCATGCATGAATAGAAGATGGATTTCCGAAGTGCTCGGTCATCAACGGAAGCATGGCATCTACCACTTCCCGGTCCATTGGCGTGGTCGCCGCATTGTCAAGATAAACTTTCATGATTTGCCTGAATAATCTGGGAACGAAGGTACTGAAATTAGGATTTGCCCGGAGCGTGGGATATTGACTTCTTCTTGGCAAATCCTAATTCAAAGATTCAAAATTCAAAGATTCAGGCGTCTCAACGCGATCCCGTGCGGGTATGCAGGTGCGAATGCTTCAATTTTCAATTTTTGAATTTTTGAATCCCTTATTTCAAGACCAGTTGCTTCAACAATTTTAAAAACCACATAGGCACATAGTTCACATAGGTGCTGTGTCAGAAAACAATAGCTCACATAGCATCGTAGACGCTATGTGAGCTATGATCTTACTGACGCCTATGCTTTTCTATGTTCCTGATGTGGTTTCGTTTTTTTGCTCAGTAAATCGCCCAGTCGGTTCAGGACACAACAATTCGCACCTGTCGAAACCGTGACAAGCGCGAATGTTTGAATCCTTGAATTTTGAATCTTTGAATTTTTACCGTTGCTGCACTTTGATCAGGTCCCGGATATCCAGCATGATTTTCTTCGCGAGATTTTCCGCAGTCGTTTCTGACTCGCTCTCGGAGTAGATCCGGATGATCGGCTCTGTATTCGAACGGCGCAGGTGCACCCATTCTTTGTCAAACTCAATCTTCACCCCATCCACGGTATTGATCGGCTGCTTAACATATTTCGCCTGGATGCCCGTAAGAATACTGTCGACATTGATTTCGCTCGTGAGCTCGATCTTGTTTTTCGAAATGTGATAATCCGGGTACGTTGCACGAAGCATCGAAGTGCTTTTCCCGTATTTCGCGAGATGGGTCAGGAACAAGGCAATGCCTACAAGCGCATCGCGGCCGTAATGCAATTCCGGGTAAATGATTCCGCCGTTTCCTTCTCCGCCAATCACCGCGTTGTTTGCTTTCATCGCTTCAACAACGTTCACTTCACCAACCGCGGAAGAAAAATACTTCCCTCCTGCTTTCTCGGTTACATCGCGCAGCGCACGCGTGGACGACATGTTGGAAACCGTATTGCCTTTTTTGTTTTTCAGCACATAATCGGCAACAGCTACCAGCGTGTATTCTTCACCGAACATTTCTCCGTCTTCACACACCAGCGCGAGACGATCAACGTCAGGGTCAACCACAATTCCCAGATGGGCTTTGTATTTGGCAACGGCCTTGGCCACATCGCGGAGATTTTCCGGAAGCGGTTCAGGATTGTGTGCGAAATCACCGGTTGGTTCGCAATACAACTCAGAAACGTTGTCTACGCCAAGCGCTTTGAGCAGTTTGGGAACGGCAATGCCGCCGGTAGAATTAACCGCGTCGACAACAATGCGGAAGTTTTTTTCCTTGATCGCTTGTACATCGACCAATGGAAGTGCGAGTATTTTTTCGATGTGATCGTCGATGTACGAATCGTTCATGGTTACATGACCGAGTTTTCCGACTTCGGCAAAAACAAAATCCTCTTTCTCTGCAATCGAAAGCACGAGTTCTCCATCCGCAGCGGAAATAAATTCCCCTTTGTTGTTGAGTAACTTCAACGCATTCCACTGCTTCGGGTTATGACTAGCTGTCAGGATAATGCCACCATCTGCCTTTTCAGCAGTGACAGCCATCTCGATTGTCGGTGTTGTTGACAGTCCGCCATCGATCACATCAATGCCCAATCCGCACAAGGTTCCCGTTACGAGCCGGTTCACCATTTCGCCGGAGATCCGCGCATCGCGGCCTACAACAACCTTGACTTTCCGCTCGGGTTTTCCCTGGCGGATAATCCACGTACCGAAGGCTGCGGTGAATTTCACTACGTCCAACGGGCTAAGACCTTCGCCGGCTTTGCCGCCAATTGTCCCGCGAATACCGGAAATTGATTTGATCAGTGCCACAAAATTTATGAATTATGGGGAGTGCAAAGATACGTTCGGCACGATTGTTTCCGTTTTCACCATAATGAAACATACTAACAGGTAAAATTCAGTTTTTGCTGATAACTTTACACCCGATTTCGGGTATAACTATTTGAAAAGGCACTGCTGAAATTATCTTTGTTGTATTCACTCTATGTTGTTGTATGAGTAACGAGAATAACCCGATCGAAATTATAGCGGAGAAGTTCGAGCAGATGGCTAAAAATCAAGTCTTTGCCTTTTTTGAGGAAGAGACGCTGGAAGAACTCGCCGATTACTATATCAACCTCAAGCACTACCGGAAGGCGATTGAAGTAACCAACCTCGGTCGTCAGCAGCATCCGTATTGCCCCACTTTCCTGGTGATGAAAGCGCAAATCCACATCCAGATGGGTGAAAATCAGGTTGCGCTGGAAATTCTGGCAGAAGCAGAGAAAATTGAGCCGTTTTTTGCCGAATTACACATGACGCGTGGCAGTATTTACAGCCAGATGGGTTTGCACGATAAATCCATCTCCGCCTTCCGGAAAGCCGGAGAATACGATGCCCCGCCCGATGAAGTTGATTTTTGCATTGCCTACGAACTCGTAAACCTCGAAAACTGGGAAGACGCTATTCCGCTGTTCCGCAGTTGCCTCGCCATTAACCCTGATCACGATATCGCCCTGAATGAACTGGCTTTCTGCTATGAAATGATCGGCGACCAGGAAGAAGGCGTGGAATTTTTCGAGAAGTTCACCGATAAGCGCCCTTACAACCCGTTTGCGTGGTTCAACCTGGGCGTGTCGCTGAGCCGGAACGGTTTGTACGAGAAAGCACTCGAGGCCTACGAATACGCATTGGCGATCAACGATAAATTCCCGGCGGCTTTGTTCAACAAGGCAAACCTGCTGAGCACGCTGAACCGCGTTGACGAAGCGATTGCCTGTTACAACGAGAGTTTAACGTTCGAACCACAACGCGCTGATACGCATTATTTTATTGGTGAATGTTACGAGCGTAAGGAAGATCTGGATACGGCTTTGCTCTATTACCACAAAGCAACCCGCCTTGATGCCAACCTGGCAGATGCATGGCTGGGAATTGGCGTGGTACTCGAGCAGCAGGACCGGATCAGTGAAGGAATTCACTACGTGAAAAAGGCCCTCGACCTGAACCAGGCCAATGCTGAATACTGGTACGCCTACGGTGATTTCCAGTTGAAGCTGGGTTTCCACGAAGAAGCCGAAGCCGCTTACAAACAGGTCATGACGGTTGAACCTGAAAATCCAAACATCTGGCTGGACTATGCGAAAGTTCAGTTCGAAATGGAAAACATGAAAGGTTCACTCGAAACACTCATGGAAGGAATCAAGCACCACCCGGTTTATGCAGAACTGCAGTACCGCATGGCTGCTTACCTGATTTATGCCGGCCGCAAAGAAGAAGCCCTCGAGTATTTGCACGATGGCCTTCACCAGGATTTTGACAAGCACGAAGAAATGTTCGAAGAATTTCCACAGCTTCGCGATAACCTTTCATTGGTTGAGCTGATCGAATCGTACAGGAAATAACTGCCTGCCCTGTTTTTTACTAGTTTTGCTAACCGATTAGTTAATTAGCCAATGTGCCGATTAGTTGATGAAAAGAAATTCTCTGACTACCGGATACGCGACAACATTGACCAATCAACTAATCGATAATTAACTAATTGAATTGTATGAATCTCAAATTACCTTTCCTGCCCGAGCGGACCAATCGCCCACGTAAAAACGGAGTGACCATGGTCATGGACAAAGGATTGGGGTTGAAACAGGCCGAGCAGTTTATTGATGCCTGCGCCGATTATGTAGATCTCGTCAAGCTTGGATTTGGAACCTCTGCGATTACACCCAACCTGTCGGAAAAGATCAAACTCTACAAAGACGCCGGCTTCAAAGTTTACCTGGGCGGAACACTGTTCGAAGCGTTCATCATCCGCGATAAATTTGAAGATTACATCCGCTTTATCGAAAAGCTGAAAATCGATCATGCGGAAGTTTCCGATGGTTCAATCGTGATGGATCATGATGACAAATGCGAATACATCCGCAAGCTGTCGAAAAACTTTACCGTGCTTTCCGAAGTCGGCTCCAAAGAAGAAGGCATCATCATTCACCCGAACAAGTGGACGAGCATGATGATGAAAGAACTCGAGGCCGGTTCGTGGAAAGTAATTGCCGAAGCGCGTGAAAGCGGAAACGTTGGAATTTATCACCGCAACGGTTCACCGCACACGATGCTGATGAATAAGATCATCGCCAAAGTAAAACCGGAAAATATCCTGTGGGAAGCGCCGCAAAAATCGCAGCAGGTCTGGTTTATCAAACAGTTTGGCGCCAATGTAAATCTTGGAAACATTGCCTTTGAAGAAGTAATTCCATTGGAAACATTGCGTCTTGGTCTTCGTGGCGATACATTCTTTACCTTTCTGCCGAAAGAAAAACAAGTAGAATAATATCCTCTCCGATGAAAGAGATTACTGTACAGGAACTCAAAGCGAAAATGGACAGCAACGAAGATTTCCAGCTGGTCGATGTTCGCGAACCGCATGAAGCTGAAATCGCAAGCATCGGCGGAGAACTTATGCCTATGGGCGTTGTGCTTGGAATGGCCGACAAAATTTCCCGCGACAAACCGGTGATCATTCACTGCAGAAGCGGCGCACGTTCCGGAACCATCGTTATGGCATTTGAAAAGCAACACGGGTATACAAACCTGTACAATCTTAAAGGCGGAATTCTTGCATGGGCACGTGAAATTGACCCGAACATTCCGACCTACTAGATGGAAACCATCAAATCTTTTTTCGATTTCATCCTGCACATCAACGACCACCTCGACGGGATGGTTGCGCAATACGGGACCATGATCTACGGAATTTTATTCCTGATCATTTTCGTAGAAACAGGTTTGATCATCATGCCATTCCTTCCGGGCGATTCGCTTTTGTTTGCCGCTGGCGCTATTTGCGCGCGCAGCGCAGACCAGGCCGATCCCGCAATGAACATTTACATGCTCATCGGTTTGCTCTTCGTAGCGGCCGTGCTGGGCGATAACGTGAACTACGCCGTAGGCCGTTTCTTCGGTCACAAAGCCGTGAATTTGCGGATCGGTAAACGCCAGCTTGTGAAGCAGGCGTACATCGACAAGACGCATGCCTTCTTCGAAAAATATGGAACAAAGGCCATCATCATGGCGCGCTTTGTTCCGATCGTCCGCACGTTCACACCATTTGTTGCCGGTGTAGGCGGCATGGCGTACCGCTCCAAGTTTCTTCCGTTTGATATTCTCGGCGGATTTCTCTGGATCGCGAGTATGTCGCTGGCCGGATTCTGGCTCGGCACCAACGATTGGGTACAAGGACATTTTGAATCGGTGGTGCTGCTTATCATCCTGATCTCGGTGCTGCCGATGGTCATTGGATTTATCCGCCACAAGCTGTCGAAGAAAAAAGCCTGAGCCGTGCGTTTGTTCGGTCTCATCGGCTTTCCCCTCTCCCACTCTTTTTCAGAGAAATATTTCACAGAAAAATTCAAACGGGAAAATATCACGGATGCGATGTACAAATCGTTTCCGATCACCGACATCAATCTTCTTCCGGATCTGGTGAAGTGCCACCCGAACCTGCGCGGTTTCAACGCGACGATTCCGTATAAGGAACTGATTATTCCGTTGCTGGATGAGTTGGATGAGACTGCGAAAGTTGTTGGTGCTGTGAATACCGTTTGTTTGTCGCATCTCGATACGGCCGCGAAAAGCGGCCTACTCGATGTGACAAACCCGAAAGCAAGACTGGTGGGTTATAACACGGACGTGTACGGCTTTCGTCAGTCAATAAAACCGTTCCTGGCTTCGCATCATGAGCGTGCACTGATTCTTGGAACCGGTGGCGCATCAAAAGCAGTGGAACATGTGCTGCGGGAAATTGGTGTGGAGTGTGTTTTTGTTTCAAGAGAGAAACGCAACGTTCCCGGCAAAACGATTCTCACGTATGCAGAACTGAATTCACACGTGATGGATATGTGCAAGCTCATTGTGAATTGTACGCCGGTGGGAACATTCCCGCATGAAGATGATGCGCCGGAAATTCCGTATGAGTTTGTAACATCAAATCACTTCTTATACGATCTCGTTTACAATCCGGAAGAAACGGAATTCATCAAACGCGGAAAAGCGAATGGTGCGATGGTGATGAACGGGATGGATATGCTGAAGATGCAGGCGGAGGAAGCGTGGCGGATCTGGAATAAATCCTGATGTGCAGATAAAAGTTCGGTTCAGGCGGCTTTGATCCCGGTAGGATGGTTTTAGGAATCGCCCGCCCCAGCGGGCAGCGCCTGCGGCAGCATGGAATTTTTTATTTTTTTGATGCGTAACCAGCGACTAACGTCGCTGGTTACCAATATTTCGCCCCGAAGGGGCTCAGCCAAGTTGTGAAATGCCGAGCCCTATCGGGGCGAAATATTGATAACCCCGGATGCAATCCGGGGACAGCAAGCCACATCAACCCAGCGTAAGCAGATCATCAACGCCCACTGCCCTCTCCACCGTAAACCCTTCTGCAAACTCCACGTGTATATCACGTCCCACCACACGCATCTTACCTTTCACCTGTTCGAGAAAATCCTGCGAGGAGATCGGCGTAACCGGCTCTTTTGAATTCGGATCAAAAAACTGCGATGAGAATGCCTGGATGGCTTCCAGTTTTTTGTCTACGTACGCTGTTACATCGATCGCGAGATCAGGAACGATGTGCCGGTCCTGGATGTAATGATACACCGCCTTCGGCCGCCAGGCTTCCTGCGAAACTCCTTCGTGTTCCGTTGCAATTTTGCGCAGGCCGGAATAAAAACAAGCTTCGGAAACAAGCTTCGCTGCACGCCCATGATCAGGATGACGATCGCTCACTGCATTGCACAAAACAATTTTGGGACGGTACTTGCGGATGCGTTTAACGATCTCCAGCATTTCATCATTGGCGCCGGTGAAAAATCCATCTTTCAGGTTCATGATTTCGCGCGTAGCAACGCCAAGAATTTCAGCAGCCTTCATGGCTTCCTTCCTGCGGATTTCCGGTGTGCCACGTGTCCCCAATTCTCCCTGTGTGAGATCAAGAATTCCGGCTGTGTAACCGGCGGCGATATGACGCAACAACGTTCCTGCACAACTCAATTCCACATCGTCGGGATGAACACCAATGGCTAGTATGTCGAGTTTCATGATGCTAAATTAGAGATTAAGCACGAGAACCTGAATGTTGTCGTCAATGACGTGAAAGAACACTTCCTTCAAGAAATCCTTCGGACAATATTTTTAAATGGTCTCCGTCCAGCACCAGCAAGTATCGCGGTTGATAGTCAATACATCCTGCGGAAACTAAGGGGGAGTCAAAAGGTTTTCGGAATGAATTGGATTCTTCCCATGGCAATTCTCCACAAGGAGTCAATACAATTGTATCACCGCGCAAACCCCAGGTTCCCCACGGACTGATCAATTCGAAAGACGACCAGTTCATGTTCACTTCATTGTAAGTCGAATCACTAAACAAAGTAAGTTCACGTTGTTGCTGCTGACCATAAGACCATCCGCTTGCCGGCTGAGCCGGCTCCCGCTTGAGGACAACATACTTTCCGATCATGTCGTGGCGATTTACCTGTACAGGGCCATCGCCACACGCAGCAAAACAAAAGGCAACATAGAAGATCGTCCGTTTCATTACCGGTATAACTACCGGATACGGGAAACGATACGGCCAGATTATTCGGCAACGTGATCGGGTTAGCGCAGCTGGTTTACTTCGGCGCGACGTACCCCTGCTCAGTCGCCGGAGCAACAGTTCCTGCCTGCGCTTCCTTCAGCTTCGCAGTTTCTTCTTTCAGCGCCTGTATCTCTGCCTGGTTCTGCTGGTTCATCAGCATGAGCTGATTGATCTGCGCTTGCTGCTGGTCAATTTGTGCCTGTTGTTCCTGCACTGCTCCTACGAGAACAGGAACAGCTGCCACATAATTCACCGACTTGTATCCGCTCACCGAATCAGTCATCACCAGCTCTGGCAACACGGTTTCTACCTGCTGCGCAATAAATCCGTACTGAAGATTGGTTGGGAACATCATGTCGGGATGCGCTGCGGTGTCCCAGTAGAACGTTACATCTTCCAGGCGCATGATTTTTTCCAATGGAGAAACAATCGGATTGATGTTCGTTTTCAAACGGCGGTCTGATGGACAGGCAGAAGTAGTGATCGTTGCGCTTGTAGCAACAATGCTTCCGCACACGCGAAGTTTTTCAGAGCCTGCAGGTACAAGAACTCCGATTCCCATCCAGCCATTTGAATTGATCACGAAACGGTATTGTCCCGCAACGTCATCATAAAGCCCAAAATGATTTGTGCCGGGTGCAGAGCCGTTGTTCGTACAACCGATCAATGAATATTTGTATGCTGCTCCTTTGAACTCAATGGTTGGTCCCGTGGTGGCCGCTACAGAGTTCTCAAGAATCAACGGATTAGAACTCCAGTTCACACCATTCAGGTGGAGTATACTCAATGGGTTTACAAAATCAAATCCAATTCCGATGTTGCCGTTGGTTGCGATAAATGTTCTCGTCACTCCGGAAGTAATGAAACGGATATTTCCACTGGAACGATTATTGAAAATGTTCAACGAGTGCGGTGTAAACGTGCTGGCCTGGTCAGAATTCGAAATGCCGGCGAAGCTTCCTTCTTCGTTTTCAAAAAGCAGCACCTCTTCCGAGACATTGGACGTGCTTGTATTCTTAATTGTAATGGCTGCCCTGCCCGCAGTATTCTGTTCCACATGAAGGCGGCTTGAGGCAACTGTGGTTCCGATGGACACGGCACCATTCGTGCTGTTCACGTAAATCGCGCTGGTATTACTTCCAACCGAAAGAAACCAATCGTGTTGCTGGTTGATTCCCAGGTAGGCGTACAAGCTCGACTGATTTTCAAACCCAATTCCGGCGTTCGCTGTGGCTGCAAGCGCATTCACGTAAATCGAAGCGTTACTCGAATTGCTGCTTTGGCCTTCAATGGAAACACCGCTTCCTGTAAGGTCGTTCACGAGTAAAGTGGAGAAACCTAAACTGGTTGTTCCAATTCCCGTTTTTCCATCCTGGTCAATGAACAGGCGTGAAACACCATTGTCCTGCACGGCAAACAACGGACGGAAACTTACATCATCGCCCACACTTTTTCCGTTGATTACAATCACCGGAAATGTTCCTGCGTCGTTGTTGTTATCAGCCTCAATCACCAACGAAGGCAGTAATGTGCCTTGTTGCCACGCGAATATTTTCGGCTGGAAAATATTGTCGATGCTGGTTCCGTTCTGAATCGCAAGCCACGAACCGGAAGCATCAGCAACCGAAAACCGCGCAACACCTTCTGCGCTACCATTTATTCCCGGACGATCCACATGAAAAAATTCACCCGGAGCAGTGACGGAAAAATTTCCAACGCCTACCAATCCTGCAGGATGCAACCGCATCAGTTCCGTGTGAATTTTTTTCATGATCAACGGATTTCCGTCGGTTGTGCCGATAAAATTAGTGGTAGACATCGCAGCATTTCCTATCGTTCTCCAGGCACCGATTGGAGATACCGTAGTCGATGGAATGGAAGTTGAAATGACCATACTTCCATCGGTGTTGAATGTTGCGTTGCTGATCGTCCACGTTGGACCGGTTGCCCCGGTGGCTCCTGTCGGGCCGGTTAATCCGGTGTTACCGGTTGCACCCTGAACACCCGTTGGACCAGTGAGGCCTGTATTTCCGGTGGCACCAGTAGCACCGGTCAAGCCAGTATTCCCTGTTGCTCCGGTTGCACCCGTGAGACCGGTGTTACCTGTTGCGCCGGTAGCTCCGGTCAAACCTGTATTTCCGGTAGCGCCCGTTGCCCCGGTAAGACCAGTGTTACCTGTTGCACCGGTGGCTCCTGTTAAACCAGTATTTCCAGTAGGACCAGTTGGCCCCGTCGCACCCGTTAAACCTGTATTTCCCGTTGCGCCGGTTGCGCCAGTCAGTCCCGTATTTCCTGTAACGCCTGTTGCACCGGTGGCTCCGGCAGCACCTGTTGGTCCGTATAAAACGCCCGTTGTCACAGACGAACTGTTGTTGTAATATATGGTAACTGTGCCTCCTGGATTATAAACAACACTGTCGATTCCTGTGCCCTGCAATCCGGTTGCACCCGTTGCGCCAGTAGAACCTGTAGCACCTGTCGGTCCCGCGTTACCAATAGTTCCAGTCGCACCTGTTGCTCCGGCAGGTCCTGTTGGACCCGTAGCTCCCTGTGGACCGGTTGGACCTCCTGCTGATGAACCGGCATGCAATGCATAAGGCACGCTCATGAGTTGCGTGGTGCCCATGTTTGTAAATCCGGAGCCATCGTCGATTTCCACTTTGAGGTAGTGCGCGCTGTTCGCCCATAAAATTGCATTGAAAGCACCCGGCGATGTTTGTGTTCCTGTACCGATCACAGCCGTAAACAATCCAAACGCGTTGGTTGTTACTACGTGCGTTTCTTCATACGCCAGTACAGTAGCTGCCGCATCGGTATAAATTCCGAAACGAACCGTCAGCGTGCCGTTAGCGAGTTCTGCGCCGCTGAGATTTCGTGCAACCGCCTGGTAATTGATGCCTTGTGGCGGAGCTTGCGCAAATAGGGGTGCTGCAATAACGACGAGCAGGAAAAAGAAAACCTGTTTCATAGGGAAATGATTGATAAATAGTATTTAATGAGGGTGTGGAGCCTGAAAGTTAGGGAATTATCTAATGTGCAAATGAGTGCAACAGAGTTAGATTTTTCATCCGGACAGTTCCATGGCGATTCAATCGTTCCCATTTACCGGACTCCCATTAGCAAATTGGCACATTAATTTATTTCCCTTCGATCCACTTGATAATCCGCTCGCTGTTCGGTTCTTCACCCGGCGCGGCGTGATCAACGTAATTTCCGTTTTCGTCAATGAGAAATTTCTGGAAATTCCATTTTACCGGTGCGTCTTCCACACCATTTTCAGATTTATGCGTAAGCCAGTTGTACAACGGATGTTGTTTGTCGCCCTTCACTTCGATCTTTTCCATCATCTGGAAGGTGACTCCATAATTTTTTGTGCAGAATGTCTTGATTTCGGTAGCTGTTCCCGGCTCCTGTTCTCCAAACTGGTTGCATGGAAAACCGATAATTACAAATTTGCCTGTGGAATCGTATTTCTCATGAAGTTCCTGCAACGCGGCGTACTGCGGTGTGTAACCACACTCCGAAGCCGTATTGACGATCATCACTTTCTTTCCTTTGAGCGACGAAAAATCATACTCTGTTCCGTCAATAGTCTTCGCTTTGAAATCGTACAGTTTTTGTTTTTGCTCTTCGGTATTCATAGTGAAAGAAAATAAAACGATGGAAATGAGAACGAATGGTGCGACGAGATTTTTCATTGACTGGTTTTTGGTGCTCCAAAGTTACGCATAAAAGTTCGCCGCTGATTGCGCTCCATTATCCCGGACCATGCTGTTGGAGCGCCTCCGGCGCATCGCCATAGATGCGCAGATTTCGCAGATTTAAAAAATTATGCTTAAGGCTCAGGAAATTTCACCGAACGATCAGCCATGCGCTTGAGAAAAATTCAATCTCAAAATCTGCGCAATCAACGGCCAAAAAAAAGTAGTTGGCCCTGTGCTGACGCGGGAAACAGAAAAGCATTGCGCCGTGTCGCCGTGGTTGTTTGAATGCACACCTTCGTCGCCCTGGCGTTACACCCGGATCCCCATCACAAAAACATCATCCACCTGCTCCAGGCTACCGATCCATTCCACAAATGTGGACTCCAACTGCGCTTTCTGCTCTTTCATGGACAGGCTTGCATTGTCGGACAGCAATTTCCGGAGATTCTTACTCATGAATTTTTTTCCGTCGCTGCCACCAAACTGATCGGCATAGCCATCGGTAAACGAGTAGATCATATCGCCTTTCTGCAGGGCGATTTCCTGCTGGGTAAATGAAACATCCTGCTTTGCATGCTTGCCCACCGACATTTTATCGGCTTTAATTTCTATGCTTTCACCCTGGCGGATAATCCACACGGCGTTGTTTGCAGCAGCGACTGTCAGCGAATTCCTTTCAAAATCAAATTGCAACACGCTGCAATCCATTCCGTCGCTGCCACCTTCGCGGGTGCCGTCTTTTTTCAGGATATCAATTATTTTCTCCCGCGTGTAATTCAGGATTTGGTTCGGGGCAACAAGCTTCTCTGCTTCCACCGCCTTTTCCAGGCAGGCAATATTCAAAATGCTCATGATCGCGCCCGGCACGCCGTGACCGGTACTGTCGGCGCAAACCAGCGTGAACAAATCGCTGCCGTCTTGTTTCCTGACTTCAGACGCCCAATAGAAATCGCCGCTCACCACATCTTTTGGCCTGAACAGCACAAAGTACTCGTTTAGGTTTTTGTCCAGCAATTCTTCGCTGGCAAGCAGGCTCCGCTGAATACGTTCTGCATAATTGATACTGTCCGTAATCTCTTTGTGTTTTTCCTCGATCTGGTGTTTCTGCCGTGAGATTTCTATCGTGGCTTCCGTCACTTTCTGGTCGAGGAATTTTGCCCTCGCTCTTAATCGCTTTCCGTTCCACCTGACAATCGTCATCACCATCGCGATCGCAAACACCACGTATAAGCACATGGCCCACCAGGTTTTCCACCAGGGTGGATTTACGGAAAATGTATATCCGAAAGTTTCGCTCTCCTGGCCTGTTGCTCCAAGGGCAATTACTTTAAACGTATAATCACCGGGCGGAATGTTTCTGTAATCTGCTTTTGTTTCTTTCGTCGGCTGGCTCCAATCGCGATCGGCACCTTCCAGTTTATACCGGTATTTTATTTTATGCGGCGCAGTCCAATCGGTGGCGCTGAAATTAAACGTCACGTGATTGATATCGTACGGCAACGTGAGATGCAGCGGGTAATTGTAAAAAACAGCTGCGTCGTCGTACTGAATATCACTGACAATATTTTCTGCGGACAACGAGTCGTTGTTTTTGGCATTTTGAAAATCGATGAACTGCTCGCGGATAAAAACGGAATTCAACTGGATTGCCGGCGCTTGCTGCGATGGCTGGTACGTTTCAAGGTTCAGCAACGTCAATGCCTTTCCACTTCCCCACCAGGCACGGTTTTTACTGTCAATGAGCACGCTGTTCTGAAAAAAATCTTCGGCTTTCAATCCATCTTCCTTACGGAATGCAGTAATGACCGGTGGAGCAATTCCATCAGCTGGCTGCTCCAGGCAATTGAGCCCTTTCTCAGTCCCTATCCACAAACGGCCTTTTTTGTCCTCTGCAATAGACCACACAATGTTGTTGCTCAGACCATCTTCCTCCGTGTACGCGGTGAAATTCTGACCATCGAACCGGGTTATTCCACCTCCGTTGGTCCCGAACCAGAGATTACCGTTTTTATCTTCCAGCATTGAAAAAACCGATCTGCTTCCTAATCCTTCCTGTTCGGTATAGTGGGTAAATGTTTTACCGTCGTATTTCATTACGCCACCCACATTGGTGGAAAACCACATGTTTCCTTTTTTATCCTGCAGAATGCCGAGCACCGTGTTGCTGCTCAGCCCCTGGTCAACCGTAAAGTTGGTAAAGCTTTTTCCGTCGTATTTCGACACGCCACCGAACGTAGCAATCCAGATGTTTCCTTCCCGGTCTTCGTACAGGTTCTGCACATTGTTACTGACCAGTCCCGATTCCTGTTGGAGATAAATGAAATGGGTACCATCGTATTTGGTAATTCCACCGTCGTTGGTGCCGAACCAGGTGTTTCCTTTTTTGTCGAAGAGGACCGCTGAAACACGGTCGTCCGGCAATCCCTGTTCGTGTGTATAGCTTGCGAAAGTTTTTCCGTCATACTTCGCTACTCCGCCGCCATTCGTTCCGAACCAGATATTTCCCGCGCTATCTTCTTTCGCACACAAAACGGTATTGTCTTTCAGCCCCTGGCCGGTGGTGAAATAACTAAAACTGTTCTCGCTGTAACGCATCACGCCGCCACCATTGGTACCGATCCATAAATTCTGCGCGTTGTCCTGCATTGCGCAGAATATATTGTCAGTAGCCAATCCGTTCTCAACAGTGAGGTGGGTAAAATACGTACCGTCGTACCGGGTAATTCCACCACCGTACTGACCCAGCCAGATATTTCCATGGTGGTCTTCGATGATGGAGAAAATATTATCCGACAGCAATCCTTGTTGCGTGGTATAATTTTCGAACCGGCCGTTGCTGTACTTCGAAAGTCCGGCTCCGTAAGTACCCACCCAGATGTTACCTGCTTTATCCTCGAGCATGCATTCAATGTTATCGTAAACCAATCCATTCTTCGTCGTGTAGTTAGTAAAAGAAGTACCATCGTACTTGTAAACACCCGATCCGTAAGTACCCACCCAGATGTTACCCGCTTTATCCTCCAGCAATGCAAATACAACTAACCGGCCCAATCCCTGTTTTTGACCAAAATGGGTAAACTGTTTACCATCGTATTTGGTTAATCCGTTAAAAGTTCCGAACCAGATATTTCCCTTGCTGTCTTCGAGGATGGATTTGACATTGTTATTCGTCAGTCCGTTTTCTGTGTTGAAATGTGTGAAGTACTTCCCGTCGTATTTCGTAACACCGCCATCGTTGGTACCCATCCATAAATTATCCTTCTTATCCTGCAGCATACAGAAAATGTTATTGCTGCTCAATCCTTCCTTGCGTGTAAAATGCCGGAACTGTTTTCCATCGTATTCCGTTAAACCTCCACCATCGGTACCCATCCAGATGTTCCCCTTACGGTCCTGGACAAACGCATTGACGTACGAAGAATTCATGCCCTGCTCCACGTCGAGGCATTGTATGTTGCACGAAGCAGCATCTTTCATGCGCATTCCCAACGCCGGAACCAGCTGAGGTTGTCCACCAATAAATGCGCTATCGGTAACCGGAATAACTTTGGGCGCTTCCAGTGTGTCCGTTCCCGGCACAATTTTTTTCAGCTGGCTTTCATCAACAGTAACCACAACCGGGTCTCCGGGTTTAACCACGTGATCGCCACCCGCAACTACAGGATTACCCGCCGGGACTCTCTTCAGTTTACTTTCATCGATGGGAATAACCACAGGAGCGAGCAAGCTGTCTGCAGGCGGAGTATATCCTTTCGCTGCAAAAGTTTTTTTAATGTCCGGTGTGGAAGAGGATTCCTGGTGCTGCGTGTTGCAGGAAACAAGCGCAAACGCCAGTAGGGTGAAGAAATAAAAACTTTTCACAAAAACGATTTTATTTAAATAGACAACAATGTTTGACGCGGTTCTGCTACGAAAATTCTGGAGTAGTAAACATACTATATTCCCTTGTAAACCGGAATTTTGGTAGTGTCTCAGTTTGAGCATTTGATAATTTTTACACGGCGACACGGCGCTAAAAGAAGCACGAAACCCGTTCTAAGCCCGGGCGCTCACGGCGCGTTACCGTTATCTCGCCGTGAGCGCATGGGCTTAGAATAAGAAAATGCCGTAAAAATGCGCTCCCGATTGCTATCGGGACCGTGTCAAAAAGCAAAGTGAGACACTACCGGAATTTTCGATTCGCCAATCTTTGAATGCCATATCTTTACCCCGTGTCGTTGTGGTCGCAAACATCTGCTCTCGTCAAACGCGAATTCCTCCAGGAACAGCGGCAGAAATATGCGCTTTTCGGAATGCTGCTGTATGTAGTGTCCACCATTTTCATCAGCAAATTCAGTTTCAAGGTCATTCAAACAGTTCCGGTATGGAATTCGTTGTTCTGGACCATTCTCCTGTTCAGTTCCGTAATCGGTGTAGCGCGCAGCTTCCAGCAGGAAACCCGTGGACGCATGCTCTATCTCTATTTCATTGCCGATCCGCGCGCTGTGCTCCTGTCGAAGATGTTTTACAACAGCATTCTGATGATCGTACTCGGGCTCATCGGTTACGCTTTTTACTCGTTTCTCATTGGAGACCTGGTTGAAAATCACGCCTTGTTTTTCCTGACCCTTCTCCTGGGTTGCTCCGGGCTGGCAGTTGCATTCACCATGATATCTGCGATTGCTTCGCGCGCGGGCAACAATTTTACGCTCATGTCCATCCTTGGATTTCCGGTTGTACTTCCGCTTCTGCTGATCACGATCCGTCTTTCCAAAATCGCAGTCGATGGCACGTATTCTGCCGGCACTTCAGCGTACATCCTTGCGCTGGTGATGATGAATGTGATTGTAACCGGACTGGCGTATTTGTTGTTTCCGTATCTCTGGCGCGATTGAGGTCAGTGCGCAGTAAAACAGTACACAGTGCGCAGTAGAGACGCGCTAACCGAAAAATTTCTTATTGACGACTGCGCACTGCGTACTTTTTTTACTGCGCACTTTTTTCCCTATATTAGTCCAGAGAGAGGCTTTCCCACGTGGTATCGATTATTTTACCTTGCTATAAAGAAGAAGAACACCTGCGCGAGAGTATCGCGGAACTAAACAGGGTTTCCAAAAGTTTCGACTTCGAACACGAATTCATTTTCGTGGATGATTTCAGCCCCGATAAAACCGTAGCTATCCTGAAGGAATTCGAAGGGCAAGGCTCCCGTTCAAAGTTTGTGTACCACACCCGGAATACGGGACGCGGCGGCGCCATCAAATCGGGTTATGCCGTTGCAGAAGGAGACCTGATCGGTTACCTCGACATTGATCTTGAGATCAGTCCACTTTACATCAGCGAAATGGTTGCCAAACTGGAAACGTACGACGTTGTTATCGGGAACCGTTCTTATTTCTCACAGATATCTTTCAATTCGCTGCTGAGAAATGTGCTCAGCCGGATGTATAAACGGATCAGTCGCGGTGTGCTGAAACACCCGTATGCGGATACAGAAGTTGGCTTCAAATTTTTTCGCAGGGACAAAGTGGTGTCGTTCTTTCTCGAAGTACAAAACGATCACTGGTTCTGGGATACGGAATTCATGATGCTGGCTTTCAAAAACAAGCTGAAGGTTTGTGAACTGCGCGTAGAATTCATCCGCAACAAACGAAAAACATCAACGGTTAACCTGTACAGCGATACACGGAAATACGTGAAAGAATTGTACCGTTACAAAAGAAGGATGTAATGCAAAGCCCGATCTATTGGCATCCGTTCCTGTATCATACGGCTATGAAAATGTCGTACGGCGAACGTTTCCTGGAACGGTATACATCGCTTGACCGTCACATTCCCGCGGACTGCAATTTGTTTGAAGCCTGTATGGGCGATGCGTTTTTCTACCGGCACTACCTGAAGAAAAAGAACGTGAATTATTCCTGCGGCGATATCAATCCCGTGTTTGTCAATAAAGCGAAACAGAACAAGATCGACGCGCGGTTGCTGAACCTGGCGAATGATCCGCTTCCAAAAACCGATTATATCCTGATGCAGGCGAGTCTTTCATATTTCATTCCGCAGGAAGATGTGATTATCCGCAAACTTCTCGCGGCTTGCAATAAACAGGTGATCCTTTCGGAAAGCATCGATAACCTGAGCAATTCGGGTTCATCGCTGAAATCGTGGGCGGGAACTTTTCTTTCGAAAGCCAAAGCCGGACAATCGAAAATCAAATTTACTTCGGAAACTTTGCGCGAATCATTCCGTGCTTTTGAACCCAACATCAAGGTGTGGGAAGAAAATGCTGCAACCCGGGAAGTGATTATTGTTTTAGAACCTTGATCCGGCGCAGGATAAATTCGAAAAACACAGCCGCGTAAATAATGAAAATCGGGTACGCGTAAATGAAATACCGTTTTTCACAGAACCGGAATCCGAAACAAAGCACCACTGCCAGCATAACCGGGATGATCCAGAGATAACCGCCGTTCCTGAATTTCCGAAATACCATACAGCAGACAAAACCAAGCGAGATCAGAATGAACAAACCGCTCTGCCCTATTTTGTAAACGAGTTCGTACCACTGTTTGCGCTGGAGAAGTTCAACACCGTCGTGACAGAAAGCGTCCACCGCAATTTTTACCGGGGAAATGACATAATAGTAGGCCGGTTTTTCTTCCATAAATCCGTTACGCATGGCAACGAAAAGGCTGTCGGCAATCCGGTCATCTTCTACACTTCCGGTCAATGTTTTTGTGCCGTAATGGTATTTCGCCAGTTCCAGTTTTTCTTTGGTCACGCTTTCGCAGAGGATAGAATTCGGAATTTCATACGTGCTGAATTTCTCCAGGTTCGGATCAAACCAGCAACCGGCGGCACTGTAATCCCAGGCAATGAAATTTTCGCCCACCGCAGTGAGAAAATACCGCAGGCTGATATCCGAAGACGTGTAATGATACCCGGCGTTGACACTTTCCTGGAAAACGATCAGCTTTTTGCTCACCACGTAATTCCGCACGGTCCATGGAGCAATGAACAGGACAAGCGGAATAAAAAACAATACGGCCTGTTTGAGTTTGCCCACCAAAGGTTTTGTCGCGGGGTTGAAATAAATATTCACCAGCACAAATAAACCAATGGCCGGAAGCAGGAAAGGCCGCATGCAGATTACGTATGAAAGCAATAACGCGGCAAAAATGAAATGTCGTTTTCGATGCAGCTTCAGCCAGAGGAAGAAACTGTACAACCCGAAGATGAGAAACGATTGCGAAAGGCTTTCCGTGAGCACACGGGGCGTATAAACGGAAGCCCAGGCCAGGCAGCAGTAACACAGAAACGCAATCCAGGCAACCGGCCTGCTACCTGTGAGCAAAAGGACGAGATAAAACAATGCCGTATTGCTGAATATTTTGATGATCAGCTGGAGGATCACCAAACAGTCTTGCGCAACGTGAGGTTCGGCAAACAAGCGGAAGAACCCGTAAAAAATTCCGTAGTACGGTGTACGGCCATTGAGCGAATAACCGGCCTCTTCACTATCCGATTTGTACGTGCCCGTGGCCAGTAAATTATCAATCGGCTCAGTATAGGATGGAGTATCGCCGCAGGTGATTGCAAAAACCGTATGATCATATTGCTCCGGTTTGTATTTTTTCTCCTGGTAAGTGTTCAGCGAGAAAACGGAAACCTGGATGAGGATCGCAATGAGAACCAGCTTCAGATTCGCAGATTTACTGATATGCAGATGTGAAGATGGAACCTGTTGCATAAATTCAATTTTCACCGCAATTAATAATCAATTGCTTTTCTCGGTGTAGCGCCTTCGGCGCGTCGCCACAGATTCGCAGATTACGCAGATTTTTTAAATTATTTTTCTCAATTCTTTCAATTATTTGCCAATGCTGTTTAAACAATTAAGTATTTAATTTTTTAAATCTGCGTAATCTGCGAACCTGTGGCAAAGGGGCCGCAGGCCCAGGTTTAAATGGAGTCGTCCCAATTGCGGAGGCTAAAGATACAAAATGGTCACTCCAACCTGTTTTTGTTCATTTTTTGCTGAAAATACCCGTTCCCGCATGACTTTCCTCAGACTCTCGAGCATACAAAGTACTTACCTTTGTCGCGACAAAAATCAATACCCGTATGAAGCAGCATTGGTGGAAATTCGTGGGCGCGATTTTATTGATTTTTTCCGTCTGCGCCGGATTGCTCATTCCACTCAAGCCCGGCATCATCACTTCCGTTTCCGATCATGCTGCAACTTCGGAAGCTCCGTTCAAAGTTTCGATTTCCGGGTATAACACCGCCTTTGCGGCAAAGTGCGCCAATCTCCAGGTTTGGCTGGTGAATGATACGGTCAATCACATCAAGACCTGCGCAACGAAAATTGATATTATCGATGATCAGCACATCGTTGCCGAATTTCCTCCCGTAGCTCCTGTAAAAGGCAATCCGTTTTTCGGACTGGCCATTTTTTCATCGTGCGAAGGACAGGGATTGTTGTACAAACCGGATGCAATTTATACAACGGATACAGTAACCGCCGGAATTCTTCAGTCATGCACCCCTGATGTGAGTATAGGGCCTGCGGGATTTGCATTTCCCTTCCGTTACATCCTCTACGAATCTATCCGCAATCTCTATTTTCACGTGCCCATGTGGTTTACCATGATTGCTTTGCTCACCTGGGCCGTATTCAACAACTTCCGTTACCTGCGGAAATTCGAAGCGAAATATGATGTGATGGCCGACCAGGCGATCCGCGCGGCAGTATTGTTCGGCATTCTCGGTTTAATCACCGGTTCGCTCTGGGCGCGCGTAACCTGGGGCGATTGGTGGGTAGATGACGTAAAACTGAACGGAACGGCCATTACCATGCTGGCGTATTTCGCGTATCTCGTCCTCAGAAATTCGATGGAAGACCAGCAAAAACGGGCACGGATCGGTGCGATCTACAGTATCTTTGCATATGTCATGATGATTGCGCTGATTGGCATTCTGCCCCGCCTGCAGGGAACCGATACACTTCACCCCGGCAACGGCGGAAATCCAGGATTCAGCCAGTATGACCTCGACAGTTCCATGCGACCGGTATTTTACGCCGGAGTTTTGGGATGGATCCTCACCGGTTTCTGGATCTATTCCATCCGCAGAAGAATGCAGATCATCAAAGATGCAATTGACAACAGGTAAAATGAAACAACGCGTATTCGCATTCCTCCTGGTTTTGTTTGTCGTTCCTGCAACGGCACAGCAGTCGATGGACGATAAACTTTTTGAAACACTGCATGGCCACGGATCATTCAACGTGGTGTTTGCCGTTCTGATGATCATTTTGCTGGGTGTGCTGTTGGCCATCTGGCGCCTCGACCGGAAAGTAAGTAAGCTGGAGAAAGAAATTAAGAAGTAGCACCATGAAAAAGACGCACATCGTAGGAATAATTGTCATTGCCATTGCCATGCTCAGCATGCTTTCGATGATGGGCAATTCCAGTACATATTCCAATTTCACAGACGCAAAAACGGCAGACGAAGAAGTTCACGTGGCCGGAACATTGGTGAAAACAAAACCGATGGAATACAAGCCTGAAGTTGATCCGAATAAATTTTCATTTTACATGCTCGACAAAAACGGCGAAGAAATGAAAGTTGTGCTCAACAAAAGCAAGCCACAGGATTTTGAACGCGCTGAACAGATTGTGATCATCGGAGCGATGGAAGGAAATTCTTTTGTTGCGAATGATATCCTGATGAAATGTCCATCGAAGTATAACGATGGGCAACAGGCGTTATAATCATACTTCGGCTCCGCTCAGTATGACAAGCGTTGCCAGACAAAGAGCAAACGAAACTAGTCCACATCCTGGCGAATAAGAATGGAAATAGAATACATCGGTGAACAGGCTCTTTGGGGACAAGTTGGACACTTCAGCGTAATCATTGCATTTGTAACCGCCATTTTCGGGGTAGTCGCTTCGTACTTCCGCGTAAAGACCAATGACCTGGATGGGAAATGGAAAACCACAGCCCGCCTGTTGTACGGCGCGCATGTGATCGCCGTGATTTCCATTTTCACCACGTTGCTGTTGATGCTCATCAATCACCGGTTCGAGTACCAATACGTGTGGCAGCATTCGAAGCGTGACCTGAATATGAATTACATCCTTGCCGCACTCTGGGAAGGACAGGAAGGAAGCACGCTGCTCTGGCTCACGTGGCATTCCATACTCGGATTATTTATTCTCCGTCGCGGTGGCGAATGGGAAGGACCAGTGATCGGCGTGATCTCACTCGTACAGGTTTTCCTGTCGATGATGCTGCTCGGATTGTATTTCGGCGATACGCACATCGGTGCAAGTCCGTTTACATTGATCCGTCTGCGCGAAGAAAACTTTGGTTTGCCGTGGACGCAGATCCCGGATTATCTCCAAAAAATTCCACTCTTCCAGGATGGTCGCGGATTGAATCCATTGCTCCAGAATTACTGGATGACCATTCACCCGCCTACTCTCTTCTGCGGTTTTGCATTGGTCACCATTCCGTTCGCGTATGCTATTGCAGGATTGTGGACCGGTAAATTGTATACCTGGCAAAAGCCGGCGCTTCCGTGGGCGTTCGTTGGAATTCTCGTACTCGGCACCGGAATTCTCATGGGCGGTGCATGGGCATACGAATCATTGAGCTTTGGTGGATTCTGGGCCTGGGACCCGGTGGAAAATGCTTCGCTTGTTCCGTGGCTTGTACTCGTAGGCGCTGCACACGTAATGCTCATTCACAAGATCAAAGGACAATCGTTATTCACCACGTTGCTGCTTACCATCGGCGCGTTTTTGCTGATCGTTTATTCCACCTTCCTTACCAAGAGCGGAATTCTTTCGGAAACATCCGTGCACGCATTTACGGAAGAAGGATTGAACCAGGAACTTACCGCCTACATGGTATTTTTCCTCTGGCTGAGCATGTGCCTTATGCTCCGGAGAAAAACACTGGCGATCACTTACACGGTTATCTCTGTCGTGCTGTTGGTGATGTTCCTGTTCGACATTCACGCTTTATCGATGCTCCTCTTCATCATCACTTCCGTTGTCGTTCTGATTATTTCGTACACGAAATATTTTCCCAGCGAAACGGCCGAAGAAGATCTGTGGTCGCGCGAGTTCTGGATGTTCATCGGTTCACTCGTACTCGTTGTAGCTTCCTTCCAGATTGCATACTGGACGTCTTCCCCGGTGGTCAATAAATTCCTGGCGATAGATTTCATTCACTCGTTTTTCCAGTGGCTGTTCGACACGTTTGGTATCTGGGAAAACGCGGCAAAACACAGCATCGCCCCCGACAAAAACGTACAGTATTTCTACAACAGCTGGCAGATCCCGTTTGCAGCCATTGTGACTTTGCTGATGGCGGTTACACAGTTTTTCAAATACCGACGCAACCATGTAACGGATGTTTTCCGCGCATTGCGGTGGCCGTTTATTCTGGCCCTCGTTGCTGCAGCTACTGTGGATGTCATCATCTACTTCAATGCCGACTTCAAGCGTGAGCCCGGAATGAAAAAGGATATTTACATCCTCTGTTCCGTACTCGTATTCTCCACCATCTTCAGCATCCTGGCCAATGCCGAATACTGGAGAAAAATGGTGAAGGGCGGAATTAAAAAAGCAGGAGCGTCCATTGCACACATCGGGTTTGCGACTTTGCTTCTCGGCGCGGTGATCTCCACTTCGAAAAAGAATACGATCTCCGAGAACTCTTCAGGAATGGATATCCGCTCATTGGACCGCAGCGGAAGCAACGAAGAGAATATTTATCTCCGCCGGGGCGATACGCTTCCGATGGGCGATTACATGGTCACGTATTCGTCACGCGAGCATGAAGTGCGGAACGGAACAGATTACTTTTTGTTTCACATCGACTTTCACGAACGCATCGACCGTAAAGCCGGAGAAAAAATATTCCGTTTAAGTCCGTTCATCCAGATGAACGAACAAATGGGCAATGCACCGGAACCGGATACGCGCCACTACCTGCACAAAGACATTTACTCGTTCGTGAAATTTGTTCCGATGAGTTCACTGGAAAAAGTGTCGGACGATCCCCAGGCGGATGTTTACGAAGCTGCGCGTAACAACACGATCGAAGTAGGCGACACTATTTTCGTTGACAACGGACTGGTGATCCTCGACAGCATAAAGCGCGTGGTGGGTGGCCCTGATGTTCCGGATTCCACTGTGATCGGAATCGCAGCGCATTTCAAGATCATCGATAGAAATCTTGCAGTACGTCCGATGGTGGCCTCCTATTTTGCCAACCGGAATACCGGAACCACGCGACAGGCTGAAGCGGTAGATGAAGCAACCGGAACCAAATTAATTTTCTGGAAAGTACGTCCCGAAGATGGAAGCATCGATGTATACAGCAGCGTACGGATCTCGAAGAAGGCCGACTTTGTGGTGATCGAGGTTTCGGAATTCCCTGCGATCAATGTATTGTGGCTCGGTTGCATCATCATGATTATCGGAACAGCCATAGCCTTGCGCGAACGGCTGCGCCGGAATAAAACGGAGGTTTCTCCGGAACCACTAGCTCCCGCCGACCGGACGGGCACTGAAAAACCTTAACTTACTGCTCTATGAAAAAGAAGAAACACTTGCAGGGCCTGAATGTTGTGTTCATTGGGGCAGGAAATGTAGCTGAACACTTGTCGGCTTTGTTTGCAGAAGCAGGCGCTACTATCGTGCAGACCGTACGTAAATCGAAAAGCGGTGCAGGAAAGAAATTTGCAAAGAGCTATATCACCGATATTAAAAAACTGAAACGCGATGCCGACCTGTACGTCATTGCGGTACCTGATGATGCCATTGCTGGTGTGGCGAAATCCATGCCCGCACTGAAAGGAACGGTTGTCCACACATCAGGAAGCGTTCCTATGGCTACGCTGAAGAAGTTTACTTCGCACGGTGTGTTCTGGCCGCTGCAGTCGTTTTCACAGGCGCGCCCGGTAACGATCACCGCTTTCCCGATTTGTCTCGAAGGTTCTTCGCAGGAAGTGGTGGAAGCGCTGATGGAATGCGCCGGCGGAATCAACAAGAATGCGTATGTGCTGAGTTCTGCACAGCGTGAAATCGTTCATCTCGCTGCGGTGTTCGCCAACAATTTCTCGAATCACATGTTCACCGTTGCCGATGATTTGCTGAAAAAGAACAAGCTTCCGTTTGACCTGGTTCGCCCGGTCATTCTCGAAACTGCTTTCAAAGCCATGGACATGTCGCCTGCTGAAGCACAAACGGGACCTGCCATTCGCGGTGACAAAAAAACTATTGCGCACCACGAAAAAATGCTGAAGGGTAATCCTTCGCTGGAGAAAATGTACAAGCGTTTGACCAAGAGCATTTCGAAAAAATTGCCTGACGCTAAACTCACAAAAAAATAACCACAGAGTACACAGGGGTTCACTGAGCCATGTATAGTTCAGCACTCAGTGAACCTCTGTGAAAACACTCGGTGGCCCCTGTGGTAAAATAAAAAGAACGTCTGCTGCTCATGAGTGCATTGAACTTCAAAGAAAAACTAAACGCCATTCGTGCTTTTGTTTTTGACATCGATGGGGTACTCACCGACGGAACCATTACCATTCACTCCAACGACACCGTGTCGCGCACTGTATTTGCCCGCGATGCGCATGCGATTCAGCACGCCATCCATCAAGGTTATCTCGTAGCCATCATCTCTGCGGCCCGCGACGAAATGCTCAAGACACGCTACCTGCGTTTGGGAATGAACGAAGTCTATCTCGGATCAACCGACAAAGAAATTACGCTCAAAGAATTTGCCGCTGTTTACAGTCTCGAATACGACAACATTCTTTACCTGGGCGATGACGTTCCCGATTACAACGCCATGAAGCTTGCCGGAATTGCTGCTTGTCCGAACGATGCAGTCCACGAAATCCGCGAGATTTCTGCTTACGTTTCCACCTACAAGGGCGGAGCCGGTTGTGCACGGGATGTGATTGAGCAGGTGATGCGGGTGCAAAATAAGTGGTAATGTGCTAATGCGACCTGTCCCACCTCGGCGAGCTTGTCCGGAGCGAAGCCGAAGGGCTCGGTCTGACAAGTAGTTTCACCATATAAGTTTTGTGGGCACAACGATTCGAGCCGACTCGCAACACGATTCCGGATAGAGCCGACTTGTCAGACCGAGCGGAGCCGAGGTGACCAAAGCCACATTAGCATATCAGCACATTAATAATTAGCACATTAATCTTATTTTTACACCTTATGCTCGACTTTCTCAAGCTGGTCCGGTTTCCAAACTTACTCATCCTTGCATTCACGCAGTACGTGATCCGCTGGAGTTTGCTTGCGCCGTACCTGGCGAAGAAACGCTACGAACTCGATTACTCCGTGATCGGTTTCCAGATGACTGAGTTCGATTTTTTCCTGCTCGTACTGAGCACAGTCATGATTGCCGCTGCGGGATACATCATCAACGATTATTTCGATATCCGCATTGATGAAGTGAACCGTCCGGCAAGCAACCTGGTTGGAAAAACGATCAAGCGTCGTGTAGCCATGGCCTTACACATGACGCTCAACATTCTGGGTGTATTGATCGGACTCTGGATTTCCTGGAAGTACGGTATGTTCCGCGCCGGTTCGTTCATCTACCTGGCCGCTCCTACCCTGCTCTGGTTTTACAGCACAAGTCTCAAACGGCAATTCCTCATTGGAAATGTAGTGATCGCGTTGTTGAGTTCACTCATTCCTTTGCTTGGTGTGATCTACGAACTCACGGCTATTTCACGCGCGTTTCCAACGCTGGTACAGCAGCAAATCCTGCAGCTCGATCTTCCATTGACTTTTGCGTTGGGTTATACGCTCTTCGCATTCCTGGTTTCACTCATCCGCGAGATCGTGAAAGACATTGAAGACTACGAAGGCGACATGGAATACGGTTGCAAAACTTTGCCGATCGTGCTTGGAATTAATCGCGCGAAGTGGGTTGTGATTACGCTCACCACCGGACTTTTTTCTGCCTTGTGTTACATGCAGTACGTGTGGTGGCAACTGGATGCGTGGAATTTCTTTTTCTACGTGCTGGTCCTTCTGCAGCTTCCGGTGATTTACCTCGCGTACCGGAATCACACCGCAACCGGAAAAAAGGACTGGAAATTGCTGAGCGGATTACTGAAGTACATTATGCTTGCGGGAGTATCGTTCTTGTTTTTGTATGCGCATGAAATCAATTCCAATATCAATTAATGTGCTCGTCAGACTTCGGCTCCGCTCAGTCTGACAAGATTCGTTGATCAAAATTTCGGTATCGAGACGTGAACAGTCGCCACTTACAGAATACACACGAATTGAAACAACTTGTCAGACCAGGCTCGCCGAGAGGTGACAAGGACAGAAGACGATAATGACCGAAACCCATCAGCAAATCAGCAAATCAGCAAATCAGCACATTATCCTTGCGTCCAAATCCCCGCGCAGGCAATTTCTCCTTTCAGAAATCGGTTTTGCGTTTGAGTTGATCACCAAGGAAGTCAACGAAGATTTTCCGGAACATCTGAAAGCCGGAGAAATTCCGCTGTTTCTCTGCCGGAAAAAAGCCGATGCTTTCGAACATGTGCTCAACGAAAACTCGATTGTAGTCACAGCCGATACCATCGTGTGGATCCACGATCATGTGCTGAACAAACCTGCCGATGAACAGGAAGCCATGACGATGCTGATGGAACTCTCCGGAAACCGTCACGAAGTGTACACGGGCGTTTGCATCAAGTCGGCCGTCAAAGAAATTTCCTTCGTTGTAAAAACGGATGTCTATTTCCGCGAGCTCAGCAAAGACGATATTGAGTATTACATTCTCACGTGCAAGCCACTCGACAAGGCCGGATCATATGGTGCGCAGGAATGTTTGAAAGAAGGATTCAATCCGTGTTCAGCAGAGGAAATTGCGTTCCTGAAGTCCATCGGGAAAGAAAGCCTTGTTCAGAAATCAATTGTGTCGAAAGAAGAAAGCAAATTTCATTGCGTCGACCGTATCGATGGATCGTATTTCAATGTGATGGGGTTGCCGGTGGTGGAGTTGTATCACGCATTAAGAGAGTTCTGAGAAAAACGTCATTCCCTGTATCAGCCTCGGCGAGCTTGTCCGGAGCGAAGCCGAAGGGCTCGGTCTGACAAGTATGCTTCGATCATATTTCCGGTAACGAGATCGAAGAACAATTTATGTATCGCAATCGTTGACTGAAAACGCTTGTCAGACCGAGCGGAGCCGAGGTTAGAAAAGCGAAGACGGTATGACCGAACCCCATTAGCAAATTAGCATATTAGGAATTAGCACATCAATACCTTTGCCCGGAAACATAATGATCAATGTGCTCCGTTGTTGTCATTGAAATACGACGGCTGAAAACAATCGCCCCCGATTCGTTCAAAGCACCCATGCTTGTGCCAAACTGGTTCACGACATAGAAGGAATTTGAACCGTCAACCAGGATCGTTATTTCGTCGGCTGCTGTTGCTCCGTACTTCACCACAATACTGTCGTTGCCGTTCGGATCAGCATAAATTCTTCCGTCGAAGTAAGTTGTGTCCTCTGTAATCACCCAACCCGATGCCTGCGTAGCTGTTAATGTCCGGATCATGAAATGATAATTTCCAAAATCAGGCGCACGCGGATCAATGACTCCGGCCTGTCCCGGATTGGCATCATCCTTTTTGCAGGAAACCTGTGTGATGGTGATGACCAGGCAGAGAAGAAAAAACGGAAGGAGGATTTTATGCACAGTACAAGTTACGGAATTCGTGGATGTCATCGCGAGAGTAGTCCGCCGCGGCGGACGGAACGAAGCGATCCCGTCTTTATGGATGAGATCGCTTCGTTCCTCGCGATGACGCCACTACTCGTCTTCCGTACGATTATGCGTTCCACCATCATCAACAGGGGGCGGAGTGCCATTCGGATCATATTCCTGAGTTTCTGCAACCGGCTTTTCATCGTTGATGAATTCAAACGCGGCCACAATTCCGTAGCGCGGCTTGAGCCAGATCATCATCCCGTGTTTCATTTCGTTCTTGTACGTGCAGTACTGCACCGTATCGCCACTTTCCTGTACGAGCGCTACACAACCGTCCGGTTTTCCGATGGGACAATACATGTACGTGGTCCAGGCCATGCGGTCCTCCGGATTTTTACTCTTACCGAGGTAAACCGTGTACTGCGCTTCACCGGTCTTTTCGAGCTCACCCATTTTCTGCAGCGTCTTGATATAGCAAACACCACCGAGCGATTTATACAGCTCCACATACTTTTTCAGGATGACTGAATCTGCAGAAGTACGCGTGAGTGAATTGGGATTGCAGTCCGACTTTGGCGGCTTGTCTTTCTTCTTCTTTTTTTTCTTTTTTTTCTTTTTGGAGGACCCGAAAGAAGAAGTATCGGTGTTCACATCAGTGAACGACGTAATTACGGCGGATCCAAGGAAGCCGCAAATCAACAACGTAAGAATGAGGAGTGACCGTCTCATTGACTCTAAGTTACGGATATAACGGGATTATTTGTAATAGATACGATACTGAATAGACGCAAAGCCGCAGAGATCGCTAAGGTTTCGCAAAGGATGTTGGCGAATTTAAGTTCAGCCGCAGATGTCGCAGATTCTATGTTTGTGGAATTTCTAAATGATTAATCATTCAAAATGATCGGAATCAATTTCTTTGCGCCTTACTTTGCGGCCTCTGCGGCTTTGCGTCTATTAGCCCCTTACCCGGTCAAGAATATCATTCACCATCCGCGCTTCCTCAGCCGTAATGGCATTGCCGATCAGTATCTCGGTGCTGCTCATGGGAAGATCGAGTTCGGCAAGCAGGTCGAGTCCTTTCTGGGTGATGCGGATGTCCATCTGGCGGCGGTCGTTCGGACAGGTTTTCCGGTCGACGAGTTTCTTCAGCACGAGTTTATCAATCAGCCGCGATGCATTTGAGCTTTTATCCAGCATACGTTCCTGGATCAATCCAACGGACGCCGGCTTATTCTGTTGTCCACGTAAAATCCGGAGCACATTGTATTGCTGTAAAGTAATTTTGTAAGGCTTAAGGGTGCGCGCTGTTTGCGTACCAAACCAGGAAGATGTGTAATACACATTCAGCAGCATTTTCTGAAAAGGGCTGCTGAAATTCTTCTGTTTGATTTCCTCTTCAAGTTTCATCGCGCAAAGATAACAATCGGTGTTAAGTGGCAATACTTATGTGATCCGTAGTGTCAGGTCGTACGACCGGAAACTATTTCGGTTGAAAGAAATTCACGTCCACAAGGTCTTTCAGCAGGTAACGCTTTCCATTCCGCTCGGCAGTAACAAATGCATCGGTCTGACCGGCTCCAATGATACGCTGGCGATAGGCTTCAGCTTCGTTCAATGTGGCGAATTGTCCCATCGTAAACCGGGTAACGCCATCGTCGAGTACAACGCGGTCAATCGGGCCTAACGCTGTCAGATATGCCGCCTGGTAATTGTCGGGAAAATTATACGCAGCGATCTGCACCCGGAAGATCATCCCCACTGCAGAGTCATTTCCAAAACCCTTGAGGATGGCATCGTAATCCATGGAATTCACAGGCTTCAGTCCATTGCTGTCGAGGCGGACTGCAGGAAATACCGGCATCACAGATGTGTCCGTACTGGTGTCCTTTGCCAGCGAATCCTGTTTGAGATTCATCCGCGCCGTATACGCCTGGCTGAAAAATTCAAAGTCTTTGTCAATGCGCGTCATGTTTTCCGTAGAAGTGAGCGCGTTGATCTCGCCGATCTGTTGTTCGAAACCATTCAGCTCGCAAAGGATCGTGTATTTTCTTCCCTGCGGAAGGTTCACGAGGTATTTTCCCGTTACAGAATTGGCCTGGAGATAATAGCTCCGCAATTTTCCTTCATTGTCTTTAATGACAATGGTTGCGCCGATCGGAAGTTTATCGAGTGAAACTGTTCCGGTCACCTGGCAGATGTGCGGGTTGCGGATACGCAGATCGCCT